>Ga0265797_10002029_pt1 | contig 34916 bp, 24 predicted proteins | sample P2T30metagenome_FD_192433 | JGI IMG/M metagenome (GOLD analysis project Ga0265797, IMG submission 192433) | Plant litter microbial communities from East Loma Ridge, Irvine, California - P2 T30 | ecosystem: Environmental > Terrestrial > Plant litter > Unclassified | place: USA: California...
AGCGCGCGCGCATGCACCAGGGTGACGTCGACGTCGCCGTTCTTACCCAGCTCCAGCGCCTTGCCGGTGCCGACCGAGATCACCTTGACCTTGAGGCCGGTTTTGGCTTCGAAACTCGGCAGCAGGTAGGCCAGCAGGCCCGAATTCTCCGTGCTGGTGGTGGTCGACAGGCGCAGGACCCTGGCGTCCTGGGCCTGGGCGAACGGTGCGGCAAAAGCGGCGCTCAGCGCGGTGGTAATGACGAGCGCAAGGATGGAACGACGTTGCATGGTTTCCCCGTTTTGGTTATCAGATTGTTAAACCAGCTTATTGTATACGTCAGCGGTATTCCAGGTGACCGTCGCGCAGCTTCATGCGATGGATGCCGGGCAGGCCGATCAGGTCACGGTCGTGGCAGGCGATGACGACGCTGCTGCCGGCTTCGACCAGCGTCGGGATCAGCGCGATCACCTGTTCGCGCGCCGCGCCGTCCAGGTTGGAAGTCGGCTCGTCCAGCAGCAGCAGCTTGGGCTGCAGCACCTTGGCGCGCGCCAGCGCCACGCGCTGCTTCTCGCCGCCCGACAGCCTGGCCGGATCATGCCCTTCCAGGTGGGTCACGCCGGCCCAGGCCATCGCGTCCGCCACCGTGCGCGCGATGGCGTCCTTCGGCATCTTGCGCAGCGCCAGGCCGTAGCCGATGTTGTGAGAGACGCTGGTCGAGAACAGGATCGGGTGCTGGTGCACGTAGACGATGGCTTCACGCAGCGCGCGCGGGTAAGGATCCACGCGCAGCACGTCGTCGCAGGCGAAGCGCAGGCTGTCGATCTCGGCGCGCTCGAGGCCGCCCAGCACGCGCAGCAGCGTGCTTTTTCCCGCGCCGTTAATCCCGGTCAGCACATAGGCGCTGTGGGTGGCGATTTCGATACGCTCGATGTCGAACAGCAGGCGGTCCCCATGGCGCTTGCGCAGGCCGCGCACGCCCAGCAAGGCTTTGCGGCGCTCGTCGCGCAGGCGCTGGTTTTCGTTTTCGTACACCGCCGCGCTGATACTGGTATGGATACTGATGCTCATCCGCGCTCCCTGGCCGCATGGGCGTCGCCCTGCAGCAGCATCAAGGCGCCGTTCATCAACAGCGCCAGCGCCACCAGCACGATGCCGAGCGCGATGCCCTGGGCGAATTCGCCCTTGCTGGTTTCCAGCGCGATGGCGGTGGTGATGGTGCGGGTCTGGCCTTCGATATTCCCGCCCACCATCAGCGCGCAGCCGACTTCCGAGATCACCCGTCCAAAGCCCGACAGCACCGCCGCCATCACCCCGAAGCGCCCTTCGTACAGCACGCGCAGCATCACCTGGCGGCGCGAGGCGCCCAGCGCCACCGCGGTCTCGGCATAGCGCGGGTCGAGGCCCTGCACCGCCGCCAGCGTAAACGCCAGCAGCACCGGCAGCGCCACCACGCACTGGCCGAACACGATGCCGGGCTGGGAAAACAGCCATTGCAGCTCGCCCAGCGGTCCGCGCCGCGACAGCAGCAGGTACAGCAGCAGGCCGATCAGCACGGTGGGCAGCGACAGCGCCGCCTGTGCCAGCCAGATCGCGATGCGGCGCCCGCGGAAGCGGTTCATGGCGATCAGGTAGCCCAGCAGCACCGCCGGCGGCGCCGCCAGCAGCAGGCCGGTCACGCTGGTCTTCAGCGACACCCAGATGATGTACCACAGGTCGGCGTCGCCCGTGAACAGCAGGCCAAAGGCGTTCAAGGTGGCGTCGACCATGGGGGCCATTTACGCCACCGGCACGCGCCGCGGCGCATTCAGGGGTTCCAGCAGGTCGGGTTCGAAGACGAGGCGTTCGGCACCGGCCACCAGCAGGAAGTGGGTGCCGCTGCAGCGCGCCAGCAGCGACATGCCGACCTTGCCGGCCACCATATGCCCCATCTGCGTGGTGCCGGAGCGCGACAGCAGGAAGGGAATGCCCATCTGGGCGCCCTTGATCACCATCTCGGAGGTCAGGCGGCCGGTCGTATAAAACACCTTGTCGCCGCCGGCCACGCCGTCCAGCCACATCAGGCCGGCGATGGCATCGACCGCGTTGTGGCGGCCCACGTCTTCCACAAAGTACAGCAGCTCGCCGCTGTTCGAGAACAGCGCGCAGCCGTGCACCGAGCCCGCCTGTTTATAGACCGACTGCTGGGTGCGGATAGTGTCGACGATGCGGTAGACCACCGATTGCGGCAGGCGCGCATCGGCGGGCAGGCGGATGGTGTCGACTTCATCCATCAGCCCGCCAAAGACCGAGCCCTGGCCGCAGCCGGTGGTCACCACTTTTCTGGCAGTGCGCGCCTCGACGTCGGCGATGCCGGCGCGGGTGACCACCGCCACCGCGTCGACCGACCAGTCGACCTGCAGCGACACGACGTCCTGGAGCTCGCGCACCAGGCGCTGGTTGCGCAGGTAGCCCAGGGTCAGCGCTTCGGGCGCGCCGCCCAGCGTCATCAGGGTCACCAGCTCGCGCTTGTCGACGTAGACGGTGAGCGGGCGTTCGGCCGGGATGTGCAGCGTGGACTGGCGGCCGCGCTCGTCGATGGACACCACTTCGTGGGTCAGGCTGGCGCTGGCCGTGGACATCGCAGGCCGGTAATGTGGCACCGCAGCAAGGAAATCGGGTCGAGTCATCTTGTCAGTGTGCCATGGCTGGCAAAAACGGGACGCCACCATGGCGTGTGCGGGTCGACGCCTCAGGCGTATCATGTGCGCCTTTGTTCACCGACGGATTCCATGATCGACGACCAGGCCCTGCTGGCGGCGCTGCCGCAACGTATCGACGCCATCCCGCGCGCCGCGGCCGCGCGCATGCCGGCCGCACCGGCACTCCGTGAAGGCGAAGCGGAAGGGAAACGTACGCTGTCCTACGCGGCCCTGGTCGCCGAGGTCGACCGCTACGCCGACCTGCTGCGCGCCCGCGGCGTGCGGCCCGGGGACCGCGTGCTGCTGGTCAGCGAGAACTGCATCGCCCAGGTGGCGCTGATCTTTGCCGCGTCGAGCGTGGGCGCCTGGATCGTCAACCTGAATCCACGCTTGAGCGCGCCCGAGATCGATGCCATCCAGGCCCACTGCGGCGCACGTCTGGCGCTGTACACGGCGGCGGTGTCCGTGGAGGCGGCCGCGCATGCGGCGCGTGCCGGCGCCCTGCCCTTTGACGGTCGCGATGTGCTGGCCGCTCCGCTGAACGAGGCCTGCGTGCCGGAGCCGATCGACGGCGATCCGGCGGCCGGCGGACCGGCGGCCGCACTGGTCTACACCACCGGTACCACCGGCCAGCCCAAGGGCGTGATGCTCAGCCACCGCAACCTGCTGTTCGTGGCCGCCGTGTCGAGCCGCCTGCGCGGCCTGGTGCCGCAGGACCGCGCCTGGGGCGTGCTGCCGATCTCGCACGTGTACGGTCTGACTTCGGTGCTGCTGGGGACCCTGTCCGCCGGCGCCTGCCTGCAACTGGCGCCGCGCTTTACGCCGGCCGCGATGCTGCGCGCGATCCGCGACGACGGGCTCACCATCGTGCAGGGCGTGCCGGCCATGTATGCGCGCCTGCTGGAGCTGGTTGCCGCGGATACGGGCACTGCTGCGGGTGCTGCTGCCGGTGCCGCTGCGGGTAGCGCTGCGGCTGTGCTGAGGTCCAGGCTGCGCTTTGCCTACGCCGGCGGCTCGCCGCTCGACCCGGATCTCAAGCGCCGCGTGGAAGCCCTGCTCGGCCTGCCGCTGCACAACGGTTACGGCTTGAGCGAAGCCGCGCCCACGGTCAGCCAGACCCGCCTGGATGCGCCGCGCAGCGACACCGCCGTCGGCCAGCCGATTCCGGGCGTGGCAGTGCGCATCGTCGACAAGGATGGCCGCGAGGTGCTAGAGGGCGATGCCGGCGAGCTGTGGGTGCGCGGTCCGAACGTGATGCGCGGGTATTACCGCGCACCTTTGCTCACCGCGGCGGCGCTGCGTCCGGGTGGCTGGCTGAATACCGGCGACATGGCGCGCCTCGGTTCGGACGGTGCGTTGTTCATCGTCGGCCGCACAAAGGAGTTGATCATCCGCTCCGGCTTCAATGTGTTTCCGCTGGAAGTGGAGACGGTGTTGAATGCGCATCCGGGGGTGACGCAGTCGGCCGTGGTGGGCAAGGCGGCGCTGGACGGCAACGAGGAAGTGGTGGCGTTCGTGCAGCCGGCGCCGGGTTGGACGGGTGGCGTGGACGAGCTGCAGGCGTGGGCGGCCGGGCGGCTGGCGCCTTATAAACGGCCAGGACGGATCATATTGATGAAGGCTTTACCTGCAGCTGCAACCGGCAAGATTCTGAAACACGCACTCAAGGAAATGGCTGCCGAACTGTAGCGTGGACGGGTTTCCCGTCCACGCGTTCAACCTTCGCCCGATCCGCCTCGATGCTTACTTTAGTCGAACGCGTGGACGGCCAAGCCGTCCACCCTACGGATAACGTAGCCATCACCTGCGCCGCTTCTTCCAGTTGTAATCCGGCCCAGTCACATCCACCCCCGGATGCCCCACCACATCCGGGTGTTCCGAACACATCGTAATGAAACGGACACCCTCCCCGTCGCGCTGACGTTTGCGCAGCCCCTCCATGAATGTCATTGCATCCACCATCTCGCTGGTGTCGAACGCCTGTGCTTCGGGCCGGCTGCCATCGGCCTCGGCCACCATCCAATACACCATATACATGCTTCTGTCCTTTTCCACTGTCATCTTGCACTGAAATGGGGCCATCGCCCCAGCCCGTCAAGTCAGCCATCCCGAAAAATTCCTGCAGTAAATAGAATGCGCTTATCGATTGCCGACATTACGTAGGACTTATCCTAAATCCGGTTTTTATGTTCGGCAGTTCACACAAGAAGCAGTGTCAGCCGACTAAGGTAAAGCTTCGATTTAAATACGCAGGAAGCGCTCATGAATCTCAACAACCCTATCCAGCCAGCAACCTCACCGCTCCAGCTGTGGGGCGGCCTCGAATGCACCGTCAACCGCGTACGCGATAACTATTTTTCCCAGATGGACCGCAACGGTCATGCAGAAAGGTTGCAAGACATCGAACGCTTTGCGTCCCTCGGTATCCGCGCGGTCCGCTACCCCGTGCTGTGGGAGCGCACCGCACCCGACGGCATCGACAAGGCTGACTGGTCCTGGCCGGATGAACGCCTGCCGGCGCTGCAGCAACTCGGCGTCACCCCCATCGTCGGCCTGATCCACCATGGCAGCGGCCCGCGCCACACGAGCCTGGTATCCAGCGACTTCCCCGAAAAACTGGCCGAATATGCCGGCGCCGTGGCGCGCCGCTATCCCTGGGTCGAGTATTACACGCCGGTCAATGAAATCTGCACGACGGCGCGTTTCTCCGGTTTGAACGGTGTTTGGTATCCGCACGGCACCAGCGAGGCCACCTTCATCCGCGCCCTCATCGTCCAGTGCAAGGCGACCGTGCTGTCGATGCGCGAAATCCGCAAGGTGAATCCGAACGCCAAGCTGGTGCAGACCGACGACTTGTCGCGTACCTATGGCACGCCGGAAATGGCCGAGTTCGCCAACTTCTTCAATGAACGCCGCTGGCTCGGCTGGGATATGTTGTGCGGCAAGATCGACCAGGACCACGCGCTGTGGGATTACCTGCTCGAATCCGAGGCGACCGTCGAAGAACTGCTGTGGTTCAAGGAGAATGCCTGCCCGCCCGACATCATGGGCGTCAATTACTACGCCACCAGCGAACGCTGGCTGGATCACCGTGTCGATCGTTATCCGGAAAGCCGCCGCACCCAATACCGCGGCGTGCCGCACGCCGACATCGAATGCCCGCGCGTGCTGGCCACGCCGACCCCGGGCATCGGCCCGCTGCTGCAGGAAACCTGGGAGCGCTACGGCCTGCCGATCGCCATCACCGAAGCCCACATCGATGCCAACCGCGAAGACCAGATGCGCTGGCTGCTCGAAATCTGGAACGCCGCCAAGAAAGTGCAGCAGAACGGCGCCGACATCCGCGCCGTGACGGTCTGGGCCCTGCTCGGCTCCTACGACTGGAATTGCCTGGTCACCGAATGCCGCGGCTACTACGAACCGGGCCCGTTCGACGTGCGCGGTCCGCAGCCGCGTCCGACCGCGGTGGCCTCGATGATGCGCGAACTGGCCACCGGCCGTCCGCTGTCGCACCCGGTGCTGCAGGGCCAGGGCTGGTGGCGCCGTCCGGGCCGCTTCCTGGCCAAGCCGGTCGCCACCCGCACCGCGGTGGCCGACATCACCGACCGCGGCGCCTTCCGCTCGACCTCCCCGCAGCCGATCCTGATCTCGGGCGCCACCGGCACGCTGGGCCGCGCCTACGCCCGCATCTGCGAGCGCCGCAACCTGGCCTACCACGTGCTGACACGCCAGGAAATGGACATCGCCGACCCGGCGTCGGTCGAGGCCGCAATCGTCCGCTACAAGCCGTGGGCGATCATCAATGCCGGCGGCTACGTCCGTGTGGATGATGCCGAGCTTGAGCTTGAGCGCTGCATGCGCGAAAACACCCACGGCCCGACCGTGCTGGCCCTGGCGGCGATCCGCCATGGCGTGCGCCTGATGACCTTCTCCAGCGACCTGGTGTTCGACGGCAGCGCCGGCCGCCCCTACGTCGAATCCGATACCGTATCGCCGCTGGGCGTGTATGGCCGCAGCAAGGCCGACGCCGAGCGCCGCGTGCTCGACGCCGATCCGCAAGCGCTGGTCATCCGCACCAGCGCCTTCTTCGGTCCGTGGGACAATCACAACTTCGTCGGCCAGGCACTGGACGCGATCGGCAATGGCCGTCCGTTCGCCGCCAGCGCCGACCAGGTGGTGTCGCCGACCTACGTGCCCGACCTGGTCAACGTGTCGCTGGACCTGCTGATCGACAAGGAATGCGGGGTCTGGCACCTGACCAACGGCGAAGCCATGAGCTGGGCCGACCTGGCCCGCCGCGCCTGCGCCAGGGCCGGCATCGAGCCGGCCACCCTCGAGGAAGTGGGCGGCGACGCCCTCGGCCAGCGCGCCCCACGTCCGGCCCACAGCGCCCTCTCGAGCGAGCGCGGCATGTTGCTGCCTTCCTTCGAGGATGCCCTGGCGCGTTACCTGAACGAGCGCGAGGTGGGCGAGCGTGCGGTCGAGAAGGAAGAAGCTGCGCCGGCGCATTACGCCAGCTGATCGCGTCAATTCATCGTAAATACAACAGCCGGGCCAGGATCCACCAGATCGGGCCCGGTGTTTTTCTACATTACCGTTTTGTAATGGAAAGGTGTATTTACCATAAGCATTTCCATCGTTACACTACGTTACATAGCGTTACTTTACGCAACGTAGTTGACAGGGACTTGCATGAAACTGTATCGCGATGAACCGGGCTGGGCTGAACGTCTGGTCGCCCGGGCCCTGCCCTCGGTCACGCTGCGCTCGGCGGTGCCGCCGCAACTGCCGCGCCTTGCCTACGTACGCGAAGTGGCCAAGATCCGCTTGCGCGCCCTGCTGCATCCGCGCCAGACGCCGGCCTGGCTGCACCTGCTGAATTCGCATCCGGCCTTTTCGGAATATGTGCGCAGCTGTCCGCGTTTCCTGTACAAGATTTATCGTCCCTACAGCAGCAATGCGCTCGACGCCGGCCAGCGGCTGGCCGCAATCCGCGCGCACTATGCCTTCGTTTTCCGCCATGGTCTCGGCCAGACCGTGGCGCGCGCCAGCCTGGCGCCGGTGCTGCTGGCCGAAACCCGGGGCCGCAGCGGCCTGTCCTACTGTATCGAACTGCGTACCGTGAACATCTTCGACCGCGAGGGCGACATGGTGCTGCAACTGGTTCAGGACGGCAAGACCCTGTACACGGTCGCCTTCACCATCGCGCCGCGCGACGGCAGCCAGTCACTCGACATCAGCATCGGCTGCATCCAGGGCGGCAAGACCGAGGATGCGCGCGAAGCGATCCGCAGCGCCACCCGTGAACTGCACGGCCTGCGGCCCAAGCAGCTGATGATCGGCCTGGTGCGCCAGCTGGCCCACGACTACGGCTGTGCGCGCGTGCTGCTGGTCTCGAACCGCAACCGCGTGGTCTACAAGGCGATCCGCAACGGCCGCGTACTGGCCGACTACGACCAGTTGTGGGAAGAACTGGGCGCGCGCAAGCGGACCGACGGGGATTACGAGCTGGACTGCGCGGCGCCGGCAGCGCCGGACATGGACACGATTCCGTCCAAAAAGCGGGCCGAAGCAAGGCGAAAATTCGAGGTGCTGACGCAGCTGGCCGATGGTGTGTGCAAAGGCTTGCGCGCCAGATAAGGACGGGTCAGCGCTGCAGGATCGCCGCCAGTTCTCCCCACACCCGCTCCACGCTCATCTTGTTCATGCAATCGTGGTGCCCCAGCGGACATTCGCGCTGGCGGCACGGCGAGCACGCCAGCCGCAGCGACACCGTGCGCGCCAGGTCGGACAGCGGTGGCGCGTAGTCGGGGTCGGTCGAGCCGTACAGGGCCACCACCGGACGGTTCAGGGCCGAGGCCACGTGCAGCAGGCCGGAATCGTTGGCGACCACCGCGGTGGCCTGGGCCAGCAGCGTGATCGCGTCGTCGAGCGAGGTCTGGCCGGACAAATTGAGCATGCGGCCGCCGGCCGCCCCCGCAAAGGCCCGCACCTGGTCGCAGGTGGCGTGGTCGTTCGGCGACCCCATCAGCGCGATCTGGGCACCGGGCACCTCGCGCACCACCTGGCGCGCCAGCGCGCCGTAGTAGGCGGGCGGCCAGCGCTTGGCACTGCCGAATTCGGCGCCGGGCGCAAACGCGATCAGCGGGCGCCCCAGGTCGACGGCAAGGCGTTCGGCGACGCGCTCGGTTTCTTCGCCGGCCACCACCAGCCGTGGCCGCATGGTCTCCCAGCGCGGATCGTGCAGCGGCAGGTCCGGCTCGCGCGACAGCGCCGCGTAGAACGGCACCATCGCACGCGGCGGGCGCCCGTCGTGGTGCATCACGTTGACGATGCCGTAGCGCGATTCGCCCTTGTAGCCGATGCGGTGCGGAATCCGCGCCAGCCACGGGATCAGCGCATATTTGAGGGTGTTGGGCAGCACATAGGCATGGCTGTAGCCGCGCCGTTTGAGCAGCCGCGCATAGCGCCAGCGCTCGCCCAGCTGCAGCGCGCGGTGGCGGAAGGGCGTGGCCAGGATCTCGTCGGCTTCCTGGATGCGGCGCCACACCGGCACCACCTGCGGCGGCGCCAGCACGTCGATGGGCCGCTCGGGCCGCGCGCGCTTGAGCAGGCGCAGCAGCGGCTGGGCCATCACGGCATCGCCGATCCAGTTCGGCGAAATTACCAGGGTGCGCGCATTGTCCATGGCCCGGGTTGATTCATGACGTCATGACTCTTCCGCCAGGGTGGCGAACTGCAGGCGGTACAAATTGGCGTACGAGCCGCCCAGCGCCAGCAGCTCGTCGTGGGTGCCCTGCTCGACAATGCGGCCGAGCTCCATCACGACGATGCGGTCGGCGCCCTCGATGGTCGACAGGCGGTGCGCGATGACGAAGGTGGTGCGGCCGGCCATCAGCGTGTCGAGTGCGGACTGCACCGCGCGTTCGGATTCGTTGTCGAGGGCCGAGGTGGCTTCGTCCAGGATCAGGATCGGCGCGTCCTTGTAGATCGCGCGCGCGATCGCCACGCGCTGGCGCTGGCCGCCGGACAGGCGCATGCCGTTCTCGCCGATACGGGTGTCGACGCCTTCCGGCAGCCGTTCCACCACGTCACTCAGGTGGGCCGCGCGCACGGCCGCCATCAGGCGCGCCTCGTCGATGTGCTCGGCGCCGTAGGCGATGTTGGCGCGCAGGGTATCGTCGAACAGCACCACGTTCTGGCTGACCAGCGCCAGCTGGGCGCGCAGCGACTGCATCCTGATGTCCTGGTAGGGCACGCCGTCGAGCAGGATGCGGCCCGACTCCGGTTCATAAAAGCGCGTGACCAGGTTGACGAAGGTCGACTTGCCGCCGCCCGACATGCCGACCAGCGCGATGGTCTGGCCCGGCTTCGCCTCGAGCGTGACGCCGTCCAGCGCCGGCGACAGCGCACCGGGATAGCGGAACTTGACGTTCTCGAAGCGCACGTGGCCCTGGGCGCGGCCGAGGGTGCGGGTGCCGGGGTCGTGCTCGCCGGGCGCATCGACCAGCTCGAACACGGTCTCGGCGGCGGCGATACCGCGCTGCATCGGACCGTTGACTTCGGCCAGCGCCTTCAGCGGGGTCAAGAGCATCAGCATCATCGTGACGAAGCTGGTGAATTCGCCGGTGCTCATCCCGGCCTGCAAGGCCAGCACTACCACCAGCGAGAGCGCCAGCGAGGTGGCGATCTGGGTCACCGGGGTGGTGGCGGCGAAAGCCACCGTCATGCGCTGCCAGAAGCCGCGCATGGCTTCGCTGCGTTGCCAGAAGCGGTGGTTTTCGTGGCGCTCGCCGGAAAACACGCGCACCACCTGGTGGCCGCGCACGGCTTCCTCGACGACCTGCGTCATCTCGGCCGTCACGCGCTGATTTTCGCGGTTCAGGTGGCGCAGGCGCTTGCTGGTGGTGCGCACGATGACGGCGGTCAAGGGCACCACCACGATCGCGATCAGGGTCAGCCACCAGTTCATCCACAGCAGCGAACCGAGCAGGCCGACCACGACCAGCACGTCGCGCACAAACGACAGGAACACCGAGTTGATCATGTCGACCACCTGGCGCACGTCGCCGACCACGGTATTGATGATCTTGCCGGTCGACTCTTCCTGGAAACGCGCCACCGGCAGGCGCAGCACGCGGTCGAAGGCCTGCGCACGCAGATCGTTGGTGACGCGGCTCAGCACCCAGCTGTTGTAATAGGCGGTGGCGAAGGTACCGACCCCGCGCACCACGAACAGCATGACCAGCACGCCCGGGATCCACCACAGCGAAAAGCCGGGCTTGCCGCGGAAGCCCTCGTCCATCAGCAACTCCAGCGCCTTGGCGAGCAGCGGGTTGGTGACGGCGGTCAGCGCCATCGCCAGCAGTGCCAGGAAGGCGCGCGTGCGGTAGGGTTTGACGAGTGCCCACAGGCGTTTGATGATGATACGGTTATCCAATTTTTCTCTTTCGCATTCAGGCGGACGCCGATAAAGAAGGCCGGTGTCCGCAACCCATCATTATGCATGCCTGGCACCGACGACACCATGGGAGGACTGCGGCCCTGTTGCGCAAAACCGGGAGACATGCTCGGTAGACAAGGAAAAGCTGCGTGTTGCCGGCTCGGTTTGAACCAGATCAAAACACCAGCCAGGAAACGAATACTGACAGAACCGGCAAGGCTAGGCTTGCATTGACCTGATACGGCAGTGTACCCGGACACCATGCGCCCCGCTCGGCCCCTCTCGCTCGTGATCACCACCTATAACCGGCCGGACGCGCTGGCCGCGGTGGTGCGTGCATGCTTCATGCAGACCGACAAGAACTTCGAAATCATTATCGCTGATGACGGTTCGGCTGCCAACACGGCGGCCTGCGTCGAGGGCCTGGCACAGGCGGCGCCGGTGCCGCTGCTGCACGTCTGGCAGCCGGACCAGGGGTTCCGCGCGGCGATGGCGCGCAACCGCGGCATTCTGGCGGCGCGCGGCGACTACATCATCTTCCTGGACGGCGATTGCATCCCGCAGCGCGACTTCATCGCGCGGCATCGGGCGCTGGCCGCGCCCGGCAGCCTGGTCGCGGGCAGCCGAATATTATTAAGTGAAGCGCTCACGCAGCGCGTGCTGGCGCAGGGGACCGACCTATGCGCGACCTCGCTCGCCACGCGCCTGGGCTGGCGCCTGAGCGGCGACCTGAACAAGGTGCTGCCACTGGCGCTGCACTGGCCGGACCTCGGGCGTACGTCCAGGAAGTTCAGCTGGCGCCGTATCAAGAGCTGCAACCTGGCCGTCTGGCGCAGCGACCTGGAGCGGGTCAACGGTTTCGACGAGGGTTTCACCGGCTGGGGCCATGAAGATGCCGACCTCGTCGTGCGCTTGTTCCACGCCGGTATAAAGCGCAAGGACGGCGCCTTCGCCACCGAGGTGTTCCACCTGTGGCACCGCGAAGCGCAGCGTGACCAGGCTACGAGCAATCGTGGCCTGGTGCTGGAACGCGCCGCCGCCCGGGTAACGTGGGCGCCACAGGGCTTGCGCGAACACATTTAACGGCTTGATTAATGTCGAGAAATCTTACACTAACCTGTGACGCCGGTGGCCTATATGGGTCAAGTTGCTGATTAGAATGACTATTTTCTTTATGGCATGATAGTTGCTCATAGTTAAATGTCGCTCTACATAACAACTTACCAGGAACCGTCATGCAAACTCTTAAACACATCGCCGCAGGTATCGCTCTCGCTACCGCATTCGCCTCGGCATCCGCTGCGATCATCCAGACCGGAACCGGCAGCGGCGGCTTTGACGGTTACGAGGCATGGGGCTTGTTCGACCTGAGCACCGTCACCCTGGCCGCCAATACCAACACCGTATCGAGCCTGACCACCACTGCCCGCGCATGGGACCAGGGCTGGGGCGGCCAGGATGCGGGCGGCAACCGCGTGCTCATCACCTTGTGGCAGGGCGACAACCTGCTGTGGAACGATTGGGTGGCCGGCGGCGACCATTCGACCCAGTACCTCACCCAGACCTACAGCATCGCCGACCATGCCGCGTCGCTGGCCGTGCTGAACTCGACCCTGGCATCGATCACGTGGGACGCCTCGCCGGTGTCGCTGCGGCTGCAAGCCAACCCGATCGGCTGGGGCGGCTGGGAACTGCACGTGCGCGATGCCGGCATGAGCGTGACCTCGGACGCCGTCAAGGTGCCGGAACCGGCATCGCTGGCGCTGCTGGGCCTGGGCCTGGCCGGCCTGGCCGCCGGACGCCGCAAGGCCAAGCAGGCATAAGCCTGCTCCGGACACGAAAAAGCCCGCTTCGAGCGGGCTTTTTACATGCATGCCGGTGGGCCGTCAATACTCGACCGCGACTTCTTTCGCCCCCAGCTGCATCTCGAGCGCATACTTCAACTCGTCCGACGGCGCCACCCGCCAGCCATCCCCCAGCTGGAGCACGCACGGAATCCCCTGCGGCGTCACGCGCAGGCTGACCGGCAAGCCGTCCTGCTGGCGGTAGGGCTGCAGCACCTCGGCCAGTTTCGCCGGGGCGATCGAGCAGGTCACATCCATCTCCAGCTTGTTGCCGTACTGGATGCGCGCCGCCGCGATGTCGAAGACTTTTTCGGCGGTGATGCGCAGGCCGCCGTTGAAGCGGTCTTCCGACACTTTACCGACCACCAGCAGGAACTCGTCCTCGCGGAAGATGTTCTTGTTCTGCTCCAGCAGTTCGTTGTAGATGGTGACTTCGACCACGCCGGTCTTGTCGTCCAGCGTCACGATCAGGATCTTGCCGCGCTGGGTCATCTGGGTACGCACGCCGGTGATCACGCCGCACAGCATGCGCGGATCGCGCGAGGGCTCCAGGTCCTTCAGCTTGGTCTTGGCGAAGCGCCGCACCTCGGCCGAATAGGAGTCGAACATGTGGCCCGACAAATAGTAGCCGAGCGCGATCTTTTCCTCGGCCAGCTTCTGGCGGTCGGTCCACGGCGTCGCCTTCACGTATTCCGGCGGGGCCACCAGGTCGGAATCGTCGCCGCCGAACAGGCTGACCTGATTCGCTGCGGCCGCGGCCTGGCCGGCCGCTTCCATCGCAAAGCCCACCGAAGCCAGCAGGATCGCGCGGTCGACGCCGAAGCAATCCATGGCGCCGGCGCGGATCAGCGATTCGATGGTGCGGCGGTTGATCTGCTTGCGGTCGACGCGCAGGCAGAAGTCGAACAAGTCCTTGAACTTGCCACCTTCCGTGCGGGCCGCGATGATCGCCTCGATCGCGCCCTGCCCCGCGCCCTTCACGCCGCCCAGGCCGTAGCGGATGTTCGTCACCGGCTTGCCGGTGACGGACTTCGGCTGGCCTTCCGGGGTAAAGCGGAACTGCGATTCGTTGACGTCCGGCGGCAGCAAGGTCAGCTTGCAGACGTCGAGCGCATCCTCGACCAGGATCTTGATCTTGTCCGTGTCTTCCATCGCCAGCGACATGTTGGCGGCCATGAAAGCGGCAGGATGGTGATGCTTGAGGTAGGCGGTATGGTAGGACAGCAGCGCATAGGCGGCGGCGTGCGATTTATTGAAACCGTAGCCCGCGAACTTTTCCATCAAGTCGAAGATCTCGTCGGCCTTTTCGGTCGACAGGCCATCCTTGGCGGCACCGGCGCGGAAGATCTCGCGGTGCTCGGCCATCTCTTCGGCCTTCTTCTTGCCCATCGCGCGGCGCAGCATGTCGGCGCCGCCGAGCGAGTAGCCGCCCACGATCTGCGCCATCTGCATCACCTGCTCCTGGTAGACCATGATGCCGTAGGTCTCGGACAGGATGGACTCGGTGCGCGGGTCCGGGTAGTCGAACTTCTCGCCGTGCTTGCGCTTGCAGAAGTCCGGGATCAGGTCCATCGGACCCGGACGGTACAGCGCCACCAGCGCGATGATGTCCTCGAAGCGGTCGGGACGCGCATCCTTCAGCATGCCCTGCATGCCGCGCGACTCCAGCTGGAACACGGCGACGGTCTTCGCATCCGACAGCAGCTTGTACGAAGGCCGGTCGTTCAGCGGCAGCGTCTCCAGGTTGAACTCGGCATCGGCCGGATCGAGGGCGCGGATATAGTTGACGGCGCGGTCGAGGATGGTCAGCGTGGTCAGGCCCAGAAAGTCGAACTTGACCAGGCCGACGGCTTCGACGTCGTCCTTGTCGTACTGCGACACCACGCCGGCATCGCCGCTCTGCGAGTACAGCGGGCAGAAGTCGGTGAGCTTGCCGGGCGCGATCAGCACGCCGCCGGCGTGCATGCCGACGCCGCGGGTGATGCCCTCGACCTGCTGGGCCAGATCCAGTAACTGCTTGACCTCTTCCTCGTTGTTCAGGCGTTCCTTGAGCAGCGGTTCTTCTTCGATCGCCTCGGCAATCGACACCGGCTTGCCCGGCTTGAACGGAATCAGCTTGGAGATGCCGTCGCAGAAGGTGTAGCCGAAATCGAGCACGCGGCCGACGTCGCGGATCGCGCCTTTCGCCGCCATGGTGCCGAAGGTGGCGATCTGCGACACCGCATCGCGGCCGTACAGGTCCTTCACGTGCTGGATGACGAGTTCGCGCTTTTCCTGGCAAAAGTCGATGTCGAAGTCGGGCATCGAAACGCGTTCCGGGTTCAGGAAACGCTCGAACAGCAGGTTGTACTTCAGCGGATCCAGGTCGGTGATTTTTAAAGCATACGCAACAAGGGAGCCCGCACCCGAGCCGCGGCCCGGGCCGATCGGCACGCCGTTGTTCTTGCCCCACTGGATAAACTCCGCCACGATCAGGAAGTAGCCCGGGAACTTCATCTTGATGATGGTGTTGTTCTCGAACTCGAGGCGCGCATCGTAGCGCGGCCGTTCCGCGGCGCGCTTGTCCGGATCGGGGAACAGTTGCAGCAGGCGCTCTTCCAGGCCTTTTTTCGTTTCCGCGATCAGGAAGTCGTCGATGGTCATGCCCGGCGGCGTCGGGAAGTCCGGCAGCTGCGGTTTGCCGAGCGTGAGCGTCACGTTGCAGCGCTTGGCGATCTGCACCGAGTTGGCGAGCGCGCCCGGCAAGTCCTTGAACAATTCGGCCATCTCGGCCTGCGACTTGAAGCACATCTCTTCGTTGAAGCGGCGCACGCGCTTGGCGTTGGCCAGCATCTCGCCCTCGGCGATACAGACGCGCGCTTCGTGGGCGATGAATTCGTCCTTGCTGATGAACTGCACCGGGTGGGTCGCCACCACGGGCAGCCCCAGGCGCGAGGCCAGCGCCACCGAATGGCGCACCTGCTGTTCCTGGTTCGGCTGGCCGGCGCGCTGGATCTCGATATAGAAGTGGCCCGGGAACATGGCGGCCCAGCGCGCGGCGCAGGCCTCCGCCTTGGCCAGGTCGCCGTTCTCGATGGCGCAACCGACGTCGCCGAAGTGGGCACCCGACAGCACGATCAGGCCGTTGGCCTGCGGCACGTCCGGCTGCAGGGTGGAGGTGCTGGTGGCCAGCGCTTCCAGCCACTCGGTGCGGATTTCGGCGCGGCCCTTGTGCTGGTTGGTGAGCCAGGCGCGCGCAAGCATGTCGCACAGCTGCAGATAGCCGGTGTAATTTTTTGCCAACAGCAGCAGGCGCGACGGCTTGTCGCGGTTGTCGTCGTTGGTGATCCAGGCGTCGACCCCGACGATCGGTTTCACGCCCTTGCCGCGCGCCGCCTTATAAAAGCGCACCAGCGCAAAGGCATTGGCCAGGTCGGTCACCGCCAGCGCCGGCTGCTGGTCCTTCACGGCGGCGGCCACGAGGTCGTCAATACGGACCAGGCCGTCGACAATGGAGTACTCGGAGTGGACGCGCAGGTGCGTAAAGACGGGGGCGGAAGTCGGGGAAGTCATCCGGTCATTTTACCGCGACCGGGCGAAGGACGGGAACGCTGGCTTTCCGTTCGGCATGCCAGCGTGGCGATTGTGCAAAATGATCAAGCCGGCCTTGCAAGCCGGCTCGTGCTGGTTTATAGCAGGCTTACGCTTGCTTGCGGCGGCGCATGAAACCGAGACCGGCGGCGGCCAGGCCCATCAGTGCCAGCGAGCCCGGTTCCGGGACGGCGCTGACCTGGATGTCGTTGATGGTCACGACGGCACCGTTATCGATGTTCGTGGTACGGAAACCGACGGAAGTCAGCGAGGAGAAGCCGGCATTGCCCTTGAGCGTGAGATCGGCGCCGGTCAGGGTGGCGATTTCGCTGTCGGTCGGGTTCAGCCACACCTTCAGCGTGTCGTAGTTGCCGCTGCTGTTGCCGCTCTTTAACAACCAGCCCATCATGTCGTAGGTGCTGCCTGCGACCAGGTTGGTATTCGTCAGGTAGGTGCCGCCCGTACCGCCCATGCGGCCAAACAGGTCGTTCGTGGTGCTGTGGTCGCCGCCATTGGCCTTCAGGCCGAAGCTGGGCTGGGTCGAGCTACCGAAGTACATAGCCAGGAAGTCATTGTCTTGCAGCGGGCCACCCGTGTAGGTGAAGCTGAAGTTGATGAGCACGCCATTCGCTTCCGACACGACCGGCATCGTGTAGCTTGTAATGCTATCGGTTGCGGTGGTGATGAGATGATCCGTCGTGTCATTGACCAGCGAAATCGTATTGGCGCTGGCCGAAGCAGAGGATGCAACCAAGGCGGCAGCGAACAGTGCGGAAATTGCTTTCATAAAGATTTTTCAAAAAGAATGAATAGTTTCCTCCATTCAGCAAAAAGTATGCCATGTGAATAATCTTTTTATAATTCAAATAGTTAAGTTTTTAACGATCAATTTAGTTTTCTTGTTGTAAAGTTTTCCGACGTCGGTCCGGCGTAGACCGCCCCGGACCCGGCCCTATATCCCGTTAAAAGTAATAGTTGATAGCCGCGCCCAGCGTCCGCTGGTTTTCATTCCCGCGCGTACGTACGATCGGGCTGTCGGCAGCATCGTTGAGCAGCCGTTCGTAGCGCCCGGCCACCGTCAGCGACCAGTGCGGATCGATTTGCGAGGTCAGCGACACCGGGATCCGGATCGATGCCAGCCCACCGTCGGGACGGAATGGCACCCCGCCCAGTTCCGGATACAGCGCCAGGTCCGGCCCCTCGATGCCGAAATACCGTTGGTTGAAATGGTCGCTGGCGAAGAACAGGCCGAACCCGGCCGAACCCAGCAGCGGCTTGCCGCCCAGGCCCTGCGGGAAAGGATAGAAATAGGTCGCGCGGACGTTGCCGACCGCGCCGGTATACACGGTGTTGGTGCTCCAGGCGGCATCGCCGCTGAACACGATCTTGTGCATGGGATTATTGCCGGGCGCCGCGTGCATGCAATCCATCCTAGGGGCAGGGGACAGGCTTGATGTTTGCGAAGAATCAAAGACGTGGGTGAACTTTTGTGAATGTACTAAGTCGTTGCGCTCCAGAACGCCTGCATGGCGCCCTGCCCTGTAGTGTCACTGCCACGCTTTTTATTGCCGGGTCGACTCGGCCGCCGTGCTGGAGCGCAGTGGAATGTCCTGCCCATAAGGCCGGCGCATGCGTAAAAAAGGGGCTTCGATGCTGTGGTAGGCGAGCGTCGCCAGTGCCCAGGCCGCCCCGTAGCAAGCAGCGAACATGATGGCCGCGTCGAGCCACTCCAGCCCGCTCAAGCGCATCAGGCCGATACGCTGGGCCAGCAGGTGCAGCAAGCCCATATGTAATAGATAAAAGGAAAAGCTGACCTTGCCGCCGTGGCACAGCAGGCGTTCGAGCGATCCCGGCAGACGCAGCTTGACGCTGGTCCAGGCCAGGATGAACAGCGCCCAGGCGGCGCTTTCCGCCATCGACCAGCCGATCCAGAACGCGGATTTCGGCGCGCCGCCGAAGGGCGCCAGCTGGTGCATGGCCGCCAGCTGGCAGACGATCCATGCGGCCGCCAGCGCCAGTAGCCAGGGTGCGTTGCGTTGCAATGGCATTGGATGTCGATGCAACATCATCGCCGCCAGCATGCCGACCAGGAACTGGTCGAAGCGGCCGACGAAGGTGCAGAAATACATCAGCGTGCTGTTGTCGTTGACGGTGTAGGCGGCCAGCTTGAAGAATGCCATCAGCGCCAGCAATTGCCACAGGTAGCGCGGGCCGCGTTCGAGCGCGAAGCGGGCCAGGAAGGGAAACACCAGATAAAAGGTGACTTCGAGCGAGATGGTCCAGGCGGCGCCAGTGACCACCGTATCCGAAGTCGGCGCATGGCCGAGGTTACTGGCGAACAGGTAGAGCAAATCCTGCGGCGCAAAATGGTCGCGCCCGATCGAGGTCGCCACCAGGAACACCGTCAGGTACAGCGGCAGAATGCGCAGCATGCGGTTGCGCAGGAAGGCACGGTAGCCGATCTGCCTGCGCTGCTGCGCCTGGACCAACGCGATCCGCATGAACAGGAAGCCCGACAGCGTGAAGAACAGGCCGACGCCGGTATGCCCTTCGGTGACCAGCGCGGCCCAGGGACTGGCCAGTACCGGCCCGCCGAGGCCGCGGTATTCCAGCTGAAAATGGAACAGGAACACCAGAGTGGCGGCAAGCCAGCGCAACTGGTCGAGTCGTGGGTCGTAGGGCAGATTGGGCGAGCGCATGGCATCAAGGGTAATTGCTGCAAACGCGACGCTATTTGCGGCGAATCCACTGCTGGCCGCTGACCTCAGGCAAGCACTGACTTATAATAGCGGGCTGTCCGCAAGCACTTCATTTTCCGCCCATGTCCCCGCTCATGTACGTCAACATCGCCGCCTACAAATTCATCACCCTCGACAATCTCGAAGACATGCGCCCGCAATACCAGGCGCTGTGCGACCAGCTTGGCCTCAGGGGCACGGTACTGCTGACGCCGGAGGGCATCAACATGTTCCTGTCCGGCACGCGCGAGAACATCGACACCTACCTGACCTGGGTCCGCAGCGACGCCCGCCTGGCCGACCTGGAGTGGAAGGAAAGCCTGTCGAACGAGCAGTCGCACCGCCGCATGCTGGTGCGCATCAAGAAGGAAATCATCACGATGCGCATGCCGCTGATCCAGCCGGAACTCGGCCGCGCACCGTCGGTCGATCCGAAGACGCTCAAGCGCTGGCTCGACCAGGGCCATGACGACGAGGGCGTCCCGGTGGTCATGATGGAAACCCGCAACGCTTTCGAAGTCGACGTCGGCACCTTCAACAACACCCTGGATTACCGCATCGACAAGTTCACGGAATTCCCGGCCGTGGCGGCCGCGCACAAGGACGAATTGCAGGGCAAGACCGTGGTCACCTTCTGCACCGGCGGCATCCGCTGCGAAAAGGCGGCGATCCACATGCAGAACATCGGCTACGACCGCGTGTACCAGCTCGACGGCGGCATCCTGAAGTATTTCGAGGAAGTCGGCGGCGACCACTACAGCGGCGACTGCTTCGTGTTCGACTACCGTACCGCGCTGAATCCGAAACTGGAGCCGACCGAAACCGTGCAATGCTTCGCCTGCCGCGCGGTGGTGACGCCGCGCCAGCAGCTGGCGCCCGAGTATGTGGTGGGGGTGTCTTGCCCGCATTGTGCGAAGCCGGTGGCGGGTGAGGCGGCCGATGCAGGTACCGCAACGGCTGAATAAAGTTACCGTCGTCCCCGCGCAGGCGGGGACGACGTATCGGCGGCGCCGGTGCTACTGGCGGAAATACGCCGCCACCTCCCGCACACTCTCCCCATCCAGCGTCCCCGCCGCCGCCCGCAGCCGCAGCAAGCCGATCAGATACGAATAGCGCGCCTGCGCCAGGTCGCGCTGGCTGGTATACAGCTGCTGCTGCGCATTCAGCAAATCCAGGTTGATGCGCACCCCGCCCTGGATGCTCTTTTCGGTGGCCGTCATCAACAGCTTGCCCGAAGCGACCGCCTTGTCCAGCGCCGCGATCTTGCGCACGCTCGATTGCACCAGGCTGTGCGCCTTGCGCAGTTCGACCAATACCTTGCTGGTACGTGCATCGAGCTCGGACTGGGCGCGACCGTAACCGGCGGCCGCCTGGCGCGTCGCCGCACTCACGGCGCCACCCTGGTAGATCGGAATGTTGACCTGCACGCCGATCGCGCGGTTCACCGTGTTTTGCGTATAGGTGTTGATCGATTCCGCGTCGCCGCGGCTGTAGGCGGCGACCAGGTCCACGCGCGGGTAATGGCCGGCGCGGTTCTTGTCGATTTCCAGGCGCGCGTTTTCCACCGCCAGGCGCGCCGCCGCCAGTTCCGGGTTGCGTGCGCGCGCGATCTGTTCCCAGGCCTCGAAGCCGGCGGGCGTAACGCCGGCCGGGCGGAAGTTGTCCCCCAGCTTGTCGAGCGGGCCCGGGTCCATGCCGATGATGCCGGCCAGGGTCTCGCGCGCGGCGACGGCATTGTCCTGCGCTTCGGTCAGCTGGGCTTCGGCCAATTCAAACCTGGCCTGGGTTTCCAGCATGTCGGTTTTGGTGCCCTCGCCCTTTTCGAACAGGCGGTCGTTCACGTGCATCTGTTCCACGTACATGTCGCGCGCCACTTTCGAGAGCGCGACCTGGTCGTCGGCGAACAGCGCATCCATATAGGCGCTGACCACACGCACCGCGACGTCGTCGGTGCTGGCCTCGAAAGCCGCCTCGCCCTGCTCCGCCGCCACCTTGCCCTGGCGGTAGCGCGCCACGCCATCCAGGTTCAGGATCGGCTGGCGCAGTTGCACGCCGGCCGAGCGGCTCAGGTAATGCGGATGGGTCAGGAAGCGGGCATCGCCGATGCCGAGGACGTTCTGCTGCAGCGTGTCGACGTCGGCCACGTTGCGGCTGAGTCCATAGTTGGCCGACACGCTCGGCAGCAGCGCGGAGCGGCCGATGACGCGGTTTTCCTTGCTGGCCTCGCGCTCGTAATACGCCATGCGGTAGGTGGGGTCGTTCTTCAGCGCAGCGTCGTAGGCTTGCTGCAGGGTGACGGCGCCGGCCTGGCCGCCGATCAGGGCCGCCAGCGCCAGCACCGCGCCGATGTTGAATGTCAAACGCATCGCTTTCACTCTTCGCTCAAGGCCGAACGCGCACGGTCCAGCACCGGCTTGAGCAGGTAGTTCATCATGGTGCGCTCGCCGGTCTTGACGAACAGCTCGACCGGCATGCCGGGCCGGATGTCCATCCGGTGTTCGGCCACCATGCGCGCGCCCTTCGGCGTCACCTTCACCCGCACTTTATAAAAGGCGGTGCCGCTGCGCTCGTCCACCGTACGGTCGGCCGCCACCTGCTCGACCACGCCGTCGATGTGCGGCGTGCGGTTGGCGTTGAAGGCCGAGAAAATCAGCGCGGTCGGCAAGCCCGGATGCACGCGGTCGACCAGGTTGACCGGCAGCTGGCCCTCGACCACCAGCTGGTCGCCGCTGGGCACTATGTCCATCATGCGGAAACCGGCCGGCACCACGCCGCCCGGCGTGAACACGGCCAGGCCGACCACGGTGCCGGCGGCCGGCGCTTTCACTTCCACGTTGGCCAGTTCGAAGCGCTGCGCCTGCAGGCGCGCCTGTTGGGCGTCGGCTTCGCGCTGCACGTCGGTCAGCTGGGTGCGCACTTCCTTCTGGTAGTCCTGCAGGCGCTGGGCCTTGCGCAGCGTGAGTTCCATCACCTGGCGCTGGGCGCGGCCGATGTTGCCGATGTCTTCCGAGATCGCGCCGCCCAGCTGGGCATAGGTGCGTTCCAGGTCGAGCAGGCGGTTGCGCGCCACATAGCCCTCTTTCGCCAGGTCGCGCATGCCGGCCAGCTGCTCCTTGAGGATGGCGACCTGCTCCTTCTTGCTGTCGCGCGATGCCTGCAAGCCCTGCACCTGCATTTGCAGGCCGGCGATACTGGCGTCGACGCCGGCCAGTTCGTTCTGCAGCGAGGCCTGGCGCGCCGCCAGCAGGCCGCGCTGCAGGCTCATGATGCCGGCCACGCGCGGATCGCTTTCGCGTTGCGCCAGCACGGCCGGAAAGGCGATCGACCTGGCACCGCTTTGTTCGGCCTGCAGGCGTGCCTGCACCGCCAGCGCGCTCAGGAACTGGCTGTCGGTCATGTCGACCGCCGCCTGCGCCACAATCGGGTTCATGCGCACCAGCACCTGGCCGGCCGCCACCACGTCGCCGTCGCGCACCAGGATCTGGGCGATCGTGCCGCCAGCCTGGTGCTGCACCGCCTGGCGGTTCGATTCCTTGGCCACGGTGCCGCCCATCGGCACACCCTTGTCGAGCGGTGCCAGCAGCGCCCACAACAGAAAGCCGCCGACGCCCAGCAGGACGATCAGCCACCCCATGCGCGCATAGGTTCGCGCATCGGTATGCACTTGCGGCGCGTCGTGCACAGTGTCGTCCGGCGCTTCGTTCGATATCGGTTTCATTGCTTCGCTTCTCCGGTGGCGGCCATCGGGGCACGCACCTCGTTCCTGGCCGCTGCCTTGGCGGCTTCCTTGGCTGCTTCCTGTGCGGCGGCCAGCACCTGCCCGGTCGGGCCGAAGGCCTGCACCGCGCCATCGCGCAGCAGGAGCAGCTTGGTGGTCACCTGCACCGCGCCCGGGCGGTGCGTGATCATGACGATGGTCTTGCCGCGCTGGCGCAGATCGGCCACCGCGTGCAGGAGCGCCGCTTCGCCGGCGTCGTCGAGGTTCGAGTTCGGCTCGTCCAGCACCAGCAGCGCCGGGTCGCCGTACATCGCGCGCGCCAGGCCGATGCGCTGCTTCTGGCCGCCGGACAGGCCGGCACCGGCGTCGCCGAGTTGCGTGTCGTACCCCTGCGGGAATTGCAGGATCATGTCGTGCACGCCGGCGCGCTTGGCCGCCTGCACCACCTTGGCGGCGTCGACTTCGCCGAAGCGCGCGATGTTGTCGCTGATGCTGCCGGCGAACAGTTCGATGTCCTGCGGCAGGTAGCCCAGATGCGGCCCCAGCTCGGTCTTGTTCCATTGGTACACGTCGGCGCCGTCCAGGCGCACCTTGCCGATCATCGCCGGCCACACGCCCACCAGCAGGCGCGCCAGCGTCGACTTGCCGCAGCCGCTGGGGCCCAGCACGCCCAGCACGTCGCCCGGCGCCAGCGCCATCGACACGTTCTTCAGCACCGGGTTGTTCACGCCCGGCGGCGCGGCAGTGACGTTGTCCAGCACCAGCGTACCCTGCGGCGCCGGCAGCGCCATGCCGGCCGTGCGTGCCGGGTTCGCCCCCAACAGGGTCTCCAGGCGCGTCCAGCTGCTGCGCACGCCACTGACGCTCTTCCACACCGCGATCACCTGCTGCACCGGCTGCAGGGTGCGGCCGAGCAGGATCGAAGCGGCGATCATCATCCCCGGCGTGATCCGGTTTTCCAGGACCAGCAGCGCGCCCAGACCCAGCACCAGCGACCCCATCGACACCTGCACGAACTTGGTGACGGCGCCGATCAGGCCGGCCTTCTGGCTGGCATCGGCCTGCAGGCCCAGGAAGGTGCCGTGCAGGCGGAACCAGCGCTGGAACAGATGCGGCAGCATGCCCATCGCTTCGATCACTTCGGCGTTGCGCAGGTTGTTGGTGGCCAGGGTGCTCGCCTGGATCGCCATCGCGTTGGCCTGGGTCAGCGGCGCCTTGGTGACGCGTTCGTTGACGACGGCCAGGATCACCAGCAGCACCGTGCCGGCCAGCGCAAACGCGCCCAGCACCGGCTCGAAGATGAAGATCACGACCAGGTAGATCGGGAACCAGGGCGCATCGAAAAAGGCGAACAGCGCATTCCCGGTAAGGAACTGGCGGATGCTGGTCAGATCCGCCAGCGCCTGGCCGGCATTGCCACCGGCCTGCTTCAGGTTCTGCTCGAAGGCCGCGGTGTAGACGCGCTTGCCCAGCCTGAGGTCGAACTGGGCGCCGATACGCACCAGCACATACGAGCGGATCAGTTCCAGGCCGCCCATGAACAGGTAGGCGCCGACGATCAGCAGCGTCAGCATCAGCAGCGTGACTTCGTTGCGGCTGGCCAGCACGCGGTCGTACACCTGCAGCATGTACAGCGAGGGCGCCAGCAACAGCAGGTTGATGATCGCGCTGAACGCGCCGACCGTGAAGAAGGTGCTCTTGAAGGACCGAAGCACCAGTTCGATCTCGCTCTTCTTTTCCAGCGATGTAGTCATAGGGGGATGGGGGTGATTCTAGGAAACTTCTCCTCGCCAATTATGAACCAAAAGTGTCGCCATATGTGCCTGGTGTCACATTCAAGGTGCATGTTCAGTAGCGCGGAAGTCACATTCGTTGCCGTACCAAAAATAAAAAATTGCGGGCAATAAAGACATTGGCGCGCGTACGCGGTCCGGGCTGGCGTAGCGCAAACTGCGGCCATGATCGCAGTGACTATCGCCTGTGCATACCGTAGAGTTGATTTTTCCATCACGCTCATGCCCGCCCATGAACAACGACCTCAGCCGTTCCATGCCGGCCGCCACCCTGCGCGGCCTGTGGACCTATCGCGATTTCGTGCTCGGCAGCGTGCGCCGCGAATTCCAGTCGAAGACCAGCAATACGGTGCTGGGAGCGTCATGGTCGCTACTGTCGCCGCTGGCCATGATCGTGGTGTACACCGTGATCTTTTCCCAGGTCATGCACGCGCGGCTGCCCGGTGCCGCCGGCGCTGCCGATGTCCCCTACGCCTACAGCATCTGGCTGTGCGCCGGCATCCTCAGCTGGACCCTGTTTGCCGCCATCGTCGGGCGCGCCCAGAACATGTTCATCGAACAGGCCAGCCTGATCAAGAAGATCAGCTTCCCGCGCATCTGCCTGCCCGCGATCGTGGTGCTGAGCGCCCTGCTCGACTTCGGCATCATGTTCGGCCTGTTCACCTTCTTCCTGCTGGGGTCCGGCAATTTCCCCGGCTGGGTGTTCGCGGCGCTGGCGCCGGTGCTGCTGCTGCAGGTGCTGCTGGCCATCGGCCTCGGCACCGTCGCCGGGGTGCTCAACGTGTTCTTCCGCGACGTCGGCCCGTTCGTGAACATCGCCATGCAGTTCTGGTTCTGGCTGACGCCGATCGTCTACCCGGCAAGCATCCTGCCCGAAGGCGTGCGCGCGCTGCTGCTCGACTGGAATCCGATGGCGCGCCTGGTGCAGGCCTGGCAGGGCGTGCTGGTGGCGCGCACGGCGCCCGACTGGGCCGGACTGGCGCCGGTGGCGCTGCTGGCCGTGCTGCTGTGCATGCTGGCGCTGCACCTGTTCCGCCGCCGCGCCGGCGAGATGGCGGACGAACTGTGATGGGCGCGCTCACCGTCTCCGGCCTGGGCAAGGCCTACCGCCAGTACCCGGCGCGCTGGTCGCGCCTGCTCGAGTGGCTGCTCGAGTTGCTGCGGCCCGGCGCGCCGCCGCGCCATATATTGAAATGGGTGCTGCAGGACGTCAGCTTCACGGTGGCGCCGGGCGAGGCGGTCGGGCTGGTCGGCATCAACGGCGCGGGAAAAAGCACGCTGCTCAAGCTGATCGCCGGCATCGCCCAGGCCAGCGCCGGCAGCGTGCAGCTGCAGGGCCGGCTCGCGGCGCTGCTGGAACTGGGCATGGGCTTCCATCCGGATTTTACCGGGCGCCAGAACGCCGTCATGGCCGGCCAGCTGCTCGGCATGACGGGCGATGAGGTCGTGCGCCTGATGCCGCAGATCGAAGCCTTTGCCGAGATCGGCGACTACATCGACCAGCCGCTGCGCGTGTACTCGAGCGGCATGCAGGTGCGGCTGGCGTTTGCGGTGGCCACCGTGCGCCGGCCCGACATCCTGGTGGTGGACGAAGCGCTGTCGGTCGGCGACGCCTACTTCCAGCACAAAAGCTTCGAGCGCATCCGCCAGTTCCGGCGCCAGGGCACGACGCTGCTGCTGGTCTCGCACGACAAGCAGGCGATCCAGTCGCTGTGCGACCGCGCCCTGCTGCTCGACGGCGGGCGCCTGGCGCGCATGGGGCCGCCCGAGGAGATTATGGATTACTACAACGCGATGATCGCTGAAAGAGAGAATGCCACGGTACGCGTGCATGAAACCCGCGCCGGCAAGCTGCAGACGGTGTCCGGCACCGGCGAAGCCACCGTCATCGACATCGCCCTGCTGGACGAACACGGCGCGCACGTGGAAGTGGTCGACGTCGGCGCGCCGGTCACGCTGCGGGTGACGGTGCGCGCGCATGCGCCGATCCCGCGCATGGTGCTGGGCTACATGATCAAGAACCGCCTCGGCCAGCCGATGTACGGCACCAACACGCACCTGAAGGAACTGCCGCTGGCCGACGTCGCCGCCGGCGAAGACGTGGTGTACCGCTTCGCCTTCCCGATGAACCTGGGCCCGGGCAGTTATTCGGTGGCCACCGCCATCGTCAGCACCGAGACCCACCTCGTCAACAACTACGAATGGCGCGACCTGGCGCTGCTGTTCACGGTCGTGAACATGCGCCGCCCGTATTTCGAAGGGTCGGCCTGGCTCGATCCCGCCATCGATATCGAACGCGCGTGAGGCTACGCATGCCTTTCCTGTCATATGCCCAAAATAACGAGGACGTGCTGCTGTGGCGCGCCCTCGGCCACATCGCGCCGGCGCAAGGCTTCTACATCGACGTCGGCGCCAGCGACCCGGTCGAGCACTCGGTCACCAAGGCCTTTTACGATGCCGGCTGGCGCGGCATCAATATCGAGCCGCTGCCGGCGCACGCCGCCGCCTTCCTGGAACAGCGCCCGCGCGACATCAACCTGGCCATCGCCGCCGGCAGCGCCCAGGGCAGCCTGACGCTGTACGACGTGCCGGCGGTGCGCGGCTGGGCGTCGCCCGCACCCGCGGTGGCCGCCATGCACCGCGCCGCCGGCCACGCCGTGACCGAGCTGACCGTGCCGGTGCGCACCCTGGCCGCGGTGTGTGCCGAGCATGTACGCGGTCCGGTCCACTTCCTGAAAATCGACGTCGAAGGCTTCGAGGGCGAGGTCTTGCGCGGCATGGATTTGGTGCGCTGGCGCCCGTGGGTGCTGGTGATCGAGGCGACCCTGCCCAACAGCCGTGCCACCTGCCACGAGCGCTGGGAACACCTGGTCACCGAGCGCGGCTACCGCTTCGCCTGGTTCGACGGACTGAACCGATACTACGTGGCGCAGGAACACGCGGCGCTGCTGCGCCACTTCGAGGTCCAGCCGAACGTGTTCGACGACTATATCTCCTACCACCTCGAGCGCGCATGGGACGCCACCCGCCGCAGCGAACAGGCGCTGCAGGCCAGCGACGCCAGGCTGCAGGCGGCGCAGGCCCGGCTGGACGAGGCGCTGCGCCATGCCGACGCGCTGGCGCACCAAAGCCAGGCCGCGCAGGCCGAAGCCGACGCCGCCCGGGCCGACACCATCCGTATCCAGGCCGATGCCCTGCAGGCACGCACCGAGCTTGCCGCGGCGCAGGCGGCACATGCCCGGGCGCGGGCCGACACGGTGCAGGCACAGGCGGCAACCATCGGGGCGCAGGCTGCCATGATCGGGGCGCAAGCCGATGCCCTGCAGGCGCGCACCGATGCCGCCCAGGCCTGGGCCAGGACCACGCAGGCGCTGGCCGAAGCGGCGGCGGCGCGCGCCGAAACGGCCGGGGCGCGGGCCGAAGCCGCGCAGGCACGCGATGCCGCCGCCCGGGCAAGTGCGGACAGCGCGCAGGCACGCCGCGAGGCCACCGCGGCCCAGGCAGAGGCAGCCGCAGCGCAGGCAGAGGCCGCGCAGGCATGCCGCCACGCCGCCGCCGAGCGCGACCAGGCCGCCCGTGCCCGCACCGAGCTGGTCCGCGCCCATGCCGCCACCGCGCGCGCCCACGCGGGAATCGCCGAAGCGCAGGCCGAGATCGCCCGGCTGCACGGCGAATACGAGCAGGCCGTGGCCAACGGCCGCCAGGTCGCAGCCTGGGCGCACGACCTCGAACAGCGCCTGCTGGCGACCCTGGCCAGCCCGTCCTGGAAGATGACGGCGCCGCTGCGCACGCTCGGCGCCTTCGGACAGCGCCTGCAGGGCACGGGCGCCAGTGCCGTGCACGGCGCCTTGCAGCGCATGCTGCGGGACCTGAGCGCCAATCAAGGGATGCGGCGCACCCTGATCCCGGTGCTGCTGCGCTATCCGGCGCTGGGCCGGCGCGTGTCGGCGCTGCTGCGGCGGTTCAGGCAGGACCCGCCCGCCCCCACGCCCGCCGCGGCCGCGCTCGCGGTGCTGGAAGACCTGCGCCATTTGCCGGTTTCGGTGCGCAGCGTGCTGGCCGACCTGCGGCGGGCGCGCGCGCGGCAGCATCAGCAACAGGATCAGCAACAGGGGGCAGGCAAGCAATGCGTATCGTGATCGATCTGCTGGACGGCCCCGATGCCGTCGATGCCGCCGTCCTGGCCCAGCTCCAGGCGCTGGTGCGCAGCGCCGCCGCCAACGACATCCGGGTCGCGCTGCCGGATGACCCGGCCGCCTACGACGCGCTGGAGCGCGCCTTTGCCGGCCTGCTGCCGCGTGCGCGCCTGCGGCCGTTCGCGCTGCCCGGCGATGCGCGCCTGCCGCCTCTGCTGCGGACGCTGCTGCGGCGCCACGCGCTGGCCGGCCTGGCGCCGGACGTGGTGCTGGTGCCGCGCAGCGCCAAGCAGCGCTTGCCTGCCCCAATATCGGCCCCGGTATCGGTGCAAGGCCCGGTGCCAGCATCGATGCCCGACGATGCGCTGCCCACCGTGGTCCTCGATTCCGACGCCGACACCGCCACCCTGCTGACCCGGCTCGCGGCCACCGCCGCGGAACGCGTGCCGCCGTCCGCCCCGGCCACCCGCCCGCGCCTGGCCTACGTTTCGCCGCTGCCGCCGGAACGCTCGGGCATCGCCGACTACAGCGCCGCGCTGGCGCCGGAACTGGCGCGCTACTACGAAGTCGAGCTGGTGGTCGCGCAGACAGATGCGCAGCTGAGCGATGAAGCGAAACCGCGCGACGCCCGCCTCGACGCCCTGCCCCGGCGCTCGGTCGACTGGTTCCGGCAGCACGCCCGCGATCATGACCGTGTGCTCTACCACTTCGGCAACTCGCCGGTGCACAAGCACATGTTCGAGCTGATCCGCGAGGTGCCGGGCGTGGTCGTGCTGCACGACTTCTATTTCGGCAACGTGATCGACTACCTCGAACACCAGGGCTACCTGGCGCAGGGGTTCATGCAGGCGCTGTACGAATCGCATGGCTACACCGGCCTGCTCGGCCTGCGCCGGGAGGGCCGCACGCCGGCGGTGTGGGCGTACCCGGTCAACCGCGGCATCCTCGACCATGCGGCCGGCGTCATCGTCCACGCCGAGTATCCGAAAACGCTGGCGCGCCAGTGGTACGGACCGGATGCCGCCGAGGGCTGGCGCACCATCCCGCTGCTGCGCGCCATGCCGGGCGCGCAGCAGCGGGATGGTGCCGCCGATACGTGCACCGATGCGCCTACGGATGCAGGCACCGATGCATGTGCGGATGCGGACGCCGATGTACGCCCCCATTTACGTACGCATCGACGTTCTGCTGCACGCGCACGCCTCGGCCTCGATCCCGGCGACTTCGTCGTGTGCAGCTTCGGCATGCTCGGCCCGACCAAGTTGAACAAGGAACTGGCGGCGGCTTTCACGACGTCGCCGCTGGCGCACGCGCCGCGCTGCACGCTGGTGTTCGTCGGCGAAAACGATCCCGGCCAGTACGGTGCCGAGCTGCTGAAGACGATCCGCACTGGCGCTAGCGCCGACCGGATCCGCATCACCGGCTTCGCCGACGCCGCCGCTTATGCCGACTGGCTGGCCGCCTGCGACGCCGCCGTGCAGCTGCGCCGTGCCTCGCGCGGCGAGACCTCGGCGGCGCTGCTCGACTGCCTGCTGTACGGCGTGCCGACCATCGTCAATGCGCACGGCGCCGCGGCATCGTTGTCGGACGATTTGGCGATCAAGCTGCCCGACCTGCTGGACGCGGGGGCGCTGGCCGCTGCGGTGGCGGAAGCACTGGCACGCCTGTACAGCGACGATGCACTGCGCGCCCGCCTGTCCCGCCGCGCCGCCGCCCACATGCAGGCCGAGCACGCGCCGGCGCGCGCCGGGCGCCTGTGCTTTGACGCGATCGAACATGTCGCGCGCCACGGCGAACCGGCCGCCTACCGCGCGCTGGTGGAGGCCGCGGCGGCGCTCTGTCCTGCGCTTTATCCCGATGATGCGCTGCCGGCGCTGGCCGCGGCGATCGCCTTCAACCGCGCATCCACGGGGCCGCGCCAGTTGCTGGTCGACGTCTCGGCGCTGGTGCTGGACGACCTGAAAACCGGCATCCAGCGCGTGGTGCGCCGCATCCTGCTGGCTCTCATCGCCGCGCCGCCGCCGGGCTACCGGGTCGAGCCGGTGTTCACCACCGGCGGCAACCGCGGCTACCGCTACGCGCGCCGCTTCGGCCTGGCGCTGGCCGAATCAGCCGGCGCGGCCGGCGCGGGCGCTGTCGGCAGCATGGGCGGTATCGGCGGCGCAGCCAGCCTGGCGCTGGAAGACGCCCCGGTCGACCTGCACCCGGGCGACATCTTCTTCGGCCTCGACCTGTACCTGAGCGGCACCTCGCAGAACGAACAAAGCCTGCTGGCGATGCGCGCGCGCGGCGTGGCGATGTATTTCTGCATGTATGACGTGCTGCCGATGCTGCGCCCGGATGCCTTCCCGTTCGGCACCGAGCAGCACTTCGGCGCTTTCCTGCGCACCGTGCACCGCGTGGCCGACGGCGTGCTGTGCATCTCGCGCGCGGTGGCCGACGAGCTGGCCGGCTGGATTGCCGACGAGGGCCTGGCGCCGCAGCGCAACGGACGGCCGCTGCAGCTGGGCTGGTTCCACCTGGGCGCCGACATCGACGCCGGCGCACCGGGCGGCCCACCGGCGGCGGACAGCGCCGCGCGCCTGGACACGCCGGCCGCGCTGGCGGCCCTGGCGGCGCGCCCGAGTTTCCTGATGGTCGGCACGGTCGAGCCGCGCAAGGGTCATGCCCAGGCGCTGGCCGCCTTCGAGCTGCTGTGGGTGCAAGGCGTCGACGTCAACCTGGTCATTGCCGGCAAGGAAGGCTGGATGGTCGAGCAACTGGCACGGCGCCTGCGCGGCCATGCCGAACAGGGCGTGCGCCTGTTCTGGCTGGGGGGTGTCGCCGACGATACGCTGCTGGCGCTGTATGCCGGCGCATCCGCCCTGCTGGCGGCGTCCGAAGGCGAAGGTTTCGGCCTTCCGCTGATCGAGGCGGCGCGCCACGGCATCCCGATCGTGGCGCGCGGGCTGCCGGTGTTCCGCGAAGTGGCAGGCGACCATGCCCATTATTTCGATGGCGGCGAAGCCGCCGACCTGGCGCACGCGCTGGCCGACTGGCTGGTCTTGTGGCACGCCGGCAAGGCACCGGCCTCGACCGGCATGCCCTGCCTGAGCTGGGACGCCAGTGCACGCCAGGCCATGGGTGTCATCATCGACGGCAAGTGGTACCTTACGATCTGAGCAACACCGGCGCTTGGGTGCGCTCCCTAACAGTGCGAGCCCCCTCCCGTCACTACAATCATTATCAATCGACTACGGGGAATTGCGATGGTAATGGGCAGCAGCAAGGAAGAGGGACTGGAGAAGCCGCTCGACGAAAAAGGCGGCCAGAGTGCCGGCGTGCCGGCGTCCGGTGAAGTCGAAGGCAATGCCTACAGCCCGCTCGGCACCCCGGGTGTCAAGCACTGGCAGGCCAGCTTCATCAGCCGCGAAGGCTTGCAGGACCGCGGCAACATCTTCTTTGCCGCCGTCGAAATGACGCGCATGCCGATGGTCGTCACCGATCCGCGCCAGCCCGACAACCCGATCGTGTTCGCCAACGGTGCCTTTTTCGACCTGACCCATTACAAGGAAGAGCAGGTGCTGGGCCGCAACTGCCGCTTCCTGCAGGGACCGGATACCGACCGCCGCACGGTCGACGAAATCCGCAAGGCGCTCCAGGAGCAGCGCCCGGTCTCGGTCGACATCCTGAACTACAAGGCCGACGGCAGCACCTTCTGGAACGCGCTCTTCCTCGGCCCGGTATTCGACGAAGAAGGCAAGCTGCTGTACTTCTTCGCCTCGCAGATGGACATCACCGAGCGCCGCAGCTCCCTGGAAGCCAGCCTGCAGGCGCAGAAGATGGAAGCGATCGGCCAGCTGACCGCCGGCATGGCCCACGACTTCAACAACCTGCTGCAGGTCATCAACGGCAACCTGGAAGTGGCGCTGGTCAGCCTCGACAACCCGGCCGGCGCGCGCGAGGCGCTGGTGCGTGCCCAGCGCGCCGCCATGCGCGCCGGCAAACTGACCCAGCAGCTACTGACCTTCGCCCGCAAGCAGCGGCTGGAACCGAAGCGCCTCAACATCAATTCGCTGGTGGTGGAGTTTTCCGAGATGCTGGTGCGCACGCTGGGCGACAGGGTCGACCTGCGCCTCGATTTGCGCCCCGGCCTGCCGTCCTGCACGCTGGACCCGACCCACCTCGAGATGGCGCTGCTGAACGTGCTGATCAATGCGCGCGACGCCCTGCTTGACGGCGGCGAGGTCAAGGTCGGCACCGCGATCGTGAGCGAGGAAGACCGCATCCACAAGCACAAGCTGCCGCCCGGCGCCTATGTCAGCCTGTGCGTGGTCGACAAGGGCAGCGGCATGCCGCCCGAAGTGCTGCGCCGCGCCACCGAGCCTTTCTTCACCACCAAGGGTCCGGGGACCGGCCTCGGCCTGGCGATGGTGCACGGCTTCGTGCAGCAATCGCATGGCAAGCTGGAAATCGAGAGCGAACCCGGGGAGGGCACGATCGTCAACATGATCTTCCCGGTCGCCGACAATGCGGCCGACGCCTCGCGCGCGGTGCGCCAGAGCGATGCGGCGGCGGGAACATCCGACACGGCGGACGCCAAGCCGGCCGTGCTGGTGGTCGAAGACAACGACGACGTGCGTGAGCTGGCCGTCAGCGTGCTGGGCCTGGCCGGTTATGCGGTGCTGTCGGCCGCCAGCGGCGAGCAGGCGCTGGAACTGCTCGAAGGCGGTGCCGACGTCAGCCTGCTGTTCACCGACGTCATCATGCCGGGCGGGATGAATGGACTGGAACTGATCGGCAAGGCGCGCACGTTGCAGCCGGACCTGCCGGTGCTGGTCACGACCGGCTACATGGACGACCTGCCGGAGCGCGGCCGCTCCACCGATCTCAAGATCCTGGCCAAGCCCTACCGCCACGAAACCTTGCTGGAACAGGTGGAGGTGGCACTCAAGAACGCCAGATGAGCGAACGTCGATGCTCAAATGAGCAAAAGGGGCGCCGCGGCGCCCCTTTGCTTGCGTATCGGCGCCCCGTTCGGTGATGCCTTGGCAGCTTATTGCTTCGGCAAACCGCCCAGCAAGGCCGCCAGCTTCTGCTTCGGCTTGGCCTGGCCGGATGCCTGGGCCGGTGCCGGTTCCTGGCGCGCCGGCGTCGACGGCTCGTACGGCTTGAGGAACCACGGATCGACCTTCTCGCGGCGCGGCACGAAACCGCGCGCGCCACGCTCGCTGCGCTCGCCACCACGATCACCACGCTCCGCGCTGCGCTCGCTGCTGCGCGGAGAAGGCGCAGCGTCGCCGTCGCGGCGCGGGCTGCGCGCACGGTCGCCGTAGCGCTCGTTGTCGCGTTCGCCGCCACGCGGGCTGCGCGATGGCGCCACGAAGCCGGTCAGCTCGCCGCGGGTGATGGTCTGCTTGATCAGCTTCTCGATATCGACCAGCAGGCGCTCGTCCTTGTCCGAATAGACCGACAGCGCATCGCCGGTGGCGCCGGCGCGGCCGGTGCGGCCGATGCGGTGCACGTAATCCTCGGCGTTGTACGGCAGGTCGTAGTTGATCACGCACGGCAGGTCGGTGATGTCGAGGCCGCGCGCGGCGACGTCGGTCGCGACCAGCACGTCGATTTCGCCGTTTTTGAACGCGTCCAGCGCGGCGATGCGTTCCTGCTGGGTCTTGTCGCCGTGGATCGCCGAGGCCTTGATGCCGGCCTGCTCCAGGGTACGCGACAGGCGCGAGGCGCCGATCTTGGTATTCGAGAACACCAGCACCTGCTTCAGGCTGCGCGAACGGATCAGGTGCAGCACCACGTCCGGCTTCTGCGCTTCCTCGACCTTGTACAGGATCTGGGTGATCGCCGTGTTGGTGGCATTGCTGCGCGCGACTTCGATGGTCAGCGGGTCGTTCAGGAAGCTCGATGCCAGCTTCTTGATCTCGGGCGAGAAGGTGGCCGAGAACATCAGGTTCTGGCGCTTCTTCGGCAGCAGGTTGATGATGCGCTGCAGGTCGGGCAGGAAGCCCATGTCGAGCATGCGG
>Ga0265797_10002030_pt1 | contig 34914 bp, 41 predicted proteins | sample P2T30metagenome_FD_192433 | JGI IMG/M metagenome (GOLD analysis project Ga0265797, IMG submission 192433) | Plant litter microbial communities from East Loma Ridge, Irvine, California - P2 T30 | ecosystem: Environmental > Terrestrial > Plant litter > Unclassified | place: USA: California...
GTCGTCAGACCTTTGGTCGCTTTCGGTGGTCCCTGAGGGCGAGCCGTGGCTGCTTCCTCACGAGCTGTCTTGCGAGCCTTGCCTTTCAAACGAGGAGCTTTGGCGACCGTGGGTATGGCCACAAGAGATTGTGAGGTGGTGGTGAATTTGACGCCGCAACCGATGGCTGTCTGCGCGAGCCAGGTGATGAAGTAGTCCGTCTCATTTCTGTAGCGCTTAAAGGAGCCACTGGAATTCAACGGCAGCATGTTTTGCTGTTTTGGTGGTTGTGAGTCGTGAGAGAGGCGAGTTGAGGCCGAGCTTGAAGATCGAGAGAGGTGCGAAACGAGGATCTGGGGCCTACACGAGAGTGCGCTGGACTATTTCAGGAGGTCTGTGAAAGAAACCAGAAGTGCAATCACTTTTGTCCCTTGTGACTAGATTGTACGAAGCTTGCGCGAGTCGCGCCTACTCGGGTAGTTATCACTCGTATTGGATCGATTTAGATGCATCATGATACAATACATTTCTTGCTTCAGCGCAGGCATGAGCCTTTAAATTCAGTGCAGCTCAGATGCAATGAAGCTGGGCTGATCCGGAAAGCCAGGAAAAACTCGTTATGGAACGATGTGCTCAATGTCGCTGATAGGAAGCCAGCCGGACAATTCTTCACGCTCTTTCAACGGAGTGTAGGAGAGCTTTATGGGCTTGCAATCGTCCGACCGAGAGCTGTACAGCCAGTAGCCATAGTAATGAAAGGCCTGCTGGATCCAGCCACATATTGCTTCCGCCACGTGGAATCGTTTATTGCCTTCGTTCGTCCAATCCCCCGTGCGCATGTCGAAAACAATGTTTTCGGCGACATCTATGGCGTCCTGAGTCTGTGCCTCGTACTTGATGACTACCCATGCGACCATGGCTTGTTTGCAGGCGTCTAAGGTCCATGGGCGCCTCTTTGGCATGTTCGAGGGAAAAGAACGATCGGTGGGAGTGACTCGATAACACTCCTGCGCATTCATTCCGTCAAGACGTGGTGGTTGGCCGGGTTCAACGGTCGATGGGAGTTTGTTGGACATGGTGTCGCGGTGGCCGGCGTAAAGTAGCAGTCTTTGACGAGGAGCGTGGTATTGTGAGTCGAAGTCTTGTTAGTTGGGTAGAGACCCAAATATATGAGGGTGAAAACTTCTCGAACACTGATGTGTGGTACCATGGCTAGAAATACTTCGGTACCAAACTTTTCGCCATCGGCTCGATTTGAAGTTCTGCGCCTCTGGAAATTCTGACTTTGCAGTAAAAGGTGGTCAAACAGTGCTGTAGAACTTTCGAAGAGGGACAACCCGCAGCTACGATTGATGGCATTAATGGGTAGGCCTCGTCAAAGCCATATACCTTGAACAACATTTACGACTGCTCGGGACAGTGGCGCGTTCAGTCGCAATGTTTGTTGTCGCTACGTCAGAACAGCTGGCCAAGGTAGGAGATGTGAGTTTCAGGTACGTGGCAGCAACAATAGGATGGTATTAGTGAGGTTTTTATGTCTGCGCGTCAAGACGCTGCTACGCGTTGCATCCGTGCTAGTGACAGATGACTAAGCCTTTTCTCACTCGCTCGACTCGACGCGTTTGTCGACTCCGTCATCAAATCTTCGCGATGCGATTTGTTGCTCGACTACCTGACAAAACGCGTTCTATCGCTAAACACCCCCCTCGACGCCAACTGCAAGACCGCTAATTCCACATATCGCAATAATGCAGCGTGAATGTACACAAAAATCTAGGCGACAAGGACGATGCGGCCGAAAAACCACTGAAGTATTCCTTGCCGGTACATATCATCTTCTAGCTGCCGATGGCAGATTGCAAGCACCTCCAGGCTGCAGGAACGCGTGAGCTTCCAACCTTCCCGGAACGCCCCGCATATACAACACCCCGGTGGCTTCTATAGTGAGGAAGGATTGCAAGCCAGCTCGTTTGGCCCATGCAGTCCCAGTCGTGCCATCCTGAGCTCCTCCTGAGTCCTCGCCCAATTCTTTTCTACCTGTTGCTGGGATACAGATACTCAGTAGCCGGGAAGAACTCCTCCTTCAGCAGACGCGGGCTGGTGAAGCGGAACATCGGATTGGACGAGCCAGCCTTGTCGTTGGTCCCGCTTGCGCGACTACCACCAAAGCTCTGCTGCCCGATAAGTGCGGCAGTGGTTTTGCAGTCTACCTCAGTGTCAGCGAATCCAGACACAAAGCAAATCGAGCAAACTTACTGATGTAGAAATTGCCAGCGGAGTACCTAAGCGCATCCTCAGCCTCACGAATCGCAGCACGCGAGTTGGCGAAGACGGCACCAGTGAGCGCAAAGTTGCCACCAGCTTGGTCGACTTTCTTAAGGATGGTGGTCCATTCTGCGTCAGGGTAGACGTAGATGGCTAGCACGGGGCCGAAGATCTCATAGTTGAACAGCTTGTGGTCGGGCGATTCGGCTTGGTAGACTGTCGGCTTGATGTAGAACCCGGTGCTATCATCATAAGTGCCACCGGCCAAGAGCTTGAGCGAAGAGTCTTTGTTACTCTCGTCGATTACCGCCTTGATCTTCTCGAACGCGTTTCGATTGATGACGGGACCCATGAATGCCGTGAGGTCTTCATGTGGGTTGCCTTGCGTTATCTGGCCGACGTCCTTGAGGAAACCATCGATGAACTCCTTGGATCGAGACTCCGGAAGGTACAAGCGCGACGTTGCCGAGCACTTCTGGCCTTGGTACTCGAACGAGCCACGAATGGTGTGTTTGACGGCAGAAAGGATGTCCGCAGATGGGTGGATAAGCGTGAAGTTTTTGCCGCTCGTCTCACCGACCAGGCGAGGAAACTCGCGGTAGGTGTGATTCCCAATGCCTTGGCCGATGCGAGCTGTCAACGAGCGGAAAACGTCTGAACTGCCCACGAAGTTCAAGCCTGCGAAATCGCGGTGGTTGAGGACAACATCATTGATCTCTTCAGCGTCACCAGGAACGAACTGAATGACGTCCGGAGGAAGGCCAGCCTCGAGCAGGATCTTATACACTATGGTACTGGCATAGATATTCGATGGGGATGGTTTCCAAAGGACGACGTTGCCCATGATCGCAGGCCCTGAGATCAAGTTCCCGCCGATAGCAGTAAAGTTGAATGGCGAGATGGCGTACACGAAGCCTTCTACAGGCCTGTAGTCGAGACGCGTCCACATGCCGTTGGTGCCTCGCTCGTGCTGCTTCTCCATGATCTCGGCGGCGTAGTTGCAGTTCAGACGGAAGAAGTCGGCCAGCTCAGCAGCTGCGTCTACTTCGCCTTGATGGATGTTCTTTCCTTGACCGAGCATTGTGGCCGCAATGAGCTCGTACCGGTATTTGCCTGATACGAGCTCAGCAGCTTTGAGGAAGATTGCTGCACGGTCGACGAATGGTGTGTTCTCCCAAGACTTCTTCGCTTTCAGAGCAGACTTGATTGCAGCTTTGATCTGCTCTTTCGACGCGAGCGGAAAATTTGTGAAAGTTGTGGCATGCTCTGCTGGCAGGGGCTGAGCCACACTAGCCGACGCCTGCTGCGATATGCCGTTGTAGAAGATTTCGCTCTTCAGTGGCAGTTGTGACTTCAGGCGCTTCAAAGTTGCCTCTAATCCAGCGCGTTCGAGTGAACCTTTCTCGTATGTGGGATTGGGCTCGTTTCGCGCGTCTGGCAACCGGAAAGGCACTGTGGCTTTGGCGCGGAGTTGTGGTCGGAGGAAGGCGCTACATTGCGCTGTCGCCAAAGGCCGCCTTACGCTTCGAGGAATTTGTGTGAGTGATCGAAACCCGGACATTGTGGCAGCAATTGAAAGGGATTCGCTTGAATGAACGCCCGAAGCCCTCATGGTGGGCAGAGCGGTTGAAGTATGCAGTCGCGTACAACGCGCGTGGATCTACGAACGCAGCAGCGGGCATGCGACCGAGAGCAGATAGATACACGGACCGCTGTACGCATGGTCATAGCCGTCGATTGCCGTTCTTGAGCTTTCGAATGGGCAGGAGAATGCGAGTTTGACAACGGAGACCACACTCACCCGATGTCGCGATGAGGAGCAAGCTCTGCATTCAACCAATCGCGACGAAGCCGAGTCGACGCCAGGCTCCTGGTGGGGTATACTCACTTTCGAACCCCGCGACCGGCTTGCTCGACCGCGATACTGGAGAGAGCCACGAAACGTGACAGTTGCTCTGAAAGAGCAAGTCAAGCATAAGATGGCTCTCCTGTTGTGTCTGACGAGAGGTCAAAGAGATTGGCTTCCATCAATCTACATCCATCAAACGACTGCTTGAGCGACCACTACCGGTATGGCATCGATCTCACCTCACCAAGTCCCTCCTCAAGGCGTCTGGTGTCCAGCGATTACTTTTTTCACTGAAGAAGATACTTTGGACCTCGAAGCGCAAGCGACATACTTCTCTTACCTTTCCAGAACGGGGCTTGCAGGCCTCGTAATCCTAGGGACGAACGCGGAAACTTTTCTGCTTACACGGGAAGAGCGCAAAGCTCTCGTTGCGACAGCGAGGAGAGCTGTTGGGCCTTCCTTTCCCTTGATGGTTGGTGTGGGCGGACACTCCAGTAAACAAGTGTTGGAGTTCGTTGCCGACGCTACGGATGCTGGGGCCAATTCAGCTTTAGTCCTTCCGCCAGCGTACTTTGGCCCTGCCACAACGCCCCAAGTGCTCGAGAATTTCTTTGGACAGATCGCTGAGGCCAGCACGATTCCGCTCGTTGTCTACAACTTTCCGGGCGTATGCAATGGCGTTGACCTCGACTCCGCCTTTATCACGGCGTTGGCCCAGAAGCATTCGAATATCGTCGGAGTGAAACTCACTTGTGGATCCGTCGCAAAGGTGACTCGCCTGGCGGCTGTTCTGCCTAAAGAACGATTCGCAGTCTTTGGTGGACAATCGGATTTCATCATTGGCGGCCTGAGCTCTGGATCGTCAGGTTGCATCGCGGCATTCGCAAATGTCTTTCCCAAAACCATCTCTCGCATTTATAACCTCGTCCAAGAGGGCAAGACAGATGAGGCTCTCTGGCTGCATCAGAAAGCCGCGCTCGCCGAACAGCCTATCAAAGCAGGCATTGGCGCGACGAAATATGCAGCAGCTATACACAGCGCCACATATGCTGGGATCAAAGACGCCGCCGCGAAATTGAAACCAAGAAGACCGTACGTTGAGCCAGCTTCTGCTGTCAAAGAACGTGTGAGGACGATGATGGCTGAGGTTGCAGATATCGAACAAAACCTACCGTTCATCAAGCAGGCTGGCTCTGTCAAAAGTCGAAGCTTTGGGCCAATCTCAGCAAATCTTTGAGGGAGCTGACGGGTCGCCACATGTATTCATTAGCATTAAATGACATTGCTTTCAGGATCCCTAGTACTGTAACGCTGACGCCGATTGCCTCAAAGCTAACAGAGACTCGCAGAAGGTGCGGCAAGAACTCATGATCAATTAGCTGTGCAAAGCTCTACCCAGAGTAAGCCTAAAGTATAGCCTGTATATCCTTAACACGTTTTGTAAAGATGTTTTACTTACGAAAAGGCTATTAAAGATAAATACACTAGTTTTTCAGATTGCAACTACCATATCGTCGTAGCCCTCAAGGTCAGTAGGCAGCTAATGCTGTCTCAATTGATCACGAATTATTGCCGCACCTGGTGCCCGCAGGTTGAGTGCGTGTCATTTGCGCTTCCAGAACAAGATTGTCAGGGAATGATTTACACATCGAGATAAGTTATCGGATTGCAGCGGATTGCTTTTCGCCATGATAACAGTGGCTGCGTTGTTTGGATGTCAATGGTTCGCATGCTGGCCAGATTGCCGGCGAGGGTACCGAGTCTCAGCTCTGAGCTACCGTGCTCTTCGGTTCAGGATGCGAACTGCACGGTTACCATCTTTTCGCCTAAAGCAAGTCGAGACATGCGGGGAAGCCCGCTATGACTACCCCAGACGTGCTTGATAGGCCCAGCGCTAGGATGACTCGCTATCAGAAGCATTCACCGTGTGGTTAAATTACCTCGTGTAGCCCATAACCACGGTATCGGATTCATCGATCGCTCTTCTCATATTGTGAGCCTCATCTTGTCTCACTTCATCCCTGTCCGCACCTGGAATGCCCTTGTAATACATCCATTATGGCACACGACACCAAGTACGATGAGAAGGTTGACGTCTCTTCCGAGAACCAGGACCTCTCTCGCCAGGATACCAACCCAATTGGCCATGTAGACAATGCCGACCAGTTGCAACGACACTTGGGCAATCGACAAGTGCAACTGATAGCCATCGGAGGTTCGATTGGAACTGCCACCTTCGTCTCTATTGCCAACGGCTTGGTCAAAGGAGGCCCTGGGAGTCTGTTTCTCGCTTACACGATTTACACTTGCATGCTCGGTTTAGTCAATAATTCTATGGCCGAGATGGCTTCTTACATGCCCGTGTCAGGTGGATTCATCCGTATGGCTGGCCACTGGGTCGACGAGAGTGTTGGTTTCTGGGTCGGCTGGAACTTCTTCCTCTACGAGGCGTTCCTCATCCCGTTTGAGATCTCCGCGTTGAACTTGGTCCTCACTTACTGGAGCGACGACATTCCTGTGGCGGCGGTAGTCGCGGCATGTATTGTTCTATACTTGTAAGCGCCAGCACTCAACTCAAGGTTCCAATCAGCTACTAACTCTGCGACCAGCTGTATCAACGCCTTCATGGTCAAGTGGTATGGAGAGGCTGAGTTCTGGCTTGCGCTTGGCAAGGTCTTTCTCATCGGGATCGTTTACTCCTTCACCCTCATTACGATGGTTGGCGGCAATCCTAAAAAGGATGCATACGGTGTAAGTAAAACCCGTAGAAAGCAAAGCGACGAGTGCTGACAACCTGAAGTTCCGCTACTGGAATGAACCAGGTGCATTCGCGGAATACATCACCACCGGCCCTCTTGGTCGATTCGAAGGCTTCCTTGGCTGTATGTGGAGCGCTGCATTCACTGTTGTTGGGCCAGAGTACCTATCCATGCTTGCTGGAGAGGTCAAACTCCCCCGCCGATATCTGAAGAACGCGTTCAAGGTTACATATGTTCGATTCGCCATCTTCTTCATTGGATCCGCGCTCTGTGTTGGTATTGTCATACCATACAACGAGACAACCCTTCTTGATATCATGGCTGGAAAATCTGGAGGCGCAGGTACGGCTGCTGCTTCACCTTACGTCATCGCTATGAGGAACTTGGGCATCACTGGTCTGCCTCATTTGACCAACGCGCTACTCTGCACCTCCATCTTTTCGGCGGGCAACGCATACACGTACTATGGCAGTCGATCACTCTACTCCCTTGCTCTCGAAGGCCACGCACCCAAGTTCTTGAGGAAGTGTACCAAGGCCGGTGTCCCAATGTATTGTCTAATGGTCACCTCCCTCTTCCCCTTCCTTGGGTTTTTGAATGTGTCTAGTGGCAGCGCCAAAGTCCTCACTTGGTTTACAAACATCATAACTGCGGCACAGATCATCGACTATAGTAAGAACAACCTACTGTACATTTGTTCGCTGCTGACTTTGCATCAGTTGTCATCTGCATTACTTACCTCTTCTTTTACCGTGCGTGCAAGGCACAAGGACTTGATCGTCGTACCATGCCTTACTTCGCACGATTCCAGCCATGGAGCACATGGATTGCGCTGATCTTCCTAACCTGCGTCGTCACCTGCTACGGATACCCCGTGTTCCTGCCAGGGCGCTGGTCGATCGACACTTTTTTCACTTTCTACCTCATGGTTCTCGCTGCGCCAATCCTCTTCTTCGGGTGGAAATTTTGCAAGAAAACCAAGTTTATCAAGCCACTTGAGGCCGACTTGGTATGGCACAAGCTGATTATTGATGCGTACGAGGACAACTTCACGGAGGAGGCTACAGGCTTCTGGCAGGAGGTTTTACAGATTTTTGTGTGCGGAAAGAAGATCAAGCGCAAATCGAAGGCTTGATAGAAGCACGGGTGTGGGGATCGAGATCATATTGAGTTTATACAGGCTGGCCGGCAGTTGTCTTTGGCGTTATCAGTGATGAATGCGAATTTACAGTTTCAGTGCACTACCCTGATACGCACATTCCGTGAATAGAGCCGTCTCGAGTGGCTTCGACTGTGTGCACGCTGTGAAACTTTGAGCAACCAAATTCGATGTCATCAGCTGGCCGAGCGCGCAATGTGCCACGCGCCACGCATGAAAACATGGATCTGGTTTCTAGTACTGCGCTGTGACCTCGCTCTACGTGAGAGTGGAGACTTTGAACGATCAACTGATATCGTGCGGTTCCGAAGTCCGTGCAAGAATGTTCCCGCTGCACGCTGAACGGGCGTGGAATGCGGTTCCAGGACTCTGGTAACCGGTCGCATACATGTGCGGGCTAGCTCTTAACATGAGCACATGTGATCTAGTACGGAAGCAAAGCCGTCGCAGATGTGGGTCTTTCCGCACGTGTTCTCGCCGCGTTAGGGAGTGACTGTAGCTTCGAAGACACGGATATGTTAGCCGATATACAAGTAGTCTCCTAGGTCCCAACTCACAACTGCTGACTAGAAACGTATCTCATAATTAGCCTAACAATGTTTTTCGATGACGTTCCTCAAGGGCCGGCGGATCCCGTATACATCCTCAAAAACGCTGTCGATGCAGACAGATCGCCAAACAAGGTCGATCTCGGAGTAGGAGTCTATCGAAACGAGCAAGGACAATACCATGAGCTGCAAGCAATAAGAGAGGCCAAGAATATACTCGCCCGGAAAGAGCTCGGACATGATTATGAGGTGACGACTGGAGATGACCAATTTGTGAAGAACGCTGCGAATCTCCTGTTTGGCCGAGAAGCTACAGCGATACGGTCGAAAAGAGTCACATCCGTGCAAGCAATATCCGGGACTGGATCGATCCATCTCGCAGCACTGTTCTTAAGCCGTTGCGCCAAATTCAAAGGCAAAAGAGTGCACATAGGAACACCGGCTTGGGGGAACTATGAGCCACTTTTCAATCTTGTTGGCCTCGAAGTAGCGAAGTACAGATACTACGATGCAGAGAGCGGAAGGGTGGACTTACCTTCTGTTCTCGATGCAGTTGCGCAAGCGCCTGAAGGTAGTATCTTCGTGCTTCAAGGCTGCTGCCACAACCCATCCGGGCTCGACCTTACGCCGCTGCAATGGCGGGAACTCGCAAAAGCAATGAAGGGGCGTAAACACTTCCCTCTCTTTGACATGGCCTACCAAGGTCTGGGCTGGCAATTGAACGAAGATGCGTATGGGTTGCGATACTTTGAGCAGCTCGGCTTCGAGCTTATCGCCTGCCAATCGTTTTCGAAGAATTTCGGCCTCTACGGAGAACGCTGTGGCGTGCTTCATGCCATCAGCGACGACGACAAAGTTGCAGCCAATGTGTACGACCAACTGCGCTGCTTAATCAGATGGGAGTTTTCGAGCTCGCCGGCGTACGGAGCCCGATTAGTGAGCATCATTCTCGCAAGCGACGAGCTCTCCGCGATATGGACCCAAGAACTCGCTACGATGCGGCAGCGCCTCCTCAATCTGCGCGGAGCGCTTCACCGCGCGTTGGTCCATGAAAGAAAGGTAGGATTCCAGAACTGCTATATGACAATGTACTGATCTCGCTAGACACCTGGAAATTGGAGCACCATATTGTCATCCACGGGCCTGTTCTGCTTCTTGCCGCTCAGTATTGAGCAATGCGCATTACTAGCGAGCGAGCATCACATTCACATGCTGCAGAGTGGGCGAATCAATGTTTCCGGCTTGAACACTTCGAATATTGATCGCATAACATGGTCGATCGACCAAGTTATGAAAAGCCCAGGGTCAAGGACCTCGAGGCTTTGAATTGGCTATTCGCGTAATAGGCCGCAACACCAGTCCAGGCTTGCAGATTAGCTATCCATAGATAACAACTGCCGATTTCGAACGGGTCGTCGAGCGTGGCTTGAGTGGTGTTCTGACCGGCGAGGCTGCCGTAGCGTGATTTTAGCACACCGATAGCATTTTCTGCGCTATGAGCTGCTATGAGGCCTGGCGCTTGCTGTGTTTGGCCATAAAATCCACAAAGTCACCCAAAATCTCGAGGCTGGGATGGTGCAGCGGAGTTCATGGGCGCCTCATGGCACACCAAGAGGTGTTGTTGAAGCCACGAGCGAGGGCAGATGTGACGGTCGTAAGTGCAGTGCAGACTGTCAGCTGAGCCTTTCGGCTTTCTGAATTCGCTGCGGAATCCGTCCTGTCTCGTGATGGGGGGCAATAGTGATTGTGCGAAAGCTGTGGTGTGGAGGAAAGAACGTCCCGTCAACGCGTCGCGTCTCCTTTCTTGCCAAGCGAAACTTCCCCGCCTGTTCCGCCTCTCCAACCTCTTAACTTCAGCGACCGACAATGGGCGGCAATCTACACTGCGAGGATGCGGGCCTCCGACTCCGATTTCTTGTTCTCATGATTTCGTTTTGATGATGTGATCTTTCTACGCTCTCCTCCAGCCACCCCGTCTCATCATCATGCAATCTGCTCCAGCAATGGCAATGTCCAATGACTACCGGAAGGTGACTAAGCGGTCATCAAACGCCTGTTCGCGGTGCCGACGACAAAAGATCAAGTGTAGTGGAACGCAGCCTTGCGCTAATTGTGGACGACGAAATCTCGTGTGCGTCTTTGATGACCGAGATAGCAAAGTACTAGTGACACAGGGGTGAGTACCGGCTTTTGGGACCACCGATGTCATAAGCTGAGTGTAAACAGCTACCTCTCTGATCTACAGGCAAAGCTCGCGCGCCTGGAGCGGAATCCCGATGAGGCCGCCAACGCGACAGAGGCCAGGCAGACCACGAGACATGATCGAGGCCGTGAAGACGAAATAGAGTCACGCGGAGGCCAGGAGGAATCAGAAGATAGAGCCAGTCCTGATGATACTCGAGAAAGTTCGCCGAGGAGTAGGCACAATGCTGAAGATGCTAATCTTACGAATCCGTTAGTGGAAAGTTCAAAGTTTTTGTCGTCCTCCAGTGGGAGATCATGTGAGTACAACACTGTTCACTTAAGTCATTGGTATTGCAGCGCAAACGCCTTGGTCTTGCGATGAGGCTTCCCGGCGAATCAACATGTTGGTATTAATGACGCGTACAGTCTACCTAGGGACGTCGTCAAACTGGTCATTCCACGGCCAAATCTTAAATCTAGTCCATCAACATATTCGCAAGTCGCCGTTGCCAGGCGCTGATCTATTATTCGATGGCTCCGCCTACGACTTGCCTTGGGACGGCACTAGAATTGTTCCAGAATCGAATACTCCCGTCATTCCAAGTATTGACTATGCAATATTCTTGATCAACGCCGTCAAGTTTCATTGTGCGCAGCTGGTTCATTTGTTCGACGAAGACGAATTCATGGCTAATCTACATACCTTCTACTCGAACGCGGAGAACAGAGCATGGAAAGGCAGCTTGTGGTACATCCATTTCTTGCTCATAATTGCTTTTGGCAAGACTTTCGTGCAGCATAAGCAGCATGCGCCGAGACCACCAGGGGCGGATTTCTTCGTCCAGGCGATGCAGCTTCTCCCGGACACTAATCGCTTGTGTCGCGAACCGGTGACGGCTTGTGAGATACTTTGCTGCATATCACTGTACCAGCAGGCTCTAGACTCACGGAATGCGGCACATGTCACGATCGGGCAAGCTATGCGAATTGCTCTCGCCGAAGGTAGCAGCCACAGTATGCTTTCCATGATTTTGCTGCGCTGACGTCTCCGAGGTATGCATACCGCGATGCCTATAGCAGATTTGGGAAATACACTGGTCCAACGCTGCCGTAAAATCTGGTGGACTGTCTACATCTTGGATCGTCAGATGACATCGCTAATGGGGTTACCACAAAACATACAAGATGACGACATCAGCTGCCAGCTTCCCAGCTTCTCTGGCTTGGCACAACGAGCGGCAGCGCTTGAGATGCAGATAAAGCTTGCACGCATATATGCGAATATATCACGGAGTAAGTGACTGTTATTACAACACAACACCAGGTGCTGATATGGTTGTTAGCTGTGTACGGTGCCAAAGGACGGCTTCGCAAGAAATTTGTGACTAGTATGAAGGCAGTACTAGATGATTTGACTGCCCTGGCTCATGAGTTGCGTGAATCGTTTCCATTACAATTGGACGATCGATTTGCAGGCATTTCGAGAATGCCCGCGCACCTGCATCTCTTATACTACCAGGTCAGTCGTGCCGAAAGACTCGGTGACTGTATTCTGATCATAGGTTGAGACTATTGTTGTGGTAACACGCCCGTTGCTGTTCTGCTGCGTCAAAAAGTTCTTCGAATCTCCCGGAGAAGTGGAACCGTTGCTCTCTTCCCGCAAGATCAGGAAACTTCTACAAATGGCCCTAGAAGCATCGCAAAAGATGCTGAGTATCCTTGAAAGTTTGTCAGATCAAGGTCTTTTGGGTGAGTATTGCCACAAATCTTGAGGGTCCGAGAAGCTGACAATGTCCCAGAGACTTTCCTCCCCTGGGATCTTGATGCCTTATTTGTTTCTACCATGGTCCTCGTCCTCACGCGGTTTGTTGATACCAGTCTATTGAAAGAAGAGACTGGGTGGCTTTATAAAGCTTATGGCTTCTTGGAGTCAATGGTGGCGAGCGGCAATCGTATTGCAGCTTTCCGCGTCATCGAACTGCGAAGGCTTGACGAGATGTTAGCCGACTATCTCTTGAATCAACATCGACCATCCACGTCGTCAACGATGCATGATAGTGGTATCGGCACTCAGCAGAACATCAGTGTATCTTTCCCTGAGGGATATCACTCCACAGCGGGGCTAACAGCGCCTTCCATACCACCGCCGTATACTGGACTGAGCGACGAGGGAAGCGGATTTGGTGACGATTTGACAGCGGAGCAAATCCTTTCGCTCGCAGAGTCGATGGATATCGAGGGCACTGACTGGTTATCATTTGCTACGCTAGACAACTACCAGATGATCGACCCTCAAATGTAAAGCAAGTCGATTAGGCACTTTATACGCATCAAATATTAAACGTCGAACTATCCCCACGAAGCTGCCCGCACGCAGACAACCCACTCATGCCAGTTTGCTATATTACAGCTTGGCCGTCACTGGAGCGTGGTTCAGAATGTCCCGCAGCTCTCTCACGTCTCCTATCCTCCAGCTCACACCATCATTGAAGCTCTCGCCTTTTGCCTTCGATTTCGGTACCTTCCAACGCCATCGCTTGATACTTTGCGTACCGGCAGAGTCTTTGAGCAAGCTATGTACCCACCTTCCAACGATTGGAAACATCTTAAAGCCGTGCCCAGAATCGCCTGATAGCAGTATCACAGAGGACGAGGTTTGTGGCACATAGTCGACGATGAAATCAGAATCCGCGGTGTCAGCAAACCAGCACAACGATTTTTCAACGAGCGGTCGGTCTGCGAGATGCGGTAGTGTCTGCCGGAGCAGTTCACGCATCTTCCTCTCATCTTCGGCTGGCGCGAAGCCACGGTTCAGCTCTACGGGTGCTTCGGAGACGCCTGTAGCTGGATTGGTATTGACATATCCACCACCCATAGGACATAGCTTAAGCAAGTTGGTCATTGGGTCCGGTTCGAAGAAGAATCCCAGGTCCCGCGCGTATGTAACCGGTATGCCACGAAGTGCAGATGTCTCCTCGTTGGTTAGCCGAATGTGCGCGACGGACCAGGATTTGGCGGACACTTCGGTACCAATCTCGGGCAATATCCTGGTGGCTGCTGCACCAACTGCAACAATGACCAACGCCGCAGCATGGAAACGGCCATTCTGCGTTTTAATGCCAACGCTTTTTCTACTCGAGCCAGTGCCTTCGTACACGATCTCTTTGATAGCGCCCGCTTTCTCGCCAAGAAAGAATCGTACGCCGTTCGACCGAGCTTCTCGATATATTCCTCTAAGAGCGTTGGCTGAGTGCACATAGCCATCGTATCTGCACAGGTAGCCTTTCCAGCCCGGCAATTCACCGCCATTGAACTGCCAGCAAAAGGCTTTGATGTCCTCTGGGCCGTTGATGGTGTCGACATACGGCTTGATTTCTGAATGTCTTTCAGCACCTGCATGAAAACGCCTCATGGTGTCTGCTGCTTTCTGGGTTGCTTTGCCGGAGACACAATTCAAGTAGCCCACACGATGGAAGTATGGCGCATATAGTGGCGTTTGCCACGCACGTGTAGCTTCCTGTCAATTTGTTAGACCTGATAGCTTGCGACGCAGCTGTTTGAGGAGTGAAGACGCACGACTGCTAGATCAGTGTAGAAGTCATCCTCGTATTCCGCGCGCATGATCTTGTTCAAATCGTTTGCGGCTGACCATCGTGACGGGATATCTTCGTCCTTCTCAAAGACGGTGATGTTCGAATATCCCTGGTTTGCGAGCTCGAGAGCTGTCGAAAGGCCAAATGCTCCTCCGCCGATAATTGCTACGGAGTCGCTTTTTAAGATGCCCATCTTGGGTGACTGAGAGTCTGGGAGACTCGATGGAGGTTATGGAGTGAAATCTGAAATGTTCTTTAGGATTTACGACAAATAGAAGTCTTTTCGACAGTCCTACATCACGATGCGAGCCGGGTCAAGCCTTCGCGGTAGTTCGACCGTGAGGCCCCGCTAGCAGCAGCATGCACTGTTGGAACGACATCGGAACTCAGAACAGATGCGTGTGATCAACAGGATGACGACGCTCTGCGTGGTGATATCGCTTGCACGCCGACTGGTCAAGATGTTGTTGATCATGCTCTACACTATGTGCTGCACGCTAGGCAGCTAGTCCGTCGTTCAAAACTGCCTTTCGTGGTTTAGTTCCAAAGGCGCTTTCGTTCTCCTGAACACCGAAAAAATTCAATAATCGGTGTTGCTACCCGATAAACTTGAACTTGATGCACTTTGTGTTAGGCCGGATATACTCACACTGTTATTCGCGCAAACATCCAGCATCGAGTTTTCGTGACTAGGGCCATGGAAGACAATATGGTGGAAGCAAAACATCTACGAAAAACTGTATGAGTGTACACGACTTGCCATGGCACAACAACTCCAAACACACTACAGTAATGGAGATCGGAAAATCAGCAGGTTGCCGGCAGTGTTGGCAGGAGACGTGGCTGCCGCTTGTATCTCAGCAAGTCTCATCAGCCCAGTAATTACCGCGATTGACAGGTAAGTCTTTGGTTCAACCTACTCGAGATAGAGTCGTCTGACAATGTTACAGAGCGGTAGTCGAGAATGCTGCCTCCAGTAGTCACCCTCTTCTTTCCACATTGAGGTCCCATATACTTTGCTCCTTTCGCCATTCTCGAATCTTCTTCGCCGCGAAACCATTCATGTACGTCTGGACTTTGTATGCTGCAACGTACACTACAGCAAACTCAGTCGAGAGCGCTGCAAGAGCATTTACGACAAAAGCGGATCAAAGATTTGTCAGCTCTATCACCTTCCTTTCAACATGCATCGTCAACGTACCGCTGGGCGTCTGGAAAGATGTTCGATTTGTTCAGTTATATGGACGACCATCCGCAACGAGCTCAGTCATAAATGTGGCATCAGCTGCGAAGGCGGCTGTCACAGCTACGCGTTCACGCCCTGCACAAGCCACAAGAGTACCGCGGATAGTCGGAGCAACCTTCCTCTTCCGCGATGCCATAACAATCTTCGGATCTATCAATTTACCTCCAATGCTGTTACCACTTCTTTCCGATTCGTACTTTGCGAGCCCGGCGTTGAAAATGGCCGCTCTACAACTTTCAGTACCGATACTGTCGCAAGTCGTGGCTACTCCAGTGCATCTTCTAGCATTGGATCTCTACAACAATCCGCAAAAGGAAAGTAGTGCATCGCGAGTCGAGAGGATGAAGAGAAGCCTGGCTCCAACAACAGCAATGAGGTGCTCGAGGATTGTACCGGCCTTTGGTGTCGGACTTGTGGTTAACACTCGCTTGCGAGATTACTTCCATAGATTGGCATTGGCAGCATAATCGAGATAAATTTCATTAGTAGGGCATGACCTGAAATCTGGTGTTATAGCTCAAAGGATACTGGTGTCAAACCATTGGCCTTCGAGCTTGAGCATCCCCAGACTATCCCTAAAACGTGACACAAACTGACCCGACTCAAACCGCACCACCCCGCACCGTTTCCAGAAACGCTTTCACCTATCGATCGATTTCGAAATTTCGTAAGAGTAACGATATCGGGGCCTCAGATCTGGCTTATCATCTTGTCTATGCACGCTGCCAAATCTGGCCTTCCTTTGCGAACCGGTCCACCGCTTTCGCGCTACGGTACGACCACGCGAAGGTCACGAGCAACGTGGTTCGAGAGCTCGAAGCGGGGTTTTGACCATGGGTATCATCCATGAGCTAGTGTATGATGGAGATAAGGGGATATAAGCTGCACTCGCTATGCATAGGGACGACATACCATTGTTCAACTGGCGGGCTGCAAATTTCTATCTACATCCTCCTAGTGTGAAGGAGAACAACTTGAACCATTTTCCAAGTTCTGCGTCCATTAAAACTTCTATCATCATGCTCCAGCCACGATTCGGTCGTCCAACTTGGAGAGGCGTCACAAGAACTACTTCGAAAGGGATAAGAACTACACATAACGTCTTCGAGATACGACTCAGCTCAACGACAGCAGTTCCACGAGGGCGGAGCAATGAGACCACGCAAGACGCAAGAGTTGCACTAGCGAAGCAAAAGCTGGCGGAGCATCCGTTGTCAGTCATGCCAACCAACATGCTTCTGCGATCACTCTTCATCGCCACAGTCTCGTCCAACAAACTCCTTTTGATACCATCGCTACATCTCCTATCATTCTTCGCAAAGCCAAATCGAAGCTTCGTTTTCAACGTCGACCGGAACCCGGTGTTGAAAGCAATACTCAAGCTGACACTGTACAACCAATTCTGTGCAGGTGAGACGGAGAAAGAGACGACCACGTGTGTTAAAAATCTTAAAGACCTGGGTTTCAAGGGCGTGATTTTGACATATGCAAAAGAAACGGTATTCGACAGCAAATCGAAAACAGTAGATCATCCGAGCAGCACGATGGAAAAGACCCGCGAGTTGGAAGCTAGTGTCACCAACGATACCGATATCGAAGCATGGCGAGTGGGAACGCTACGGACAGTGGATCTGATCTCGGAAGGCGATATTTTGGCCATCAAGTAAGTCAATACGCGCTTTCTGCCATATACATGGCGAAGCATGCTGACCTCAATACAGGACCACGGGCGGTGGTCCAACAGTCGTTGAGGCCTTCGCAAGAGGCGAATTGCCACCACAAAAATTCATCGATGCTCTCGACGAAGTCGCCGTGAAGTGCAAGTCGCGCGGTATCCAGATCATTGTCGACGCCGAGTCACAGCACTGGCAAAAAGGTGAACTTCTTTCATCACACTTCAGATGCTTTTGCTCCTCTAACGTACAACAAAAGGCATCGCTCGCACAAGCCTCGAGCTGATGCGCAAGTTCAACACCGACAACAAAGCGGTCATATACAACACCTACCAAGCATACCTCAAGGCGACCCCAGGTGTTCTCGCCAACCACATGGCTTCAGCACAGAAAGAGGGCTTCACGCTGGGCTTAAAGCTCGTGCGCGGCGCATACATCCTCTCGGACGATCGCGCTCTGATTCACGACACCAAGCAAAACACAGACGACGCATACAACGGCATCGCACAAGGCGCACTCCGCCAACAGATTGGTGACTTCGGTGCTTCAGGTCCCAGCTCCAAACCTTTCCCATCCGTCAATCTCTTCCTTGCCAGCCACAATCGCGACAGCGTCCTCGATGCGCATCGGCTGCGCCAGCAACGCCTTGAAGCTGGCCTACCCACGGTACCTCTCGCGTTCGGACAGCTGCACGGCATGAGCGACAATGTCAGTTTCTCTTTGCTGGCGGAGAAGGACGAGAATGGCAACGCGCCCGAGGTGTTGAAGTGCTCGACGTGGGGAACCATGGGCCAGTGTATCGGTTACCTGCTGAGGAGAGCGGTGGAGAACAGGGACGCTGTGTTGCGAACGAAGGATGAATTTTCCGCGTTGCGAAAGGAAGCATGGAGGAGGATGAAGTCGCCGTTTTCTGCGTAGACACAGCATATAGAACGATTGGTGTCCTTCGTTGCCTGGGCTGTCAGCTTCACAGCATAAGGTCTTTGAATCTACCATTTCCGCCAGTATGTAGCCAATCTGGCAGGAGCTACTTCGTCGCCACGTCAAGACCGTGACGTGTCCGTTACCGTTGCCTTAGCGCAGGATGTGATTGCATCAATCCCCGCATGCAGCTCGACGGTTAGAATCGGGGTCTTGTCATGATGGACGCGTCGCGTCGGAGAGTGGAGAAGGAGGGGTAGCGAAGTCGCTTTGAGAGGGCCAATCAAACTTCACACAGCAACGGCAGCGAAGCCGATACACGCTTTCCCTTTTTGAAACAAGCTTCCCTGTACATACCAATGAGTTCAAGAACGAAATCATGATCATTAAGCTTCACGATATATTTTCAAGGTCATCTAGAATACGAAAGCTGTGTGGAAGGTCGAATTGAAGTGTGCCATCGAACTACAACCCGATCTACGCGCAGCTACCAGATTCATTTACAAGCATGTCTGGACAGTCACTCTGCATTTTGGGATGCGGTGAGCTTGTTTCGGCACCTCATGTCTATCTCTTATTGATATTATAGGCAATCTTGGAACTCCAATCCTGAAGAGCTTGATCAACTCCACCTCAGACTCAAAAGCACAGTTTTCAAAGTACATCGCCTGTGTCCACAGTGAAGCATCAGAACAACGCCTATCTGCCCAATTCTCAGAACACCAAAAGTCCGGCACTCTCATCATCTCCCGCGGCGACAATGTGAAAGCCGTCACCGACTCAGACATCATCATTCTCGGCGTCGACCCCTCAGCCGTCGAAGTCACCCTCAGAGAAACCGGCATCGCCGAAGCCCTAAAAGGAAAGCTCCTCATCAGCGTCGCAGCCGGCTGGCCACGTGAGAGACTCGAAGACTTCGTGTTCGCAAACGCATCATACGGAGACGAGCGAACATGGGTTCTACGCACCCTCCCCAACGTCTGCGCCCAAGTCTCCCAATCCCTCACCGCCATTGAAGACCCAGCTGAAGACTTCCCAAAACACTACATGGCCACCACCGACGCAATCTTCTCCTGCATCGGACGCGCGGTCCGCATAGCTCCCCGGCTCATGGACGCCACGACCGCGGTGGGCGGCTCAACGCCTGCATTTTGGGCAGTCATATGTGACGCTTTCATCGACGCGGCGGTCGCGATAGGTCTTCCTCGAAACATTGCGCAGGCGCAAATTTACCAGAGTATGAGAGGTGCGGCGGAGATGCTGCAGAGCGGGGTGCAGCCTGGGGAATTGAGGGATATGGGGACGAGTCCCGAGGGGTGCACGATAGGAGGGCTCATGGTGTTGGAAGAGCAGGGGGTTAGGGGTGGTTTGCAGAGGGGGTTGAGAGAAGCGGTCACGATCGCGAGAGGAATGGGAAAGATGGAGCATGGGAATGATACGCGGAGGTGATGGGAGGAACGGTGTCGCTCTATGCAGGGGATCTGGAAATCACTAGTTGATAGTGGCAGGATTTATTGCCTACGTTGATAGAATGTGAGCAGCGCATGTGGTTGGCATACAAACAGAGCAGCTTGGTCGCGTAACCTGCGTGAATGTGAAACAAGATCGACCTCGGAATCGGTGGTGAGGGTGTAAGAGCGGTCTTCTATCTTTTTGGGTGCGTCGCGTCCTGCGATGGCGACTTCGAGGATCTCTTTGCGATCGACTTCCAAGAGCACGCTCCATATTGCTGGTTTCCGTCCCTTACGCGGATTCCGCTGTAGATAGAGCGCGTCTGAGCGCAATGCCGTTGGCTCTGTAAGCGAAGGCGATGATTCGATCAAGAATCGGAATAAGCGGTCCGTGGTATAGGCTGGCACGCGAGTTGTTGTGCGATTCTTCGAAAGAGTGTATGGTGGTGGTGGTGCGGAGTCTATGCTTGGTGCTTGTTGTATCGAGAAAGAAAGAGGACGAAAGAGCGTATATGTAATTTGAACAAGACAGTTGGGTGGTTACGAAAGACGAGGATGCGTTTGGTCGCTGAAGTTTGGATGCGTACCAAGAAAGGCTCTTCACCAAACCGGAAGCCGACTTACTGTGCCGGAACGAGCAAATTGTGAGAATATCTGGAAATCCGCATACTAGGGCAGATATCGATCGAGACTGGCAAATGGACATCAGTATCTTCCTGGGCAGCAAATGGGTCACCAATCTCATTGACTTCACAAAGACTCGTTCTCCAGCGCAGCCATTCTCTCCGCGATGAACTTCTCCAACCCCACATCCGCAACTTGGCCATACAAACACCTGTTCTTCTTCGGCTCGCTCCTATCAGTCCAATGCTTGTCACCAAACCTTGCAATTGCCTCTCCCAGCAGTACCTTTGTCTCTTCATTCGGCGCAATCCGCTCAGTAAGGAAGTCGTCCGACAGGAGGCGCGTCGCAATATCATCTTGATTCATCAAACGCCATCCCCCGCCAAATAGTCGCGATTTGCGCAGGTAGTGGCCGGCTTCATACCGGTTGGTGCCTTTGTGCACAGCGTAGAGGCGCAATAGACGAAATGCGTAGCCTGGGTTGACGAGGAGGGCTTTGGCGGGGATTGAAACGTGCGTGTTTAAGAACGTGATGTCGGCGGTGGAGACGGAGCTGATATGCTGCTTGTTGACTTTCTCGGATGTGGTGGAGACGAGAGTTGCGAGGCTGAGCAGACCCTCGCGGTCAGATGACAGGACTGCGCTCCATGTACTGCTTCCTGGTGCCTTGGAATCGCCGCGGGTGGCCAATGTGCTCTTAGACATTGCTTCTTTCAACGCGATGGGATCGACTTCGTACATGAATGCGATGGAGTCGATGAGGAAGCGATGGAGGCGTAGTTCGAGGACTTCCGGGCTTGAAGTCGCATTCTCGGCGTCCATCGACTTCTCATCTGGTGCAGGAGCATCGCTTTGGCTGTAAGGTGGTGGTGCGGAGTCTGAAGCCATTCTTGGTGGACGAGAGCTGCATGTGTTTGTGAAAAGTAGAAGAGCAGTGTTGTGAGGAGGAATAAAGCAGAGAAAGGTAGATGTTGTAAGGCTGCCTTACTTACCAGGAACGCTCACCGGAAGATGCACTTGCGTGTCGATCCTTGTATAGTCCGTCCAATCACCGAAGCAACGGAACGAGCTCCGTATGTGCACATTTACCGTTCGGGGACAAGGCTGAGAACATCAGTCCTCCACTGACACCCTTTTTAACAGGCGTCGCAGATTCATTTAGGGCCAGTATCCCATCCGCGCGACGTCGCGCGTTTTTCTCTTAGATAACTAACGTATTCCATCATCGAGCTGGTCACATTATTGAGCTGGTCAAAAATGCTCAGTAAGTTAACACTCTTTTCTTAACAACTCCTCTAACATTAAGCTTTCTTAAGAATTTTCTCAACAAACTTATAACTAGATATTATAACTAGATAACTATAAGTTATAACTTATCTATAGTTAACTAATTTTCATATGTCTGAAAAGGTCATAACTAGGACTATAAGTATGTTGAGAAAATTCTTAAGAACGCTTAATGTTAAGTTAGAGGAGTTATTAAGAAAAGAGTGTTACTAAGCATTTTTGACCAGCTCAATAATGTGATCAGCTTAATGATGGAATACGCTAGTTATCTAAGAGAAAAACGCGCGACGTCGCGCGGATGGGATACTGGCCCTAAGGCAAATCTATCACCAAAGCACCAGGGTTACAGCCATACGTGAATAAGGCCATATATTTTTTGACAAATGTTAGTACATCAGTCTGATACGAATGCCCGACATGCTGACATGAGCTTGGTATTCGCACAACGATGCGTGCAGTCACGAACTCAAGACACCGCTTTACCACCTGCGTAGCTGCTGAGGATGAGGCAAGGCGGGATGGGGTTCTAATAATTTTTCAAGTAATACGTAGGATCTTATTAGAATACATGGTGATCAGACACAGCTGAATGAAGTACGAGACACGATGCAAGTTCTAGGGCTGACTACCTCGCTTAGTTATTCCTTTCTTATCCAGAATCAGGTCCACTACCTCATCACTCCACGTAAAACCACAGTATTTCCTGCTCCCGATCTATCGGCTTCTTCTCTTCCAGTGCTTCTCCGCAAAAGCTGTAATGCCCCGCCCAAGTAACTGTTGCGTTTCATCATTCGGTGATATACTCTCGGCGAGTAAGCCATCAGAGACGATCCGGTATCCTAGATGGTCTTGCGGCCGCATGAGCCAGCCAGGTGAGGATCGCAAGAATGAAGGACGTTTTCCGTCGTAGTGACCAGCATCGTGTATGTCTCGCCCTTGTGTATTGCGTAGAGGCGAAGCAGTCAGACAACGTAACTGGATGAGACACCAAGGCTTCGAGCTGGACGAATTACAGAAGCGTAGATATGGTCGATCTCTGACTCTGTGATGAGACTCATGGTCTTTTGTGAGTACTTATCAACAGTGTCTTTGACGACGGTGGCAAAGTGCAGGAGTTCGTCGCGTTCGTGTTGGTAGAACAAATCTGATGTCCTCACTTTCGAGCACTCCTTGTCGACAAGCCCAGTGTGGGGTAGAATGGTCGTGCTGGACAAGGCCGCCCTCAATTCAGCGTAGTCGACGCCACATGCGAAAGCGATAGAGTCGGGTAGGAACCTATGCATGCGGTTATTGGGAGTGTCGCTTGCAAGGGTTTGGCCTGGATTGGGAGTGCAAGTGTATGGCGGAGGTGCGCAGGCCATGATCGTGACTTAAAGATGTGGCTTTAAGAACGGTCGTTGTTCGGAAGGGGGATTCTGAGACGATATCGGAGAGTCAGGAATCTATACTGTGGCCGGCAAACGCTATAAGTTGTGCAACTACGGTACATATGGCGCCACTAGATCGAATCCGACTTAGCATCAGAAGTACCAGTACCATTGAAGTGACTAGCGCTTCTGATCTATCCTGGTAGTTCGAAGATCGGATCGGAAAAGTAAAAAAGCACAAACAATCACGGCTGGTTTCATCTCGAGACTCGGGTGGAGGTTCGTTACCTCAGTCGTACCTGTGCTAGGTTCAAAAGGCCTAGAATTCCCGGAAGGGTCACATAGAAGGAACATGGGCGGCATACGAGTACATCGACATATTGAAGCCAAAGGCGCGTTCGTTTGAAGGCAGCAACCAATAGCTGCATCATGAGGCGATCTTGCACTGTTCACCCCATGCCTACGTCATCCAGGAATTAGTACCGGGCTACATATCGGTCTTTGCACCACCACACTTTCTCTGCCAAAGTACTTGAGGACATCCAGGAAGTTTCGTACCCATTTTGAGGCAGCTGAGTCCGACCGATACCACTGACGGAGGCCTCAGTTCTTTCGCAGGCTAACGCAGTCACCGTACGCAATATCAGCTATTCGCTGTGGAAGTATGCGCCTATATTCATTCCTCGGGTCTCTACCAAAATGGTCTCTAAGCTAAGTCTCTTACTGCAATGTTGCGAAGACATCCAGGATAAAAGATCGTCGATAGATGATAGCAAGTCACGCAGACGCCCAGGATGCCAACACTAACGAAGCGCTCACTTATCTTGCACATCGACTCAGTCACCGAGTGAGCTATCAGCCCCTTCATTAGGTCATGCTGTGAGGTATGTCCCAGTGTTTCGGTCTCAACTTCTGCGAAGACATCCAGGCCATTATTTCGTCATTCATCGCCATCGAAAGTTTATGGATATGACGCTGAGGCCGGGCATGAAGCGGTCGTGGTCGGGAGAGTTCATGAAATCGTCGGAGCCTCGGAGGAGTACTCTGCACTGTACTCGCTGATTGTGACAGGCTTTTGTGAAGTACCCAAAGGATTGCTATGCGCCGAGAGGAAGGATCACGGACAGGCGAGCCATCTCTAGAGGGCCTGCGTTGCGGGAGCGAGATGATGCTGAATGGAGTAGCAATCACTGCGTCCGAGTAGACGCAAGAGCGGTACAAGTCTCGCGGCGTATATCACTTTGAGGATAGACAGGTTACCTGATCCGATTCGATCCTGGAAACAAAGATGAGCGATGCAGGCAATACGTGAGATGCCGCTGGCTCTTGGTCTGCTGCTTGATGGGCTGTGGCCGCAGTGGCCGGATCCTGACACCTCCACATCAAGAACTGGGAAGGTAATGTGAAGAGCTAGTTGATGGTACACAGGTGAAGTCACATGCGCCAGTTCGGAGGTTCCAAGTGCAGATGCTGACCGACCAGAACCGCTACATACCGTCTGCTGCCGACAGACCCGGTTGGGAAGAGTACAGTCATTGCAAATCCGCCATCCACCGAGGAGTGGCTCTTGCATCACTGCGTATACATCCAGCCCTCCCATCCGTGGATCGTCGGAGTCCAATACTCCACGTGATATCGCGCTGTTTAGTTGCAAGGGACCGTGCCCAGGTCGCGGCTTCCCACACGGCACAAATTGGCTTGCGAAAATGTTAACAAACACAAATTACCTCGATATTCGTCACTCAATTCCACTCTCACCTTACAACTGAGATCGCCTCACCTCACACCACCCCGCATTACTATACCACGGTGCTGCCATGGCGCATAAGAAGCCCAAGGCTCTCCACTACTGCGGTATGTGCAGCGAGTCTTTTACTTCAAAGACGAGCTACCAAAACCACGCCCAAAACCACCAGGAGAGCGCCGCGACGACTCTCCTCTGTCAGGTCTGCAATTTCCCTTTTCCCGACTCTCTTGCTCTCGAAAAGCACAAGATCATCTCTGGCCACAGCGACCAGCGGTATCCATGTGCCAATTGTGGTGACCAATTTGCCACACATCGTGGACTCCACGACCACATGAGGCCACCGGGTTGCTCAAAGGCGCCTGCGTCGTCTGCGCAGTCTTCACTCCCAGCTCGCCCTCTTCATCTTCACCCTCCCGTTGCCCAGCAGAACCGGCCCGTGCGCCCGCCCCCACCCGTCACATGCGATAGGTGTGCGACGACATTCGGCACCCGTCAAGAGTACAACAAGCACCGCAGTTTCCAGGCCAATACTTCGTGTTCTGACCACAACCACAAGGCGCCAGCCAAGAACCGCGTCGGCTTCGTCGACCCAGACAAGCCCAAGGATGCCAACAACGACTTGCAGTCGGCTCTAGGATACGGATCCTCCTCCACAAGCGACGGCGGCCTCAGCAGCGAGTCCGACGCGCCTACAAACATGACTGACGACGCCCACTGGTGCGAGCAGTGCAAGAACAAGTTCCCCTCCATGGCGCAGTTCAATAACCACTTCTTGCGGTGCAATACCCAGCAACCGAGGAGTCAAACACTAAAACAAGTCGCAGCTGTGAAGCAAATCCCGGTCATCCCTGATTCTCGCGAGTCCATCCAGCCCTCACTTTCAACATCCAAGAAGCAGCGCCTTGCTGGCCATGCTCCGGCACCAAAAGCTCAGCACCAACTGCCTGTACAGCCTCCAGCACGCCCATCACCCACTCCTTCAGCTACTACCTCCGGTACCGGCGAGTTTCCTTGCAGCGTCAAGGCCTGCGGCAAGGTCTCCAGGTCCGAGGCCGGTCTCAAAGTTCACCTTCAGGACGTTCACGGTATTGGCGGCAAGGCAAAAGATTTCGATGGGAAGGACGCCTGGATGCTTTCTCAGAGCACACGCAATGAGAGGAGGCAGAATGGTCTTCTCCAGCCACCTCCATCAGGTCCTTCTCGCGGTCGCGGCTCAGGTGGTCGAGTACCTTCAGGCCCCAATAGGCCACCTCCATCCAGTTCCGTGATTCGTCCTCCTGTAGCACCTCAGTCGATTCCAGCCTTCCGACCTTTGCCTCAAGCTTTAGCTCGTCCTCCACCGGCGCACGCGCCTCATCCTCCTCCTATGCCTACAAGCTCCAACATGGGTGGCCCATACGAGATGGAGCAAGCGCAGCAAATCCAAGGTAAAATGCTCCGTCTCCTCATTCAAACCGACATCTTCATCCGCCACGATGGCAAGATGAACGTCTGCGCCATCGATTGGACCCGAATCGGCGTTGAGAAGCAGCCGGATGTATCCAGTATGTTCCAAGCCCTGGTTCACCTTCCTCCGGCTCTCTACAACGATTATCTTCCGTCTCCAACAGCTTTTGCTGACGAGTACACCGCCCAGTACGCCTCTGCCGAGTTCACCAACTCTCCAGACCGCGACCGTTCCAAGCCTGGCCTCGAAGTCGTTGCCATCGCATGCTCCAAGGTCCTCTTGCCTAACGGCTGTCAGGAGGTGATCAAGATCGCAGCCATCGACGTCGTCACCTGCCGTATCCTCATGGACCACCTCGTCTGCACTGACGGGAACGCCCCAGTCGCGAACTGGCGTTCCGACGAGACCGGCCTCTTCAGCTGGTACGACATTGAGCAGGCTCGCAAGCACGGCTACAAAGTGTTCAAAGGCTGGTCTGCCGTCCGCGCCGCCCTCTACAAATTCATCGACAAAGACACCATCGTCGTCGGCCACAACCTCCGTTCCGACCTCGACTCCCTCCGCATGATCCACGGCCGCGCCGTCGACATCGCCAGGGTCTCCGAGAAGCGCGCGAACGGCCCACTGTCGAAGGCCCAGCTTAGTCTAGACAGCCTGTGCCGCGTGTTCCCCACCCTTACGCTGAAATCGGATCCTGAATACGGTCGCGACGTCTTGATGAACGCGTTTGCGATCCGGGAGATGGGGCTGTGGGTCATCAAGAACAAGGATGAGTTTGAAAAGAAGGTGAAGCAGTTGAGTCGCGATTGGGCGTTGATCATGCCGAAACAGGCGTAGTGAGGGTGAGGAAAAGTGACTGGAGGAAGGAAGTGTACAGTAATCTCGTAACGAGAAAAGTGCTTAGCATAAAGAAAATGCAGCGTTTTTGGCGTTGAGGATATTCAGGATCCGTGTTTGCGTGTGATGATGATGATGATGATGGAAGGGTTTGATTAGGGTGTGAGCGTGCTGCCAATATCCAGCCTACCTGTTCCTTTCCATGTGCAGCGCTGACGAATAGGCCCCTCGACACCATGGGATCCATACAGTCTACCTAATCCACGGCAAGCAGATTTCGTCCCCATTACGCTTCTTCCCGGACCCTTTCCCTTTCCTTCATTTCCTCCCCTCCTCCTTCTCTTTCTCCACGACATCCACGACAAACGCGCCGCCCAGTAATATCGCCGGTTCCTCGATATTATGATGCTCGTAACTATGCCATCGTCAGCCATGCATATCCTACTTCCACAACGCCTTCTCCTTCTCCTTCTCATCCCCACATACTTCCAAACACTACTCTCAAACGCTCGCTCACGCTCGCCATTTCACCACACAAAAACATACCTCAAAGTCCCCACCCCCCCTGCCTCCAAAATCAACCCTGGATTATCCTCCAAGCGTTTCCCCACCCATCTCGCCGCCAGACTGCGCAAGACATGCCCGTGCGCGACGATAAGGACGTCGCAGGGCTGCGTGTTGTCGTTGCCAAAGCGGCCCTTGTGATACTTCTCGCGCAGTTCTGCGATTAGCGTGTCGAGGCGCGTGGTGATGTCGGAAGGGGATTCGCCGGCGGGGCAGCCGTCGCGCCATATATCCCAGTGCTGTCATTTGCATACATTAGCCCGTGTTCGATCTTTCTTATGCCCATGGGGTGTCGGCGTACCTCGTCTAGTCCCGCTTCCTTTCTTTCGCGCCTAATATCCGGACTAGTTTTTCCTTCGTAGGCGCCGTAGTCCCATTCTCGGACTGCTTCTGTGACTTCGATAGTTGCGTTTGTACGGCATTCTTCCTTCTCATTCGCGTTTGTAAAGTCATCTGCGTCTTGGGAGTCGGACCAGGGATATGCCGCCCGGCATCCGAGATTAAGTAATTCGAGCGTACGTTGAGCACGCGTGCGTGGAGAAACGTATCTATATCCCATTATACACATTAGCCCTCCCTTACATCTCTTCCCGACTGCTCGCTTACGCTCGCACGACTGACTTACATATGCGCCAAATTCCCCGGCACAATCAACCGATCATCACCCACCAGCGCCTTCCCCGTCGCGCGCACGCGCTTCTCGCCAGAGGGCGTGAGCGGGATATCGGATGTTCCTGTGTGGCGGCCGTTGAGGGACCATTCTGTTTCGCCGTGGCGGATGATGAAGACGCGGGGATCGGGCATTGATAGCGTTGTGATTTCGAGGGGAAGGACAATTGGAGTTCTGGGGTGGGTAGAATTGTGTTTGAGGGGGAATTTGGGGGAAAAAGATTGGTAGGAGGTCTAGATGTAGAAGACTGAAATGGCAGGGAAAGAAAAAGACCTGGGGCGGGTTTGAGCGGAAGCTATGTGCATGTGCATGGAAATGACGAAGGTAAATAACGCGTACCTTAGTTAGTGGGGTACAGTAGTCGTAGTGGGGCAGGAACATCGCGTCGGCCACCGTAGTCAGCATTCATCATCCTGACCAACAAGTCCATCAGCTGAGAATGGAAAGACATGCATGCACCCGAGAATAGGAAGCCAAACATGTAAATTAAACAAGAGACGTACGACAAAATGAGGAAAAGACGTAGTGGTATCGTCAAAAACAACTGAGCTTGATTTACCATACAATACCAACATCTCGCTTGAAACCTATGTCCATTCATGCTTCGGCTTCGCGTCATCTTCCGCCAGTACTTCATATACTCATTCACCTTATACCACATCCCGTACACTCTCCTCACTCACTCGCTGATGGTCGAGTAGGATATTGCCCTTCTGCCTCGCCAAGACACGATACGACGCGCTCGAATCTACGTGCTGAGTGAATCCAGAGTACTGGATAGCTGGGTCTGGACGGGCTGTCTGTGCTGACAGCGTGGGTGAGGAAGGTTCAGGCCTGGCAGGACAAGTCCAGATCAACCTACAGATCCATCAGCCGTCCATCCCTCCGCGGAAGCACCACCCAATAAATCCACAACCCCAATCCTCTTCGCCACCACATGCGCGCCCGCCGGTCTCAACTTCCTATAGTAATCCTCTTCCATGCCCAACACGTCAAACTTCCTCTTCTTATACCACTCCAGCCCCTCCTCATTCGCCTCCCAAACGTGTGCCGAGATGCTGCGTACGCCGTGTAGCTTGAGTGCTTTCCTGGTGACGGCGTGTAGGAGGTGCATGGCGATGCCATGGGAGCGGTAGGGCGCGAGGATACCGAAGGTGCAGATGTAGAGGCATGAGGCGGGGAAGATGCGGCAGCGGATGGCGCCTACCAACTGTGGAGGGTCGATTGGGGTGTCTCCGTTTGTGGACGGCTGGAGTGGTGCTGGATGCCAGAGTGCGACGAGGGTGAGGCTGTTGTGTGGCTCTGTCATGGTCTCTTTGTAGAAAGAATCCGGGTATGCGACTGGAAGTGTGACGTCGTTGAGACGCTTGAATGAGGGGAGTAGGTCTTGTGTGAGAGGTGCGAGTTCGACGTTGGGGGGTAGTGGTCGGAGTGCGAAGAGCAGTTGTAGTGAAGGCTTCTGTACGGGGACAGTGACGGGTGTAGGAACTCGTGAGGGGATGGGCGTGACTGCTTTGGAGGAGCGTGGGCTCTTCTTTGACCGAGGGCGTGAGGGCGCTTGGAGGAAATCTTCGGGTATGTCGTTCCAGTTGTCCATGGACTGCGGGGCTGGGGTGGTGGTGGAGGGTGCATGCGATGATGAGGCTGATTTGGGAGGCGGCGGGGGTCGAGTGAGGGTTGGAGGCGCCGATGTTGTCTCTGATGGCTGCTCTTGTTGCTGAGGTGGTGTTGGCTTCTTCAGCCAGCTGGTTATAGAGGATTGCGACATGTTTGCTGGAGTGTTATTGAGCCGAAGTTCGAGGTCGAATGTGAGGAAAGTAATGATAGAGGTTGCGCTCTGAATTAACAAACGACCACAAGACCTCCTCTTAGTACCCTAACCGATGCCTATGAATAACAATCGCGTGCATTCCGCCATGAAGCAGCGTCGCGATGGTTTGTCGTGTCTTGACGCGCCCGCCGATCCCTTCCCAGCCGTCCCTAGCGCCCTTTCCCGGCCAAACCGCGACTCCCGAACATCTCGCAGCTGCCGTATCGCATCATCGCGCATCCTCCCACCAAACACAGCCATGGGCGCAGAAAACTCGAAGCCCTCCTCGGAGGTCAAGCAGCATGTCTTCGCCCCGTACGTCCCTCTTCTCCGCGCCAATGGCAGCTATGCGCAAAGATAACACGCGATGACGATGTACTGATAAGTTTGCGCGCAGTGAACACCCCGTCAAATTCTCAAACGAGATGGTCGACAAGCTGCAAAAGAACACATTCGTACGTCCCCACCAACACGCTACAATGCGTAATATCTCACACAGACCCCAGACCGACAGCACACGCTCCCGCCAACAAGAATTGCACTACCAAGAGCGCCTAACCGCCGAGCTCCAAAAGCTGCACGACCAAGAATCCCAAACCTTCACGTCCTACAGCGAAACACTCTCCGGCGAATCACCAGACCCATCTACCTCCTCTGAACCTGGCTTCCTCGAAAAAGCCACGACCTCCAAAGCCACCTTGGCCGAAAAGCAGCGCCAGAAAGACATGAGCAACGCCAGCGTAACCAAGGAAGTGGAGGCGCTGAAGAAGAAGCTCGAGTCGAGGAAGAATTTGACTACGGATACGCAGGTGGATAGGGCGAAGGAGGAGGTGGTCAAGTGTTTGAGGGCGAATGATAGGAGGCCGTTGGATTGTTGGAAGGAGATTGAGGGGTTCAAGAGGGAGGTTGGGAGGTTGGAGAGGGAGTTTGTGGAGAGGACGATAAGCTGAGGTCATTGGCGATAGACAGACAAGGATCCGGGTGACTTGGAATTCAGTGTTTAGATATTCGATGGTGGTATAGTACCCTTGTTTTCTACCTTGGTACTTGGCAAGCCGGGCGAGCACTTTCTTACGCGTCTTCTCATTTCGTCGTCGTTTCGTATATTTGCACTATCTTGACCTCTCCCAATAGTCGACGGTGTTCTATCATCTGGTGAGGCTGATGGTGAAAGCAAAAAGGAGAAATGGACGGTGGTATGGGTGAGAGAACATCCGGTGATAATCGAGTACCGTGATCATTCCCTGCTTCTTCCTACTGATTGGCGGGGCTAGTAAACGTTTCCTCCGCTTTACATCTGACCTCGTCTCTGCTCCACCATCCCGTCTACGACTACATGTGACCTTTCGTCTTCCGCTCGTCCACACCAATTCTCAAGCTCGCTCATATCATGTCTCGTTCCCGTCCACTCTTCCAGCACTTTCTACGGCATGGCGCATCTCACCTTCACCTCGAGCCGGCGCCTCACCGCCGTAGATGTCTCTACTTCACTGCGACTTCTGCGGCGTCGGGCTCACTTCACTACGCGTATGGTGGGGCGCTTGGACCACAGCCCGTGTTTGGGGATGGGTCTATGGGCTTTGGTATCGCTGCTGTTGCCTTGACTTTACCTCAACACCACCGCGACAATACCGTGATAGCATCAGCGATGCGCTTGTTGAGCATTCGGCCGTCTAGGCGCGACAGTATGGCTGCTTCAAGTCCATACGTCGTGTCTGACGATGATGGAGACGATATCCACAACTCTGACACCGAGCTTGAGCTACTCGATTATGGTGAGTCGCGATATACCGACCTCAGAATTCAAGCTTACAGCTTGTCCAGAATCCGATGGCTCTGAACCAGAAATCACTGGCTATTCGAGCATAGCATCATCCGCATCTTCAAGTTCCAGCTCGTCGCGCAAAAGCAACAGCTCTATCAAGTCTCCAGACACTGAGATCGCGCGGTACAAGCTCAGCAAGGGCTGCACCATCAAAATTGGAGATACGGTCGAACTTAAGGACTCCTCGGCGCATGAGGGTGACTTGATGCACAGCGGTGACTTCCTTCGGATCAAACACATCATCATGAATCTCCAGATCGATGAGGTGCGATTGAGAGGCCTTCGCTTGCGCCGCACCAAGTACTTCAAACAGATATTCGACTGTGAGTTCAGTCATTAAGTCTGCAAGAAGATTGCTGACTGTATACAGGGAAGCTGAATGAACTCTCTGTCGTAATTCACGTAAAAGAGGATGATTCACGATGCCCGTTCGACGCAGGCATGGAAGATGTCCCCGTTTCCAGGGTTCTTCGCCCACGCGACTGCGTCTTGACTAACAAGCCATACCCCTTTCTGAGCTTCAGAGACGACAACTTATGTAGCTACCCGGCCGGACTGACGGAGAAAGAGGTCAAACGACAAATCTTCCACGGCGGGCGTCTCGCGTGTCGTGTGGTGAATATAGTCTTCATCAGCAAAAACGGCAAACCTTACAGCGGTATCGTACGCCACCTGTATAGCCAGGAGTGCGACATTGTCACTCCAACTGGCCCCAATCACGGTCCTGGTCAATCGCGCACGACACCCATACCGATTATTGACGATGAGCCTGCCGGCCCTGTAGCCTCTCGTGGGCTGTCTAGTCAAGGCAGAAGGCGAGCACGTTCGCCATCCGTCGAGATCGTGGAAGCTCCAACTAAACGTATATCGCCACACCCAGTCAAGCAGGGTCACTACACCTTTGGAGACATATTCTGTGGTGCTGGAGGAGCGTCGCAGGGTGCGAAGCAAGCGGGACTCTATGTTGCCTACGGTGTGGACATGGATGAACTTGCAATTCAGGCGTATGGTCAGAACCACCAGGGCGCACGTCCGTATAGGAAGAATGCACACGACTTCCCTCCCAGCGACCGTCCCATCGAATATTTCAGGGTCGACGTGCTGCATCTGTCTCCGCCTTGCTGTTTCTTTAGTCCTGCTCAGTAAGTGTACCGCCAACCCCCAGGATGAAGTCTCAACTAACAAGTTGCAGTACTCGCGATGGCCCGAATGACCAGGCCAACCTTGAAGCCATCTACACCGTCGGACCCATCCTGAAGAAAGTTAAGCCCCGAGTTGCAACTCTCGAGCAGACCTTCGGTCTCGCGACGCACGAGCAACATAAGGCCAACTTCTACATGCTGCTTCATGACATCGGTGACGCAGGGTACGACATGCGCTACAAAATCCAAGACCTCTCCAAGCACGGCCTCGTCCAGCAGCGCAAACGCCTCCTCATCATCGCTGCCCGGTAAGTCCCATCTCACCCACCCTTCCCACACATACTAACACCCCACAGCCGCGGCCACCCCCTCCCCCCTTTCCCCAAAGCAACCCACGGTCCCCCCGGCAGCGGCCTCAAGCCCTTCCACTACATCCACGACGCCCTACAACCCATCCGCACGCTCGCCAACCGTGCCACACCCGACTTCTACCACCAGCCCAAGCCATCCGACAAAGTGCGCCCAGCCTACAGCCCGCACTCCTTCCTCAAAGGCTGCATTACCAGCGGCGGCGGCGAAAACTACCACCCCTCAGGCCAGCGTCGCTTCACGCCGCGCGAACTCAGCTTGTTCCAGAGTTTCCCCTACGAGTACAAGTGGACGGGCGGCATGGGCGAGGCGACGAAGCAGATTGGCAATGCGTTTCCGCCGGTTGTGGCAGAGGCGTTGTATCGCACTATCACGAAGACGTTGGAGGCGTTTGACAAAGGGTACACCGAGGCTGAAGACGACATTACTGATCTGGACGAGGTACTGAGGCGCAAGGGCGTGGTCTTGGGTAGGCAGCGCGCGGTTGGAGGGTCGGTGTTCGATGTGCCGGTTAGGGCGGCGAGTCAGCCATCTCGATACCTCATCCGCGACGAGAACGCTGGTAGTGGCGCTACCTTCCAGTCTTCACCGTTTGCCAGGACTCAGGTGTCTACTCGCCGACAGCCAGGTATGAGGGCGGCCAGCGCATTCGAGAACATGGGATTGATGGACGAACTTCTCGGCGATAACGTGGAAGATGAGATTCGTCCCAGCGTCGAGACCGCTCCTTGTCGCCCGTTTCGCGCGGGCAGCACTGTTGAAGATGCGATTGAAGTCCTAAGCTCGAGCGAAGAGGAGAATGACGAGGAGGACTGAGACTCTCGAACAGTCAGGTTGTTTCGAATCGACCAGCGAAGTTGACACGAATACTGCCCTGGATCTCACACACGTTGTCGTTGTCGTCAGCTCAACACCCGATGTTTCGCGCACGCCACCCTTTTTGCTAAATCGTGCTCGGCGAATATCCGCGCTTCTCTTTTCTACGGAACACCAGTTCCTCGACCACTGGGATTCGAAACTTTGTATACTCACGGGCCTTTCTCTGGATACTTCTGCTACCAAGGCACTAAGCAAAAGCCTGTTTCCAAGGCCGCAGGACATAAGCAAAGGGCGTTCATGTCTAAGGGCGAGCTACGCAAGGAAGAGAACGCACTATACGCCCCTCCTTCTTAAGCAAGACGTAGCCTAGGACTTTTAATAAAATGCCTTGACTTCTTTTCCTACCTGTGATTGTAACATGTATTACGCCCTACTATATTTATCTCACTCTCCCTCGCTTTGTACCTACCTGCAGTCCCGTAATCCACAGACAAAAAAGGTGTACAACACGCGAAAATCAGTCTGTCAACATGCTACATGACGCTAGAAAAGGAAAAGGGTACCTACCGCATACTGATACAGTAGGCAATGCTTGCGAAGAAGAGTGAAGAGTGAGAGGATAAGGGCTATTCAGCACGAAGACAAGAGCGACGATGAGGTGGATGAGAGCAGTTAGAAGAGCGGCGACTTATTACGCAACGGCAACGTCTGACCCGCAACAAACAACTCCGCAACAGGAACGAGTGACTCGCGACACTTGGAGACATGCACTTACCTTC
>Ga0265797_10002031_pt1 | contig 34905 bp, 27 predicted proteins | sample P2T30metagenome_FD_192433 | JGI IMG/M metagenome (GOLD analysis project Ga0265797, IMG submission 192433) | Plant litter microbial communities from East Loma Ridge, Irvine, California - P2 T30 | ecosystem: Environmental > Terrestrial > Plant litter > Unclassified | place: USA: California...
ACATGACGTGCGGCACGAAATCAAGGATCGCATTTGCCTAGTACATGTCAGCTGCAATCGCACCGGTTTCTCGCCACGTTGCTTATCTTACAGCGCCAAATTCATTTACAATGCTATCCCCTTGTTGTTTCTTTTCATGTTTAGCGGGGGTTATCCTGGCGTGTGTGTGGGATGATATCGATGATTGGGGGTAGTGATGTTCGAATGGTAGCGGGCTGATGCGGGAAGGCCCGAGCTTGGGTCCCGCAGCTGACCCGAAAACGATAAATTGCTGTGGCCCAACCCGCCCGCATCTGCATTCGCCAGTGAACGAGTGGGTGGGACCCACTCGATCCGCATCTTGTATTGACCATTGGGAGAGATACTGGCGCTCATCCATCTTCATCCATACTGGCTACCGGAGTTCAAAAAAGATCCCGTCGCTCGCTACCCGGGTGAATCGCAGGCACCATGTCTCCCTTCCAGCCCCCAATTCCACGCCCCTCACATAATTGGTGCTCATTCCGGGGAGTACCAGCAGGGATAACAATGCTGCGTTCGGCCCGTCCACTCTCACTGACACTTTTCCACAGTTTCTTGTCCATGACAAGATCCGACGTGTAGCAAATATGCTCCTCCGATCAGCTAGAAAGATCCCGCCGTCGCTAGCACTTCTTCTAGTCTTCCTGGTCTTCTTGGGATGGCAGCTCAGTCAGGGACCGAGCCACGAGGAACTCTCTCCGCCTGCATCCGCGCCCGAAGGAGAGCCGCCTGTGGAACAGAAGAAGCCACGAATTGCTGTTGTAACCTTCACCACACAGCAGCAATCCTACATTCACCTTTCCATGAAAAACAAAGATCGTGAGTGTAGCCTTATTTGCACACTACTAGACGCATAATCTGACACCACCATCCATCAGACTACGCACGCCGACAGGGCTACGACTTCGTTGCCGACTATGAAGCACACTCTTCGACGGGCAATCCGGTCTACTGGAAGTTCGACATGGTCGAGAGGCTTGTCAAATCTGGAAAATACGACTGGATATGGTGGATAGACTTCGACACGCTCATCACCAATACTGCAGTTAAGCTCACCGACATTATCGACACCGAGCTGCAGAACGCGAAGAACCCCGACGAGGTCGATTTCATCTTCTCACATGACTGCAACGGTCTGAATCTAGGCTCCTTTATTGCCCGCGCACATGACCGATCCCTCGAGTTCTTCCGCCGTGCACTTGAGCTACACGACGATCCCAAGAAGAGTTACAGCGAGCAGGATGCCATGGTTCAGCTCTTGAAAGAGAAACCATACAGCGATAGAAACGTCGTGGCGCCGCAATCAACATTGAATGCCTACCCCGAGGAGATACGGTGCTTTGAGGATCCGGACGGCGAATGGAAGCCAGGCTACTTTGTTATTCATTTTGCAGGAGCCTGGGCACACGTTGAGGGCGAAGATCCAACGGGCCAGCTCATGAAGAAGTACGAGGACAAGATCCTTTGGGGTGAATGGGAGAAGTTCTATTGAGGACGGTTTTGGCACGGGAACCTCTAGAAGGGCTCATTTTCGTCTGTTCGCCATCAGATTTCGGTTGGTACAGAGTTTTGGGAGGAAAAAAAACAAGATATCCAGGGGCTGTGAATACGATGATGATTTTCTTTTTCGATCTTCTCATGTTTCAGCACTTTGCTTTTTGTGACAATTTTCGTTGAGGATAAGTTGAATCTGAGTGCATGGTGTGGGGAGCCAGAATGCTACACTAGTCTTCACATGCGGTACTGCTATTGCTCGCGGTGCTGTGGACGTATCGCCGCAGTAGGCATACGCGGTTTTGAGCGATGTCGTCGCAGTAGAGATCTGACTGGAGATAACTGGCCCCAATCAGACCTTGCCTAATTGAGGATAGCAGTTTAGATGAGGCAGCAGCGATCTTACCCGTCCACACATTGTCTTGTTTTGCTTTGCGACGAGCTGTTGAGCTGATATCGCGACATTGAATTGTACATTGCAAGGTTGACCCAGAGGGTTATTTGATGACGTTGAAATTGCTGTTGGCTTGTGTCTGATGGTACGGTTCAACTCCACACGACTACCAGTCCACACCTTGTCACCACATGTTCATTGAAAGCGCGTGTAATGAAACGAAAATGAAGTTGGAATTAAATTGCTACCACACTATGCTACTACTGCTTCCTGCTCTGGACAACCGACTTTCCGCCGAAACCAGGGCCAGGCTGAGCGCCTCGACCGCTAGCGAGCTTGACAGTGAAGGCACCGCGCTCGATGGTATTGACTAGGACGAAGCCCGAGGGGAACAGGAAGTGCGACCAGGTACCCACGAACTGGACGATGCCACCAACAGAGTCATCCTCTGGGTAAATGTCGAAGAAGCCCTCTACAGAGACACTGGCACCGGTGGGGTCTTTGCTGATGGAGCTGACGTCGTGTACCCAGATGCCGTTTCCGTAATTGCTCTGGTAGGCGAGGCCATCGACAATGTAGAGGTTGTGGTCGATGCCCTTGTTGTCTGTGGCAAAGAAGGTGCCAGTCCATTTGGGGCTGCGAAGGTCCGTGAAGTCGATAATGTGAGTGACGGGACGGCCAGACGCAGCTGGTCCGACGGCCTCCTGCTCGTCAAGCTCGTCGTTGAGCAAGACGTACTGGTGCCAGTTGCGCTCAGTCCACCAGCCTTGGTGGCAGTAGGTGGCGCCGGGGTAGGAAAGCGTGGAGATGACCTCAGAGGCAGGGTTGCCGTCCTTCAGGGTCGAATCGTACACGGTGACGGTGTCCTCGTTGTAGCCGATGCAGATGTTGCGTCCACGGAACCTTCGGTCGGGGCCGTTGTACGTCACACATTGAGCATCGTGGACGTATCCGTCCTGGCTAGCGCAACCCGGCGATGTGGGTTTGCTGGGGTCGGAAAGGTCAATGTACTGTAGACCTGACTGGCATGTCTGGTTGCGGGGCTGTGCACCAACAGCTAGGATGTACTCGTTGTCCCAGTCAATGACTACGTTGTGTGTACGGCCAATGGGTAGTTCGTCCCACAAACCGACAAGATCAGTGTTAGGGTCAAACGTCTTGGGGCTCTGCGGGTCAATGTCCAAGAGCTTCTTCATGTCGAAGACTGCAGGTCTGTTAGTAGTTGTATATATCTTTTGTTGTCAGATGTGTGTGTTAGCTTACTCTGGACATTGTGGCCAACAGCCTCGGAACCAATGATGACCCAGTCGTTAAGAACACGAATCTCACGCCATCTCGAACCCACACTCTGTGCTGGTAGACGACCCAGGTATTGGATTTGGCCGTCGGAGAGGATCTCAACAAATGCAGCTCCAGAGAATTGGCCCACGATACCGAACTCGCGGCCATCAGGGGCGGCCCAACCCCAAGAGGAACTGCCTTGGCCTTCAGGTGCACCCATGTCGACGTGACTGACAAAGTCATACAGGTCCATCTAGACAAAGTCAGTTGTAAACCAATCATGGGTTGAAATGTACTCACGTTCTTGCAACGGAATGTCTGGCTGGCATTGCCTTGCTCAACGACAGCTAGACCATCCTGGCAGACGACGCGGTTGTCCTTTCCACCTCCCCAAACTCCCGTCTTCGAGCTCTTGTAAGACTGCCACTGGCTAGAATCTTGCTTGCCCTCAACTGCGTCATTTTCCCATTGGCTCTGTTTGGGTATATTAGTGTCTGACGAGAGATGCGCGAGCGAAAGAACGGGCGTGCCATACAGTCTTCAGTTCCATCAACTTTTGATGGATTGCACCAGAAGCATACTCTGATTTGGAAAAGTGGGCAGCTTGAACCGCAACGGGTAAAGCTAATGCAGTGAGGGAAAACTTCATCTTAGCTAACAAATGGAGTGCAATTGAGCTTGAATGAGCACGTTTCTTCGACTAAATCACATGGTTATATATACTAGCCATAACCCACAAGGTACACGCTCTCATCCAAGATTGTTGCACGACCGCACAAATGTCCAAATCCATGTGGACGTCTTGGTATTGCCACATACTCTGGGCACGGTTTGGCATTCATGCTCTTTGGGGAAGGTCAGGACTACCGGCATACTAACTCTTTACGGAAGGTGGTCATTCCAAGGCCATGTTAGCCATCGCCAAGCACCGAGGCTCTTAACAAAGTATATGCTACGGGACCAGAGACATGTAAGCCTGTACCAAGATTTGACGCCGAGCAACACAATTGCCAAATTTCTTTCGCACATTCCAATTCCGTACATGTAATTCCTGTTATCTCCTTTCAATCCTGGATACGATCGATGGCCTCCAGTTATCCATATTGTTTCGGACGCCAAGCCACACAGGCAGTTCTTGGACTTCACCGGCGTGGCGTAGCAGCCACCAAGTCACATTCAGACACCAGCAAGAGCCCCATGGGTATTCGCCGAGCAGAGCATCCGCTCGTTACGAGCATCTGTGTAGGTAGTCAGACATCGTAGGATTTGTAAATCACGTCCACTTGGCGCATTGAAGATATCTCGCGCTCTCGACATAACGCGACACGCTCTGCAATGCTCGTCTGAGAATCGGATTGCTGAGCTCAGGTTACCCAGAGAATCGTAAGGTCTGACGAGATTTGTATGTCAAACCTGCTCAAAGTTGGAGGGAGGTACGAAGAGAGGTCATCTGCACCGCCTGCAACATCGAGGAAGGCTTCAATCTGCCATCCGCAGTGTTTCAGATTTGAAAAAGCCCGGAAGGAGCCGACAGTTCCAAACTTGTAACCATCGGGATACACGATATTCATGATTTCCTTGTCAGAGATGTCCCAAGCCCGTACAGTCTCCAGAGAGTTCTGGTGCTTCCTTAACGCATTGCCCAAAAGTTCCCACGAGTGTGACGGCCAGTTGGATAGTGGATTCTCATCGCTGCCGAAAGGTTCCCACGCCAAAGTATTGCGGATGTACGTGAAGTTTCGAAGAGCCTTCATGGCGGAGATGATCTGCGTGACAGCCGTAATGTCCATCATTGTGTCCATGAGCTTGAGACTCTGGATCGGGCAACTCGAGTTGGGGATACTCCAATTCTCGAAAGGCGTTGTTTGGTGGACACTATCGAGCTGGAATACCTTCAGAGACGGTAGGCGAAAAACCGATGATATACTCTCGACTGAAAGATGGTTACTAGCGATTGTCAAATCACTAAGATGACCAAATGGATTGACGGAACTGCTCAAATACGGGTGGGTTGCAGAGTCGAAGACGGACATCCAACCTACGCTCCAATGCTCATCATCTGGATATCCTTCGGGCCAAACAGAGATGTCACATAAGGACAGCGTTCGGATGTTGACCGCGTTTGCGATGATCTGGGTGAATTTTTCTTTTTGAGAGTCTGGGTGATCGAAATCGATGACATTGGCACTGCAAGAGTGAACATGGAGGGCTAGTCGAGGAGTAGCAGTAATCGCCCGCACTTTAGCATGGGCATGAGCAGAGACTTGGTTGTATAAAACTTCTTCTGCAATACGCCTGCAGCGCTGATCTGTCTGGCAGAGCTTCGCGAGGGCAGCGGGATTGTCACGCAACTCCTGCAGTATATGCAAGAGGAGCTCTTCGGGTACACCGCCAAGGCATGCTTGCGGGTTCTTTGGTCCAACAGGCATCTCTGGTTCGTGAAGGACTTTCCCTGGCGTGGAATCATGGCTGACCTTGACCGAAACCGAGACGGATCGTGCGCGCTTCGCAGGGCTAGACGCGTACGAGATCGAAGCGCTGCGCTTCGGGTGAAGCGGGGACAGCTTCATGGTGGCTGTGCACGCAGTTGAGTATCACAGGGGGCACAAAGAAGTGACAGAACTTTCTAAACTTACAATTTGGCACACTTGAAGGTGTTGGCCATGTGGTACACACCGATGGTCGCGGTAGTAGGTGGGGGGATCGAAGGTTTAAGGCCTGAAGGAGCGAACGGATGATAACAACAACAACAATAACCACAACAACGCGCATGGGCCAATGAGAAGCTTTCGAACATTTGGCCTCGTGCATGGATGTTTTTCACAGTGAGGAGTGAGGACCCTGATCGTATACGCCTGATTAGGAAAGAAAGCGCCAATCATGAGTGCGCGGGAAGTGCACGGGAAGTGAGCACGAAGGGGACATTCAACTCACCGCTCACAGGAGCGTTTGCAAGAGGACACACATGCCCCTGTAATTGGACGCATGCGCGGTCGATGTGAGTATTACATTGACCGCTGATTTGGGAGAGGTACAGAAAGTTCAGATGAGATTGAATGATTTCTTGGCACCGCTCCTACATGGCCACAGCACTGTAGCTCTTCTGCTTCAATGGACCTCTGATATTATTGTTTAGTCACCTTTCATTCTATGTAGCGTACATCTCCCACGTAATACCTTCCATCACATCAGTCGAATTCGAAATGTTTTTAGCATTTCAAGACAAGATCCCGTTTATCCTGAGAGAGGCGGGGCTCTATTAATATTGAATTCGTCCATGTACAACTTCTTAAGCAATCGGCTCTATGAGACTCGAAAGCTTCAAGCGCGTGTATGACTTACTTTACGAGATGTCTTTTGGACTATTCAATTGCAAGGTAGACATGATTTCAACAATTATAGGAGTTAGAGAGTTACTATTTTTCAGAAATAGAAATTCGTTCACATGAAGCACTCGCAGCGAGGTAGATGATTTGCACAAACGGTGCAGCAGAACACACATGAACTCTCAATCTTGGGATTTCGGGGGGAAAAAACGCAGGACATGAGTGTAATTTGTAACATAGGAAAAAGAATAGCTAACGGTAGGGATAAGAAGAGGTGTTTATATCAACAGCAGCTACATTACGTTTAAAGTCGAAGTGCTCATTTCACGAAGAAGTTTCAGTTCTCCATACAGAAGACAGATGTCATCATCTTTCGCAGACCGCCAGTTAGGACAGTCATAGCAATGTGCGACTCTTCTTTCCTCTCTCTTCTCCCAGCGAACCACCGTCCATAAGTACAGCACCCTCTTGTTATCAAAGTTTGCTGGCTCTCGCACAAAAGGGAACAAGTATGCAAGCTGGATTATCATCCCTCAAACCCATGTTTCGTTTGTACAAGAAGTTTTAGTAAATATATCAAGTCCAATAGCAAGATAATTCTGAAAATTATGGGAGATAAGAAAAACAGAGGAATGCAATCATCAATTATCTATCTTTCAGAACAAGGACAAACCCATGTGTGGTGATCTCCTTTTTTCACTTATCCATATCGATTTGGGAAGATGGCAGGAGGTTAAAAAGGAAAAATAGGAGATAACTGTTTGTATATCTTGACCATCTGACAATTGCTACTACGGTAATGTCGAGATTCTGTGGGTCTGCATGTAATAGTGGTTGTAGGGTTTTGAGAACTTTCGGCAACTGTTTGAGAGTCCGCGTAAATCGTCATCGTTGGGCGTGTTTTTTTTTTCAGAACAAAACAGTATAAAGAGAATGACACACATGCATGCACATGAGACATGCGAGATTCTTTTTAAAACGCTCTCAACGGGATCAATGGACATGAGAAGAATGTCATTTTTCTTTTTTGCGTTCTTTGTTACAGAAAATCACAGAGGAGCAGAAAGAACAAGAACACATACTGTGTGACATTGAGTTTTTCGAGAACAGGACTTGGAAAAGATTATGCTGTAGAGTTCGCATCGGGTGAGGGAGGAGTTTGTATATCTTCTTTTCCGACTAGCTAGCAGTGCCGTTACACACCTTGCCCCAAAAAGGTACGATTCTACCGTCTAGTAAGCTTTGCACGCATTACCAAGCTCAGAATAGTGGCAAGAATCAACACATCATTTATTCGGTTTACGTGACCATCCAGAGGAGCTACTAAAAACTCCTACAAGCTTTAATTACAGCTCGTTGTGTTCATGAGAAGCATCGTCCAGAACTTCCTCCACATCAATCTTGACCTGCTCCGACTCCGCTGCCTTCTCCTGCTTCACCTCTGACTTCTCGGCAGCGACTAGAAGCGATTCGGGTAGCTTCTCCTTCTTGCCTTCGCCCATGCGAATAGCATCAACCCACTGCTCAACCTCCTCGACGTCGAAGGCGGTGCCGGAGTACTTCTTATACCATGCCCGTTTGCCGTTGGTGGCAATGAGGTGAACCTGATCAGCGCTTCCGAGACCAAGTTCTGATAGCAGACTTGCAGCAAGAGGGTTTGTCGATGAGACACTGAAGAAGGGGAACAGGTGGCTGCCTGAAGCATCGTACTTCCTATGAATGGAAGCGAGGGATGCGACAGCGGTGTTGGCAGCTTCCGAGGTTTCATCCTTGGGTAAGAGAGCCAGGATGCACGTCTTACTTTGCTCATTCAAGCATATGGATTGAAGGTCTCCCGATTCAGAAAGAAGAGGGATCGTAGGCTTGAGTTCTTCTTCGGGAAGGACGATGGGCTCAGGTGTGTTCTCATCCTTGACATTCGGGTCGGGCGACTCAGTAGGTACGACAGGCTCTTCGACAGTTTCATCCGTTGCTGATGCGGCGGCTGAAGACTTGTCTGCTGACTTGTGAGAAGCAGAGGCCTTGGCGAACTTGCTCGAGGACTTGGACTCCTTCTTCGTGTCCTTTTTTACCTTGGACTTCTTCTCCTTCGGAGGCGGGCAGTCAGGGTTTGGTGGAGCGACCTGGGACAGGAATTTGACCATGGATTCCTTATCGGCCTTGCCCTCATGCTTGATGGGCGTGTCTGAGCCGGCGGGTATAAGAACCAGGGTTGGGAACTCGGTTATACCGTACTTTTCGACAGCCGCCTGCTCCGACTTCTTGACTTGGGCAACAGAGACGAGTCCGGCAAAGTCAATTGCTAATGCCCTCATTGTAGCGCTGACAATGCCCTTCTCGCTGAACAGGATAGCCTTGGCGGTGTCCTTGTTCTCCTGTAGCCACTCATCCAGGTTCTTGTCGTTGACTCTCTTGACCATGTTGGGCACCTTATCCTTGACGGCTTCAACGATGCCCTTGGCGGTACGTGGGCCCTGGTAATCCTCGACTGTGGGCTTGCCTGGCTTCTTGCTGGGCCGAACGAGCTTGAGGGTAGGGAAGCCCTGTACACCCATCTTACCACAGAAGGGCTTGTTCATCTCCTCATCGCAGTTCACGGCGGCAACCTTGGCGATGCCGTTGAGAGATTTGGCGGCCGTTTCGTAGGCGGGCTTGAGGTTCTTGCAGTGACCGCACCATGGGGCGTAGAATCTGGGATTGTCAGAATGAAACAAGGTCAGGAGTGAGGACATCATCTTACTCTACAATAGAGGTGTAGTTTGACTTTGCAATGACTCGATCATAGTCCATGCCACTGATCTGGAGGACGGCGCTGTTCTTGGAGTATATGCTCTCGGCGTGTGCGTTTAGGGCCAGCGCGGCCGTGGCGGCGAATAGGGTCGAAGTGCGAACCATGGTGATGAATTGTGACTGTCGGACGCGTAGGTAGATTTGGAAGCAGGCAGAAAGTGGCTGCTACTGCGGTGCTTATACCCTCACATTGCGTTGTTGCCAGGTTGGCCTTTTCAATCACTTGTAACAGCTTGCCATAACCTGCATGGCCATAGCTGCAATGCGGGGAGACAGGGATCTACCAGGCACCCGCACCATCACAACACCTCAGGATACAACAGATCCATTCGGCAAGCCAATTCAATGGCCTTGATTGAACGCTTGCACTCTGCCGGATGAATTAGACGAACAGTCGAGAATATACGACATCACACTTCGTATTCGGGTGCGCACATCGCAAGTGGGGGGTTCAAGTGCTATGACCGCATCCCCGTTCAAGCAGGTGCCTGGAGCCTCACCACGACTCAACCCATCGCCGCGCTTCCCACGTCGCGCATAAAAATATCCACCACCAAACATGGCCGACAAAGTGCCTCTAAAGCTGAAGGGCTTGCAGCTCGCGCAATGCGCAAAGCGAGCTGCCCAGCTCGAGCGGCACATGCCCATCATGACCTACTGGAGTGAGTATCGCATGCGCGTCTGTTCGTACCGAGGATGCATATTGACTGCAAAACAGTACGTTTTTATATGGTACAAAGGATCATTGCCGGGGGGCTTCACTCGGCCGACGACGACTGCAAAGCCTATACTACCGATCTCATGGAGAAGCTCGAGCAGGCAAAGGCTGATAACCCCAACGAGGATGCTTTGCTCGACGATACCGTCGCAAGCGCCTACTGCGAACAGTTTGCCCTACAGACGCTTGGGAAGGCGGAGAGGGAGATGAGAGAGAACCGAGTCAACGGGTACGCATATATCGCCTTTCTCCAGCCTCGCCGCTGGAGCTAATTCGTGTCCATAGACAAACTGCCGATACGCTTCTCGCCGCCTCTACGTTCCTAGAGATCATGTCGATATGGAAGAACAATGATACCGACATCACTTCCAAGACAAAGTTTGCCAAGTATCACGCGCTGCGCATCGTCAAAGCCATCAAAGCAAACGAAGACCCAAATGCGACAAACCCTGTGCAGGAAACCCAGCAATCTGAACTTACATCGCCGCCTGCCTTGGATCCAGACGACCCAGAAGTTCAGCGCATAAACCAGTCCACTGCTCCCCAATTACAACCGAACCCATACCAGCCCTACGTCGAGACTGCGCCGAATACGTCTGCTCGACCCTCGCCGAACCTCCCCTCTGCACCTACCGGGTACACACAAGCATCACATAGCGACGTCTCGCCCATATCACAGTCAACCCCGTCGCGACAGGGTTCTGTTGTTTCGATCGGTGGTGGATACTTCCCCAAGACTGATCCCCCTACCTTTACAGCAGAGACAACGGCACCAGGCCTTCCAACAGCACCTATGGATATCGACCCGTTAACGTCATCTCAACCGGGGAGCCCCCAGGCACCACAAGCATCTGGGATCTCCAACCCAGCAAGCTTCTACCAAAATGCTGCATCTCCACCACCGGCAGTTCCACCACCCCAGCAGCAAATGCCCACTCAAAATTCCTTTCGATCCCCTCCCCAGTCTAGCCATGGTATGGCGGCTTCGCCCGCTCCTCAAGTTCCTCAGAAACCGCAAAATCTTGTCTCTAGCCCGATAGTCTCTCCACAGAATTACCAGTTTGCTGCGCCAACACCGCAGCCACCTCAATCCCAGTACGCACCACAGCCGGGTGGATTCCCGCAATCCATTCAGCAACAGTATTCCTCTGCGCCACACCAAAACCCGTTTGCCCAACAGCCTCCTCCACCTCCTCAACAGTATTCCCAAGGGCCTTTCAGGAACGATGAAGACTCTATAATGGCCGCGCAAAAGCATGCCAAATGGGCTATTTCCGCGCTAAACTTTGAAGACGCGGATACTGCTGTCAAGGAGTTACGCATTGCGTTACAGGCCTTGGGTGCGTTATGAAAGCATAAATCTTGTTAGCACATCTATGCGACTATATCGGCTCAAGTATGATGGCTTCTTGCCTCATCCCACTATTTAGTACTACCCCAATGCAACGTGTGTATGGAAATATTTGCCGGACTTGTTTTGTCCTATACCCACTTATTATATATATAACTACCATTTATGAGATATCAGAGAAACGAGTAGAACTATGGAAAATTCAAAACACATTGTAACCAAGTCGCATCTTTGTGGACGCGACTCAGCTACACATTTCGCTTTTGGCTTCTCATTGTTTTCAAAAGCGCCTTGTGGGTTTTACTCAAACAGCAACATCAACATATATAACAGGCGGGCTCATCAGTGCCGAAGGTCAAGACGGCGAAGAGGAAGAGGTAGAGCAACGTCTAGGGTCAAACGCCATGGACCGCACCAGTGGCATTAATATATGGGTAGAGAACGTAGTTTATCGATCATTTCGATACTCCGCTTGGCGTGCAGCGATGGGCTTCAGGGTTGTGAATAGTAGTCATTTGTCTCGTTCACAGCGCTATATAGAAGCCTGTGACCGTATGTGGAGCTTACTAGATGACAACTGTAGGTTACGCTGAGACAACTACGTAAGCAATGCAAGGTGTTCAAAGCTAGCTATATTTAGAACTTACTTAGATAGAAGCATGACAGTAATGATGATAGGTGAGCGCCCTTCTACGCAGAAACAAGGGTCACTCCCTATGAATAAGCTCATCTGACCCCCCTTCTACGTTTGGTAGATTGTTTTCTAACAAAGACTGCAGATCTTCCTAGACTAGTGGCGGTCACAGCTAGCTCTAATGGGGAGACATAGTACAGAATATCCCGTCGCCCATATGTAACTCTCGACTCTTGTCCTAACTAATTGTTCTTCTTCGGCATCCAAAGATGAAAGGTGCTTTCGCAAGCATCTAGACACTCTTCTTTGCATAATGCAAGTCGATTTGAACTGCAGTGGATTGTCATCACTAGAACAGGTGCTCGATATAATGGATGATGATATTATTATTAGCTATATTGTAGTTCTCTGAGTGTCCATCGTCGCGAGCTACTTTCACCACCCCTTTTTTTCTGAGAGCCCCCCAATTATGGGATCCCTGGTTCTTCCACCACAGTGCATTCTTGTACTGTTCATGACGCTAAACTTTAATCCAGAATCCCTAGTCTATGAGCTTGGCGACTGCAACGCAGCCACCCGCTGCAAGGAAAAACGCGCCGACTGGTGGTCCAATGCATGCAACAAATGCTGTATAAACAGCTGCAGTTGCTAGTCCACTAGTCGGAGGACCAATGAGCGTCTCTGCTCCAAGAGCAATTGTTACGCACCCAGCAACTTTACCAATCCCTACAGCTGCTGCTGCAGAGACGCACGAGACGCAAGTGGTCGAATCAGCGCACTTTTTCACGCCCTTGTCCTTTACTTCATCCGTTTTTATCTCGGTGTCAGCTTGTTGTTTTTTGGTCCCGATCTTTTGTCTGATGCTCGATTGAGTCTGTCGTTTTTCAAGTCCTGTTCCAAGATCCATCAGATCGTACAAGAAAGAGAACATGCGATGTTTGGTGGTGGGGTCCAATGCTGCAAGGACCTTGTGGGGCTGGTCCAGGAAAGTGGTCCATTTGGTAGCATCGATGGTCGAAAAATCCGTCGCGTTGCGAAGTTCTCCGATAGCATCTGCACTGACACCGGGATAGCTTGAAACTTCCAACTGGACCGCGGGGATGGCAGCAGCGAGCTGAGCGCCAAAGGCGAATGATAGAGCCAATGTTGAGAAACGCATGGTGAAGATGTTGCGTGCTAAGACAAATTATATGAGCAGAGGATTTGCTTGAGTGGAAGTGTGGTTGAGTGGAAGAGTGTACTGTTGTTTGGAGATACTGGATATCATACCAGCCAACGCTGTGAACTTTATAGTCTTTGATATAATCTACACGTGCCGTTGAGCTTTTCCGAAGCACACTCTTCCTACTGAGAGAGGCTCCATGCTCCAGTGAGTTACAGGAATTTAGTCCTTCCTCATCTCTAAGCAAGGATATAGGACCGCGCACGAATACAACACCAGATAGGACCCGCACAGATATAGCACCATATAGGACCCGCACAGATACAACACGAGTATGGTCAGCATCCTTCATGTTGGATGCGAAATACGGTAATAGGAAAGATTTTGGGCCGAGGGCTTTTACAAAACAACAAGTTTATTGGATAGCGCAAAGATAGTGGGCAGCATAAAAATCTTAGACTACGGAATTATGCTATGTCGCGTAGAGATACAGCCTCCTACTTGAACAGATCATTGCTCTGCGATCTAGTGATAAGAAGAGTACTGCATCGTTCAACTAATACATAGCAACTTGATTAACTTCTGTACTCAGTCTTGCCCATACCATGCAAAGGGACGCTCAAAATTCATTCATGGGGGCGGAGGAGAGGAGGCTATAGACTTACTCAGCGTCTTCTACAATAGGAATAGGGATATATTTTGTGAATGAAGCAATTACGACGGAGGTGCTTTTCAGATAACGCGGAAGAATTCTACTACTCGTACAGGTGGAATAATGACAAAGCTAAGCTAGTACAGGAAATGAGAGGCTAGAGCCTGTAAGCAACTAGAGAAGCATCAATATACTTGATCGCCAGGCCCGAAGCTAGAACAGTTGGTTGTGCTTACCCCGTTTTACAAGCTAGAAGTAGCATAGCTTGCGTTATGAAGATGGTAGGGAATACCTATATAAGCCTACATTCCTTCCCATAACAGAAGGCATCATCTACACAAAGTCACTCGATTACAGTCTCTTTCCGCTTTTGATCAACCAATCACACAATTGTTCAACTATCGCCTCCTCCCACCTTTGATCAATCAATCAATCACCTCGCTTGACCAGCCATCTCAAACTTATCTTATCAAGTACTTTTTCACCCGTCTTTCACCAAGCAATTACTAATGTATTCTAGAGATGCAATCTCTCGTCCTGGTCGCTGCAGCCCTTGGTCTCGCAATGCCTGTCATTGCCAGTCCTCTCCAAGCAAGAGCGTTGCGTAATGGCCTTCTCAGTTGCAATGCCAACATCTTAAACCAACAGACCCCCGAAAATAGTGCAAAACTGTATACCGCCCTTTGTATCAATGGTCTTAAATGCCTACACTCAAGTGCTCCTGAACTGAGTTCGGGCGAGTACATCGGAGCCTGCATTCAGTGCCCCAACAACATTGCCTCCAGCCAAGTTGGCGACTGCCTTTTCGTTTATACTGAATAACGTAGGGTAGAGGGACAGTGGCAAGGATGAGGAAAAAGAAGGAAGGTCTTGATGCGATAATAAAATCAGGGCGTAGCAATCAATTCAAGCGTATGTCGCATGATAGAGAATGGTGGAATCGAGAGGATAGAGGAGAGAAATTTGTACCTAATATGACTAAACCACTGCTTTTCGATTCTTTTGCGAAAATTTTGTGAGAAATTATATGACTTAAGTTTTTTATTGCTATACAGAGGTATTACAAATCTACAAACGTCTAAATAGGTAATAGAGCCTCTAACTAGTGAATATAAAAAGTTGTAAAAATGATATTTACACGTAATCGCACGTAATTGTACTAAGCTAATAGTTAGCTTAACTTAGCTCTATATATGGTCTTGGAATGCTACTTACAGCATAATAAATACCCCTCTAATAAACTATAGAAGCCTCTCTTAATTGAGATCTATTAAGACAGTAACTCGTTCAGGGGATTGCAATACAATAAGTATAGTTTGTAGGCCTCCTGGCCTGTAACTTATAGTTGTATTAACTACTCTACCAAGTCTCTGCAAGAACATGAAGGATAGATAATCGTGATCAGTTTGACAAGATACTAGCTATTGAGAGTATCTAGGCTACAATCAACAATTTGGTGCTCATTGCCGTTAAGGCGCTAGTTGATCAGTGCGTTGGCGTGTCGGTTAACGCCAAGATGCGTCGTGCACGTGCCTTGAATCCAAGTCTTAAGAACCGAAAACCCGAGCTCAACCTTTCTACTAACCTGCACACCACAAGGGCAAATTGCATATAGTCATGCGTCTAGGGAAGTCTCGCACAAGCTGTAACACATGATACAGCGGTGACGATGGCGCCCATCACACCTCTCAATGCTGTGGATATAACCGAAAAGGCGCGGCGAGAGCTGCTTCTTCTGCTCGAGGGTGTAAGGTAATATCGACGTCGCACAGCGCTGCACCATCTAACACGTGCGGATAGATAAGAGGCAAGAAAAACCTCGTGCTTGAGAAAGCTCTCGCTGGACCGCTCAACTTGCTTGTTAAGTTTTCCACTCTCCAGGAATATGGCGTTGACAAGCCCTTCTTCCTGGAGAACGACAACGTCGACTTTTCACAGCGCAACATCGTCTTTCTCGTCAGAGGCGAAAAGGCAAAGACTGTGATGGCTGTTGCCGGTAAGTGAAGCTCCAGCTTCCTTACTTCTCTCGCCGCTGTGTCCTCAGGGCGAAACTATTGGGTCAAAAAGTAGGCTAGGCAGATTCAACCCACTCTGCCTTGCCAGTCTTGATCCCTAGATCGAACATAGCGCTTTTATTGGATTGCCTATCATCACCATATAGGAACAGTCTATTGTACGGTGCTAACATTGTAGTTAGACCAAATCAAACGTATTCGCCGAGACAGCCAGATTGAACATGAGTTCTCCATCTTTTGGGTGCCTCGTCGCACATTGACTTCGGATCAACTGCTTGAAGAAGCTGGGGTCTTGGGTGAAGCTAGTGTGAGCGAGTGGCCACTATTCTTTGTGCCTCTTGCCAATGATGTGCTGTCGCTTGAGCTTGAAGATGCCGTATCAGACTTGTATCTTGTACGCTGTGTCGCGCCTCCAACATCGACTTGATGCTAACTATATGTAGAAAAAAGACCCAACTGTAATCTACCTATCAGCCAAGGCACTCATGCTCCAGCAGCAGAAGTATGGTCTTTTCCCACGTATCATTGGCAAGGGCGACAATGGCAAGCGTCTTGCTGACCTCCTCATTCGTATGCGCACCGAAGTTATGGCAGGAGAGACATCGGCCGGCGGAGGGCCATCGTTTCTCGGCTTGACTCCAAGCTCAAGTATAGACAGTCTCATCATTATTGACCGAGAAGTCGACTTTCCTACAGTGCTACTGACACAGTTGACGTACGAGGGCCTCATCGACGAGGTCTTCAACATCTCTGCCAACCAGACAGAAGTTGATTCTTCCGTAGCCGGCGGCGCAGCACCTCAGCAAGGGCAGACTGGGTCAGCGTCAACAAGTATGAAGCGTAAGATCATGATTGATCCGAAAGATTCCTTGTACGCCGACCTTGGCGATGCAAACTTCGCCATTGTGGGCAATCTGCTCAATCAAGCTGCCCGCCGCCTACAGAGCAGTACAGGGCGTGACCAGCTTGCCACAAAGACGACGTCTGAGCTGCGAGACTTTGTCGCAAAACTACCTGGCTATCAGGCTGAGCAGGCAAGTCTGAAGCTGCACACCAACCTCGCGGAAGAAATCATAAAGTTCACACGCACCGACATCTTCACGCGGAGCCTCGAAGTACAGCAAAACATAATGTCCGGTGCCGATCCCACAACCCAACATGACACGCTTAACGAGCTCATCAACCGTGACGTCCCCCTCGCTGCCATCCTCCGCTTACTCTGTCTCGAAAGCACCACAAGCGCGGGTATCCGCCCTAAAGACCTCGAGGCCTTCAAACGTGCGATCATCCAAGCCTATGGCCCCCAACACATTCTCACGCTCGCCTCTCTCGAGAAAATGGGCCTCCTTGCCCCTCGGGGTGGCGTAAGCCTTGGAGGCGTAGGCGCGCCCGCAAAACCAGGCAGCGTAACAAACTATACACCCCTCCGCAAGAGTCTCAAGCTCTGGGATGACGATGTAAACGAAGCCAGTCCCAACGACATCAGCTACACCTTCTCTGGTTACGCGCCATTGTCAGTCCGTATAGTCCAATCAGTCATCCAGAAACACACCTTGGCAAATACGATCAAACCCCCGTCTGATCCCCGGGCCAGCGCCCAGGCAAACCCCCTCGCGCAGGGTCTCCGCATCTTCGACGACGCCACAAAGTACGTTCGTGGCGCTACGTTTGATGAGACGCAAAAGGGAGAGGAAAAGGCCGTCAAAGCGAGGCAGCTGCTTAATGGAAGTCAGGGCGAGCGCAACAAGACTATTGCCGTCTTCTTCCTGGGAGGCGTCACGAGAGCTGAGATTGCGGCACTGAGATTTGTAGGCGACAAGCTGAAGGAGAGCGGCGGCGAAGGAAGAGGCAGTCGCATCGTTGTTTGCGCGACGAATGTAGTGAGAGGTGAGCTGCTCGTCGGCAGTGCAGTCGAGACGAATAGGTTCAAGGTTTGATGATGACGCATGGCCCGTGGTATCTTGTTAGGCTGTACAGAGACGACATGTGCGGAACTGGTTTGACCACATCTTCATTAAGATTACAATCAATGTCATCTGAGAAAGTGTGGACTTTGTTCCATGTGACTTAGTTCCATGTGACTTAGTAACTTCCACAAAACAAATTCATGGTAGGTGGATATAGAGCTACTCGTTTAGCTCTTCATAGTCCTCGACCCCCACCCTGGAGAAGACTGATTGTGTAGAAACAGCACTTGACGAACCAGTTAATCATAGTAGCTGGATACATAGCCACTCTATTAGCTGTTCAGACTCTCTTTACAACACCGTGGAGAATACCGAGTGTATACATCACGCCGATTGTGTTCATTGTGCATAAGTATATAATGAAGTCATTTCAATTTCCTTTCCGCTCTCTCCATGTACCTAACTCGTGAGTTACATAAGAGACATGACCGCCTGGCTTGCTTTTTCAGACATCCGTTACGATCGTTTCGTCAGGCATCGTCGTGAAGGTACAAAAATGACTTTTGCGTCCCCCATGAATGCCGGGAACCCATGAAAGATGAAGGAACCAAACACACCAAGTCTATCGTTAAATGCTGCAATAGATGAAACTCCGTTCGCAGCTAGCAGTCTGGGTATCCTGCACCTGCGCTCCTCCTTGCTGACCGCCCCTGTGGCGCTCCTAGTTTTGCGATGCGCTTATCGGGTGGAGAAGGCCTTAGTGACAACGCGCTTGAGAGCAAGCTCCTTCTTCTTCAGGTCATCAGCAGGAGCATCCTCGATCTCGAGCTGAGCCATGGCGTCAGATAGAGCCGACTCGATCTTCTCCTTCTGGCCACGCTTGAGGCGGATGGCGGTGGTGGGGTCGGAGACCATCTCCTCAACGCGGGAGATGTACGACTCAAGCTGTTGCCTCGACTCGAACTTCTTGCTGAAAGCCTCGTCGCTAGTCTTGAACTTCTGGGCGTCGTTGATCATGTTCTCGATGTCAGACGACGAGAGCTTACCAACAGCGTTGGAGATCGTGATGTTGGCGCTGCGGCCAGAAGTCTTCTCGGTGGCGGTGACCTTGAGGATGCCGTTAACGTCGACCTCGAAGACAACCTCAAGAACGGCCTCTCCGGCCCTCAGGGGAGGTAGAGGGGCCAGAGTAAATTCGCCTAATGAAGTGTTGTCTTCGCAATTGACACGTTCACCCTGGTAGACAGGGAATTGTACGGTCTGCTGGTTGTCTTCAACTTGATTAGCACATGGCATGAAGGAATGAAGGCGGATTTACTAACCTGCAACAGTGGTGAAAGTCCTCTTCTTGATGGTCTTCAACAAAGTCAGCGGGTGTCAATATGCGAATGATTGGTAATACTGACAGGTACAGTCTGTCCACGGGGAACGACGGGAGCGAAGATGTTGCCCTCCATGGCTACACCAAGAGACAGGGGAACGACATCGAGAAGGAGAAGGTCAGCTGTCTCTGCCGAGGTGGCCTTTCCGGAAAGGATACCGGCCTGAACGGCGGCACCGTAGGCAACAGCCTCATCAGGGTTGATGCTCTTCTCGAGCTTCTTGCCGTTGAAGTAGTCACTGAGGAGCTTCTGGATCTTGGGAATACGGGTGGAACCACCAACAAGGACAATCTCGTCAACCTTATCCTTGGCAATGTTGGCATCCTTGAGAACCTGGGCAACGGGGTCCAGAGTGCCAGCAAAGGCCTTCTGGTTCAAGTCCTCGAAACGAGCACGAGTGATGTTGGCGTTGAAGTCCTCGCCGTCGAACAGCGAGTCGATCTCAACAGTGGTCTGGGTGGCGTTGGAGAGAGTACGCTTGGCACGCTCGCAAGCGGTTCGGAGACGACGGAGAGCACGGGCATCTCCAGAGATATCTATTCCGTTGTTAGCATCCGTATGAAATGACATCGCGAAGTGACTCGAGTAACTCACCCTTGCTGGTCTTCTTGGTGAACTCCTTCTTGAAGTGGTCAAGGAGGTTTGTGTCGAAGTCTTGTCCGCCTAAATGGGTGCTGGGAGGATGTCAGTGATTTTTTAACTTGGGAGCAACAAGAAGATGAACTTACTCTCCAGCAGTGGCCTTGACAGTGAAGACACCGCCCTGAATGTGGAGAAGAGAAACATCGAAGGTACCACCACCGAGGTCGTAGATGAGGACATTCCTCTCCTTGTCAGACTTTCCAGAACCAAGACCGTAGGCGATAGCGGCGGCAGTGGGCTCGTTGATGATACGGAGAACGTTCAGGCCAGCAATGGCACCGGCGTCCTTGGTGGCTTGACGCTGGTTGTCGTTGAAGTAGGCGGGGACGGTGATGACGGCCTTCTCGACCTTCATGCCGAGCTTGGTCTCAGCAACCTCCTTCATCTGTGGGGTGGATGTTAGTTACTACCCCGCGATCTGGGCTGGTGGATGTGCGCAGTCGTACCTTGACGAGAACCATGGCGGAGATCTCCTGGGGAGAGAACTGCTTCTTCTCGCCGAGGTACTCGACCTCAACGAGGGGGCTGCCGTTCTGGTCGACGACCTTGAATGGCCATGACTTGATGTCCTTTGTGACGGTCTCGTCCTCGAATCGGCGACCAATAAGACGCCTGCAGAAGTCAGCACACTGCCCGCATGTGCGCCATGTGTTTGAGTTGACTCACTTGACATCGAAGACAGTGTTCTCGGGGTTCATAGCAGCCTGGTTCTTGGCCGCCTCACCGATCAGACGCTCCTCGCTGGTGAAAGAGACGAACGAGGGAGTGGTGAAGCTACCCTGCTCGTTGGCAACTGTAGGCAAGCACTGTTAGGAATCCATTATCGCGAAGATGGATTAGGGGGACAGGGGGCGCATACTGATCTCGACATTTGTGCCCTCGTAGTTGGCAACGCAAGAGTAGGTCGTGCCTGGTATTATTGTTAGCACATCCCACTGTGGGGTAATTTCGCGAGTGTTGCGCACCAAGATCGATGCCAATGGCACCCTCGTAGACTTCGTCGCTCATATTTGCGGTATGTGTAGAAGGAACAACCTGAAAATTGAAAAGCAGGAAGGTGTTGGAGAGAAGGAGAAAAGAGGGTTGGGAATCTTTTTTCGCGCTTGCTTAAAGGCGAGCGAACAGAGAAAAATTGGCCTGGCAGGGATCGCTCGTAGTGTCGACGACGGCGCTAGGCCGACTCGGTTATTCCAATTCGCCGGCGCTTATCGATACTCTCAAGAAACACCACCCAAGCCCGGAGCTGATTTCAGATATGCCTGCTGACTGTCTGGCTTTGAGCCGAGACAGCCTGACACTAACAGCGGTGAACCAGAACAGTTACAGGTCGTTACACCGCCATACTAGAAAGACAGACGCTACAAGTCCCTTCATCATGGCAGGGACCAATATTGCCTCTAGTCGCCACAGGAATAATCGGAAGCTAGCACGTAAGCTTTACTGCAGCATCTTAATCTCAAATCCGGAGTTCTTGTCGCAGATAGATACAACAACATGAGACTGTAGATATACTTGCTGCACGGTGTTGGTACTGTTCCAAACACGAATTGTCATACCTTCGACACATCTGTGTAACCCTGTCACCACTCAAGGCCGTCGACACCCATATAATTTTGCAAAAGCTGATTCTTTGCTTACCGGGGAAAAATGCATCTCTACCCCATTGAGATAATCCTTGACTAGTGCACAGAAGCACTCAAGCTTTACTCGCCAAGTAAAGAATTGCATTCCAGATATACCAATGACATTGCCAATACTCCAACTCACATTAAGGCTACATGTATTCCAGAGTGAAGTCTTTACAGTGTCCATTCAACCTCCACATCATGTTACTTTCCTAGTACCTTACAAACATCCCCCTCCCTCAATTCCCCCATCCACCACGAACCCTTTCACGTACCAATGATGTTTAAAAAATACATCAAGCTTCCTGCGTAACCTTCCAGTATCATAAACACTCTGCAGGTGTCTACAACCATTCGCATCCGTCCAGCTCTTCTCGTCAATCCACTTGCTATCATCCTTCCCACCTCTTTTCCTCTTAAACGCCATACAAACGTTCCATGCTTGGTCTTTCGTTGCACAAAGCTCAGATTCCACCAGAGAGGTGCTAGCCACATCGATGGCGACATATATGGTATTCGGGATAGCTGTGCCATTTTTGCTGGGATGGAGAGATTTGTGTGCAATTATAATGTCCCCATCTATGGTAGCGAATTTGTTTCGGTAAGTCTCGTGTGGGTGTGGGGAAAGATTTTGGACTGCGGTAATGGCCAAACGGCGAGTGGAGAAGACACCGAGGACGCGAGGAGCCTTCGTACTGAACACGGAACCCTCATGGGTGACTATGTAGAGGGACTGAGTAGCTGCCATAGCATAGATTAGATGGCTAGTCAGAAGGAGAAACAGGAGAAGCTTCGTTCGATGTAGATTGAAAAGGGTACGATTAGAGCATGCAAAAGAACCTGAGGTATTTGAGTGGTTTAACATAGATGACTGAATTGGCACGGCACAGCATGCGGCGCAGTCACACTGACGTGGCAATACATGCATGTGTACTGCTTCACAATGTCAACAGTGGCATTGGCATATGATAAAGAGGCCTTTTCGTGCAGTGATATCGATTGTATCTTGCAATAAAGTTAGAGCCCATAGGGGCCATGTCGTGTTTTCTCATCTTGAAACTGTTCGCTTGCCTCAACGCCAGACTCTTTATCCCTAAAATCGCAATGCTCCTTAGAACGCCATAATGTCCTTGATGCCAAATCAAAGCATGATACCATCACCCAAGCCTGCCTACGCAGACCGCCTCATCCCTACACCTTCTCGTCATGGAAGACGAAGCTGATATCCCTCGGCCTCTGCTTGTTGTACCTTACAAAGTTCTCATCTCCCGTTGGTCTCTCCTTCTTCGTATTGCTGGTAAGCATACTCTGCAAGCTTACACATACACTCTCTACGTTATGAACCGGAGACCAGCCCGAACGGTCGAGCAGGTCGAGGCAAATGATGCCATTGGAGTAGATGTGCGGGTGCCAAGGGATGGGATGAGTTTCGTCGCGAAGGAACACTACTTCGGGAGCCTGTTTGGAATATCAGCCATCTCGTCAGATATTAGGTTTTGGTGACTAGGCATGCTTACTTCGATGGGATACTGGGGACTGAAACTGAACTTCAATCTGTAGGTCTCGCCTTGGTAGATGGGGTTGGAGTCGATGACTTGGATGTCCATGAGCCAGGTTTGGAAGTCATCAGCCTGAATAAGCGTAATGCCTGGTGGTAGCTTCTCGTGCATCTATTGCTAACATCAGTCAAAGTACTCTTCCAATATATGTCGCTATAGCTTATGCCTGGGCTATTGGCTACGACGCCTCAGCGAGAAGGGACTGGGATGACAGCAGACTGCCGGACTTCGATGAACGGGAGGATGATTGTACCTTGGATAACTCCTATGGGCTTTGTTAGCATACGCCCTCAGAAGCAAGTGTAGACGCATACCTTGCCTAACCGCTTTGACGCGAACATCTTGTACTCAACAGCGCCCTGCTCTTTTGATCAAACCGGATTTTGTCCAAAGAATAGTCGTGTAGTCTTGGTTTCTGCGCGCTGCACAAGCCTTGGTAAAGGTCGTGGCTGTCTGTTGTTTATGAAGGCGCGATCCGGGGTGCAGCGGGGGAGGGGCAGTCGGACCTGGCAACAGCTGCCGTTATTAGGATAGAAGTAAGAGTCGTGCTAAAAGAGCGACTAGGAATGTAAAGCCTTCAACAAAGATCCGAACACAGGGTCGTGAATGTTTGCGTGGTTGCTCGGTACCCGGCTACGTGATTCGACGTTGAGGGACGCGGGCTGGTGACGCAGGACAAGATGCGCCTAGCCAGGCTTGGAACATTCACGAGTGCCTAGGTACGTACGCGGGTTGGCACGTGATGAACAGGTTATCCACTTCCAGACAGGGACCCCGTACTTTATAAGGTCTACTCTACTAGAATCACTAGAGTGTGGAAAGAACAGTGGATACAAGCTGCTTCGCAAGCACAGTATGTGTTCAAATATTGCACATGTCTCATTCCCATGATATCTTTACGCGCCATACGCCGCACCAATAGCTTTTCCAGCCAAGTTATAAGCACCCCGCATAGCATACTTGCAGCCCAGTAATGATGCTTCAAACGCAGTACAAAGAGAGAAAGAAAATGCTCCAAAGAAGTGGCTGCAAAATTAAGAGTAGAACGCGCCCTTCTGGAAACTCTCGACACCCATATCGCCCGCCTTGCTCTCAACCTTGGGTCCGACCTTGTCCGACACCTTGTTCTCTACCAATGTAGCAGTCCTGCTGGGTGCACTGCTGCTCGTCATCGTCTGTGTTCTGCTGCCAGCTAGGCTTCCGCTTTGGCTTCCACTGGTGATCTGCGCAGGCGTCTTTCGCTGAATGGTCTCTAGATAGATGCCGGGCAGATAGCCCATGCGCCCGTCTCTTGAGCGGCACTTCCACCATTCAGATGCATTGCCCATAGGATCGCTCTTGCTGAGTACAGCAACCATGTCTCCCTTCTTTACTGACAGATCCATGCCTTGCATGTTGGCGTTGGGGGTGAAGTCGTATAGCGCACGGCAGAACTCGAGCTTGTTGGGATCGAGGGGTTGGCCCGCTTGAGGGCTCTCTAGCATCTTCCGTTGTTCCTCCGCCTCTTGTGATCGTGCAAGTGCCTTGATGAGTTTGCCCATTAGGTACGGTAGACCGAAAACAGCAAGCATGAAGACAATGAATGGCTTCTTGGAGGGCTTCGCGGGTGCTGGTGAGCCGTCAGGCATGCGCCCGTTAAAGGCTGCGAAGCTTGCAGGTGTCAATGCGGTTGCGTCGGCTGGCAGCGGTCGTCCGGTGAGTTTTGCAATGGCTGTTCTGATCCATCGCATTATAGTATAGATGCCCAATACTGAGCCGAGGGTTTGTCGCAAGTTTCCAAACTGCTCTGCAACGGATACCATGGCTATGACATGTTAGCAAGTAGTGCAGTAAAGAGAAGAAGGTAACCGTACCAAAAAAAGACGAGTGCGTCGCCATATATGTACTCTGCAGCATCTGCGCAAAGCCTCCGAATGCACCGACTATGTTCTCGATCAATTGGAACGTCGCCGCCGTGCTCTGGCTGAACGACTGTGTGAGGCTGCTGTTTGGATCGCCGGGCATGCCTCCCATGCCTCCGTACATGCCGCCCATGCCCATACCCATGCCTCCCATGCCGCCATACATGCCACCCATTCCTCCCATACCACCATACATGGAGCCGTAGCCTCCACCCATGCTGGAATATGGCGAACTATAGCTGTTCATGCCGCCGTAGGGCGAACCGTAGCGGTTGTTCATGGATGAGTAATTGGTCGCGTTGCGGTTCGCGACTGTGCTCAGGGAGTCGGGTACAGATGGTAACGGGGGCGCGTTCGAGGATGTTGTTGGTGTCGCACTTGGCGTAATGCTGCTATTCGATCCCGTGAGTCCTGTGCAGATGTTAGTCGCGGCTGCTGCTGACGTTCCGAATGCGAGGCGCAACTGACCGACCGAGGCACTTGTGGCACCTCCGCTCGTCTCCCATGGCTTTGGCGGCGATGGCGACGACATGCTGGCCTGTCTGCCTCTCCGGCGCTCGTATACGCAACCAAGCTCCTACTGCCGGAAGGGAGTGGTGAGTGCCGTAAAATTTGAGGATCTGCGGGTGTCAAGAGGCTGACGGGCGATTGGCGGCGATTCGACGGAAGCGACTTCTTGCGGGGAACCAGACGCCGGCTGGGATCGTAATCACTAAAGAGGCGGATCCGCGTTTGTCACGTTCCGCACGGGCGAGGAGTAGGTATCGCAAGGAAAAAAGGAAAAGGAAAAGGCGCAAAGGTGTGCGCAAAGGATGAAGATAACGCGGATGAGGAGAGAGACGTCGATGCCGTCGGCGGGAATGCGGCTGGCCTTTCACGAGTGCTGAGTCGCGACAGACCTCGGTTTCTTGACCTCGCTTTGGCAAGCCCAACCGTCAAGCAACCACAAGCCGGCCACTTCGCCACTCCAATCTTGCATCATCGGCCCACACCGTCCTATCGTGCATTTCCGCCATACAAACAGATCTCCTTTTAACTATTTTACTCGCACTGCCTCGTCGTAGTGGCCTGCCTGTGTTTTTGTTTACCCGGCCTAAGCCTCGGCATTTGTGCTCTCTCAAGACGATCACTTGTCCCCTTGGTCTTTGATGATCAACGCGCTGCATTTCACACGTGCTTGCTCATCACGCTATTGTATAGGATATGTACATGCGTACCCATACATACAAACATGACCCCATCTCCACTAAGCACCTCTTTCTCAGCTCCCAATGGCAAACAGTGAATGCGTCCAGCTATCCGGATCATACGCCACCAGCTTCCTAACCGCATCATCCGTCATGCTCTCTGAAAAGTCGAATCTGTTATCCAGTACCATCGCTGTAATATGTGGATAATGCCACACGACTGCAAACTTCATCGTCTTCCCAACCGGTCTGCTGAAGTAGTTTGAATCACCCCCTTCCAAATTACCTTGTCGATGCATCGTCGACTTTGCGCGTTCAGCTCCGTTGCTGAGGAGCTCAAATGCGTCGAATTCGCCGCAGCCCGTTGACCAGCAGGAGCAGGGGATGTTGTTGCGGTCGTTGCCATACTGAAGGATACGGGGAATCGCTGCATTGAGGAACCAGTATGCTGGGGCGTCGGAGAGGAGCCCTTGGTCAGTGCCGCGGTTGGGGTAGTGGTCCATTTGGAACTCGATAAAGAAGGCTTTTGAGGAGCCCGACCAGCCGTCTAGCATATGTTAGATCTGAAAGAGGCCGATTGACAGCAGTACTCACAATGAGATGTCGCATTGGGTCTCCAGTATGGACAGTCCCCGTCGCATGCTTTATCGGAGAAGACTATGATTTCATTCTCAGACGTAAGAATCTTACCATTGAAAGGCAGGCTCTCTGCTGCGACTGTAGTGCCCTGTGGGTTGACGTAGCTGAGTGAATTTCCGAATGCACTGAGCCGTGTCAGCTTCATGCATTGTTAACAAAATGATTCAACATACTAGTCAAACGTGCCGGATTTTGACGGATCTCCCAAATTGGCCAGAAAGCTGAGTCCGGTTGCTTTAGCAGGTGAATTCGACGTGTAGTATGCAACTCGGCTCCAATCTGAGCTTTGCCTCTTCGCAACCGGCACTGTAGGCTTCACGGATGAAGGTTTGAGGCTGACAAACGCTTGACCATTTGGGTCCTCGTAGTCTGGATCGATTTTGCTGCTGTCGTTTTCTTCATTGCAAGGACAGTCTGGTTTTGATGGCCCATGTGTAGTTGTGTTCCTCACCAAGTCTGAACAGTCTCGCTGGTCGATCGCTCGACGACGATTGTAGAATGGCACCGTAGTCCGCTTCTGTATCGAGTGTGCTTCGCTAGGGAGTAGATAGACTGCCAGCTGGGAAACGTTCATTGGACCGCGTAGATGTATCGACACCTGATACTGTTAGTACTTTCGTAAAGATAGCTAACATTAGTTTCACCTGTCCAAATAGTGGTGTGAGTGGCCCTACGCCCGGGTACTTGACACGTTCATGATTACATATACCCGTACGCGGGTCAACCACACTGGTACGGTTGTAGGCGCCAGGCTGGCTGATGTTGCGGTAGGTGATAGCCGAGACTTCGGAGCAGTACTAATTGCCATCGGAGGCTTCCTGAGCGGTACCGCTGCATAGCTGTCTGGCCGTCTTGCTGTACGCGAAGGGAAAGAGGAAGACTGCGCCGAGTATTGTATGCTTCATGTCGGATGATTGAAAAGTTTTATTGATTGAGCAATGGGACACGAAGAAACGTATGTAGCGTTGGAGTAATTGGTGTAGAAGAGTGCATTGTATATGAAGAACTAAATAAGCTGGCATACTGATAACACATGCAGGAACCCCGGGCGGAGAGTAGGGGAAAGTGCATTCATGTTGATAGATCAGTAGGAGCAATCTGTGTAACCACGACATTCACACGAATGAACCATCCTGATTGGCAACTGACCGGTTAGCTGTTCAACCAACTAGAGTTACATTGCGCCACATTTAAAGATGCTGATACAGTGAGAGGGCTTATTAGATCTATGAACAGCGTATAACATCCCCATGGGAGTTTTCTGGTGTCAAATCAACCAAAATGATGGTCTACTAGCAATATCGGCTACCTGCTTTCAGTCAGTCCATGTTGCCTCTAGAAAAGTCATAGGATGAGAAAGTAGGGGGGAACGCATGTCAGAAAGTCAAGTTGAATGCACCGGCGAAGCCCGTAAAGGCCCGCCTAAAATAAGAGGTACCAGAAAATAGTAATGAAGTTCATCATTATGCGATGGACAAGGCGATGAGAGATAGAGGAGCGTACCTTGAGTATTGCATAGCCAGCATGAGCAAATAAAGCCTACAAACTAGACAGGAGTCTGATCTGGCTCCGACATTGGTAAGTTGTGTTGATGCCTTCACGCGTAGGTGTGAGGAGGTAAGGTCGATGGTCGCAGACTTTTTGTCGAACAGGAGCTTGGACGCTAACGACGCACGGTCCACCACACACCTAGCCGAGCCGCGACAAATTACTGCTCAATCGCGAACTTCGCATCCACGACTTCAAGCCCACCACTCGCTCCCGTACTAACCGATCAGCTCACCGTCCGGCACAATCATCGAAAATGGGTCGTCTTCACAGCAACGGAAAGGGCATATCAGCCTCCGCCATCCCTTACTCCCGCAACCCCCCTGCGTGGTTGAAGACCACCCCCGAGCAAGTTGTCGACCAGATCTGCAAGCTCGCAAAGAAGGGTGCCACACCCAGCCAGTAAGGAAAACCGAGTGGCAGGTGAATTGAACCTTGTGCTGACGGAATTGTAGGATTGGTGAGATCCTCAGGGACAGCCACGGTGTTGCGCAGGTCAAGGTTGTCACCGGCAACAAGATCCTCCGAATCCTCAAGTCGAACGGTACGATTACCTCCTACACATGAAAGCGCACGTCGACACAGCTCTGTCTCTCTGTAGGCATCTGCGCGCTATATAAACTTGCATTTGTTGGTCTAGGCTAACATTTTGCGTATAAAGGCCTTAGCCCCGACATCCCAGAGGACCTCTACATGCTCATCAAGAAGGCCGTCGCCGTCCGCAAGCACCTCCAGACCAACCGCAAGGACAAGGACGGAAAGTTCCGCCTTATTCTCATCGAGTCCCGTATCCACCGTGTAAGTTGCATCTCATGTGCAAGTAAAGTCCGCGCTAATGCTTCGAAGCTCTCCCGTTACTACAAGACCGTCGGTGCCCTCCCCCCTACCTGGAGGTACGAGAGCGCCACCGCCTCTACCATGGTCGCATAAGCAGATCTTGGATTGGCGTGGCTGGTAGTCGTTGTGGAAGACATTTAAGTGGAGTTTCACGGGCATGGATGCTTGCTTTACGGATACCTAGCAGGATCACGATATGGAATGAATCAAAAGCATCACCTCGAATTGAATATACCCCATCTGCATTCAAAGTGGTTACTTGTGTTTGCGTGCCACATGCGATACGGTTTGGTCATGTTACTGTGTACGATGCTTGTTTCCAGCTACTTGATTCATTGTAGGGCTGGACTTCACAACAACTTGAGGACAAGCCAGATCTTCCTCTTAGTATCAAGCACATGAGATGTTGCTGACACTACTCTATTCAGATCAAACAAAAGGCCAAGTATAAAGTCAAGTCAAATCAAAAGCAAGAAGACAGTCGCCAGTACTGAGGCTACACCAAGAAATGACGAACAATTTTTTCTACCCAATTCTATATTACTCTAACTCCCAAAAATCGTAAATAGGGTCTCCCACTGCATACCCAATCCTATTTATATCTCCTCTCTCAAAGCTATTTTACCCTACAATCCATCCATCCAACTAGCACGAATTCTCGCAAGGACCGCCAGCAGCGCAGCAGGTGCCGCAGTCTGAGCCATCGCCAAAGCCACAGCTAGCAGTGCACAAGAAGCACGCAGTCGACTCCTTCCTGGCGACCACGTGGGCGAGGGCGGCCAGCTTGACAGCATGGTCGGGCTCAGAGAGGGCTGGGATGGCGGCGCGGTGGTCGATTTTGGGGACGACGGTGAGGCCAGCGGAGGCGGTAAGAATGACGGTGGTAGTGGTGAAGATGGTGGAGACTTTGGGGTGTTTATCAGTAAAGGAGAAGGGAGGGTAGGAAGTAAGGGATCAAGGTGAGGTACTTACAACGCATGTTGGCCGTTGGATTGTAAAGTTGTTTGAGCTGTGTGTCTGAAGTGGAATAGTGGTGATAATGAAGAGAAGATGTTGATAATGTTTGTATTTCCACATCGCAGTACCCTTCTCTTTATACACATTCTACTTCCATTCTCCTTGTCGAAGCTCGGCCTAGTTTCTAGCCAAATATGACCAGGTTAACCCGAGTACCAAAAGATGCGGCATTTTTACAAGTGATGATGTTATAGAAGATGGATGTATACTCTGCATTGTCCGTTGCCTAAGGAATTCCTCTGTATCCTCGAACAGGTAGAAAAGTATCCTCAATGCGCGCTAGAATACTGATGTGCGACATCGAGGTTTCGGGATCCTCTAGACCCGGCACAGGCACTATAGTGACAGCTATAGAAACAACAAACAAACTTCGAAGTGAAATTGGAAGTACTGGGGGCGAGCAATGGGCCATGCTTGCTGGTCTCGTCGTTGGCGTGTTTCCTTCCTCACAATCACCTTCTACATCGCGGCAGCTAAAGACCGAAAAGGGCCGCAAGCGTGATTGTTGTCGCAATATTCAAAGCCGCGACAGTAGTAGGACGCGCGCATAGGTGTTGTGACTGTTTCTTTCTGTATTGACATGGCAACAGGACGTTATGGAACAAGGTCACCGAGATGGTTACGGCTGTTTTCCACGAGAAAAAGATGGATAATGCCTTCGGAAGATAACAGAAGGATACTCATGCGTCTTGGTCAAACATTACTAGAAGAGTGGGTATAGCTGTGGACTCCGGGGTATCGTCGTCCAAAGACGGACCTGGCATCTGAGGTGTTGATAGATCGCGCCAATAGGCTCTTTCCCAAGGGTTTGTAGCAGATACTGCACTTTGCCTGAGCGCCAGCCACACTGCTTGTCACGTATACGTTTCATTGTTCCCCGATACGTTGTTGTCTTCCACACCTCCACGGTCTTCCATATCCCTCCTTTCTCAAGGCCCTTCAATCTCTGCACTCTTGTTCGCCAAGAACTCACTCAACCACTTAAGCGGCTTCTCTGGCTCCGTCGTCGCAAGATGCTTCATCGCCTCAAGTAAATGTGGCGTCACGTGCTGGTTCAGATATACTCTCGTCGGGCTGCCGTGCGGGATCGGTTGCGTGGGCGCTTGAGCAGGTGGATGTGGCGAGTTTCGCGACGATGCCGGCGTGGGTGTCGGCACAGTAGGAAGTGTGGGTGCAGATGGGGCAACTAGAGGAGGGGCTTGCGAAGGTGTCGGGGGTTGTGTTTGTACAGTAGGTTGGAGGGAGGGCGGGGCGGAATCGGTTATGGGCTGGAGGGTGGTCAGCCTTGAGAGAGAGATGCTTGTCAGCAACTTGTTTGCCTACCTGAGGTGCGTTCGAGTCTGCCATTTCTACGTCTGTGGACGGCTGTTCGATGGAAGGTTGTTGTGCCAGGCCATTCATGAGCGCAGGGTCGATGTCGATGTCTTGCAGCGCGGGGTTCGGCGATGGTTCAGCCATGTTTATGACTATTCTACTGTGAATCTTGATGAGATATGCGCGTAATCGCACGGTCCAACTATGTGTATCGCGTTTGGTGGTTGCTCGTGGGCTGTCAAGTGCCTGAAAGTAAAGTTGACAATGAGCTTCGAGCGCCATGGAGGCTAGCCTCGGCCCTTGCACCTCGCAAAGTGCTCATTCTCTTCGCGCCCTCTATTTGTCACACAGACACCTTTGTAACAAAACGGTTGCATGCAAAAGCAAATGGTATAGGTTGCTATCTTACAAAGCTCGGTCATCTATTAAGAATGGAAGATCAAAAGGAAATCAAAAAACCAACAACCCAAAACGCCAAGCTACATAATTGCATCCATCACCTCATCCACTTGCCGTATTTCTGCCGTTAAACTTCGTATTCATGCCCATGTCTAGGCTCATGTTCCATATACTTCGTCAGTATAGACTTTAGCAGCGCTTCATATGTAGCCGTTCAACATGTCGCAAACATGCAGACAACGTAAATCAAAATCGCAATAGCCAATAATCAACAACATACAACTTTGAGGAAAGGATATACCTCCTGGGATAATCCAGGTACACCATTAAACTCTTCTCCATACTACTCTGACGTCTCTTTATCGAAATCGGCGATCGGCTGTGTATGGCACATTCTTCGAAACACTCGTCTTCATGTCATCATTCGTCGTAATCACACTGGCAGTATCCCAAGTCCCAGCGACTGAGACAGGAGGACTGGTCTTCCTTCTCAGACTCTTGGGTCTCTCGGGTCTCTCGGGCTTCGCAGACTTTTCAGTCTGGTAGGGCACGTTGGTGGATACGGTCGTAGCCGGACCGTTGTTCGCGTGAGTGATTTCACTGCTCGTGTCCCAAGTGCCAGAGTCGGAGCCGCCGTCATCGGAGTAACTGTTTTCCATTCTCAACCTTTCAAAGGGCCCCTTTTCAGCATGCCCACCTGGGTAAGGGACATTGGTTGATACCGTTGTAGGGGGAGGTCGATGAGTGACCTCACTGCTGGTATCCCATGTGCCAGCATCAGAGACACTTCTCAATCGTCTGATCTGTCGAGGTATCTCGGCCGGGTACGGTACATTGGTCGACACCGTCGTTGGCGGAGCATGGTGGGTCACCTCGCTGGCAGTATCCCACGTCCCGGCATCTGAGACGCTCAGTCTTCTCAGCTGTCGCGGTAACTGAGATGGATAGGGAACGTTGGTCGAGACGGTCGTAGGAGGCGCACGATGGGTGGTGGTAACCTCACTGTCTGTGTCCCATGTGCCAGCGTCGGAAATACTCATCCTTCTCGCCTCACGAGGCCGCTCGGTGAAGTATGGAACGTTAGTTGATACAGTTGTAGCAGGACCACGTTGAGTAATCTCGCTGCTTGTGTCCCAAGTAGCATTGTCAGGAATCCAAGTGCCATCATCAGGTATGCTTCTCTCTCGTCTCAGGTGTCTCAGCTCCCAAGGGAGCTCCTCGGAATACTCCGTTGGATAGGGAACATTGGTGGAGACGGTTGTGGGAGGTGCACGATGTGTGACCTCACTGGCAGTGTCCCACGTTCCCGCGACAGAGATACTAGGCTGTCTTCGGAGCTCCTTTGACTCTCTCTTCACCTCTTTCGAGTCCCGCCTTGAATGTTGAGCGGATGGATAGGGTACGTTGGTCGAGATAGTGGTAGGTGCAAAATCCTCGTTGGTGACGACGCTGTTCGTATCCCATGTTGCGTTGTCGGGGAAACTCTTCTGTCTCTTAAGCTCTCGGGACTCACGCTTTGACTCTCTCGATTCCCTCGACTCTCTTGATGATGTCGTGTTGCTCCTATCCTTCCTCCTCTCGCTCCTTTCGCTCCTTTCGCTCTTGGCCGAGTTCTTGGTGCTGCCATTCGTGCTTTGCCCGGCAAAGGGACTGTTGGGATACAGGGCCTTCATGGCAGCGCCGCGGCTCTCCCACAAGTAGCGAGCCTTATCACGTTCGGTTTTATCCGAGCGGTCGCTCTTCTCCGTGCGGCTAGTACGATCACTCTTGTCGGTACGCTCCGTATCAGCAGACTTGTGGGTGCGTACACTAGCAGCATAGCTCTTTCGACGGACTGAGTCCGGTCGCTCAGGTAAGTCATCTTCGGTTGGATGTTCCACGAACCGGCGAGTGTGGGTGGACCGGCGACGTGAGTGCGATATCGGCGTGGTCGGCGTGCGTTGAGGCAGCAGGCTTTCGATATCGTCTATAGCGTCAAAGACCTCAGTCACCGCATCTGTCGGTGTGGGTGGACCGGAGCCAGAACGCGCATCGGCATCTTGGACAGTCTCCTGAGTCGTAGTACGAGAGAAGGAAGGAGGGAGGATAGCGCTTTCCGTCGATGTATGATGGCGGAGAGCTTCTATCCATGTTGCAGCGGGCAATGGGATTTCAGGTCTCGACGCTGGCTTTGGTGGCAGCGGTGGGCCTTTCCTCCGTGCGGCTGGTGCTTGTGAAGGAGCCAGACTTTCGACGGGCATACCAATAAAGTTCCTTGGCGACGTGAAAACGGATGTCGGAGGGGGTGCTGGACGGTTGTAGGCAGATGGTGGGATGAAGTCGGACTTGCCGCCTGGAGAATGGATGGAGAAGGGTAGGGATGCTCGCTTGATGCGCGAAGACTTCTCTGGGCCCTTTTCAGCCATATTCGTCTCGTTCTTGGTCGGCGATCGAGGACTGGGAGGAACGGGCGGAGAAGGCGGGGCGTCTCGGGGGGGAGGGCATGCCTGTGATAGCAAAGTGTCAGTCAAAGATCTCGATGAATACCTTATCTTGCGTAGGGCTCGTGTGCCTCGGATATTTCAGCGGCCAAGTGAAGCTCGGAGTTATCGTGAAGGGTTTTGGGGTAAGGTAAACACATGCGGGTCGTGTTACGTACCGGCGGCGGAAACTTGCCCTCGTCAGTCGGACTCGTTAATGCAGTGGTATGGGAAGGCAGACCAGCAGATTTGAGTTCCTCCATCCTTTTCACAACTGGCTCTGCATCATTGTACAAAGCTAGTCCATGGTGGAATACACAGCCTTCGTCGCGGCTTTCGCCATTGTTTTGGAAATTCTCGTGCTTGGCGTCGCGATAGATGACCGGGAACATTCTCAGCAGCAGTTGTGGCTGCGACCCGTCTGAAGGTGGAATATCTGCAGTGCCTTCTGGCGTGTAAGCTGGCCAATACTCGTTACTGGTGAATTGGTGTTCTTCATCCTGCAGAGCAGGCATTGCTGCTATAATCATCTCACGCTCGAGACGGGCAAACCTCCATGTCTCAGCAGCGAGCTTCACGATGCGCTTCACGGAAATCTTGATGCCCTCCTCCTCTTTCGGGTCCGCGAAGTGTTTGATAGCGTTGACGATT
>Ga0265797_10002033_pt1 | contig 34868 bp, 44 predicted proteins | sample P2T30metagenome_FD_192433 | JGI IMG/M metagenome (GOLD analysis project Ga0265797, IMG submission 192433) | Plant litter microbial communities from East Loma Ridge, Irvine, California - P2 T30 | ecosystem: Environmental > Terrestrial > Plant litter > Unclassified | place: USA: California...
AGAGAGGTGAAGCATTTAGCTATCTAGAGGTCCGTCTCCAAGATCTGGACCGACTATGACTCCAGCCACGGCGTAGCTAGTGGGCGTCAGGGCTAGACAAGGCTGTGAACTTATCGCACTCACGAAAAGAACAGGATCTTCATGGACAATGCCACGATAACGTGTAGCCCCACGACGACTAGGATCAGTAGTTTGCTCAACTTGTTGTCCGCCTGGGCTTCAGCAAGATGCGGATGAGATCGGCGTACGGATTGTAGAACAGGGTACACGTTCTGCACGCTTCTTGTCAGCTAATGATCGATAATAATTGCTTACAGGAAGAATCCCGAGCTTCCTGCTCCTGCTGCTACTAGTGCCCAACGTAAAATCCCTATGGGAATCAAACATAAAAAGCCGATAGGCACGAATACGCTCATGGCATAACCGTATGTACCAAGAGCTTCGGCTACACTCCAATCACCTATGCCTAGCCATCTGGTTACGCCCCACAACAGTGCTGGAACGAGTAGCCCGTAGACGTATACGACAGATAGCGCCGTCGACAGCAGAGGTAGGTTGGTTGTGACGTGCTGGTCAGGATGCGATAGATATTGCGTGATAGACGAAGTCAAAGTCGAGGTAGTGTATAAGACAAGAACGAGTGTCGTGAGTGTCCAGAAGGGGCCTGAGGCTCAGTCATCTTCAGTTGTCCAAGTTGATACAAAGCACACCCACCATAGAGATCGATGGATCCGTTACACGCTTCGGTGATGAAGTTGGCTCGTGGTAGCATTGATAGAGCGACTCGTTTCAATACTGTGTTGGTGTCGACATCGAAATAGGTCTGATAGTACGCGATATTGAACAGACTGAATGGCACGCTAGCGGGTTCAGTCTGACCCAGCGCATGAGACGATGTCGGGCGAGAAGACCCCTCCGAGCCTAGGAAAGCTGCGCACGTCAGTATGGATCCTGTGTCCTGGCATGGGGCAGAGTAGGCGTGAGGGCCTGCGAGGTTCTCTTGACAAAGTAGAAATCTGCCGAGTTGGACGTACTCTTGAATTGTAAATCGTCGGTCTGACCGCTGATGTCCCCAGGCTATTGAATCAGTCTGAGTAGTGTTCGGATTGACACGTCTGAAGCTTACCTCATCATCTACGTCGACGATTGCAAAGCCCCCTTGTGACATGGTAGTGTATAGAGTAGATGATTCTGGGTGGGGAGGCATTCTACCCATCTCGATATTTAGCCTTTTAGCCGAGCCTAAATTGACGGATCATTGGCCTTGTACACGACCGTCTGCACAGGCTACTCTCGTTGAGCACCATATATACATTCATGAGCCAGCCACAATCGTCAGCCTTCGCCAGAGGCGATGTCGAGGTTCATCTTGTGCCCATGTCTGTCATTGCCCGACCGCTGCCATCGGAATTGGACGAGCACAAGGTTCTGGCGTTCATGGAAGAGATGAAGGTATGGGCATATAAGCGGCCGCGTGGCTGATACGATTCTAGAACGGCGATGCTTTCACGCCCGTTGAGATAATCAAGGTCCGCTCAGCTCTAAAGAGCGATCCCACTGGACCGATACACATCTTTTACCTACAGTTCGGCGGCTGTCACCGGTTTGAGGCAACAAAACGGTTGGGGCTGGAAAGTATACGAGCCAAGATCATCGAAGCACCCGCGAGTCAGATGAGAATATACCTTGGAGCGGGAAGTCCTTTCTAACGAGAAGCACAGCCTAAAGAGTGATGATCTGATTTACATGTGTGATGTACAAACAGTGATAGGACATTGAGCGTTATACTAGACAAGCCTTTCTGTTGAGGTGGGCTCATGAAGCGCTAGGTTGACTGGAGCTGGCTGGGTGTATGTCGTGTCTGCAGCATCGGGGAAACGTATCGTAGAGTCTGGAATCCCGCGTCTTGTCTGCCGTTCCAGACGCAGCCTTTCGATTTCTTTCTGCAATTCGCTGGAGGTCTTTGGCGGCTTGTGAGTACTCTCGTAGGGTGGCCAGATGACAGCGCCATACTAGGTCCATCAGCAATATTGGAGTCAAAAGAAGATGATAGACGTACAGGCTTGACGTATGTATCGTACCTGCATCGTCAGCTATCGACAAGCATAGCGTCTCCTCATTTGACTTACCATTCTGGATCACCGAATTTTAGCATAGCGAGAATCGGAAAGAAGACATAGCAGCCGAACTTGAAGACTTCGACTACAACATCAGGTCCTGAATTTCTACCGATCAGATTGCCCACGGTTAGGTCCAGCCATAATGGAAGATGTATAATAGCTGATCAGCGATATCATAGACGTTCAGATCAATCACCTAGCTCAGGCAAGATCTCGACTTTTTGCTTCCGTGGCTGTAGTCGGGTTGCCATCAATATTGCTCGTCACCCTCTCACTTCTAGACACTACTGGCTCATCATGGACGAAGCAGCAAGTTCGAGCATATCGGAACCTCTGGATCTAGTCCGCTTATGTCTGGGAGAGTGAGTTTACTGGTTCTACGCGTCTCTGTCCACGGCTGATTTAGCAGGCGGGTATTCGTCAAGCTAAGGGGAGACAGAACTATCGCTGGACAACTTCATGTATGTTACAGGTCTGCGAAGTCGATCGTTCTGTGTACTTATCGAGCTCATATTCACAGGCTTACGATGCCCACATGAACTTAGTTCTAGGGGGCGCTGAGGAGACGATACACACCGTGGAAGTCAGTGATGATGGACAACCTCAGCCGCCAAGAGTACGTCCATGAGACTTCACCGTAATGTGCTGATACGGCCTAGATTGAGAAGAGGAATATGGAGATGCTGTTTGTGCGAGGTGATAGCGTGATTCTGGTAGGTCGCGGCGCACAACAGTCCCAACGACAAGTGAGCTGACGGCAGATATCGCCCACACAACAGTGATCGAGAATAGGATAAGACCCTTTGTGCCTCATATTCAGTAGAGCATCGATATGAATGTATGCCGTGACGCCCGCACTCTCTACTACTCATTCCTGCTGTCGTTGTCGTCATCTCTGTTGCTATAGCCTGTCCCCGTACGCTTGTAGGTACAGGTAGTACGGATAAACCGGATAAATTGCCGTGGCGGAGAATTAGGCAAAGGGTAGAGAGAGAAAAAGGAAACTCGTTCTCACCATTCGTTATCTCTAACAACAACCTTTTGCTCCTATAGCCATGAGTCTGCAGCACTTGGGTAAGCCCTCATCGTCTACCTCTACCACCACAGCGACAACCAGCCTAACCATATAGCTAGGTCTTCTCGGCTACTCGCGCGACCTTCATTGGCCGCGCGATCCATGCTCTCTGCTCACAGGGTCAATAACATCTTTCAAGAACGCGTGTCCTTCTCCACCTCATCACGTGCTTTCAGCACTCCTCCGCCCACTGGTCCTTTGACACCTCCACCAGCTGCGCCAGGTGCGGTGAAAGTCAAGGTAAGCTATCGCTGTGTGCCTCTCAGCGAGCTATTTTAATCGATAGTTGCCTTTCCGTCAAAGGTGGAGGAAGCGAGTACAGGGCTTTGGTCGTTTCACACTATTTGTCATCTTGGCTGGTACCGGCGCCTTTATTTATGGTACGTTGTCAATTCGCATGAGGATCAGGTACTGATGATTAGTCACCCAGCAAGCTAATCACCCTGGGGATCAGCTCGACAACGACCCTACCAAGCCTACTTTGGTCGTTCTAGGATCGGGATGGGGAGCAACCTCGTTCCTCAAGAACTTTGACTCTGACGAGTACAACGTCGTTGTCATCTCGCCTCGAAATTACTTTTTGTTCACTCCTCTTTTACCTTCCGTCACTGTCGGAACCCTCGAGCCCAGAAGTATCATTCAACCCACCCGATACATCACAAGGCACAAGAAGAGAAAGGTCGCCGTGTACGAAGCGGAGGCTCAGGAAGTAGACCCGACCAAGAAGACCGTCACATTCCAAGGTATGACGATCGACGACTAAGGAGACTGTCGCTGACGTGTAGACCCCACCGATATTCGCGGCGCCGCGGGATCCGTCACTATCCCTTACGACTACCTTGTGTATGCTGTCGGGTGTGAGAATCAGACATTCGGTATCGAGGGAGTTCCCAAGTACGCTTGTTTCTTGAAGGAACTCAGTGATGCGGACAAGATCAGGACGAGATTGCTTGACTGTGAGCACGTTCTCGATCTGCCTTCATCGGCACTGACGCATCAGGCGTCGAGACCGCTGCGTTCAAGGATCAGCCTGAAGAGGAAATCGACAGATTGATGCACATGATCGTTGTCGGAGGAGGGCCCACTGGTGTCGAGTACGCTGGCGAACTGCACGACTTCCTGATTGTCAGCAAATCCACAGCTCCCATAATGTTTAGTGGGCTGACCCTGTAGGATGATCTAAAAAAGTGGTATCCCGAAATCGCCGATCGACTGAGGATTTCACTTATCGAGGCTCTACCCAACGTCTTGCCTGCTTTCTCGAAGCAGCTTATCAATTACACCGAGTCTCAGTTCAAGGAGAACAAGATCGACGTCCTCACCCGAACAATGGTTAAGGACGTCAAGGAGCGATCCGTTATCGTTCAGGATGCCAACAAGGAGATCCGAGAAATCCCTTACGGTCTTTTGGTCTGGGCCACCGGTAACACCTCGCGTGACATCACCCGAAATCTCATGGGCAAGTTGCCTCAGGCACAAACCCAGCGACGGGGAATCGTCGTCGATGACTACATGTCCATGATCGGTGCCGACGGAATCTACGCTCTTGGAGATTGCACAGCGACCTCGTATGCCCCAACGGCCCAGGTTGCCAGTCAGCAGGGCATGTACCTTGCTCAGATGTTTGGCAAGCTCGGCCAAAAGGCCAAGCTGGAGAGGGAGCTAGCCGAGCAGAGGGTTACCGGCGGAGATGCGCAGCAGATCGAGTCTTTGGCCAAAAAGCTCACTCGAGTTGCCAAGCTCACCCCATTCCACTACTCTCATCAAGTAAGCTGATTCTGTGCCGATAGACATGGGAACGACTAATGAGCAGGGATCTCTCGCATACATTGGATCCGAGAAGGCCATTGCCGATCTACCCCTCCTCAACGGAAATGTCGCCTCTGGCGGAGCTGCAGCCATGTGGTTCTGGCGTTCGGCTTACGTCGTAAGTCTCGACATTTTCGTGGCGGAACGATCAGCTGATTTCCAGTCCACCCTCTACTCAGTCCGAAACAGGACGCTTGTCTTGACTGATTGGATCAAGGTCAAGCTCTTCGGCCGGTAAGTTGGAATATCAAAAGCAAGAGGTAGTGCTGACTGCCAGTGATGTATCCCGAGAATAGATCGCGTTCCCCATAGCCACTGTTTGCGCCTGATAAGCATGTGCTCTGTGCTTTTTATGCATATAGATGTCGTATTCGTTACAAGCTAGTCGCCTGACTGTTTTACTAAGGATATAACCCTTTCAGCTTCAGTCACCTGTGAGTTGATGACATCCTCGGCCATTTGCAATTGATCCACATCACGGATGGCAACCGTAGGTCTTCGCCAGCGTCGCGCCCACACCTGGAAGACTGGACCCGGGGAGTCCTTTGGCGATGGAAGGTAGCGAGAGTTCATCAGGGAAGCGTACACCATAGCCATGGACGCGTTGGCGGGCGCGCCAGGATGCCAAGTGGAACCAAGAACATACTTGCACTAGCTATTAGTTGAAGATCCGACCGTAACTCACAATCACGAATGCCAACCAATAGCCCCACCGCATGATCGCAATGTATACGGCGAGTCCTGCTCCTTCTGCCCGGAAGCCTTCGTTCATGACGTTGGTCTGCACCGCGCCTGGATCGACATTGAGGTATCGGACGAGAACGGAGTCGGTCGATACGGATGTTTCACTTCCATACTGGCGGTCGAAATGCGACATCATCAAGGTCGCCAGATATTTGCTGGCGGCGTATGTCCGGGGCGCTCTTACAAGCTGCAGGTCGGAGGCAATGTCGATCTGCAGTGCAGATAAAGTTGCGGTGCGAGAAGATGTGTGGATGACACGAGGGGAAAATGCAAGCGTTGTTGGGGAACGCCGAAGTAGCTCGGCCAGCTCTTTCGCCTTGATCTGTCAGAAATGTGTCGACGAGTGGTCAGCGTGACTCGTCACTCACAAGCACATAGGTAGACAACACATTCGTCGTCCACACCATGCCAGATTTGCCGTCTTTTGTCAAGACTCCACTGGCCTCTCTCATAAATTTTGGTCTCGTGAACGCCTCAATGGGTCCTTCTGTCACCAGCTGCTTAGTGAGCGCCCAATAGTCATTGCCGAGGAGTTGGGCATGAGCGGCATTCAGATAGAGCAGCGTAATGTGCGGAAGGCTAGCTGTCAACGATTTGATCGCGCGATGGTCAGCAGACGTACGTATTCCGTAAACGCTCACATAGAGCCAATACTCCATTGTGGCCTCCAAGTGTACTCTGATCGCAGGTCTGGATCTGAATGTCCAATTGTTCCCACCATCCCTGGACGGCCAGCACGCCCTTCTTTGCTCGCGTCTGCAGTAATAGCTCGTGCTCTTTCAGTAGCATATCACGAGTTAGGTCTCCTTTGGCTTTGCTCCTACAAACCAAGACCAGTGTCAAGAATGATCCTGCTTTCTGCAGTGGATCTTCTCCGGCCGCATCCTTCAGAGATTCGATCGAGGGATACAAAGTTGACAGCGATGGATGGATAGATGAAAGGACGGGAGTCGTCTCGTATACTGTTTGATCTGGTGGCAGTGACAAGCAGCGCAAAAGCACTTGACAAATGGCGAAACCTAGACCGCTTGGTTGTTAGCTGCTATCAAAGTCAGTGGCGTGCGAAACGTACCCGTTGGCACCAGTGACGACGGCGACAACTTTGTCAGGTCTTGCAGGACCCTTGTTGCTGCTACTACTACTCGAGGGCGTTGTCATGGGTGAGTCCGGTAAATGGGAAGAATGAAGATGAACGTGATTTCTTTTTCTTGGTTATGTTGACGCGTCTCGTCGTTCCACTTTAGATCCTCTACTATACTCTATACGCTGGACACAACATTACACACCATACATCATCCTTGACTGCTTGTAATCCATGTCCAGGTAAGTAGCTGGCATCCAAGATGATGTACATCACTCATGTCACCAGGCGGCGTGAGGCAGCCGAACTAGCACGAGTATTGGCACTATCTACTCAACAGACAAGAGACATTGCCGATATATCCCCTCACAGCCTATCATCTGGACACGCAGGAGCAACCCAGGATTCGAGGGACATGGAGCTCAAGAGGATGCAGCCCAATACACATGTGGCTACCGGGCTTTCGGATGATGAGGTAGCCTTATTTTCCAGTCGTAGCGTTGAAGGTAAACGACCATCCAACGGCGTTCGCTCACAATGTAGATGAAACCAACCATTCTCGTATTCAGAGCTTCAATCCTTCCGACGTAATTCAAAACCCTTCTCCGCTAGATTCTCCGACCCAGCAACATGGAATGCCCGCTCCCTTGGTATATGTGCGTCGACACCCCAATGAGATACCCCCGGACTCGTCCAAGGTTCACACATCTGTTCAATCGTCGGAATATCTTTCGCCTACTCAGCTGTCGGCTCAAGCAGCTCCCGAACCCGCTGCGAGACTATCACCGAAAGGCGTTCAGACTCCGCACCAGCGCACGCCACTGCAACCTAAAGCCTACAATCAAGCGTTTGCACTCTCATCACCCCCCGCGGAGCCTTCGAGTAGCACCAAAAAGGTCTCACAACCTACGAAGAACACTATCTTTGTTGTCTCAGACTCGGAGGAGGTCGAGATCATTGAGAGCACGCATCCGACACCTGCGTCAAAGCGACCCAAGCTCCGCCCAGAAATCATCCTGCAATCTACATCCGCTTCTCGGGCGCGATCTCGCCATGAGTCACCGGATCCTCTGGATGTGATTCAGAGTGGTTCAACTAGTACATTGCCCTCCCTCGAACGTCGCTCGGAACAACCTGGTTCATCGGCAAACGCTTCGACCTCTACTGTTGCGGAGCGCAAGTCGAGCAGAGTACAAGCTGCCGCTGACAAGAAGGAATTGGAGAAGGAGGAAAAGAGGAGGCTACGTCGGGAACGCAAGGCAAGAGAGGAAGCAGACCGTCTCGTCGGCGGCGACCAGGCCCGCAGAATCAGGCGGCAGACGTCCAACGCGTCGGTTTCCGCAACAAAGCCAGTCGCTCACTCCGACGCTCCAACCCGTAAATCCAGACAAGCGCCACAAGCTCGACGGACAACGGTGACCACGGTCCCGGCAACCAACCGAGGTCCACCTGCAGAGTCGATACAGGAGCATTCTGCTGAGTCTCCAGCTGCAGGACCTCGGATCGACATGCCCTCGGTACAGCCGCGTTCCCCTATCTCGCCAGCGAAAGTGGCGGAGCCAGCCTTGGATAGCGAGAAGCACAAGCTTGGAACTCCCAAATCACCTTCACCCGAAGCTCAATACGACAGAACAGCACAGGGGGTAGGGACTGCAACTATGACGAACCTAATGGTCGACCCTCGACGTCAGGAGCTCGTTGCCTCTTCATCCTCGGCCAGACAATCGCCCGGTCCCGTCGGCCCAGACGGCCGACCGCAGAGACCAGACGGGATAAGATGGCAGACAAGTGAGGGAAACCCAACGCTACTACTGATTTAGCTGACAATGTAGCCCGAAACGACTTGTCAGGAGTGCTAGCCAAGTTTGGAGGAGCGCGACAAACAGGTATGTCTAAACGACATCGTATAGCTCCATTACATGCAAAGATCGGAGCGCCGGCCAAGGCACTCCCGCCTGTGCCTCAGAAACCAGTCAGGAGGAAGAAGGGCGATTCGAGCGACGAGGAGGACAGTGAAGAAGGTGCTGATGAGGATGAAAATGGAGTTCGCAAGCCCAAGAGCAAGGTCAAGGACATAGAATGGTACAAGATGGAAGATTGATTATGTAATATGTATCCAATTACAAGTTGTATCTCATTGGGATGTGATCTATCTCACTCGTGTTCTGTATCCACCCTCACACCAACACGTCGGCAGCAGCTGCATCCACCTATGGAGAACGCTCAGCCAGGGCCGGGTCCAAGCACCGCACGAATAAAGTTCACACTGCCCGCCGGCCCTAGACCGCTCCCCGCCCTTGGCGACAATACGTTCGCAAATGTAGAGCAGGCCTCCTCCGGATACAGTGGGGTTCAACCCTCTGAGGCCTTACCCCGAAACCCAATCCGACGCCGACAGCGAGGCTCTGGTGCGTCTCGCTCGCGTGGAGGTGCCTCCGCAGGATCTCGCCACAACCCGCCCCGACATTCATCAGTGCGGGCATCATCCAGAATCTCGCTACTCACCGATGCGGACCACGCGGATCCGAATACCTCACGAAGATTGACGCTGTCTTTCAACAAGAACGGAATTGGAAGACAAGAGGCTGAAGCAGGCAGAAAGACGAGCTTTCTTGGCGAATACGACCGAGACCTCGACGAAAATCCAACGGAACCTTTGGCTTTTGAGGAGCAATTCATTCTTAGAGTGCCCGAAAGCATGGCAGGAGGTTTGAGGGAAATGGCCAAAGGCAAAAGCAAAGGATTGGAGGGAGTAGAATTCAAATTTCTAGGCATGTTCCATTGTGTGCGCAACTTGGCTAGCACTGATGATCAGATACACGCAGAGCAGCATTCAAATATGAAGGAAAGACATATGCTTCCAAGTTGGTAGACTTGCCCAACATCATCGAAAGCCAAAAGACATTCGACTCTCGACACTTGTTCAAGGTCGCTGATATCTCTCAGGTGAGTTTAGTAAAACCAATGAAGCTAAACTCTGTAGATGCTAGTCATCGGAGATCGGATCAACGAGGAATCCCAGATCAATGCATCTGCGCTCAATATTGACGATTACATCTGGCCGCACGGCCTGACACCGCCTCTCAAGCATGTACGTAAACGACGTTTCAGGAAACGGGTGTCCAGACGGGCCATCGAAGTGGTGGAAGAACAGGTAGAAGAGCTTCTCGGAAAAGACGAAGCTGCGGATGACATCCAGACCGGTGCGTAGCATCACCGTAATCGTCCACGTGTATCTGCTGTGCTGATACCAGATTTGATCGATGTGAACCCTGGAGTAGACGTGCCAGACTCGTACTATATCGAATACGATCCTGACGCCATCTGGTATACAAATGCCGATGGTGAGGGATCCGAATTCGGCGGCTCAGAAATGTACGATGATCCTGGATCGGTCATCCCGCAGAGCGATGTCGATGACAACGGCTTTTACGACTATAGAGGTGGGTCGGAAGGCTTCGATGTAAGCGATGAAGATGTGTATGACGATGATCTGGCTGCCGCATTGCGCCAAGAATTGGCAGACGTGTCCGACGACGACGGTGTTTCCGCCGCTGGGGATGGATCCGGGGACGACGAGGACGAGGAGGGAGTGCGATCTGGCGACGACGAGGAAGATGAGGATCTCGCCGAGAAAAAGGATAAAATCAAGCAATTCAATGGCGAAATCAAAATTCTGGAAAGCACCATCGAGAAAAAGCGAAATGGCTTTACCGGCGGAAACCCGATCATGGTCAAGCGTTTCGAAGAGACCATCGCCGGACTACAAGCCGATGTCAATACCAAAGTTTCTGCTCGGCAGACTTTACTTGCAGAGCTCGAGAGCGTGACGCTCGCCAGAAGAAAAGCTGCGAAGCCCCTCGAGCCAGAAGAAGCAGAATCAAAATCGGTATTCACGTCGGACAAACAGATGGCGGCTATGGATGAAGAGGATGAGGACTATGGGGAAGAGGATGAAGTCGAGACCGGACCCGTTACCCCAATGCCCGACATCCAGGGCAATGACGCGGACCACGATGAGGATCTCTTTGGTGATGATGACGAGGATAGTTATGACGAAGAAGGCGAACCCGGAAATCTCGATACGCCCAACGATAACGTCAATGAGGGACCAAGCCTACCTAAAGATGAATCGTCGAGTGAGCCTGAGGCCGAGCTGGACGAGGAGATGGCGGCGCTTCTGCAAGCGGAACTCAACGACATCGACGATCCCGCGGAAATGACGGCGGCCGATGCTGCGACTTTGCGGGAACTCCAGGACTTGGGTGACGGGCCTTCGGCAGGGGAACGCGATGTCGAGATTGATTCGCTCATGTCTTCAGCCCAGAAGCCCGCTTTCGGGATCGAGGGCGGGGTCGGTATGCGCAGGTTAGCCACTGGTGTTGTGGACGAGGGAGACGGCAGTAGTGATTCTGATGATAGTGATGATTAGTTTGTACCAGTACCCACATCAGACATCGGATGCATCGATAGTATAATATGCGCAAGGTACGGTGGAGCGCACTAGCACCTGAACATATTCTCATCATTGATCGTACATAGTATCTACCACCCCCCTACACCTAGACCCCCATCGTCCTCTTCTCGCTGCGGTTTGCCAAACACCTTGTTCAAATCTACTCCTCCTGCCGACTTGGCGACCGTTTCGACCTTGCCATCATCTGCTTTCTGCTTGGATCGCTGAGTGCTCGGATCGGGCAAGCCCGGGAAAGATGATGAGGAAGACTTTGATGATTTGGTCTGCCTATCATCTGGCCCTTGAGCACCTGAAGCCTCGTTGGCAACTGTCTTGACCGTTCGACTGACTGACCCACTGTCCTTTTTGGCGGGCTTGACTCGTTTCCGCTTCTTCTCGGTGGATGCCGAGGTCTCGGTGTCTCTAGCGGCGATCGAAACAGCGGGGGCGGCCTCTGCTTTGCGCTTCCTCTTCTTGTCTGATGCCTGCGCAGTCTCGCTGGTTTCGGGGGGTATAGCAATGTTCTTTGAAGGTGCCACCTTCTGCGCGTCTACAGCGGTCTCTGATACCGACTGTCCTGCAGTCTCACCCCAGACTCTGAGTGTCCCTGTGGTTTCTCTGGCATTTGCCCCAGTCATTCGCTTCTTTTCTTTCTTCTCCCTACGTCGCCGTTCAATTTTGGATTCCTGAATTTCTCCTTTCCTTTTCCGCTGGACTATACGTTTCGAGTCGATAATTTGTAGCTTTGGGAGAGTATCGCTATCTTGGAGTGAGGTCGCGTAGTCGGGATGTGTGACAGCGAGGGGATTCGAGTGTAGGGATAAAGATCGAAGGTGTGACCAAGTCCTTGTAAGGAACGCGTTCTGGACTGCCGAGAATGGGAGGGAGCAATTGCCCAGATCTAGCACTTCTAGTCCGTCACCTTGTCGGGAAGCTGAAGTGTATTCGGTGGCCGGCAATCGGCCAGTGCCCCACTTGACCATATGAGACGGGATGGCATCGACAAGAGCCAAATTGTTCATCTTGACATCTCGTAATAGCGGCAGATTGGAAAGGTCGGGTATTTTGCCAGCAGTCAGACGTGGACAGTGTGAACATGTGAATTTGGATAGTTGCGACAGGTGACCCATACTATGGGGCAGGGATGTCAGGTTGGGCGAGTGAGAGATGACTGCTTATCAGCACGCCGCCGAAGAGGGACCCACTGAGTGAATTGAGTTGACTCCATTGACCGACAATCTCCTCATCTAGTGCGTGCCAGGGGAGATTCATCGCCACCAAAGCTTTGAGCTTGGTGAGATTGCGAAATGATTTGGGTAGACATTTCAAATCGGTGTCGGAGATGTTCAAAACTGTCATCTCAGCGCAATTTGCCTGTGTTGACCTCACCAGCTAGGTTCTCCAGTGCACCGACCTCGTCCCAGCCTGTTTCTACTTTGCAGCCTTTGAGGGATAACCAGGTCACATTGGTACCGGACAGCCAGCTGATGTCGGTACATGGACTGCCTGTCAAGTCGACTCTGGTGACTCTGGATATGGTTCCGCTGGGCGGAGGTAAGGGAAAGCTGCCCTGAGCCCAGATAAGCGCTACGGAGTCTCTTATAGCTTTTGGTCTGAAGCGAGCCGGATCCGTATTATCGATTACTTTGGGTTTAAAACGGGATGGTCCCGACGCAGTCGTAGAAGGCGGTGCTCTGGTCGGTTCTGTCGTTGATGGAGCGGTCTTGCGAGTCAGCTGAATAGGGTTCAGCTTGGCCACATTGGCTTGTTTCCTGCTGCGTGCAGCTCCGTGATCCATGCTAGTATATGTGAGTTGTTGTAGAGTGATAAACGGATAGCATGAGCAGAGATGATTTTGCTATTCACGGTCACGTGACTTTTGAGCCAATCTATTCCATCTTTCGCATAGTACCACATACAACGCACCTCATCCCTCTATCATGGCGACTCCGATCACAAGCGCCAGGGCTGTAGTGTCAGCTCTCACGAGCTGCAGCAGAACTTTCTCCGTGAGTAGATCTCGTCATGAATCGCGACATCGCCTGACACACAGACCTCTACAGTCCGCTTTTCCCGACGTCAAGTTTTGGTAGAATTGCTCGACGATGTCAACGGTCTGGGTCAGATCTGTAAGCAGTCCCTGACCATGGTCATCAGGCGCTGATTAATAGATGATCGCATGACAATGAACCCAGGTCGAGCGAGAAATGAGCTTGTGCCGAACGGTCTCGCTCGAATCGTTCCCTGGAAGCGTAATTTGGATCGTACTACCGATGTTGGAGACGTGAGTAGCCGTGCCGACTGCATGTCCTGCTTCACATCGGTCTGATAATTCAGAGCAAGATAGCCATGAGAAACTCGAGAGCGCAGGCTCACCGGTCCAAATCGGCTACACAGTATCCCGTCAATGGGACATCTGGTCTCGCTTTGGATGCCGCAATCATCACCACGCCCAGTCAAGTCCTTGCTGCCTTGTACGATCTCCCACCTTCCTTTACATTTGCTCGGAGGACAATCAGTGCGGGGTCAGACTCCATACACGGATCTCTAACGCTGAGCGATATCGCAGCTCGTCTACAAGAGGAATGTGGATTGAGCAATCTCGATATCGAGGTATTATGGAGGGATGTCAGACTGGAGGAAGGCGCGAGAATCAGGTCACTAGGTAGCTACGACGCTGTGGTCCGGGTTCGGGGATTGGGCCAAGAGGAGGCTGCGCTAGCAGTCGAGATCACACCATTGCACGAGTAAGCTCGATGCACACTTACTACCATGCACCACGTCTTCATTGTTCCGTATAAGAGAATGCATTTGATTATTTCGGGGAGAAGATACACTACGGATTGGGCATGAGAAGGATACAACATTATATCATGGCTAATTTCGTGTCGAAGGTCTCCACTCATTATCTTCCGAACCCTCTCTTTCCATCTTGATATCCCGACTCTCGGACGTCGAGCTTGCCGTACTTTCATCCCTCTCATCTGATACCTCTCGATATTGGATCTCAGCGTCATTGCGCAGTGAAGATGGGTCCGACACTTCTCTATATCGATTGTCCTTTTCTTCCGTGCGTCCAACCCGTCCGCCCGTTTGTCGATTCGCCAGTATCGCTTCGAGGTGTTTGATATGAGCCGCTGCTTTGCGCAGAATGACGGCTTTGGAATCGGTAGCTGCGGCGCTGGGTACGACTTGGCGCAGACCTACGAAGCCGGTGTTAATCGATCTGGTACATTAGCTCGGATAGTGAAGCCATTTATCCAACTCACTCTCTTCGTTTCTGTTCGGACATGAGATGAGCCAGACGACGCGATTGTCCTGGACCAGCTGGTCTTTCTTCCTCCTGTCTCCTTCGAGAAGGGTCGGCGTAGCTTGGGTGATGCGGTCCTCGGTTGACAAAATGAGCAGGATGCTGTTGGGGATGTCCGTGATAGACCTGAGCTCTACCGTCGCCCTGATAATAGCCCGCAGGAGATTGAGGATATATGCTCGGTGAATCGTATGTATGAATGGAGCGCAGAGGCGGTGACCCTTCCCTTTTGACAGGAGGATATTCTTGCATATCGTGTCTGTCACCAGATCGGGCATGACTCGAATAGCTGGGTCTGAGCGAGTGCGAGACTTGATGGAGCGGGCTTGTTGGTCGGGCGTATGCAAATCGTGGCGAAGGAGGATTTGTCCGTGGTCGAGGTGGTGGTGGCGGCATGACTGTGGATCCAGGCCCTAGTGGCTCGCTTTTATGTGGTTCGGAATTGCTTAGAGCGTGGAATGACGGCAGACGGAATGGTTGTGGGTGGGAAGAGCCGGTGCTCGCGGTTCGAGTCATTACTATGCGCTCGTCGTTTGTTCTATCGCCAAGCCGACTCCGATCATTCCAGTACCGATCACGATCGGCACTCCTATGCCATGGCCCATCCCGCATGTCTAAAGATGAAATTCCAGGTATATTAATTGGATAACTTTGCGAATTAGACCGAGGAGCATCTGGTTTAGCTGACCCCTCGTACTCGAGGCTTGGAAGTTGTATGCGTGGTCCGCTATCGAGCATTGGAAGGGATGGTCGTCGAGAATAGGGGTGCGGGCGGTCTTGTGGGGACATGACTTCAACCGCTCGTCCAGAATGCGCAGTCTCTCGCGCGTAAGGGAAGTCGGACCCGTCTACATCTTTTATAGGGGAGTGATCCATCACAACGGGTTCTGAAGGTCGGGACCTTGTCGCGGAGCTTTGTTCAAGGAGGAAAGGAGTGGATTAAGGAGCTGTACACAGGTGCGTGATATAAATTTCGGGCTCGATTGGATGGTGACGGCGCTGATATGACTAAGCGAAACCCGATTGGCCTTCGAGGCGTAGCTGAGATTCTTGAGCTAGCCTGGTCGAGCGATGAAAAAGTGGTGGGTGGGCGATGGATAATCGAGAGCGTCACGAATAAATCCTATTTGACCTAGCTGGGAATGTAAACAAGTAACCCAAACAGCCGAAAACGCTCCACGATTTCCTCTCGACGCCTTTCCTTTGCTGTACAGTTGTGTATCTGATTGAGCGATGACTTAAATCGACTTGGCGGAATATGGACAAGAGGCGATAATAGCCCACTCGAGGTATATCCGGTCAGGTGTCTTGCAGGCTGGCGGTAGGCCTGGGAGTAGGGGATCAGACAATGGCATGTGTGGTGTCACTGTGCTCGGTCGTTGTTTGTATTCTTTCTCCAAACCCGAAACGAAGAACAAAGGCCCACAAACAGGTTGTGTGCGAACCCTGCTTTCTATCAATTACTCAATTCTCCGATCAGGGGGGAACAAAAAGAAAATGTAAGCAATACAAAGTGAGTCACCTACTTTAGAACGCCACCACAACGCTTTGCACCTTCTAGAACCTAGCGAGAGGGGAGGAAGACGAAAGGATGATTGCTAGAAGTTGAAAGGAGATCGTCGAGTAGCATATCACTTGTTCCCGAGCTAAGAGAGTAGCAGTATGTGCCGGGAACAAAGGGTTAAAGAGACAAAAAGCCCACCTCGGCGCCTGATGTAGGATTAAGCCTATCATCCGAAGCCCTGAATTTTAGGTACACATGTCAAGCAGGGGCAAAGCGTGCAGCAGTCATCTTCTGTCAGCAGGAATTATTCTGCCCTTATCAGCCCTTGAACCATGTGAGATATAGGATCATTCCAGAGTCATCAAGACCGGTAAATGCCGTATTTTAATGCACTCAGGGAAACCTAGACTCGCCTAATGAGCCAAGCTTTCCACAGAATCGGATAAGGTGATTGCTGCAGACTGGGAATCGGCTCGATCTGCCCAACAATGCGGCGAGTGTGCACACGAAAGCGACAGCTTTGCAACAATCGTGCGACAGCACATATGCCATTCCTCAGAGAAGCACAGTCATAACACAACACAACGCAAGGCGCTGACAATCGCCGACCATAGGCATTACACCGGCGCCGGATTGACCGGTACAAAACGAACCAGTAATCCATTGTCTGCTACATATAGTCCATACTTCTCTATACACATGATATACTCGCAGATTGTCCGTGTCGGCCAAGCTCGCAGCGCAGCGATGATCACTGGCGAGAGGGAATGCATGCAGATCCTTGGGGCGTGTAGCCTGCTCGGCAGGCGTAGACTACCTGATCAGCTCCCAGGTGCGAGTAGAAGTTGGAGAGACTCACCGACACATCGACCGGCGTCGCATCCCACAGAAAGACTGTGAGGAATATCTGAGCAGTCTACGCCTTCCCCAGAACAGTGCTCAAGATCGTTGGCGAAATCGACACATTCGTAAGCCCATTCCCCTCCGCTCGCAGTGTTGATGGAACTGAAAGTCAGTATCGCGTCCTAGTGATAGGTAAACAATGAACTTACACTGCGTGAAGATCGCCGGGGCAATACATTTTGTCAAGGTCGCTTCGTGGAAAGGTGATCTGCTGACGAGCGAAAAAGTCTCGCTTGCCGTGTCCACCACCTCCTCCACTATGCCCCCCTCCAGACTTCTGACCACCTCCGGACTTCTGACCTCCATGTCCACCGCCTCCGCCGCCTTTGCCTCCACCACCACTATGATCCCCCCCAGACTTTTGACCCTCTCCGGATTTCTGACCTCCATGTCCGCCGCCTTTGCCTCCACCACCACTATGCTCACCCCCAGACTTCTGACCTCCATGTCCACCGCCTCCGCCGCCTTTGCCTCCTCCTCCACTGTGAGCACTTCCAGACTTCTGACCCCCTCCGGATTTCTGACCTCCATGTCCACCGCCTCCGCCGCCTTTGCCTCCACCTCCACTGTGGCCACCTCCGCCTCCTTCGCTTTTCTGGCCTCCGTGTCCACCACCACCACCACCACCCGCTCCGCTGTGAGATCCTCCTCCTCCTCCACCTCCTCCATGTGCGCCGCCACCACCCCCGCCGCTGTGAGATCCTCCACCTCCACCTCCTCCATAGTGCCCAGAAGGCGTAGGTGGACCTCCCCCACCGTGCCCTCCATTTCCTCCGCCTCCACCATGACCTCCTCCACCTCCACCTTTACAGCATTCTACTCGTCAAAACGGCACAACAAGTTAAGTGAACGAAACGTACGTTTCTTTTTGTCCCAACCACCTTGGCCTGAGCAGTCGGGCTGAGGAGATCGTTTATGAAGGGGTCTACACATTGATTGATCCTGCGCATCAGTGCAGAATCTGCTTGTCATGCTGTCTACGAACCTTGTGCCAAAACCATTCCCCTGGACAACTAGTCCAAGGGTCCGGAAGGGTACCTGATGGAGTATTAGCTTCCCACTGTTCTTCGATACACGAGTCGGAACGATCGTGCCACCTGACAGTAGTCAGTATCTCGTCTTCCTCGAGCCTCGTTACTCACCAGGTGTGTTCTGGGCATTTGTTATGTGTATTTGATGTGCATTGCTTTACACGTTGGTTCCACGAATATCCTTCCCCGCAGTCGCACGCCGCAAGCTCGGCCGGCGGTACACACATGCCCTCATGCTTGTGCGCGAACCAACCGTGAGGGCACTTGATAGCGTCGTGGGCACTGTTACGTCAGACGAGCCAGTAGTCTTGTGCTGCATACTCACGGGACTCGAGTGACTTCGGATACACAAACGACTCCGCCCATGAATTCGGCCATGAAACTGCCGCGGCCGGAGCATTCGTTTCTCATCTGTTCATCTGCGAGCGTCCGGAGTGACTCAGATGCTCCCCAGTGGACATAACGTGTGTTGTGAGGTCCTTGATATCCACCAGCATTGACAAAGGTAGTGAGTGTGAGAGTGAGCGCCACAAGGGCTGGTGTGAGGGAGGTCGAGACCACCATGAGATAAAGCGATGTTGTGAAAGGGTGGAAGTGGTGGTGAGTGTGTGGGAGTGAGGAAGATACGGAAGAGAAGAAAGAGGGGATAGACAGGGTCACAGAGCATGAGTCATATTGTATAAATGCTGCTGTACAGCGTACCCTAGTCAAAGGAGATGTCAGATGGTCAATCCGAAATCAATCAGAACTTTGTTGCGACAAAGGAATCTCGTATAATCGGGACCCAGCCACGATTGAAGGGGTTGATTGTGATTTTCAGGCTTCTTGACTCTCGGTTTAAAGGACCGTTAGCGAAGGGGTAGCTAATCGAATGGGACCTTTTCAGCCCGTCCACGCGTTTCAAGTGGTATGATAGCGGCCCCTGCCTTTGCGCTTCCTATCACCCCTTACTGTGTTCCCGCATACCTGGTACATCAAGCGACAATTAACGAGAAGGCGGTGTGAGGGATGTTTCATGCGGATTGATGGTCCAATGACGTTCAGGCCTCTCACTGTACTCGGGTCGACGTTGCTCCACAAGCAGTGTCGTCCGGCTTGCTCGCCCCCGTAATCCCGCCGATCGCTGACAGAACCGCACTGAAAATGGCAATTGCGGTGATACCATATTCTTGGGTGAGTGTGATTACTATACATACATCATGATAGAGACCATCCAACTGCTGGGCCATCCAACTGCTAGACCGATGGAGCAGTCTATATTGATCGCTTCGATATCGGGGACGATCAATCTTCCTCGCTGTCGCTCGCCATTCCTCGGTCCGCACCCATCTCCTTTTCTGCGGCGTTCAGACTGGCAACCAAATCAACCTCCTTTGATGGGTCTGACCCTTTCTTCATTGATTGCAGCCGTTGGCCTGAACGTCAGGTATTTGTGCCGTGAGACCCGTACTCCCTGATGCCGCACTTACGGAAAATCCCAGCTATTGCCTCATTGGTCTTGCGGTCCAGCTTTGCCATCCTATTTGTCATATCTCGCTTCAGATCCCAGTTCGCTCTCTTTGGCTGAATATTGAATAAGTCCTGCGCATCTGTTAGCGGCATGCATATGCGTAGATGGCGAGAACGCACCAATTCCTCTTTCCTCTTCTCTGCATCTTCCCTCAGAATTGAGTCTGCGAGTCCCTCGACAGCCTTCTCGACAGTGTCCTCCCCTCCATCCTGAGCATCCCTTTTACGCATCTGTTTCGTCTCGGGGTCATAGTTGCGTAGCTTGAATGCAAAGTGGGATCTGGAATATCAGTACGTACTCGTCCGCGATCAAGCGATCATGATCTATCCCGGCTTACGGTCCTCCGTTGGATTCGCCCTTGTCGGTGGCCTCCTTCCTTTTACGCAGGGCAATGAGCCGCTCTTTCCTTGCTGCCGTTGTTGCTGCAAGATTCGTCTCCATGTTAGTGCTTGACGGTCAAATGATGAGCTGCTTGTTGTATTCAGCTACTAGAGAATGTTATATGGTTGTACCGTGAGAGAGTTGCAAACTGTAAAGTCATGGAATTGTCTGAAATCTGCCAGTTTATACATCTACTCTATCGGCACAATGACACTAAAGGCAACCATATCGCAAGCAGCAGACGCTGTTGAGGGCATAGAGCGTCCGATGAACCCAAACCCGACCAAACCACGCAAGCGTTTCATCGGTACATCGACGCCCAAAGCCTCTTCCTCCAAGACGGTTCGCCGGGTGGCTAATCAGATACCGGATGATATTTTGCACGATGCTGAGCTCAATGCAGCCATCAACGGTGCGTGCTCCATCTCAGGGAGCTTCCGAAACCTAATCCTGCAGCGCTACCCGGAAATTACAACTTCGAGATTCACAAGACCATCCACCATGTACGCCGTGATGGCATCAAGACCGTAGCCTTGCAGATGCCCGAAGGGCTGATGATGTATGGGTGCGCGATAGCGGATATAGTCGAGAGGTAAGTCATCATTGTGTGAGACTGAAAGAGAGTCTAATTCGCCTAGCTTCACCGGTGCACTTCCTTTGCTGCTAGCCGATGTGACATATGGAGCGTGCTGTATAGATGACTTCACCGCCAAGGAGATGGGTGCAGAGATGATCGTGCACTACGGTCATTCCTGTCTGAGTAAGCATATCGTACGATACTGCCTCTAGTATTATCTGACTCTCAGTCCCAGTCTCGCAGACATCGATAAAAACCCTTTATGTTTTTGTGGAAATCGCCATCGACACACCACATTTAGCCTTGTCGGTACGACGAAATTTCCCTTCATCCCGTCGCGCATTCCGTCGCACGGTCATTGAAGCAGACACGGCCCCTGTTGGTGGGAGGGTGGACATTGCACTCGACGAGACCGAGCAGCAGCAGCGCGATGTCGTCGATTCGGGCGAGGATCCAGTGACTAGACTTGCCCTCGTTTCGACGATCCAGTTCGTGGCAGCTATACAGTCTCTGAGAACGGATCTGGACAAGGCTTTGCCACAACTGGATACCACCGACGCGGATCCGTCACAGGAGGGCATGCTGGCCAAGATGCGTCAGGGCGATATTGGGGTTTGGAGAGGGAAATACGATATCACAATACCTCAGTCGAGACCGCTATCTCCTGGTGAGATCCTGGGATGTACGGCTCCTAAATTATCGGACGTCGACGCGCTGATGTACGTATCTTTCTTTACACACGAATTTCAGAGCTGATGAATAGATACGTTGGGGACGGACGCTTCCATCTAGAGTCAATCATGATTGCCAATCCGACCATTCCCGCCTTCCGATACGACCCATACTCTAAAAAGTTCACCAGAGAGACATACGAGCATAGAGAAATGAAGACGATCCGTGGAGATGCGGTCAAGTCTGCCCGAAAAGGATTGGAAGGCGGAGGCTCAGGGAATTGGGCGGTGACTTTGGGTACATTGGGACGTCAAGGCAGTCTCAGCGTTTTAAAGGTAAATTCCTTCATCCGCACACCATTTCATCAGCTAATCGCCCTAGACCATTCAATCCTCCTTGCCCGCTGCTGAGAATCCACCATTCATGCTGCTTCTTTCCGAGATGTCTCCGCAGAAGCTCGCCTTGTTCTCAACCGACGAGATTACCACCTTTGTCCAAACGTCTTGTCCGCGACTATCGATAGACTGGGGATATGCCTTCAGCAGGCCCTTGCTCAGTCCATACGAGGCGAGCGTAGCTGTTGGGCGAGTGAAGGGATGGGGAGGCCTTGAGCTAGGCGCGGATGACAAGGGAGAGGGAGAGTATCCGATGGACTTCTACTCTGACAAGTCACTGGGCCCATGGACTCCACGCCATCAGCCGCAGAAGGCATGATACTATTTACATGATTACTGTTGTAGTGTAGTTTTCAAGCCCAAACATTAACATATTACGCATGTATCTAACAGATGCGTGGTTCTCATTGATCTACTCATCATCGTCACCATCAGCAGCGTCATCGTCCGCCTCCTCATCATCGTCAGCATCGTCGGCGTCCGAATCGCCTGGCAGGGTCATTGCATTATTCAGCCTGTATATCAATTACTGTCTGGAGATCAACTCCCGCCGAATCATGCTCACATGTGAATGAAAGGGGTAGTAACATCGAGCACTTGCTTGATACGGTCCTGAAAGTCTTCCCGCAGGACTTCTTCGTCATCGAATCTGATGTCATAAGCGAGATTGAAGTGTGGACTTACTTTTTTACAACGGCTATACTTCGCAATTTCAACAGATCGATATCCTTGTGCGTCTTGTCTACTCCTTCCAGCTTTGGAGCCACTTTCAATGCGTCATCGTGGCCAAAGACGCTTTGTCGTGTTCCTTTTGGACCGGGTTTAGGAGCACCAAACAAGTCGACGAATTCTGGTCGACTGATACAGTCCCTCAACACACTAGGATCTCTGAGGATAGATTGTCGTATATTCGCTAGTTCGTCTTTGCCGGGTTGCCACACTCCGGCAGCGAGGATAGAGTTCCCATTAGGCGATACACCCAGGTAGTATCCGGCCCATATGCCCTTTCGTCCACCGCGCGATGTCGACATTGAAAAGCTCTTTTTGTATGGTGTCTTGTCGGATGAAAAGCGGACGTCACGATAGATCCTATGCTACTGAATCAGTATTGCGCATAGATACGCCTTACAATGACGTCTTTAGGCGGGAGAATCGGTATCTCATTATCGGCTTCAAAGAACTTTAGCTGAACTTGCTCGACGAAAGCCTTCCATTCCTGATGAGATCAGCGTCGATACTTGCAAAGCCAGACATAGCCTACTGACCTTCTCGGCCTGCCGGAAGCTAGGTTCATGTGATCTAAACCATTCGCGATCATTTCTTTCTGGGATCTGAAGGTTCTTGAGGAATTTGAAGGTATTACGAGATATGCGTCCCGGCGATACTGTTTCGTTCAGCTCTGAAGCAATCAGAGCAATCAGTCAGCTGACCTTGTCCATTTGTTGGAGCAGGATAGATCCTGCCAGCGATGACCTGACCCTCCTCAAGTTCCACATCCGACAATTCGGCGTCCTCATCTTCATCATCATCGTCATCAATCTTCACCGCCTGCTGGCCTTTCCTTGTCGAAGAACTAGCTTTCTTGGCAGGTCGGATACTGGTTCCACCAGTCGATTTCCTTTTCTTTTGTTCGTCCTCTGGTTCGTCAAGGAAATCGCTATCAACTTCCGACTCTGCCTCATCCTCCGCAAGCTCCTCTTCAGATGCAGACGAGTCTGGGTCAAAGGCGTCTTCAGAGTCGTTATCCGAGCTCGAGGTAGCTTCCGAAGGTGATGGCGGCTCCTGATCCTCCACATCGTCCTCTATCGCTACCTTGCGCTTCTTGCTGTCCTTGGCTCCACCTCCCATGTTGGGCGCTGATTGTGCCACTTGTCTCCTGGTTGGCGTCGCCGACGCAGGAGTCAGTCTCCTGCCACCTTTTGGAGTAGATGCTGCCGAGCCATCTGCCGGCGAGGCGGGTTGAGCTCTGCTTCTCCTTCCTACCATGTCGCTATATCTGACCAGATTACCTGATTTCTGCTGAACATGAGCCATTCGATCTACTAGGATACCGGCAATGACGTTCAGGCACAAAGTAAGTAATTGTACCGTGGGAAACCAGCGTATCACCATGTGTGGGCTGCTAACCTCGCCGGCCTATACATCGTCATCAACACAAGACTCGCTTTTACAACAACGTACAAACATTGAGGAGCAGCTTATCCGCAAGTCAGCAGACGCCACCGAATAAACGCTCGCTTCTTCCTCAGCTTCCTTAGCTTTAACCTTGACTTCCGGCCCTGGACTGGCCCCACAGTCCTCCTTTGGATCAGCGCAATCTTCGCCATGTCGCCCATGTCCAAGCGGAAGGTGCGTCCTCTTGTCTCTTCCACCACCATCCATCATGATAACTGACTTTAGAAAGGTGTTGCTGATGGGGAGGTCAGGTATGCTCTGAATCGGCTAGGTATGATTTCTGACTAACTTGGTAGGAAGTGGAAAGACTTCTATGCGTTCGGTCATTTTGTAAGTTGTTGCCTCGCAAGATGTCACAAGACGCAGCTGACATAGACAGCCAAAGCCATAGTGCTCGCGATACCAAGCGTCTGGGTGCAACAATTGATGTCGAGCAATCAGCAGTCCGCTTTCTCGGATCGCTTGTACTGGTAGGCCTCACACCGCTGACCTTGAAGGGCGTCGAGCTGATTGCCAGAACCTATGGGACTGTGGTGGTCAGAACGCTTTCACAGACAATTATCTCACTACTCAGAAGGATACTATATTCGCAAATGTCGCCGTGCTGATATACGTCTTCGACATCACCTCAACCGAATGGGAATCGGATTTACGATATTTCGAGGATATCCTCGGCTCATTGAGGGACAATTCAAGTGATGCAGGGGTATGGATCCTGATCAACAAGATGGATTTGGCAGATAAGGAAGATCCATCAAGAAAGAAGTTTGCCGAAAAGAAGGCCGAGATTACAGCTATCAACGACAAGGTTTCGAAGGAGAAGGATAGGAAAGGGCAGATTCGTATATTCGGCACAACAATCTGGGATGAGTCACTATACAAGGCAAGCTACAGTTCTAGAGACTCAAAGTCGATCCGCCCTGCTGACGAGTTTAGGCATGGTCATCGGTCATCCACACGCTTGTACCCAATATCAACCTCATCACAACACACCTGACATATCTACGCGACTTGTGCCTAGCCGTCGAAGTCGCCGTCTTTGAAGCCGAGACATTCCTCATTATCGCAAAATCAGGATCACCGCTGGACGCCGATCCTTCAGATCTCGATGCAAGGGAGGTCAAGGGAGGTATGCGAGCGTTGGATCGAAAGCGATTCGAGAAGATCTCAGATACGATAAAAGGGTTTAGGAAGACTTGCCAGTGAGTCTGAGAATTCGCGTGAAGATCGAAACACGACTGATGGCTAGGCGCACAGCAGAGGAGTTTACTGGATTCGAGGCCAAGTTTGATGGCTGCTGCGTTGTCATGGAGCCTTTGACCAAGAACACATATGTGCTTGTGGTTGCTAGTGACCCTCGCGTTGGTACGTGATCCCGTCCACTTATCTCACATGATTTAAGGCTGACTTGGGCAGATACGGCAATAATCCAACACAATATATATCACGCCCAAGTACACATGGGCGAGTTTTCGACCAAGAACGTTCTGGACCGTAAATGCGGGTAAGCAATTTGACCTGTCACATCGCGATCTGACTGACACACCCAGGCTGTGCAGAGGCAATCCTGAACTCAAATACGAGGTTGCCGACGATGAGGATCCAGATGTGCCTGCCTGGGATGATGCGGGCTTTGAACTGGAAGAAGATTTCGGAAAATTGGCCGTCGAAGCCTAGACTACCAAGACTGGTTCAGCTCCTTGTTCCCTCTCTACGCGATGAGTTCAGCACTGTTGTATGCATGGATATAATGTTGATGACTTGTATGCGACACCTTTCCTTGGCGACTACAGAAACCTTGTTTCATGTTGCACTCAAAGGGGTACTCTGTGTGTGTGACTCCCTTTCGTCAAAACAATCGCAGCCTGTCATCGAGATAGGGCTGACCCCTTTTGCTTCTTCGGTTGTTCATCTCTTGACACGCTGTCGAATGATTGATTCTACGTGACTACTACCTTTCGAAGTTACGCGAACTCGAGGCCCTGACATTCTTGGACTGAAAAGGTGTGACGAGTCACCCGCCCCCACGACCATCGATGTCCTTTGCACGAGAATAAGCAAGGATGATTGAGTGTTTCTCTAGGCTCGAGTCGCTTCGATGTCAGGGCCTATCAAAGACGAGTTATATCATACTGTATTTACCAGCAGGACTGGAGCTACTACTAGTCCCCGTTTTGTTGGCTTTGACATGGCGTCGCCCACGGACGTGAGTTGCTTCTTCAGCTGAGGTCGGTCGTTCGGGTCGAGGTTTACGGCTGACACCCAGTACCATCATCTTTCTCCTCATAGAAATACTGCTCAATGGTGTTGTTGCAACATGGCACCTACTTGTGAAGCTAGTACCGCCATCCCCTCAATCTTTCCGATCGCAAGATTTGGCGCTGGGTGCGTAGCCGCTGTCACGACTTTTCGTTCAAGCTGACAAACAGGTGCAATATCCGCTCTTCCAGTTCTATTCATTCTGCTCTTCGCCAACTCCCTGCTCGTTTCCGACCTTCGTTCTTGCCTGCCCAAGACTTGTCGAACAAATGTATCCGCCCTATTGCTTTCATTCGTAATGGTCCCCCTGATACCCATTGCTTTCGCGGGTACCTTACTTGGAAACATCTTGTTTGTGGTCTACTGTGAGTCACCTGATGGAGAAATCCCTGACTGGCAGCTCAGAGCTCGTCCTCCGTCCGCATTGGTTTCGAGAGGCTGCCTTACAGAAAGGTCAACCATGTTCTGTCAATAGCGGGCATAGCTGCTGGTAAGTTAACTCGGATACCCAGAAAGTACTGACATTTAGCCACCGCTTTCTTTGCCTTTGTCTCAATCATCTCGATGTTCATCGTCGGCAACAAGCAATCGCGTGCCAGATGGGTGTTGGATTATCCCTCCCTGCCCTCACTTGGTCTTGTCTCTTCCGGGATGATCATTGGATCATTATCTTTAAGCCTCGGTATACTGGATGAGTCTTTTGGCTTGATCATGACGAGGAACGTTTTGGAACTCGCAAGCCGGGTACTGATTACGATCGGCATGGTCGGATCATACTATCCTCTCTCGAACATCAAACAAGTCAGCACTATGGATAGCCCTCGACCGTCATCGGCACTGGGATATTCACCTCGTCGGCCGGCGCGAGAGACTGGAATGACGATTGGTAGACCGGTAGTCGGGTCTTTCATCAAGATGGACGCATCGACCACTCAATCATTCCACCATCAAAGCTTGATCCGAGCGACCAGTCGTGGCGCCGGGCCGCCCCGTCATGATAGAGTCGTTTCACGTCACGTGAGTCGACCTCGTGATTTTGACCCAAAGCTGACGTGTAGTCGCCCCATCGCGGACCAAAGCTCTCGTTCACGCCATCCACGTTTGATCAAACGAATCTATGCAGTCTGGCAGAGGCTGTTCGTGAGCGGGATCGACTAGTTCAGGAGTCTGACATGATGAGGGATGATAGTCATGATACCAATCCATTCCTCTCACCAGAGGAACATCAAAATCAACACCACAGTCAACTGAAGAAGAATATTGGCTCGATATATCGGCCAAAGCTCGTGCCCGTCGAAGAAAGGGAATTGACCCATTGGCCACCAGATGCCGAGACTTCCCAAGGCCGACCGACCCATCCCGAGTGGGTAGCGAGAAGGCTCTCGCCCGACTCCGACTCTTTCCCAGCAGTCCTGGCCCCGAGTCACTTCCCGACACCCCACTTGAGGGAGAGACAACCAATTACGACACCGACCGGTAGTTTGAACGGTCAGATTCTTTCGGCAAGACTAAGTCCTGGGGAACGAGTGGGTCAGGTTTCGGCGTTCCGCACTATCGACCAACTGAATCCAACGCCTGTGCGCAGGGGATCTTCGTCAAGACGGAAGCCTGTGCCTCGGGACAATCACTCGCCAAACCAGAGTATAGCAGGTATACTCAGCTTCATTTCCACCTCCACCACACCAGCTCCACCCGGTTCACCTACTCTATCGCCTTCAGCAGCAGCTGCGTGGGATGATACTTTGCGCAATTCCGTCCCGAGGAGGCCAAGACGACGAGAGACCGATCCAGCCAGGGCAGTCATGACTCGATCGATAGGCGAAGACAGCTCGATATACTCCCAGCCTTCCCAGCATCAGGACGATTTCGCGCTTTTCTATCGTGCCCCCTTGTCTTCCCCTTCCAGTACGAGTCCAACTAAGTCGACTCGCTCGCCTATTCCAACCATTCCACGTCGTCAAAGTTCAATACGTCCTCCGCCATCAGCGATGCTACCTGATCAACCAACAAGGTATCAATCGGAATCGGAGGTAGCTTTGTCGAGCCTTGATAGGGTCAGACGGGATACGGGAGTAGATCTGGGTTTGTCGCGGTTACCGACAAATTCGGCAAGAGCGAGAGTCAGTGGAAGCGGGGTAGGAATGTCACCGGGGTTGGATCGATTCAGCACCACCACCTGGGTCAGCGATGATATATCGCCAAGAGCAAGCGAGAGGGGATGGTGGAGCAATGTAAGAATGGATGATTGATTCGTCTGTGCTTGATTAGTTTTTGCCTCAATGTTCAGGTCAACTATGGGTTGTGAGTATAGATTAGATAATACATGTATCTCACGTATCTAGCTTTGAGCTCGGATGTGCGACATCTCCTTGATTCACATTTCATCATCATCATCATCATCAGAAACTCCGCCGATGAGATCCTCGATGTCCGTCCCAGAATCACTCCATTTTCCAGTTTCGTCATTATCCTCCTTTCCGTCGAGCGTAACATCATCGTCGCTCTTGCCCTCGCTGCCCCCTTCGCCCTCGACTCGCGATCCACCAATGGTCGAAAGACTTCTGGCTCGAAGTTGTTCAGGATGGTCGATCTGCTATCAGCCCAATTCGCTCAGAATCTTGGCTCACTTGTTCGACAAACTCCGCAGCTACCACGTCCATCTCATCAATGGCGAGAGCTTTAACGAAGTACGCCCGAGCCTGCCTGATGAGGATGGGATTTGGCGGCTCCATTATCTTGGTCGTGTTTCTGACTGATGACGGATCACTCCGGCTAGAGACGCTTTGTGCACTGTTGACCTCGTCGTCGACCTCTCCACCGACGTTTTTCTGATTCTCGGAAGCGGTCACTATGGAGTTCGCATGACGGGCGACGTCGGAAGCGGGCTGAGCGAGGTAGAAGTTGAGCAGGCCGGCGTAGGTATGTAGAGGACCCGATAGCAAATACGGATACGAGGTAAGGTACCTGTCTGATTAACCAAGAGTCATGACCCCCATAGCGACAACTCACGTCTCGAGCTCATCCAGGGCCTGGCGGAATCTCTCGTGTTTGATCAGATGAAGGATCAACGCGTGGAGCAGGGACGGTTTCTTAAGATCAGCTGAATCACATGCCGGGCATATGCGACCTACATCAACCTCCCTGGCAGAGACTCGAACGCCTTTCAACCATCTTTCAACCTCTCGACCTTCATATTCGGTTTGTCCTGAGGAGCCTGGCCGGTTGTCGATATCTGCCGTGGCATTCAAGTATGCCAGTCCCCAGTACCATCTAGACCTCCAATCTACCTCCCTGCAGCGTATCTGGTTTCATTAGCTGACCGAACCAACTTGATGAGTGGAGAAATGACTTACCAGGATGCTCCATGCTCTCCTGGCTCTGGCTGTATCTCGACGAAGCAAACATACATGTAGCAAGTCTGTGAGGTTCTGGATATATGCTCTCCTTACTGATGTCGGTCGGTGAGTATAGTGAGGCGCGAGTGGTGTGTTGCGTCCAGCCATTCGCCCTCATGAGCGCATAGGCGGAATGCTCAAAGGACTATTCAAACAATTCAGAAGGTGGAGGCAGAGATACGACCAGTCTGCCACTATCGGTGTTACGGTGTTTAAACGGATTCCCTTTACCCTTAAACGCTCTTTTGTTCGGTGACCTCCGCTTGTCAAGTTGTGGCTAACCAGATTTTCAAGTAGCGACAACACGAAACCCTTTACACCAAAGGTAATTCAACACCACCAACTCATCACATCACCAATCAAACACTCTAGATCGCTTTGTCAATACAGACGAAGCTATCCCATACAACAAAACAAACTCTACAACATGGCAGAGTAAGTCCTCGATCGTTTCTTAGACTTGTTGTTTGCTGGTCCAGAGGAAAAAAGGGAAATTTGTTGGTTGGACGAGAGGATGGTTTAATTGACTGTGGGATTGAGTCAATGATCCAACGTTGATTGAACCATATCTCTGTCTCATTCTCGATCAATCGACGATCCAAAATGTTCACCCCATCCCATTGTTGCAGTAAAATCCCTTATCACATCACATCATTTCACCTTCTTTCGTATTAAAACCAGCACATATCCCCTACTTCTTATTCTCCGTTATGACCTCAACTGACATGGACAGCAACAACGAGAATGGTCTCGAGATCAGCGAGGACCTAATTGAATCTAACTGGGACAAGGTCACCGACAAGTAAGCACATACCATATTTTCAATTGTGGCAACGATGCTGACATATCCAGCTTCGATGACATGGAGTTGAAGGGCGACCTCCTCCGAGGTGTCTACGCTTACGGTTTCGAGCGACCCTCTGCTATCCAACAGCGAGCTATCATGCCCATCATCACCGGTCGAGATTGTATCGCTCAGGCCCAGTCTGGTACTGGTAAGACTGCTACCTTCTCCGTCTCTATCCTACAGAGGGTCAGTCAATATCACATCCCTTGCCATCATACAACTAATAATCAGATCGACACCACCCAGAAGAAGACCCAAGCCCTCATCCTAGCCCCTACCCGAGAGCTCGCCCAGCAGATCCAAAAGGTCGTCATCGCTCTAGGAGACTACCTCAACGTCGACTGTCACGCTTGTGTTGGTGGTACCCTTGTCCGAGAGGACATGGCCAAGCTCGCCGAAGGACCCCACGTCGTCGTCGGAACCCCCGGTCGAGTCTTCGACATGATTAACCGAGGTGCCCTCAAGACTGAAGGTGTCAAGATGTTCTGTCTCGATGAGGCCGATGAGATGCTCTCCACTGGATTCAAGGACTCCATCTACGATATCTTCCAGCTCCTCCCCGCCGACACTCAAGTCGTCCTCCTATCCGCTACCATGCCATCCGAGGTCCTCGAGGTCACCAAGAAGTTCATGCGAGACCCCATCAGGATTCTCGTCAAGCGAGACGAGCTCACACTTGAGGGTATCCGACAGTTCTGTAAGTCCATGCTTGTTGGCCATGGCCCATACTAACCCATAGTCATCGCCGTTGAGAAGGAAGATTGGAAGCTCGAGACCCTTTGCGACTTGTACGAGACCGTCACCATCACCCAGGCTGTCATCTTCTGTTCTACCCGAAGGAAGGTTGACTGGCTCACCTCCAAGCTACACGAGCGAGAGTTCACTGTCTCTGCCATGCACGGAGAGATGGACCAGGGTCAGCGAGAGGTCATCATGAAGGAGTTCCGATCCGGTTCGTCCCGAGTCCTTATCGCTACCGACTTGCTCGCTCGAGGTATCGATGTCCAACAGGTTTCCTTGGTCATCAACTACGATCTACCCGCCTCCAAGGAGAACTACATCCACCGAATCGGTCGAGGTGGTCGATTCGGCCGAAAGGGTGTCGCAATCAACTTTGTCACTGCCGAAGACACCAAGATGCTCCGAGAAATCGAAACTTTCTAGTACGTCGTCGATCTTGCTTTTCATCGATACAGATGCTAACAATCTAGCAACACCCAAGTCGAGGAGATGCCTCTTAACGTCGCCGATCTCATCTAATCGGGTTAGACACTAGTCGAACCCAAACCAAAATTACGTCTCCCCTACCTTCTCTTATCACCATTAGACTATATCCCCCTTCTTGATTCCGTAAAATGTGCTCCGTGATGTCGTGGTCAACCAGGCGTAAGGGTAGGAGACCTAAACGTCTGTGTGGAGGGAGGTTGACTGCTAGTCTGGACGCTGTATTTCTCTCTTTTCCCAAAACTGGGACAAGATTATGTTTCGCTGGGATATGATGACATTGCATATATATCAAAAATCATGTTGCACTTGATCCGTTTGCACTTCCCTTACTATTTGGATCAGTGCTGCAATGTTATAGCCTGCCCCACTGACAACCGGAGACTGAGCACTGGGCTTCGGCGATGGCCGGTTCTAGGGGGAGGACTTTGTGTGGTAGCTTTGTTGATGCACATTATATACACTCTATCCTTGTCCAACTTTTCTCATGTCACTGATGCTGTGCTTAAAGATTCACTCAATCCTGCAGAATATGTCCTACACACCTCTGCGAACACGAAAGAAGGGAAAACTGATGTGGTCCACGACTGAGGAAGAAGGGAGAATGTTGATTGATTATCTACACCACTCTTCCCCTCCTTTGGATTTCCTTACTCTTTCCCTCCCTCGTTCCTTTCCTTGCCCCCCTAACTAAAGGATGGATTTGTTATTTATTTCGTTCACTAAGACGCGCTGTCTAGTCGCGATAAACACCTATACTACTCTATCGTCTCTGTACTTCACCCACGCTTATAATATAGAAACAGCACTGTCGAACCAATCCCAACTATCAACTTCTAGGATATGGGCATGATACATCTCGGCTGATCATCATGCCTACTCCGCCACTATCACCCAAACCACAACGCTGGCAATCGCGTAAAGATCGACCACATCCAGACATTCAAGCCTTACTCTCTACCTTCGATAGCTCTTCAACCGACGATGGAAGATCAGTAGCTGGACAAAGTGATCCTGGACGCGACAGGCTGGAATATGAGGGGTCTTCTGGACATGTCAGGGCTCGGACTGCTCCCGAGATCGAAATCCGGACTACCTCGCCTTCACCCCAAAAAGATCGTAGTGGTATCCCACTACCCCCAAGCAGGTCAAGCGAGAGGTCTCTGAGTCCTCTTGATCTTCCCTCGAGAGGTGACCTATTCAACACGACTTCTCAAGATGTAGCTGGACAGAGCGGATTATCAAGGACTTTGACCAGAGGAGGAAGTGTTTCGGATCCACGAATGAACCCTTATTGTGAGTCTGCCTGACGCTGGACATCAAGCTGATCTTCAGCTTCCAACCCTAGTCCAAACATCTCGTCTGCTGCTTTATCCTCGAACACTGGGTCAATGTCTCGGGTCCTTCCTCAGAGTACCGGCCAATCGACAAACACTCTCGATGCCGCCTACGATAATGTATTTTCTACTCTAGATATGCTAGGCTCAGGCCCATCTCTATCGCTCGATGATCCCAATACTCCACCCCCTCCATCCCCTCCGATGGCCGTCGAAGGCTTTCAATCAGAGCTCGTGACGGCATTCACCTCTTCCCCCCACTCGACGCCGACGAGTACTCAGACTACACCTCGACCTCGTGATCGATCCGAAATCAGTGTTGACCGACTGACGGTGGTCAGCGAACGGACCGAGCCCGAGTCACCAGGATCGAGTAGGCCTACTACGCCGACTGCTCGCGGACGAAGAGGTATCCCTTCTCGCTCTGTCTCGCCTGCTGCTCCACCCGAGTCGCTTCGACCTGGTCATACTGGTCCTACGTCGTCTTTTCCTCTCGCAGCTCGATATCCCCTGCCCGCCAGTCCAGTGAAGGTCGCTGGTACAGGTACAAGTGGGGGAAATTCTAGTCCGACCAAAGCTAGCGATCTCATCCGACTATTCGAGAACAAGACAGGACCACAGACCGCTCCACCTCCTCCGCCTGTGTTCAACAAGACGGCATCGAACTGGGTATCTCAACCACTTCGTTCATACGAACCACCTTCTCAAGCTCCGCCTCCTCCTACTTCTTTCAGAACACCACTTCCCATCTCGAGCGATGTCGCATCTCCATCTTCAGGGTCATACGCAACAGCCCTTCCAGCATCTCCCCCGACTAAGCCACCATCTCCGCTCGCATCAGTCAGGACCCTGATCGCTTCATGGCGAGCACGATCAGGTTCTCCTTCTCAGCGAGTAGCTGGTTCTCCAGGAAAAGGTCGGACCTCTCCATTGGGTTTTGGCCGAGGGGGGTGGAATGTCAGTATTAGACGTCGAAGGCGACATGACGGCAGAGATACCGACGCTCCATTGGAGGGATCGGAGGATACACATCAGGTTCCGGATCCGATGCCAACACTGGGTGAGGTGGTCGATGCTGCTGTTGCAGAAGAGGAAATGGTTCTTGGAGTGGATGCCGGTCGTGCTGCTTCCATCAGGTCGTCTAGGTCACATGGATCCAGTTCTGTCGCTCCAAGACCTCTGACCGGAGAGGTAAGCAATATGAACACCTGATGTGGATATATAAGACTGATGGCTAGCCTATTCGTACCGGGAATCTCCTCTACCTCAATGTACATGATGAGGAGACCGCGCCATTCTACGAGTGGATCCAGACCGATGCTCGCCTCTACGCAGAAGGTCTCCAACTCGTCTGGCGAACGGCTTCTGGTACTCAGGCAATGGTGACGCTTGATCTGGAGTACTGTGAGGAGGTCGCCTCTACTTCAAGTCCGAACAATCCAGCTGCGAGGGACGATCTGGGTACGATGGCTGCCCAGCGACAGAGCAACCTGGCCGACAACCTGTATCCCTTCAAGCTTGTTTACGATGATGGTACCGAACGACTTGGTTGTGATAGCGCTAGGGAGCGAGGTAAGCCAGGATATATGCCAGCGTCCAGAGATTGATGCACAGTCCGTTGGGTGAACGCTATTTGGAATGCTCTTGAGAGGACCAGAGGTCGACCGGCTTCTCGTGCTCCATCTCTGCATTCCGAACGTCCTCTATCGCAGATCACACGAAGTGATGCTGGCGGATCTGCCTCGACTCAATATACTCCTCTCGCTGGCGGACCGACTTCTCAGGACGCCAGTTCAGTCTACCTGTCTCATAGACCCATGTATGCTACCGATGATCAAGTCGTCGTCACATCTGGAGGTCTCGTCACGCCCCTCACACAACGAGGTAGCAGGCGACTTGCTGCGGGTGGACTTGACCGCAATCGATCCCTTCGCAGAGTCGCTAGTGAAGCCGATCTATCCGAAGATGCTTTCATGCCTATTGGTACGCCTGAAAGGAGATCCGCACCTGATTTACTCGATTTGCCCCTCACTACGGACATTGCCAGATCGAGACCTGGTTCA
>Ga0265797_10002034_pt1 | contig 34862 bp, 32 predicted proteins | sample P2T30metagenome_FD_192433 | JGI IMG/M metagenome (GOLD analysis project Ga0265797, IMG submission 192433) | Plant litter microbial communities from East Loma Ridge, Irvine, California - P2 T30 | ecosystem: Environmental > Terrestrial > Plant litter > Unclassified | place: USA: California...
TCCACATCAAAGTTTTTGGAAGTCCGCTTGCGTAACCTTGAGGCACATCTAACGAAAGTGTTCTCGGGGTCCTCAAATGGAACAACAACTGAACTACAACTACAAGGTCGTGAAGCAGTTCGCGATAGCGACCGTGGTGTGGGGCATCGTCGGCATGCTGGTCGGCGTGATCATCGCCGCGCAACTGGCGTGGCCCGCACTGAACTTCGATATTCCCTGGCTGACGTATGGCCGCCTGCGGCCGCTGCACACCAATGGCGTCATCTTCGCGTTCGGCATCAGCGGCCTGTTTGCGACGTCGTACTACGTGGTACAGCGCACCTGCCAGGTGCGCCTGTTCTCGGACAAGCTGGCCGCCTTCACGTTCTGGGGCTGGCAGGCGGTGATCCTGTCGGCCGTCGTCACGCTGCCGATGGGTCTTACGCGCGGCAAGGAATACGCCGAACTGGAATGGCCGATCACGATCCTGATCGCCATCGTCTGGGTGTCGTATGCGATCGTTTTCTTCGGCACGATCGTCAAGCGCAAGGTCAAGCACATCTACGTGGCCAACTGGTTCTTCGGCGGCTACATCCTGGCCGTGACGATTCTCCACGTGGTGAACGGCATGAGCATGCCCGCATCGCTGACGAAATCGTATTCGATGTACACCGGCGTGCAGGACGCGATGATCCAGTGGTGGTACGGCCATAACGCCGTCGGCTTCATCCTGACGGCAGGCTATCTGGGGATGGTGTACTACTTCATCCCGAAACAGGCCGAACGCCCCGTGTATTCGTATCGCCTGTCGATCGTCCACTTCTGGGCGCTGATCTTCACCTACATGTGGGCCGGCCCGCACCATCTGCACTACACGGCGCTGCCCGACTGGACGCAGTCGCTGGGCATGGTGTTCTCGCTGATCCTGCTGGCACCGTCGTGGGGCGGCATGATCAACGGGATCATGACGCTGTCGGGCGCCTGGCACAAGCTGCGCACCGACCCGATCCTGAAACTGATGATCGTCTCGCTGTCGTTCTACGGCATGGCCACGTTCGAAGGCCCGATGATGTCGATCAAGACCGTCAACTCGCTGTCGCACTACACCGACTGGGGCATCGCCCACGTCCATGGCGGCGCGCTGGGCTGGGTGGGCTTCATCACGATGGGTTCCATCTACTACCTGCTGCCGCGCCTTGCCGGCCGCGAAAAAATGTACAGCACCCGCCTGATCGACCTGCACTTCTGGGTCGCCACGATCGGCATCGTCCTGTACATCGCCGCGATGTGGATCGCCGGTGTCATGCAGGGCCTGATGTGGCGCGCCGTGAACCCGGACGGCACGCTGACCTACACGTTCGTGGAAAGCGTCAAGGCCACGTATCCGTACTACGTGGTGCGTTTCGTCGGCGGTGCGATGTACCTGACCGGCATGATCATCATGGGCTACAACACCTTCATGACCCTGCGTGGTCGTGAAACGCCGGTGGCCGTCATCCCGCAACTCAAAGCGGCGTAAGGAGAATTGAAATGAGCTTTTCCCATGAGTGGATCGAGAAGAACCCCTGGCTGCTGATCGCCCTCGTCACGCTGGTCGTGTCGGTGGGCGGCGCAGTGGAGATCGTGCCGCTGTTCTTCCAGAAATCGACGACGGAACCCGTGGCCGGCCTGACACATTACACCCCGCTGCGCCTGGCGGGACGCGACATCTACGTGCGCGAAGGCTGCTACGCCTGCCACTCGCAGATGGTGCGCCCGTTCCGCGCCGAGACCGAACGCTATGGCCACTATTCGGTGGCCGGCGAATTCGTGTTCGACCGCCCCTTCCAGTGGGGTTCCAAGCGCACGGGTCCCGACCTGGCGCGCGTGGGTGGCCGCTACAGCGACGAATGGCACCGCACCCACCTGAACAACCCGCGTGACGTGGTGCCGGAATCGAACATGCCGGGCTACCCATGGCTGGCGAAAACGAAGCTGGACGCGCCGGGCATCGTGCCGAAGCTGCGCGCGCTGCAACGCCTGGGCGACGGCTACACGGAAGCGGAGATCGCCGCGGCGCCCGCCGAACTGCAGGACAAGACGGAAGAAGACGCGCTGATCGCCTACCTGCAAGGCCTGGGCACCTTGATCAAGTCGAGGAACTGACATGGCAATCGAACACATTTTTGACAGCGCTAGCTCGGTGATGACGGTGATTTCGTTCATCACGTTTGCCGGCATCTGGGCCTGGGCCTGGTCCAGGGCCAAGCAGGCCGATTTTACGGAAGCCGCGCAGTTGCCGTTCGCGGACGAGGAGAAACAAGATGTCTGACTTCACCAATAACTTCTGGAACCTGTACATCGTCGTGCTGACGACGCTGGGCGTGCTGGGATGCGCCGTGCTGCTCTACTCGCAGTCGAAGTACAAGGTCGCCAAGCACAATGGCCCCGTGGGCACCACCGGCCACGTATGGGACGAAGACCTGACGGAACTGAACACGCCGATGCCACGGTGGTGGATGTGGATGTTCTACCTGACGATCGTGTTCGGCATCGCCTACCTGTTCCTGTACCCGGGCCTGGGCTCGTACGCCGGCAAGCTGGGCTGGAATTCGACGAAAGAGTACAAGGCCGAACTGGCCAAGGCCGACAGCGAATACGGTCCCCTGTTCGAGAAATACCGCCAGCAGGACCTGAAAGCGGTGGCGGCCGATCCGCAGGCGCACGCCATCGGCGAACGCCTGTTCCTGACCTACTGCGCGCAGTGCCACGGCTCGGACGCGCGCGGCAACAAGGGCTTCCCGAACCTGACGGACAAGGACTGGCTGCACGGCGGCGCGCCCGAGACGATCAAGCAGACGATCATGAACGGCCGCCACGGCGTGATGCCGCCGATGGGCGCCGCGCTGGGGTCGGACAAGGATATCGAGAACGTCGCGCACTATGTGCTGAGCCTCTCCGGCAGCGCCGCGTCGGACCCGATCAAGAGCGTCTTCGGCAAATCCAAGTTCGGCGCCTGCATGGCCTGTCATAGCGCCGGCGGTGTCGGCAACCAGGCGCTGGGCGCACCGAACCTGTCGGATAAAACATGGCTGTATGGCGGCAGCGCCGAGACGATCATGGAGACGATTCGCAAGGGTCGCGACAACACGATGCCCGCGTTTGGCGACTTCCTCGGCGAATCGAAGGTTCACGTGCTGTCCGCCTATGTGTGGAGCCTGTCGAACGAGACGAAGTAAGGCCGCATCATGAATTCGCCAGAACCCCAAGTCATCCGGATGTACGAAGCGCGGCAGGAGATCTATCCGCGCGAAGCCAAGGGACGCTACGCCAGCCTGCGCTGGCTGTGCGTCTGGCTCACACAGCTGGCCTTCTATGGCCTGCCATGGCTGACCTGGAACGGTCGCCAGGCCGTGCTGTTCGATCTCACGACGCGCAAGTTCTATCTGTTTGGCCTGGTGCTCTGGCCGCAGGATTTCATTTACCTGGCCGCACTGCTGATCATCGCCGCGTGGCTGCTGTTCCTCGTCACTGCAGTGGCCGGGCGCGTCTGGTGCGGCTTCGCCTGCCCGCAGACGGTCTACACGGAGATCTTCCTGTGGATCGAACGCAAGATCGAAGGCCCGCGCAGCGCGCGCATGGCGCTGGCAAAGCAAGGCCCGTCACTGAAGAAGTTTTCGAAAAGGACGGCGAAGCACCTGGCCTGGGGCGCGGTCGCGCTGTGGACTGGCTTTACGTTTGTTGGCTACTTCACGCCCATCAAGGTGCTGGGTGCCGCCACGTTCACGCTGGCCTTCGGCCCATGGGAGTGGTTCTGGGTGCTGTTCTACGCCTTCGCCACGTACGGCAACGCCGGCTGGCTGCGCGAGCAGGTGTGCAAATATATGTGCCCATACGCCCGCTTCCAGAGCTCGATGTTCGACCGCGACACGCTGATCGTCACGTACGACGCCAGGCGCGGCGAACCGCGCGGCAAGGTGGCCAAGGATACCGGCAAGAGCGTCAACGGTGGCTCCTGCATCGACTGCACGATGTGCGTGCAGGTGTGCCCGACCGGCATCGACATCCGCAACGGCCTGCAGTACGAATGCATCGGTTGCGCCGCCTGCGTGGACGCCTGCAACAGCGTGATGGACAAGGTGGACCAGCCGCGCGGTCTCATTCGCTACAGCACGGACCGGGCCATGGCGACCGGCATGTCGGCGCAGGACATCCGCCGCCGCGCCATGCGTCCACGCGTGCTGATCTACTGTGCCGGGCTGCTGATCGTGATCATTGCTGTGGCGAGTTCACTCGCAATGCGTACGCCGCTGAAGATGGACGTCATTCGCGACCGCGGCTCGATGGGGCGCGAAGTGGATGGCGGCGCGATCGAGAACGTCTACCGGCTGCAGATCATGAACACGGCGGAACAGGGACACCGTTACCGCATCACGGCGCAGGGTCTGCCCGGCCTGGCGCTGGCGACGGCCGATGAGGTCACGCTGGAAGGCACGGAAACGCGCGCGGTGCCGATCCGCCTGCGCGCACCGCACGGTGCTGGGCAGACCGGCTCGAACAAGATCACGGTGCAGTTGACGGCCGTGGACGACCCCGCGCTGACGGTCAGCGAGACGGCCGTCTTCATCGTGCCGCGCTAAGGAGAACACTATGCAACACGCAATGACACTGGCAAAGCCGTGGTACGCGCAACGCTGGCCGTGGCTGCTGATGGCCGGTCCCGCCATCGTCCTTGCCGCCTGCGGCTATACGGGCTGGATCGCGTTCTCGCAGCAGGACGCGCTGGTCGTCGGCGATTATTACAAGAAGGGCAAGGCGATCAACCAGGATTTGCGGCGCGACCGGATGGCGGCGACGCTGGGGGTCAGCGCCGCGGTGCGCTACGACGCGGCGGACGGCAAGCTGGCGGGTCGCATTACCGGCCGCGATGCCGGCGCCGTCAGCGGTCCCGTGCTGCTGCACCTGGCGCACGCGACGCAGCCGGATAAGGACATCCGCCTGTTGCTGCGTCCCGCCGCCGACGGCACGTTCAGCATCGGGCTGCCGATGCTGGAGCGCAGCCGCTGGGTGGTGCTGGTGGAGGATGACAAAAAGACGTGGCGGCTGGAAGGCACGTGGCTATGGCCGATGGAGCGTGCCATCGCGCTGCGCGCGACAAGATAAGGCTGTAAAAAAACCGGTGACAGGCTCCATTTTTCAAAAATGGAGCCTGTCACCGGTTTTCGACGTCCTCTGTACTACGCGCAGGTCTCGGTGCCGGCCGTGATGGCTTTCAACCGCGGCAGGTCGAGCACGCGCACCTCCCGGTTGCTGACGGCCAGCAGCCCGAGTTTTTTAAACTTGTTGAGCAGGCGGCTGATGCTTTCGATCGTCAGGCCAAGGTAGTTGCCGATGTCCTCGCGCGACATGCGCAACTGGAAGGCGGTGGCGGAATAGCCGCGCGCCTCGTAGCGCAGGGCGAGATTGACGAGGAACGCGGCAAAGCGCTGCGACGCCTGCATATTGCCGAGCAAAAGCATGACGCTTTGCTCACGCGTGATTTCCTGGCTCATCATGCGGTGGAAGTGGCGCAGCAACGTTGGCATGTCGACCAGCAGCTGCTCCAGGCTGACGAACGGAATCTCGCACACTTCGCTGTCCTCCAGCGCCATCGCACTGCAATAGTGCTTGTCGGTGCTGATCGCGTCCATCCCGAGCAGTTCGCCGCCCATCTGGAATCCCGTCACCTGTTCCTCGCCGCCGGCGTTGATCTGGTACGTCTTGAAGTGGCCGAGGCGGATCGCATACAGGCTGGTAAACGGGTCGCCGATGCGGAACAGCACATCGCCCTTGGCCACCTTGCGGCGCCGGCCGATGATCTGGTCCAGCTTGTCCATATCGCCCATGTCGAGCCCCATCGGCAGGCAAAGCTGGTGCATGCTGCACGTGGCGCAGCGGGCTTTGAGCACGTCGATCGTCGTGCCGGGCAGGGTGATGGCGGGAAGCTGGTGCATGCGTGGGTGGTCCTCGTTCAGATGGCCCACAGTGTACTGTAACCGGAAGGCGCTCGGGCCGTTCCTTAATGGTTTGCTATGGCATTCGGTATCGATTGCGCGACAGTGATATCAAACTGTCCAGCAGGGCGGCACGATAGCGGCTGGACTGTAGCCGCCCGAACAGTAGCGGGATTATGATGCATGCATGGTGCTACCGCCACGCCGGCACACGAGGGGCAATGAAACCGCTGGGTATTAAGGCAAAAGTCGCATTGGCGACGACGCTGACGTCGATCGTCATGATCGCGTTCGTGACTGCGCTGCAGGCGCAACGCATGCGCGACGATTTTACGCGCGTGCTGTTTGCCCAGCAGGATGCCCTCGTGCACCGCACCGCCCAGGAGCTGGACGACAAGCTGGTGATGCTGCGCGAGATCGTGGCGCAATCGGTGCGCTACCAGCCGCGCGACCTGTGCATCGACCCGGCCGGCTTGCGCGGCTTCTACGAAAACCGGGCCTTGCTGACGTTGTTCGACGACGTGCTGGTCGCCAGCCCGCAAGGCATCGTCATCGCCGATATTCCCGCGCTGCCCGGACGGCCCGGCATCAACGTGACCGACCGCGCCTACTTCAAGCGCGTGATGACGGAACGGCAACCGTTGATCGCCGAACCGGTCATCAGCCGCGCCAGCAAGCAGCCCGTCGTGCAGTTCGTCGCGCCCGTGCGGGGCGAGGAGGGCGAGGTGCGCTGCATCGTCATCGGCGTACTGCGCCTGTACAAGGACAATCTGCTGGGGCACCTGCGCACGGCCAAGGTGGGCCGCACGGGATTCTTCTATGCCGTCACGCGCGCCGCGCACCCGGTCTACGTACTGCATCCTCAAGTCGAGCGCCTGATGCAGCCGCGCGGTCCCGGCGGCTCGCCGGCCATGACGCGCGCGCTGGACGGCGGCTTCGAAGGAACGCTGACCGGCACCAACGTGGACGGCATCCGCATGCTGACCAGCGTCACCCATCTCAAATCGGTGCCGTGGATCCTGGCCGCCGCGCTGCCGGAGGAGGAGGCGTTCGCGCCGTTCGAGGGCATGCAGTTGCGCCTGGCCCTGTGGGCGACGCTCGCTTCGCTGGCCGCCGCCGCGATCATCGCACTGGTGACGTCGCGGCTGATGTCGCCGCTGGTGCGCCTGCGCGACGCGATCCGTGGGCTGCGCACGGCACCGCAGGGCTATGCCCCGCTCCCGATCAAGGCGCGCGACGAAACGGGCGAACTGACCGCCGCGTTCAATGACCTGATGGCCGAACGCCAGGCCGCCGATGAACGCGCCCACGCGCTGATGGTCGAGCTGGAGGCCCGCGCCCACGAGCTGGAACGGGAGCGCGACCGCGCCGAAGGCGCCAACCGCGCCAAGAGCGACTTCGTGGCCAACATGAGCCACGAAATCCGCACGCCGATGAACGCGGTGCTGGGCATGGCCTACCTGCTGCAGAACACCACGCTGACGGCGCAGCAGCGCAAATACCTGAACATGATCCGCACGGCGGGCGATTCGCTGATGGGCATCCTCAACGACGTACTGGACTTCTCCAAGATCGAAGCGCAGCGGATGGAACTGTCTCCCGTCGAATTCGACCTGGACGAGTCGATGAGCACCCTGGCGACGACGATGACGATGAATGCCGGCGACAAGGAGCTGGAACTGGCCATCGTCGTGGCGCCGACCGTGCCGCGGCTGTTGTGGGGCGACGCGCTGCGGCTGCAGCAGATCCTCGTCAACCTGGCCGGCAACGCCATCAAGTTCACCCAGCAGGGCGAAGTCGTCATGCAGGTCGACGTGGTGCGGCAGGAAGAGACCCGCGCCGTGCTGCGCTTCGAAGTGCGCGACACGGGCATGGGCATGAGCCCCGAACAACTGAGCCACCTGTTCCAGCCCTTCACGCAGGCCGACGAAAGCATCACGCGCCGCTTTGGCGGTACCGGCCTGGGATTGACGATCACGCGCCGGCTGATTGAACTGATGGGCGGCGAGATCCAGGTGCGCAGCGCGCCGGGCGAAGGCAGCTGCTTCTGGTTCGAGCTGCCGTTCGACCTGGTGCTGCACCGCGAAGCGCAGCGCCGGCCATCCATCGGTCCCCTTTCCGTGCTGGTCGCGGAGGACAACCGCACCAGCCGCGAGATGATCGGGCAATTGATCCACGCGTGGGGCTGGCATGCGGACCTGGCCGACACCGGCCCGTTGGCGCTGGAACTGTTCCAGCAGAATGCGCGTGGCCCGCATCCGTATGACGTCGTGCTGGCCGACTGGCATATGACAGGGCGCGACGGCTTCGCCGCGGCCCATGCGATCCGCCTGGCGGCCGACGGGCGGCGCCAGCCCATCGTCGCGATGGTCAATGCGTTCGCGCGCGAGCGGCTGGAGGAAATTTCCAATACGCCGGAAGCGGATGTGGTGCTGGTCAAGCCCATCACCAGTTCCAGCCTGTTCGAGGCGCTGCACCAGGCACTGGTGGCAAAAGGCGGCGACGAAGCGACGTTGCCGGACGACGGCCGGAGCGCACGGCTGGCCGGCCGCCACTTCCTGCTGGTGGAGGACAATCTGTTGAACCAGGCGGTGGCCAGGGGCCTGCTGGAGGGCGCGGGCGCCACGCTCGACGTCGTGGGCGATGGCCAGCAAGCGGTGGACGTGCTGCGCGCCGAAGCGGACCGCTACGACATCGTGCTGATGGACATGCAGATGCCGGTGATGGACGGCTTCACCGCCACCGCCATCGTGCGCAATGAACTGAAGCTGGCGCTGCCCGTCATCGCGATGACGGCCGGTGTGCTGGCCTCGGAACGGGACCGCTGCGTGGAGGCCGGCATCACGGACTTCATCGCCAAGCCCGTCGTGGTCGAGGAAATGATGACGGTGATCGAACGCCACCTGCCGGTCACGCGGCGCACCACGCCTTCGGCGTCTTCCGAGGCGCAGGTACCGGCCGCGCTGCCCGATCCGGCCGAACCGGTCTTCAACATGGACAGCCTGATGCGCGTGATGGGGCGCGATCCGAAAGGGCGCGCGCTGATGTGCCGCATGGTGCGCGGTGCCCTGGAAGGCGGCATGCAGCCGGCCGATGCGGCGGATCGCGCACTGGCGGAGGGCCGGCCGGACGATGCGGCGAAGATCTTCCACTCGCTGCGCGGCGCCATCGGCGTGCTGGGAGCGAAACGGCTGATCCGCGCCACGACGGATGCGGAAATCGCCATTGCCGACCTGCCCGCCGGCGAACTTGCGCCCTATTTTGCCGCCGTGCGGCGCGAGCTGGCCCTGGTGCTGGAGGCTGGGCGGGAGTGGCTGGAACAGTCCGAGCCCTGCGCCTGAACCGCTCGCGCAACAAGCATTATTTGTCGCGGTGGTTGAAATACGCCCCGGCCGCCAGCCCGATCGCGAATGCCCCGTACACCAGCGCCAGCGATTTTTTCGAGACCCGTTCCTCGTAGCCGGGACGCAACCGCTGCGGCGTCATGTTGTAGTCGACGAAGCAGGCCACCGCTGCCGTTGCCGCGGCGGCGGCCGTGGTGACGCCGACCGACTTGCGATCGAGGACCTTCTCGGCCACCTGTTCGAAGATGGCGGCCCAGAACAGCGAGCTGGCATGGTGGATGCCATAGCCAACCAGCGTGTATTTCCACGACGGCTCGTCGCGGTGGAACGCCTTGTCGCCCCACAGCCAGTGGCTGACCGCGTTGGCGCCGCCGAACATGCTGCCGCTTTCCTGCTTCGCGCGCAGCGCCAGCGCCACCGTCGACGTCAGGCTCGCCAGCGCGCCCGGCACCATCCCCTTGACCACCACCTGCTTCCAATCGTCCATAGCGTTATCCCGTTCGTATGAATGGCCCGCCGCCGTGCTTGCGACAGCTTTTCCCGGCCTTCCGTATACTGTGATAAACCCATCCGAAGAGGGCACCCAATGCTGATACTGCTGACCGGTGCGACCGGTTTTGTCGGCTCCCGGCTGGCACCGCTGCTGCTGGCGCAGGGCCACCGCGTGCTGAGTGCCGGGCGCCGTCCCCATGCCGATGCGCGCATCGGCTTCATCCAGGCGGACTTCGCCCACGATAGCGAAAAAAGCGATTGGGTGGCGCGCCTGACCGGTGTCGACGTCGTGATCAACGCCGTGGGCATCATCAGCGAGACGCCCGGGCAAACCTTCGCCGCACTGCATACGCAAACGCCGCAGGCGCTGTTCGCGGCCTGCGCCGACGCGCGCGTCAAGCTGGTGATCCAGGTGTCGGCGCTGGGGGCCGACGACGCGGCCGTCACGCCCTACCACCGCAGCAAGAAGGCGGCGGACGATTTCCTGGCCGCCCTGCCCCTGCGTTCGCGCATCGTGCAACCGTCGCTGATCTACGGCCCCGAAGGCGCCAGCTCGAAAATGTTTCGCACGCTGGCGACGATGCCGTTGGCGCTGCAATTTGGCGCCTCGCCGCAGCCGGTGCAGCCGATCCACATCGACGACGTCTGCCAGGCCATCCTGGCGCTGCTGAAGGACGACCGCGGCCCGCGCAGCGAAAGGGTGGCGCTGGTCGGCCCGACACCGCTGCCGTTTACCGGCTATCTGGCGGCGCTGCGCCGCGCGCTGGGACTGGGCCGGTTGCGCGTGCTGCGGCTGCCGTCGTTTATCGCGCATCTGGCGGCGAGAATCGGCCAGTTCGTACCGGGCAGCCCGCTCACTCCCGACTCGCTGCAGATGCTCGAACGGGGCAATACGGCCGATCCGGGGCAAACGATCAGCCTGCTGGGCCATCCACCCCGGTCGGTCAATAAATTCATCGTCGATCGCGACACGGCGCGGCGCGAAGCGCAACTGGGCTGGCTGCTGCCGCTGCTGCGCATCGCCATCGCCATCGTCTGGATCTGGACCGCGATCGTCTCCGCCTTTGTCTACCCTGTCGATGAGAGTTACCGGCTGCTGGAACGCACCGGCATCCCGGCCGTCCTCGCGCCACTGATGCTGTACGGCGCCAGTGCGCTGGATCTGCTGTTCGGGATCGGTTCGCTGGCGCTGCCGCGCCGCTGGCGCCACTGGCTCTGGCTGGCGCAACTGGGGCTGATCGGCTTTTATACCGTCGTCATCGCCTTCCAGCTGCCCGAATTCCTGTGGCATCCGTATGGCCCGCTCAGCAAGAACCTGCCGATGCTGGCGGCCATCTGGCTGCTGTACGAACTGGAAAAAGACCCCGTCAAATCACCGGAGAAAACCTGATGGAATACGTGATCGTCAAATGGCTGCACATCCTGTCGTCCACTTTCCTGTTCGGCACCGGCATCGGGTCCGCGTGGTATCTGCTGTTTGCCGTCATCAGCCGCAACGTGGCGGCCATCGCCGTGGTCACGCGCATCGTCGTCATCGCCGACTGGCTGTTTACGGGCACGACGATGATCGCCCAGCCGGCCACCGGGTTCTACTTGATCCACCTGGCCGGCTATCCGATGCACAGCGCGTGGATCATGTACTCGATCAGCCTGTTCGTGCTGGCTGCCCTGTGCTGGTTCCCCGTGGTCTGGCTGCAGATGCGGCTGCGCGACCTGTCCGCCGCCGCGGCCAGCGCCGGCACGCCGCTGCCGCCCGCGTTCTGGCGCTATTTCAAGGGCTGGATCGTACTGGGCATTCCTGCGTTCTTCGCCTTCCTCGGCGTGTTCTACCTGATGGTCGCCAAGCCGATGTGACGCCTATGGATGGAGTTTCTCGCCCCGCTCCAGCATCTGCACGAACTGGGCGATGCGGCGCGCCCGCGTTTCCGGCTTTTTCGCCGTCTGCGTGCGGTGCAGGATCGCATAGCGATTCTGGCTGTTGAGGGTGCGGAAGAACGCCAGCGCCGCCGGGCTGGCGTCCAGCGCCGCCTGCAGATCGTCCGGTACGGTGGCCTTGCTGACGGAATCATAGGCAGCCTCCCAGCGGCCGTCGGCCTTGGCCCGTTCGATCTCGCGCAGGCCGGCCGGACGCATGCGGCCGGCGTCGATCAGCGCCTGCACCTTCTCGCGATTGACCTTCGACCAGATGCTGCGCGCCGCGCGCGGCGTGAATTTCTGCACCCAGTAATCGGCGTCGATGCGGCGCTTGACGCCATCGATCCAGCCGTAGCACAGCGCCACATCGAGCGCCTGCGGATACTGCACCGACGGCACGCCGGCCGAACTCTTGGCGATGCGCAGCCAGACGCCGGGGCAGCTGGCGTGCTCCTTCTCCAGCCAGGCTTCCCATGCACGCGCGTCCTCGAACGCCAGTTCCTGCAGTTCCGTCTTCGGTGTCGCGGCCATCGTGTCTTCTCCTGTTGTGACGTTATTGTAATGCGCTATGATCGCCAGTCAGTCATGGAGGAACGATGTCGAACCCGCTGCTCAACCTGCCGCCGCTGGACGCATTGCGCGGCTTCGTGGCGGCCGCGCGGCGCATGAGCATCACGGCCGCCGCGCAGGATTTATACCTGACGCAATCGGCGGTCAGCCGCCAGATCCAGGCGCTGGAAGAACGCCTGGGCACCCCGTTGCTGGTGCGCGGCAATCGCCAGATCGCGCTGACGGAGGCGGGCGCGCAGCTATTTGCGCTGGCGTCGCCATGGCTGGATCAGCTGGCGGATCTGACGGCGTCGATCCGGGGCGTGCCGGCGGCGCCCGTGACGATTTCGGCCAGCATCGGCGTCGCCTCGTTATGGATCCTGCCGCGCCTGGGCGGCTTCCAGGCGGCGCACCCCGATATCGACCTGCGCGTGGAAACGAGTAATCGCGTGCTGGACCTGAAACAGGAAGGCATCGACCTGGCGATCCGCTACAGCCCCGCCGACAACCTGCCCGCAGGCGCCGTGCACCTGTTCGCGGAAGACGTCGTGCCCGTCGCCAGTCCCGGCGTGGCGGCCACCGCATTCGCCAGCGATGCCGCGCTGGCCGGGCACGTGCTGCTCGAGCTGCACGACAAGGCGCACACGTTCCTGCACTGGGCCCCGTGGCTGACGGCGCGCGGCATCACCCAACGTCCGCGCGGCACGCTATATTTCAACCAGTACGACCAGTTGATCCAGGCGGCCATCGAGGGCAATGGCGTGGCGCTGGGGAGAATCGCGCTGCTGCTGCCGGCACTGCGCGACGGCCGGCTGGTCGCCCACATGGACCGCCGCTCGCGGGTCGACGCCTATGCCTACTGGCTGCTGAGCGGCGAAGCGCCGCGTCCCGAAGTGGCCATCGTGCGCGACTGGCTGCTGGCGCAGGTGGCCGCCACCACGGCGGAGCTGGACGCCTTGACCGGCTGACCGTTCGCATGCGCGCCGTGCATGGCTCGCATGCGGATTGGCCGCTCGTCCGGTGTCATGCACGTCGCTATCCTCTGTGCCAGGAGGAACACCATGAAAAAATCCATTTCCCCGCTGACGATCGTCGTCTGCGGCGGCATCATCATCGGTCTCGCCATGGGCGTGCGCCACGTCCAGGGTTTGTTCATGCTGCCGATGACGGCGGCACGGGGCTGGGGCAGGCAGGAGTTCGCGCTGGCGCTGGCGCTGCAGAATCTCGTCTGGGGCCTGGCGCAGCCGCTGACCGGCATGCTGGCCGACCGCTGGGGCGCGCGCCGGGTCCTCGTTGCCGGCTGCCTGCTGTATGCGGCGGGACTGGCACTGATGGCACAGGCGGCGACCAGCACGCAACTGGTGCTGTCGGGCGGGCTGCTGATCGGCCTGGCGCTGGCCGGTACCACGTTCGGCGTTGTCTATGGCGCCATCAGTCGTCTCGTGCCGCCCGCGCGGCGCAGCTGGGCGCTGGGCATGGCCGGGGCCATCGGCGGTGTCGGCCAGTTCGCGCTGGTGCCGGCCGCGCAGGGACTGATCGGCGGCGTGGGCTGGGCCGCGGCGCTGACCGTGTTTGCCGTCGTATTGGCGCTGGCACTGCCGCTGGCGTGGCCGCTGGAGGACCGCGTTGACGGTACGCCGACGGAGCAGGCGCAGTCGATGCGCCAGGCGATCGGCGAGGCGCTGTCGCACCAGGGCTTCTGGCTGTTGAATCTCGGCTTTCTCGCCTGCGGCTTTCAGCTCGCGTTCATTGCCGGCCACTTCCCGGCCTATTTACTCGACCGGGGCTTTTCCGCCAACACCGGCGTGGCCGCGCTGGCCATCGTTGCGCTGGCCAATGTGGCGGGCACGTATGCCTGCGGCCAGCTGGGCAGCCTGTATCGGCGCAAGCACCTGCTGGCTTACCTGTACCTCGTACGCTCGGCCACGATGCTGGCGTTTGTCGTGCTGCCGACCACCACGGCGACCGTCTACATCTTTGCGTTTGTCATGGGCCTGACGTGGCTCGGCACCGTGCCGCTGACGAACGGCCTGGTGTCGCAGGTGTTTGGCGTGCAGTACATCTCGACGTTGTTCGGCTTCGTGTTTGTCGGCCACCAGCTGGGCGGCTTTCTGGGCGTGTGGATGGGCGGCGCCGTGTTCGATGCAACCCACTCGTACAACCTGGTGTGGGCGGCCGCCATCGGCGTGGGGCTGCTGGCCGCCGCGCTGCACTGGCCCATCGACGACCGCGCCGTGGTGCGCGTGCAGGCGGCGTGATGGCGTCGCGTCACGGCTCGGCCGCGCTGATCGCCGTGGTCCTTGTCCTGTGCGCGCTGTGCGCCTGGGCCGTGCATGCGGTGCTGGCCCCGGAAAACGTCCTGGCCTATGCCAACCTGCTCATGCTGTGCCAGGGGTAGTCACGCCCTTTGCCACCGTGCGCGCAATCTCGGCGAATGCCTGCACGGCCGGCGCGGCGCGACCCAGGTTGCGAAACACCAGGCCGACCCGGCGCCGCACGGCCGGGCGCAGCGGCCGCAGCGCGATGCCCTGGTGCGTCTGCGCCAGCGCGTGCGGCAGCGCCAGCTCCGGCAGCACGGTGATGCCGTCCGCATTGTCGACCAGGTGCAGCACCGTCACCATCTGCGACATGCGGTAGCGCACCTGCGGCGCCAGCCCGGCATTGGCGAAGAGCGGTTCGATCAGCGCCGAGCACCCCGCTTCCGGCATGATGAACGGCTGCTCGCTCAGCTCCGCGAGCGTGACGGCGCGCTTCTGTGTCAGCGGATGATCGCGCGGCAGCAGCGCCACCAGCTGATCCTCCACCAGCGGCACCGTATCGAAGCGGTCGTCCGGCAGTACGGCAAAGCCGACGTCGACACGGCGGTCGGCCACCCATTGCAGCACGGCCGCATCGGGTCCCTCGTCGATCTGCACCTCCACGCCGGGATAGCGGGCCCGGAACGCCGTCAGGATGGCCGGCAGCAGTTTCAGCGACGACGTCGGCCCGAACGATCCGATGCGCAGCAGCCCCTGGTGCAGGCCGCGCGCCACGGCCGCGTCCTGGCGCATGGCCTCGGCCAGCCCGAGGATCTCGCGAGCGCGCAGCAGCAGGCGCTGGCCCAGTTCCGTGACGGCGACGGCCGCCTGCTCGCGCTCGACCAGCTGCGCATCGAGCTCATTTTCCAGCGACTTGATCGCATGCGAGACGGCGGACTGGCTGATGCCGAGCCGCAGCGCAGCCGACGTGAAGCCGCGCATCTCGGCGACCATGACAAAGATTTCCAGTTGGGTGAAGGTCATCGGCTTTTTCTCATGTGTTTTGCCCCATGAGTTTTTACTCATTTGCGCATGAATCGGGATAAGTAATACTGTATGCCTTCCGCAACCCTGACTGCAAGCCCAAAATGAAAACCGCCACGCCGCCGCTAGTTGCACCGCTCGTCGCACCACTCGTGTACATCAAACTTGTTTTCGTCACGCTGTTCTGGGGCGGCACCTTTATCGCCGGGCGCATCGTCGCCCATGCGCTGCCCGTGATGACGGCGGCCGCGCTGCGCTTTGCCGTGGCCGTGGTGTTGCTGTTGCTGGTGGCGTGGCGGCGCGAAGGCGGCCTGCCACGGCTGTCGCGCCAGCAGCTGCTGGCCACTGCCGTGCTGGGATTTACCGGCATTTTTTTGTATAACCTGTGCTTCTTCGGCGCGCTGGGACAGATGCCGGCGGGCCGCGCGGCACTGTTCATCGCCCTCAACCCCGTCGTGACGGCACTCGCTGCGGCCATGCTGCTGCGCGAGCGCCTCAGCGCCGTCAAGTGGGCCGGCATCGCGCTGGCGTTTGCCGGCGCCGCCATCGTCATCACGCGGGGCGACCCGGTCGCCGCGCTGCACGACATCAGCCAGTCGGTCGGCGTGGGCGAACTGCTGATGCTGTGCGCGATCAGCAGCTGGGCCGCGTACACGCTGGTGGGCAAGTCGGCGCTGAAGGGCCTGAGCCCGATCGCCGCCACGACGTACGCGGCGCTGTGGGGCCTGCTGTTCCTGACGATCGGCGCGGCGCGCAGCAGCGCCGCCGTCGACTGGTCGGCCATTGGCTGGCAGGTGTGGGTGGGGTTGGGCTACCTGGGCGCGTTCGGCACGGTGCTGGGATTTGTCTGGTACTACGAAGGCGTCAAGGCCATCGGCGCGTCGCGCACGGCCGTGTTCAACAACCTCGTGCCCGTCTTCGGCATCAGTCTGGCCGCGCTGCTGCTGGGCGAGCAGGTGCTGGCATCGATGGTGGCCGGCGGCGTGATGGTGGCCGCCGGCGTGACGTTGACGAACCGCTGAGCGACCCGATTCCAGCCGGTATCGTGCGCCGACGCGTGGGGTCGCTTGCCTATCATGGTCGCCATTTCGGAAGGAGGCGGCGATGTGGCGGATCTGGGTACTGGGCGTGCTGGTGGTGCAGCTGGCCGGCTGCGCAACGGCGTTGAGCGGCAGCGAGCGGGAGGCGGTGGCGGGCAAGACGTATGTGATCACGGGCGCCTCAAGCGGCTTCGGAAAAGGCGTGGCGTTGCAACTGGCCGGCATGAAGGCCAACGTCGTGCTGGCGGCGCGGCGCACGGAAGTGCTGAACGAGGTGGCGCGACAGGCGACGGCGGCGGGCGGCACGGCAATGGTGGTGACGACGGACGTCAGCCGGGCCGAGGACGTGCAGCGCCTGGCCGATGCCGCCATCAGCCGCTTCGGGCGCATCGACGTCTGGATCAATGACGCGGCCGTGGGCGCCATCGGTTACTTCGACACGATCCCGCTGCAGGATCACGCCCGCGTCGTCGACGTCAACCTGAAAGGGCTGATCTACGGCAGCCACGTGGCGCTGCGCCAGTTCCGCAAGCAGGGCGCCGGCACACTGGTCAATATCGGCTCGGTGGAAAGCGAAGTGCCGCAGGCGTTTCACGCGTCGTACTCGGCCACGAAGGCGGCCACACTGGCGCTGGGCCGTGCACTGAACGAGGAACTGCGGCTGAGCGGTGCGCACGGCATCTCCGTGGCGACGGTGCTGCCGTGGGCGGCCGACACGCCGTTTTTTTCCCATGCGGCCAACTACAGCGGCCACACGCCACGCATGCCGGCGATGGACGATCCGCAAAAGGTCGTCGATGCCATCGTGCGCATCTCCGTCCAGCCGCAGGAAGAGCTGGCGGTCGGGTGGAAGGCCAAGGCGGCCTACGTGTCGCACCGGATCGCGCCGGACCTGACGGAACGCATCTCCGCCAATATCGCCCACAAGGCGCAGTTCGAGATGGCACCGCCCGCATCCGCCACCGCCGGTGCCGTGCACCAGCCGATGCCGGGAACGACGGGTGTCGATGGCGGCAACCGTCAACGCTTTCAGCAGGAGGATGCGGCCCGGCGCGGCGACTGAATCAAACTACTTGGCGGCGACAGCTTCGACCTGGATGCGCAGCGCCACATCCATCGAGAAGCCGTAGTCCTTGCCGGCCGTGAGGCCGAATGCTTCGCGGTTGATGGTGGCGGCGGCATCGGCGCCGCACACTTCGCGCTTGTGCATCGGGTGCGGGATGCACTTGAAGCTGTTCAGCTTTAACGTGACCGGCTGCGTCACGCCGTGCATGGTGAGCTCGCCCTGCACCTCGGTGGGCGCGCCGTTCTGGAAGCCGGCCAGCTTGCCGCGATACTGCGCCTTGCCGCCGGCACGCTTCACGTCGAAAAAGTCCTTGCCGACTGCCCATTTGTTGAGCTGATCGTGGCCAAAGTCGACGCTGGACAGGTCCATGGCGATATCCACGCTGCCGCTGCCCGCTTCGCGGTCCAGCACGACCTTGCCGCTGCTCTTGTTGATCTTGCCGCGCCAGACGGAGATGCCCATGTGATCGGCCTCGAAGCTGGGGAACGTGTGGGCCGGATCGATATCGTAGTTCACTGGCGCGGCCATGCCGGCGGCGGCGGTTGTGGACAAGACCAGGGTTGTCAACAGGCGCTTCATGCGGCGGTTCCTTTCAGCGTGGCGAGGTATTGTTCATAGACGTCGTACATGCCCGCAAAACCCATTTGCATCGACGGATGACCGGCCAGGAACGTACCGTTTTCGGCCGGGCTGGCGTCGATGGGCACCGAGTGCAGGGTCATGACGGTGCCGCCGCTGTCGTCTTCCAGGGTCACGGTGTTCAGCACTTCGAGGGGCCACATGGGCAACAGTGGATAACGGATGCGGTTACCCGCTTCGTCGGCGAAGCCGTTGACGAACGCAAAGCGGGTCGGTGCTTCGATCTCGCGGTAGTCGATGCGCCCCCACACGTCCATGCCTGCCGCGCCGGCATCGCGCGGGTGCATGCAATAGTGGAAAACGCCGCCGGGCTTCGCCTCGGCACGGCCAACGGTGATCGTGCATTCCTTCGGGCCCCACCAGTGGCGCAGGTGATCCGGCTCCACCATGGTGCGGAACACGAGGTCGCGCGGTGCGTCGAAGCGGCGTTGGATCGTCAGGGCGACGTTGTCGCCTGGGATGTTCATACCAGTATTCATCACTTGCCTCCGGTGGTTGACCGATAGGCAAGTTACGCCGGAGTGGCCGTTGTGTCAACGGTCCGACAAGGTTCAGTTCTCGTAGCGCAGATCCACATTGAACGCATACTCCCGGCTGCACGGCACGCCATGGCACAGCGGCGGCTTGTATTCCTGCAGCACCAGCAGGTTGGCGAGGATCTTCGTCACTTCCGGGTCCGGCGATCGATACACGCGCACTTCACTGGCCTTGCCGTCGGGGCCCACCATGACACCCGCACCGAAACTGCCTTCCATATGCGCGCGGCGGCGAATCTGCACGATCGTCTCATGGACCCGTTTCAGGCCATGTTTCGGGAACGGCGGCTCGTCATCGGGCGCCAGCGATGCGTACGGGGCGCGCACGATGGCCTTCTGCTCGTCGGTCAGCTGCGCGTACGTTTTGTCGAAAGGGATGCTGCCCAACGCCGCATCGCGGCGCAGGTGGGAGCCAGTGCGTTCCGCCGCCTTCAGCTTGTAGTGCGGCGCCGGCAGCTGCGACTGGGCCACCAGGCTGCCGCACATGAAGAGCGCGATCGCGCCGGCGGAGAGAGTCTGTCTGCGCACAAATGCCTCCCTTGAAAGGCATAGTTATACCCCGGAAGAGGGGGCCAGAAACTCTCGCTTTGTCACGCGCCGGTCAAATTCCTACCAACCCGTTCCGGCGCAGTAGCGCTGCACATACTGTTCATGCTGCGGCAGCTGTGCCACGGTGCGGTCGATCGACGTGGCGATCGAGCCAAGGAAGTGGGCCAGTTCCTCGTCGCCCATCAGGTCCGCCGTCTGGTGGTGCTGGCGCGGCATGATGCCCTGGCCCAGCATCACCTGGATCCACGAGTTTTCCGCAAACAGTTCGTTCGGGATGCGGAACACGCGGCCCGTCTCGCGGAACAGGTCGATGCGGTGCTGCAGCGACGCCGGCACCTTCATGCTGGCGGCGTCGCGCCAGTACTGCGTGTCGCGCCGGTTCGTCACGTTGTAGTGCAGGATAATGAAGTCGCGGATATGGTGGATCTCCGTTTCCGCCTGCTTGTTGTATTCGTCCACGTCGGCCTGGCTGATGCCGTCGGTCGGGAACATCTGCATCAGGCGGATGATGCCGCGCTGGATCAGGTGGATGCTGGTCGATTCGATCGGTTCCAGGAAGCCGCTGGCCAGCCCGATGGCGATGCAGTTGCCCTTCCACGTCTGGTGGCGCTGGCCCGGCTTGAAGCGGATCACGCGCGGCGCCGTCAGCGCTTCTCCCTCGACGTTGGCCTGCAGGGTGCGCAGCGCCGTATCGTCGTCCGTGTAGCGGCTCGAGTAGACGATGCCGTTGCCGGTGCGGTGCTGCAGCGGGATGCGCCACTGCCAGCCCGCCTCGCGACCGATGGCGCGCGTCAGCGGCACCGCTTCGCCGACGGACTTCGTCTGCAGCGCCACGGCGCTGTCGTTGAACAGCCAGTGCGACCAGTCCTCGTAGCCAACCCCCATCGTCTCGCCGATCAGCAGCGCCCGGAAGCCCGTGCAGTCGATGAACAGATCCCCTTCCAGCTCGGCGCCGGAGTCGAGCCGCAGCGCGCGGATGTCGCCGCCGATCAGGTCCTTGCGCACCTCGGCGATCTTGCCCTCGATGCGCTGCACGCCATAACGCTCGCTGAATTTGCGCAGGAACTTCGCATAGCGGCCCGCATCCATGTGGTACGCGTAGTTCATGCCCGCCTTGGGCAGGTGCGCGAAGCGGTTCTGCAACGATGCCTTGAGCTCCAGGCAGTAGTCGCCATAGTCGCCTGCCAGCCCGCGTTCGCGGCCCTTGTGCCAGAAGTGCTGGAAGCCGGCCGTCCAGTGATCCGTGCCCGTGGTGCCGAACGAGTGAATGTAGTCCTCGTTGACGTTGCGCCAGTTCTCGAAGCTGATGCCCAGTTTGAACGTGGCCATCGTCTCGGCCATGAACTCGCGTTCGTCGATTTCCATCAGGTGGTGGAAATTCATCAGCGTCGGAATGGTTGCCTCGCCGACGCCGACGGTGCCGATTTCATCGGATTCGATCAGTTTGATGTCCAGCCGCTTGCCCAGCGATTTGGACAGACCGGCGGCCACCATCCACCCGGCCGTGCCGCCGCCGGCGATGACGACGCGCCGGATCGGGCGCTGCGGTTTTGTCTGTTCCACGGTTGTCTCCTGTGTTGTTTTATTCAGCGGTTCAACCGCTTGAGTAATTGCGCGCGCAGCGCACGCGTCGCATCCGCATCCAGCGGGCCGAGCACGCGCCGCGCGGCCGGCGAAATGTGCGCCACCGTGGCGTCATCGGCCTCGAACACGTAGTGGCGGAACAGCTCCGCCCACGCGGCGCGCTGCGCCGGCGGCAGGTCGCGCACCGTCATGATGGCGTGCATCAGCGCGGTGGTCGGCGTGTCCATGTAGCCGGGCGACTGGCGCCACCAGTAGTTGACCAGCACATTGAAGCGGTCCAGGGCCTCCACGTGGTGCCACCACATGCTGGGAATGAACAGCGCGTCGCCCGGCGCCAGCTCGGCTACCTGCCCGTGCCGCTGCGCCTCGGCGAACCTGGGATAGCGGTCGTAGTCGGGACGTTTGAAGTCCACCAGGCTGATGGCCTGGCCCGCCGGCGTGAAGTCGAGCGGGCCGATATACAGGTTCTCCAGCTGCTCGGGCGGAAACAGCGTAAAGCGGCGGCGGCCCGCGGCCACGCAGGCCAGGTTGTCCGGCAAATCGTAGTGGGCGGCGATGCGCGTGCGGTTGCCGATCCAGATGCTGGCCAGCGCGTCGCGGCCATGCAGGTCGACGTCGTTCTCGGCGCGAAAACCCGGCAGGCACGTATCGATGGCGGTGGAGCCGACATAGATGGCCGGTGGCTGCTCGTCGTTGCGGTGATCCTCCAGTTCCGCCAGCACGCCGTCCAAAGGCACGTTCGCGGGAAAGAAATTGAAGCCCGACAGGTCGTCGTTATAGAAGAAGCGGCCGTCGATGTCGGGCCGGCCCAGCATGGCGACGACCTTGATGCCCTGGTAGAAGCGGCGCAGATAGGCGCTGGCCGCCTGTTGCGACGTCAATCCCGCCTGCACCAACGGCCAGTGCTCGACCAGGCCGCGCAGGATCAGCGGCTGCGTCGATTGCAGGATACGCGGCGTCAGCTCATCCGGCTTGAGGCCATGCAGTTCAGCGACGGGCAGCATTTTTGCGGGCGATCAGCGCGCGGAACTGCGACATCGAGGCGATGGCCATGTAGACCGGCTGCAGGTAGCCCGACTTGTGCAGCCGCGCCAGCGCGGCGCCGTCGAGGGCGGCCAGGCGTTCCTCGTGGATCGTATAAAAGCCGGCCAGCCGGTTCTGCGAACCGTCATCGAGCTCGATGTCGAACACGAACGATTCCAGCAGATCGTGCTCCAGCAGCGCGCCGACGAACCCGGGGATAGTCTGCACGCCGCGGTGGATGGTCAGCAGCACGGAGTTGACGCGCTCCAGGTAAGGCGTGATGCCGCCGTGCTCCAGGAACAGCGGCTCGCCTTCGTGCATGCCGACGCGCGGATGCTCGACGTCGACGTGCACCAGCAGCTCCTCGCCCTGGCGCCCGATCAGGAACGGGTGGCGCTCGATCAGCAGCGGCACTTCCGGGGCGTCCCAGCCGGCCTCGTTGAGGAACAGGTTTTCGCCGTGCTGGAAGCCGAACAGCGCCACCGGCTCGAACGAGGTCGCATCGTCGCTCTTGCGAAACACGATCGGATAGTGCGCCTGCAGCGTGCGGAATTCGGCGGGGAAGGTGAGGGCGAACATCACGTCGTCCCCCAGGGCGGCGGAGCGCTGCGTGAGCACGCGCAGGTCCTTGTGCTGGACGTTATTGAGCAGTACGGGATTGGGCATCTTGTCTCTTCGCAGTTTGCTTGATTGTCGTTAGATTTTTTGCAGGCCGTGGCGGCGGATATGCTCCAGCAGCGCGCGGTTCGACGGCAGGGCGCCCAGCATCCTGCGCGTCAGGTCGGCCGCTTCGCGGTAGTAATGCGCGGCGGCCTCGGGGTCCGCGCGGCGCGTGCCGCCCGGCGCCGGAGTAAATCCCATCCCGTACAGCACGTACTGCCAGCTGGCGGACGGGAACACTTCCTCGATGCGATGAAAGTCCAGGCGCGACGGCGGCCGGTGACGCCACAGCGCCAGCAGCTCGCGCAGCCGTTCCGGGATGGTCTCCTCGCTGCGGTTGTCTTCCCAGTAGGCGCCATCGCGCCGGCTCAGCACATAGTGCAGCTTGAGGAATTCGATGACCCGTTCCCAGCGATAGGTGAAGGCGTCATTGAAGCGGCGCGCGACGACGTCCATGTCCGCGCGCGTGGCCGGCAGGTCGTCGCTGACCAGCGCCGCCGACATTTCGACCAGCGCCAGCGCCGACGCTTCCAGCGGCTCGATAAAGCCGGCCGACAGGCCGATGGCGACGCAGTTGCGGTGCCAGAACTCGCGGCGGTAGCCTGGCTCGAACGTCAGCTTGCGCGGTGCGGGCATGTCGTCGATGCCGACGTAGGCGCGCAGGTCGGCTTCGGCCTGCTCATCGCTCGTGTGGGTGCTGGCGTAGACATGGCCGATGCCGCGCCGTGTCGGCAGGCCGATGTCCCAGATCCAGCCGGCGCGCTGCGCGGTGGACGTCGTCTGCGACGCGATCGGCGTGTCGTCGGCCGGGTACGGGATCTGCACGGCCAGCGCGCTGTCGTTGAACAGCACGTGGCGTTGCGGGACGACGGGAATACCGTAGTGACGGCCCAGCAGCATCGACTGCATGCCGGTGCAGTCGATGAACAGGTCGCCGGCGAGCGCGCCGTGTTCGCGCGTCCGCAGCGCGGCGATGTCGCCGTTGTCGTGCGATGCAATGCCGGTCACGTGATCGGGCACATAGCGTACGCCGAGGCGTTCCAGGCAGTGCTTGCGCAGGAAGACGCCGAACTTGCCGGCGTCGAGGTGATAGCCGTAGTTGGCGACGGCGGCGAATTCCGGCGTGCCCGCCTGCTTCGGCGCGCGGCCCTGCGCGCACAGGTGCGGCTGGAAGCTGACAAGGTCGGCAAACGGCACCTGCGCATAAGCCGACTGCCATGGTCCCACCAGATCCGCTTCGCCATAGCCCTGCGGCAGGACGAACGGGTGAAAGTAATAATCGTCGCCGGCCGGCTCGCGCCAGCCGCGGAACAGGGAGCCCTGCTTGAAGGCGGCATCGCATTCGCGGAAGAACGCCGTCTCGGAGACGCCGATGCGGCGCAGCGTGTCGCGCATCGACGGCCACGTGCCTTCGCCGACGCCGATGGGCGCCACGTCGGGCGATTCGATCAGCGTCACCTGGAGGCCCGGGTGATCGGCGGCGATAATGCCGGCCGTCAGCCAGCCGGCCGAGCCGCCGCCGACAATCACGATGCGTCGAATCGCTTGAACCATACGGTGTTCCTGACGACGAAGTTGCCTAAAAGTTTAACCGAAAAACTAATTCAGATTGCCAGAATTTAGTCCTTTCGCCAATGCCCGCAGGGCCGACCACGAGGGACGGCCCTGCCGGCGCGGCGTCTGGCGGTCAGAACTTGTAGCGCATTCCCAACATATAGCGCGGGCCGGTTTGCGTCGCGTTCACCAGCATGCTCTCGGTGCGGCCGTGCTGGCGGGTCGTCTCGTTGGTCAGGTTGATGCCCTCGAACTGCACCGACAGTTTCGGCGTGATGGCATAGTTGACGCTCAGGTCGAACTGGCCGTAGGCCTCCGTGTACTGCGGGTTCGGGCCGGCCGCGTCGAACGTCGAGGCGAGGAACTTGTCGCGCCAGTTGTAGGCCGCGCGCACCGTCCAGCCGGCGTTCTCGTAGATGCCGATCAGGTTGGCCGAATCGGACAGCCCGACCAGCGCGAACTGCTCGCCGATGCCGGCGTTGTTGAAGCCCAGGCCCGAATCGACATACGTGTAGTTGGCCGAGATGCCGAAGCCGCTGTCGCCGAACATGTGCTGCACGTTGAGCTCCAGCCCCTTCACGTCGGCCCGCTTTTGGTTCGAGAACGTCGTGATGCGGAACTTCGCCACCGGGTCGTTCGGCTGGCCGACGATCGTGCCCGTCGCGTTGCCGGAGGCATCGTCCGCGCCCCGCGTGACGCCCGCAGCCCCCGCGTGATTGCGGAAGATGTAGTTGCGGATGCAGGTGGTGTCGGCACCGGCGCAGCCGTTGGCAAGGGCCTCGTTCCAGAACGCGCCGCCCACCGGGGTGTGCAGGTTCTCCAGCGTGACGTCGACCTTCGACTGGCCCGCGTAGTTTTCCAGGTTCTTCTTGAAGAAGCCCACCGCGAAGAAGTTCTGCTTGCCGTAGTACCACTCGTAGGACAGATCGAGGTTCTTCGATTTCACCGGTTTCAACGCCGGGTTGCCCTGCGAGCCGGTGCCGCCGTCGAGACGGGCCAGGTTGTCCAGTACCACGCCGCCGGCGATCTGGTCGTAGCGCGGCCGGCCGATCGTATGGCCGTACGACAGGCGCAGCTTCATGTCGTCGCGCAACTGCAGGTCGGAGTCCAGGCTGGGCAGCAGATGGTGGTACTTGCCGGTCAGCGTGGTGAACGACGGATCGCCGAACTGCACCGGCAGCTCGTTCTGCGAAACCCAGCTGATCGACGTGGCCGTGGGCACGAGTGCCGTCGAGACGACGTCGGTTTTTTCATAGCGCAGGCCCAGCGCCGTGCGCAGCGGCAGGCGCGTGTCCCAGTCGGTATTGAACTGCAGGTACAGGCTCTTCGACTTTTCTTCCGTGCGCTGGTCGGTGTCCCAATGATCCTTGACCGAGTACAGGTCGGGCCGGCCGGACGCCTTGATGGCCAGGTCGCGTACCTGGCCGAAGTCGAACGTGTAGAAGTTGTTGAACAGGTTCGGGTTGCCGCTGCCGTCGATCTTGTCGAAATACTGGCGCACGGTCTCGGCGTGCCACACGCTGCTCGGGTAGTCGGCCGGACTGGTGGCGCCGCCCCACGTGTCGCGCTGCATCGTCGAGAAGGCCGAGCGGTTGTCGACTTTCGTGGCCGACAGGCCGAAGTTCAGTTCCGACGCTTCCAGCAGTTTTAACCGGCCCTTGAACTGCGTCTGCGTCACTTCGCCCTTCATGTAGCCGTTGCGGAAGGCGGAACCCGTCACCTGCTGCGGCGCGCGATTGAAATCCGCGCCCTGGATCGACAGCACGGGGAAGTCCTGGCTGAAGTCCGCCGTCGTGTTGCCGCGGCTGAAGGACGACGTGCCCAACACGTTGTCCGAGCCCCACGGACTGTCCGCCATCGATTCGGCGGTGGAGCGGTGCGCGTCCAGTTCCAGCTTCAGGCTGTTGTTGACCTTCCAGGCCGCGTTGAAGCCCAGCGACTTGTTTTCGCTTCTCGTCGCGAAGTCGGCGCCGCCCATGGCGATGTCGCTGTTGGCCGGATTGATGATCTCCGTGTAGACCAGCGGTCCGGCGGCCGGGCCATTGGTCCAGCTGCTGGTGGAGGGACCGAAATTGAACCAGGCGGACAAGTCCTGGCGGCGCGTCTGGATCTTGTTTTCCGAATAGGTGTAGTCGAGCGTGGTGGTGATGTCCTTGCGCGGCGCGAACTGGAACGTCAACTGGCCGTTGGTGCGCTGGCGTTGTACGCCGGAGAAGGCGTAGTTCAGATTTTGCGGCACCGAATACACGTCGGTGGGACCGGGGCGATTGGTGATGTTTTCCGAACCGGGCGCGCCGGGCTGCGGGATCGTGCCCCAATTGTTTTCGTCGCCGCGGAACGGGCCCTTCCAGCCGCTGGAGACAGAGGCCGTGTTGTACCCCAGATTGCGTTCCTGGTAGCTGGCGCTGACGGCCAGGCCGAACATATTGTCGTTCCACGTCGTGCTGTAGATGCCGGAGATTTCGGGCGTGACGCGGTCGCCCGATTTGACGTCACCCGGCAGGTTCGACGACGACTTGTCGTAGACGCCCTTGACGCCCACGCTGGCCTGGAAACCGGGGCGGTCCAGCGGCCGCGCCGTCATGACGTTCAGGGTGGCGCCGATGCCGCCCGTGGGCGTGTCGGCGCGGCTGGTTTTATAGACCTGGATCTGCGAAATCGCCTCGGAGGCCAGGTTGGCGAAGTCGAACGCGCGGCCATTCAGGTCACCCAGGTTCGACGTGGGCATTTGCCGGCCATTGAGCAGCACCATGTTGAAGTCGGGACCGACGCCGCGCACCGTCACCTTCGACCCTTCGCCGATCGAGCGGTCGATCGACACGCCGGAAATGCGCTGCAGCGATTCGGCCAGGTTCGTGTCGGGAAACTTGCCGATATCCTCGGCCACGATGCCGTCGACGATGCCGTCGGCATTGCGTTTCAGGTTCAGCGAGGACTGCATGCTGGCGCGCAGGCCCGTGACGACGACGGAGGCCACCGGTGCGTCGCCCGAGCTGCCAGACGTCGCCCCTGCGCTCTGGCCCGAAGTGTCGGCCTGCGCGACCTGCTCCTGCGCCAATGCCGGCCACGCGCAGGCACTGGCAACGGCCAGTGCAATCAGTTTCTGTTTTGCCTTGGGATAGTGCATTTCGTCTCCTGTGTTCTTATCGATCTTGTTTTGACACGTGGCGTTTCTCGGATGGAAACGTTTCCACACACGGCCGTTAAAGCCCCTGCAGTCTGTAAACATCAGCGTCCTGTTTCTGCCGGGTCTGTTGCGACGTCAGGGTTGATACACCCGGACGTAATCCACTTCGAACTGCCACGGCAGGCTGCTGTCCTGCACTTCACCACCCAGCACGCCGCCCACCGCCAGGTTCAGCAGCAGGTACTGCGGGCTGTCGAACGGCCATTTGTTGTAGTCGCCGTCCTTTGGATTGACGAGCTCGGCATAGTTGCGGCCGTCGACACCGATGCGGATGCGGTCCGGCGTCCATGTCAGCTGGTAATTGTGGAAGGCGTTGCAGGCGTCGGCCACCATGACCTTGTCGGTGCGGGCGGTGCCCATCGGCCAGTTGCTGGCACCCGTGTAGATGCTGCCGAGAATCTCGCCCGGCTTGTTGCCGACGTGTTCCATGATGTCGAGCTCGCCATCGACGGGCCACTTGCCTTTGGTTCCCAGCATCCAGATGGCCGGCCAGCTGCCGCGACCACAGGGCAGCTTGGCCCGCACGTCGATATACGCGTACGTCCAGCTGGCCTTGCCACGCGTGAGCAGCCGGGCCGACGAATACTGCTGGCCGCCGTAATCGGGCTGCGTTGCGAGCGCCTCGCGGCGCGCCGTGATGACCAGCTTGCCGTCCTGGACGCGGCTGTTATCAAGCCGCGCCCGGGCGTAGTACTGCAGCTCGTCGTTATGCCAGCCGGCACGGTTGCGCTCCGTGTCATAGTCCCAGCGCGCCGGATCGGGCAGGCCGTCGACGTCGAACTCGTCCGCCCAGACGAGGCGCCAGCCCGCGGGCACGTCCGCCCACGCCGCGGTGGTCAGCGCCAGCGCCATCGTCACGCACAGCAGTCTTGCGGCTGGGATCATGGGGTCCTTGATCGTTGCATGCAGTATCAGAGTCGTTTCATGGTAACGTTTCCATTTTGGCGACGCAACAGGACTTTGAAGCTTTGTACAAACAAACAACAGACGATACGGCGGAGCCGCTATGAACGTTTTGTACCAACAAACAACAGACGAAACCGTCAGACTCCGCCACGATAGCGGCAGCCAACCGAACAGGAAAAAATGACCGTGGCAACCATCAAGGACGTCGCCCGCCTGGCAGGCGTGGGACTCGGCACCGCCTCGCGGGCCATCAACGGCAGCGGGCCCGTGTCGCCGGCCACGCTGGCGAAAGTGCAGCAGGCGATCGACGCGCTGGACTTTCGTCCGTCGCACGCGGCGCGCTCGCTGCTGTCGGGCTCCAGCAAGATGATCGGCGTGTACATCCCCGCGCTGTCGGGCACCTTTTATACGCCGATCCTGCGCATGATCGATACGGAGCTGCGCGCGGCCGGCCTGCATATGGTGGTGGCGTTTGGCGTGGGGCTGGGCGACGACCGCCGCCAGGCCATCGACGGCATCGGCTTCCTGATCGAACGTGGGTGCGACGGCCTGATCGTCATGACCAGCGCGCTGGACGAAGACGATATCGCGGCGCTGGGCCCCAAGGTGGGGCGCCTCGTGGCGCTGAACCACCCGTTCGCGACGATCCCGGACCAGTGCTTTACCGTCGATCACGTCCTCGGCGGCCAGCTGGCCGCGCGCACGCTGCTGGAGCATGGTCACCGCGCCATCGCCGTCATCGCCGGCCCGCAAGCGCTGCCGGACAACATGGCCCGCATCGACGGTTTCATGGGGGAGCTGGCGCGGCATGGTATCGCGCCCGGCGATGTCTGGCTGCGCTGGAGCGATTTCTCGCCCGCCGGCGGCTGGGACGCCGCGGCGGCACTCGTCGCCTCGGGCCGGCGCTGCACGGCACTGTTCTGCGCCAACGACGAAATGGCCGTGGGCGCGCTGTCGTACTTCCAGGAGGCGGGCATCCGCGTGCCGCAGGACTTGTCCGTGCTGGGCTACGACGATACGCCCAGCGCGGAGTATTCGGCGCCGCGGCTGTCTTCCGTGCGCATGCCGTGGCGGCCGATGACGCTGAACGGCATCAACGCGCTGCTGAACCTGTGCTACGGGCTGGGACGCCCCGTGGAGCGGGACTTTCCCGTGACGGTGACGCTGCGGGCGTCGGTGGCCCGCACGCCGGCTTGACGTTGCTGTCAGCTGCGGCCCACGTGATCAGATCTGCGCCTGGCCATTTCGTCACGCCATCGGCACGCTCGCGGCCGGCGGGGCAGCTGGGCGAGTGACCGCCAGCAACGCTTAACACCGGGGTCAGGTCCGACATTCGGACATTCATGTCCGAATGTCGGACCTGACCCCTTTAGTTGAATGTGGGACCTGACCCCTTTAGTTGATCCCTTAGTTATCACCCCATAGTTACAGCGAGCTCGCCAGTCCTCGGCTGTTCCGCCAGGCGCCAGCTATCCATTGCCAGCGCCAATGTCCGAATGTCGGACCTGACCCCGCAGTGATCTATCCCAACCAGCAGATCGACACCCTGGTCCCGATAGCGCTACAATTGCAAGTGATTCTCATTTCGATTCTCATTCACAGCCAATTGCCAGGAGTTGCAATGCCCGCCGTCCGCCTGTCCGTCCGTCCTCAGTCCCGCCGCCATCTGCGAGCGACCCTCCTCTGCGCCAGCCTGGCATTGATTTATCCGGCGACGCACGCGCAGCAGGTGGGCGGGCCGATGGCGGAGACGGAAGCGCCGATGCCGACGGTCACCGTGACCGGCAGCGTTGAACCCGGCACCGGCACGGAGGGCTCCGGCTCGCTGGCCAGCCGCAAGGCCACGGTATTCAAGGGCGTGGAATCCGTGCGCGACATCCCCCAGCCGGTCACCGTCATCACGCGCCAGCTGCTGGACGACCGCGCTCTGCTGGACTTGCAGGAGGTGCTGCAGAACACGCCGGGCGTGTCGGTCGATTACGTGGACAGCGAGCGCGTCACGTATTTCTCGCGCGGCTATCAGATCGACGCGCTGCAGATCGACGGCTTTACCATCAACCAGAGCGGCTCGGCATTCGTGCAGCCCGATACGGCCGTGCTCGACCGGGTGGAGGTGCTGCGCGGCGCATCCGGCATGTTGCGCGGGTCGGGCAATCCGTCCGCCACCGTCAACATGGTGCGCAAGCGGCCGACCAGGACGCTGCAGGCGTCCATCGGCGCCACGTTCGGCTCGTGGGACCGCTACCGCGTCGAAGGCGACCTGTCCGGCCCGCTCAACGCGGCAGGCACCGTGCGCGGCCGCATCGTCGCCGTCAACGACGAGAAGGATTTCTTTCAGAAGACGAAGCACGAAGACCGCAAGGTGCTGTACGGCGTGATCGAGGCCGATCTCGGCCGCAACACGACCGTGACGGCCAGCCTGCAGCACACCGACCTGGACGCCAATGGCGCCTGGGGCAACCTGCCCACCAATTTCGACGGCTCGCCGCTGAACCTGCCGCGCGAACTGTATCTCGGCGCGGACTGGAACCGCTGGAACCGCTACAACCAGCAGGCGTTCGCGGAAATCGAGCACCGCTTCGACAACGACTGGACGATCAAGGCCAGCGCCGCATGGACCCGGCTGCACCTGAAGGAAAACGGTTTTAAACAGACGTATTTCGTTCGCCCTGCCGGCGCCACCAACCCCTACCTGATGAACGTGACGACGGCCCAGTACACGGGCGCCGACAGCGACCAGCGCAACTTCAACGTCACCGCCAACGGGCCATTTTCTCTGTTCGGCCGCACCCACCAGCTAGTGGTCGGCGGCGAAAGCCTGCGCACGGACGCCACCGACAGCTGGGGGCAAGGCAACCTGTATCAGCTCAACAACGTCGACATCCGCACGTGGGACCCGCACACCTCGTATGCCGAGCGTGACGTGCCGATGACGGGCAGCGCCGCGCCCACCTTTACCCGCCAGAAAGGCGCGTTTGCCACGGCCCGCCTGTCGATTGCCGATCCGCTGACTGTCATGGTGGGCGGCCGGCTGAGCTGGTGGGAATACGAGGCCGTCAAGACGCCGGCCAATAACTACAAGATCAACCGCGAGGCAACACCGTTTGCCAGCGTCGTCTACGATTTTACAAAGAACATCAACGGCTACGTCAGCTACACGGAAATTTTTACACCGCAAAACGTCAAGGATGCCAACGGCAATATCCTTGACCCGATTCGTGGCGAAGACTACGAGGCGGGCGTCAAGGGCGAATTCTTCGGCGGCCGCCTGACCGCCTCGGGCAGCGTCTTCCGCATCAACAACGTCGGCCGCGCCATTGAAGACGCCGCCAGCGCCGACCCATGCCTGCCGTACTACACCACCGGCCATTGCCGCATCGCCGGCGGCAAGACCCAAAGCGAAGGTTTTGAACTGGAGCTCGCCGGCGAACTGCTGCCGGGCTGGCAGGTCATGGGCGGCTATACCAACACGCGCACCAAATACCTGGTGGACAGCAATGCGGCCAACGTCGGCCAGCCACTGCGCTCGATCGACCCGCGCCACCAGCTGCGCGTGTTCACGACGTATCGCCCCCAAGGTGCACTACAGGGCGTGACGATGGGCGGCGGCGCGCAGCTGCAAAGCGACGCGTACGCCACCGCCAGCGGCCTGACGACGCGCCAGGGCGGCTACACCGTCTACAACGCCATGCTGGGCTACAAGTTCAACGAACGTTATGCGCTCCAGGTCAATGTCAACAACGTGTTCGACAAGACCTACTACAAAAAGTTCGCGCCGACGGGGATCAGCAATTACTACGGCGATCCGCGCAATGTGGTGGTGTCGTTGCGCGCCACGTTGTAAGCGTTACGGCCGAGGTTGTGGCAACATCGGTGCCTGACCCCGATGTTGACACAACCTCGGCTGTTGTCACCGTCAGGTGTCGGCTGGGTGATGGATGCCGTCGCTGGTGGGTACCGGTCCCAGCTCGAATGGATTGACGCCTTCCAGGCAGCCTACGTTGTAACCGTACTCGTTCGGGTTGGAGCGGCGCCGGTGGTGCGTATAGATGCCGCAGCGCGAGCAAAAATAATGCTCGGCCACGTGCGTGTTGAACTGGTACAGGGTCAGCGCCTCGACGCCCTGCACGATCCGCAGTCCCTCCAGCGGCACCGCTGCGACGATCGCGCCCTTGCGGCGGCAGATGGAACAGTCGCAGCGGCGCGGGTCGACAATGCCGTCGGGCAGCGTCAGCGCCAGCACCACGGCGCCGCAATGGCACGATGCGCGGTGGACGGGTTCAATCCTCGTATTGCCGACCTGTCTGATCATGTGAGCTCCTCGCAAGCGGTAGAGGCAGTCATTGTAGGCCACACCTGGGCTACACTGGCAGCCCGTCCACCATCCGGAGTCCGCATGCCCACCGTGCAAGACTGTCTGCTGCTCGCTGCCTACAACGCCGACATGAACCGCAAGCTGTATGACGCCGCCGCGCGCCTGCCCGCGCAGCAACTGGGCGCCGACCGCGGCGCCTTCTTTGGCTCGCTGCTGGGAACGATGAACCACCTGGTCGCGGGCGACACGATCTGGCTGACACGCTTTGCGCGCCATCCGGCGGCATTCACTGCGCTGGCGGAACTGCGCGAAGCACCCATTCCGACCAGCCTGACGCAGAACTATGGCGACGACCTGCCAACGTTGCAGGCCCATCGCACCCGGCTGGACGGCTTCATCACGGGACTGGCCGCGGAACTGACCACCGCGCACCTGGACACGCCCCTCACGTACCGCAGCACCCGCGGTGTCGAATACCGCAAGCGGTTCGGGTCCGTTCTACTGCACTTTTTCAATCACCAGACGCATCACCGCGGGCAGGCGAGCACCTTGCTGACGCAGGCGGGCATCGACATCGGCGTTACCGACCTGCTGCTGCTGGTCGACGACGTCTGATCAGCCGGTGACCGCCGTCATCGGCACCATCGCCTTCATGACCTGCAGCACGGCAGGCCCGAGCAGCACGACCAGCAGCGCGGGGAAGATAAAGAAGATCAGCGGGAACAGTAATTTGGTGGCGATCTTGGCCGCCTGCTCTTCCACCATCTGGCGGCGCCGCGTGCGCAGCTGATCGGATTGCACGCGCAGTGCCACGCCCACGCTGGTGCCGAAGCGGTCGGCCTGGATCAGCATTTTGACCAGCGCGTCGACGTCTTCCACGCCCGTGCGCAGTGCCAGGTTGCGCAACGCCTTGTCCTTGGCGCTGCCGGCGCGCAGCTCCAGGGTCACCAGTTGCAGCTCCTCGGCCAGGATCGCGCTTTTCAGGCCGATCTCCGCGCCGACGCGCGCCAGCGCCGCATCCATCGCCAGCCCCGCTTCGACGCACACCGTCATCAGGTCCAGCGCGTCCGGGAAGCATTCGAAAATCTCGCGCTGGCGTTCGGCGATCTTGCGCTTCAGGATCATGTCGGGCAGGTAGTAGCCGCAGGCCGCGGCGATAACGAGCCATAGGATCGTCACGCTGGCAGCGCGCTGCGCGTCATGCCGCAGCAAGAGATACAGCAGCAGCGGCAAGCCCAGGGTCAGTACCGTTTTCCCGGCGTGGAACAGGCCCGGCGTCGTCGCGCCGCGCCAGCCGGCATGGATGAAACGCAGCCGCACGGGCGAGCCTTCCCACCCTTCGGCCGGCACGGACAGCCGTGCCAGCGGCGCAGCCACTTGCGCCAGCCGCTGCAGCCAGTTGCCGCTTGGGGCGGCGCGCGTTTCGCGTTCGTCCAGCGCCGTCAGGCGGCCCTTGACGGGGTCGCGCGTCAGCAGCAGCATCGCCAGCGCGACGACGCCGAATACACTGATGAACAGCGCGGCCAGGATCAACACTTGGGAAGTCGTCATCATCGCTCCTTACACGCGCAGCCGGATCAGCTTACGGATGGCCAGCACGCCGGCCAGCATCATCGTCGCGGCGCCGTACAGCATCTTGCGTCCATTGGGGTCCGTCACCAGGACACCCATCGTTTCGGGATTCGCCAGATACATCACGCCGCCCGCACCGAACGGCAGCAGGCACAGGATCCAGGCCGACATCCGGCCTTCGGCCGACAGCACGCGCACCTGCCCCAGCAGCTTGTGACGATCACGGATGATGGCGCTGATCGATGCGAGCAATTCCGTCAGGTTGCCGCCCGTCTCGCGCTGGATCAGCACCGCGACCACGAAGTACTGCAGGTCCATGCTGGGCACGCGCTGCGCCAGGTTGTTCAGTGCATCGCCCATGGCGACGCCGAAATTGACCTCATCGAACGCCGCCTTGAATTCCTCGCCCAGCGGCGCACCCATCTCGTCGCCGACCAGCTTCAACGCGGTCGGAAAGGCGTGGCCCGCGCGCATGGCGCGGCTCATCATGTCCAGCGCCTCGGGCAGCTGACGTTCGAACTTCGCCATGCGGGCCGCCTTGGTGCGCGCCAGGTACAGCAGCGGCAGGGAGCCCATGCCGGCAGCCGTCAACAGCACGACAAGGCCGGGCACGTGCAGCAACGGCGTCAGCACGAGGCCCGCGACAAAACCGCCGGCGCACAGGCACAGCAGGCGCGCGACCATGTAGCCGGCGCCCGCC
>Ga0265797_10002035_pt1 | contig 34848 bp, 39 predicted proteins | sample P2T30metagenome_FD_192433 | JGI IMG/M metagenome (GOLD analysis project Ga0265797, IMG submission 192433) | Plant litter microbial communities from East Loma Ridge, Irvine, California - P2 T30 | ecosystem: Environmental > Terrestrial > Plant litter > Unclassified | place: USA: California...
AGGCTGGATCGATCGCGCGCTCACGCGCCGGCCGCGGCGGCCGGCGCCGCCCGGCCCGCATCAGGTGTTGCGGCGCGGGTAGCCCTGGGACAGGATGCGCTGCCAGACAAGCTCTTTTTGTTCGGCGTTCATCGACACCCAGTTCGCCACTTCGGCCACAGTGCGTCCGCAGCCGCGGCATATTTCATCGAACGTGGTCGAGCACACGGCCACGCACGGGGTGTCGGGACGCACCGGCGGCGGCCCGCCGTCAGCGCGCCGGTCCGACATCGAGCTTGTCCCAGCCATCGTGGCCGAGCCGTTCCATGGTGTCGATATTCTTCTCGAAGATCTCGGCCGCATCCGGGAAAGCCTCGACCGCGCGCTCGATGCTGTCTTCACGCAGCAGATGCAGGATCGGGTACGGCGCGCGATTGGTGAAGTTGGCGATATCGTTGCTGTCGGTGTCGGCGAACTGGTAGTTCGGGTGAAAGCTGGCCACTTGCAGTTCACCGTCGAGCTGCATGTCTTCGACGGCGGCATCGGCCACGTCCAGGAACTCGTTGTAGTCCTCGAAGTCGGTCAGCACGAACGGGTGGATCAACAGCGTGGTGTCGATTTCTTCGGCCGGCGTGTCGGACAGGCGCTGCAGCTCGTCCATCAGGGTTTCCAGCAGCGCTTCAGGGGTGCTGGCATTCGAGACGACGTAGCGCACCTGCTCCTTGACGTACACCGATTTGGCGAACGGGCAAAGATTCAGGCCGATCACGGCGCGCTCGAGCCACTGGCGCGTGGCGGCGACGATGGCGTCGTCGTCGGCATTGAGGTTGGCAGTGCTCATGAAAATGGTTTTCCTTGGTGCGAACAGCAAACCCTGATTGTACGCACTCTTTGCGCAAGCTCATAGATAGCCCTCCCGCCGGACATAGAGTAAGACCGGTATGAGGGTCCTTGCAGCCAGCCCGGCTGACCCACGGCAAGCCGACGTAAAAATCGGCAATTTTCATGATCAGGCTGCCATCGTCTGTTTTCTTGCTGGCATCTTGTTTAATTCCCACGGGCAACTAAATTGTAACGACATTGACATACTTCTTGACTCGGCGGACAGACCCTCCGTACACTCAGCCCTTGTTCTCGGTCCGTTATTCCTGAACGCAACATTGGAAAGCCATGCAACCTATGACCCGCACTACCGCAGCGCTCGCTGTTCTGGCACTTCTGGGCGCCGCGCCCCTGAGCCATGCCATGGATGCCGCACCGCTGTCGGCCGTTCAGGCCCAGAACCAGACCAACCGCACCAGCCTGCCGGCCACGCTGGCGCCGCTCAAGGTCGACGCGTTCAAATCCGATGCATTCAGATCCGACGACTACCGCGAAACCGACGTCTGGGCCCGTATCCGCAGCGGCTACGCCATCCCCGACCTGAACAACGCGCTGGTCACCCGCCACGCCCAGTCCTACGCCAACCACCCCGGCAATCTGTCGCGCATCTCCGGTCGCGCCTCGCCCTACCTGTACCACGTGGTGTCCGAACTTGAAAAGCGCGGCATGCCGACCGAGCTGGCGCTGCTGCCGGTGATCGAATCGGCCTTCAATCCGCAGGCCATGTCGAGCGCCAACGCCGCCGGCCTGTGGCAGTTCGTGCCGGGCACCGGCAAGGACTTCGACCTCAAGCAGAACATGTTCAAGGACGAGCGCCGCGGCGTGCTGGCCTCGACCGACGCCGCCCTGACCTACCTGCAGCGCCTGTACACGATGTTCGGCGACTGGCAGTTGGCACTGGCCGCGTATAACTGGGGCGAAGGCAATGTCCAGCGCGCCATCAAGAAAAACCAGGCCGAAGGCAAGCCGACCGACTTCGACAGCCTGGCCGAGCTGATGCCGGCCGAGACCCGCAACTACGTGCCCAAGCTGCAAGCGGTCAAGAACGTGGTGGCCAATCCTTCGCAGTTCGGCATCACGCTGCCGGCGATCGACAACCAGCCCTACTTCACCACGATCGACAAGACCAGCGACATGGACCTGACCGTCGCGGCCCAGCTGGCCGAGATGTCGCTCGATGAATTCAAGGCGCTCAATCCGCAGTTCAAGAAGCCGGTGATCACCGGCGCCGAGACCAAGATCCTGCTGCCGAAAGAAAACGCCGAGAAGTTCCACCTGAACCTGGCGCAATGGGGTCATGCCCTGTCGACCTGGACCACGCACAAGATCACCGGCGCGCGCGAAAGCATTGCCTCGCTGGCCTCCAAATTCGGCACCACGCCCGAAGTCATCCGCCAGGCCAACAATATCCCGGCCCAGTCGCGTCTCAAGACCGGCTCGACCATCCTGGTGCCGAAGACCTCGGCCTCGAGCCACAGCGACATCGCCGAGAACATCATCGAGAACGCCGTGGTGGCGTTCGAAGCCGAGCGCGCCAGCGCCAAGCGCAGCTCACGCTTCAAGGCCAAGGCCAATGCCGGCAAACCGAAGCGTATCGCGCGCGCCACCTCTTCCAAGCGCAAGCAGCGCTGATCACGGGGCGCGGCCAAGCGGGCCGCAGGGCCCTATAAGCACAGGCGCCAGCGGGCATTCCCACCCGCGCCTGTGCGGTTTTGAAGGTGGGCGTGCACGCTGATCAAAAAACCTGTATAGTACGGTTTGTGCGCTGCATCATCCTGTGCTTTTGATGGCACGGCAAGAGTCGACAGCGGCAGTACCCAACGAACATGCAATTCATGGCAGCACCTGCATCCCTTCGTCGGCAGTACCCTAGCAGCTACGCAAACCCCAGGCAGCTCGTTCCTGAGCGCCATTCAAAAAGCCCTCCGCCTTCAGGTGTCATCTTTCAGACACCATCCCGGCGCAAAGCTTTTGTGCCGAAATTTCTTTCTCTATTAAGTCATTTCGTTTGTCGGTTCGCGTTGCATTTTTTACGTTCGCGCCAACGTGCGAGCGTGCATGATTTATTCCGAAAGTATTCCACATGAGTTTTGAAGCCCTAGGCCTCCACGCGTCCCTCGTCCAGGCAGTGACCGAAGCCGGCTACACCAGCCCGACCCCAGTTCAGGCGCAAGCCATTCCTGCAGCCATCGCACGCCGCGATCTGCTGGTGTCGTCGCAGACCGGTTCGGGCAAGACCGCAGCGTTCATGCTGCCGGCCCTGCATCAGCTCGCCAATCTCGAAGTCGCGCCTGCCGGCAAGACCCCTGCGCAAGAAGCGCAGGCGGCCCGTGCCCGCGGCGAACGCGTCCGTTTCAAGCCAGCCCAGCCGAAAATGCTGGTGCTGACCCCAACCCGTGAGCTGGCGCTGCAAGTAACCGCCGCCACCGAGCAGTACACCACCCAGATGCGCCGCCTGCGCTGCGTCTCGATCCTGGGCGGCATGCCTTACCCGAAGCAGATGCAACTGCTGGCCAAGAATCCTGAAATCCTGGTCGCCACCCCTGGCCGCCTGATCGATCACATGGAATCGGGCAAGATCGACTTCTCCGAGCTGCAGATCCTGGTGCTCGACGAAGCCGACCGCATGCTCGACATGGGCTTCATCGACGACATCGAAAAGATCGTCGCCGCGACCCCGTCGACCCGCCAGACCATGCTGTTCTCGGCAACCCTCGATGGCGTGGTCGGCAACATGGCGCGCCGCATCACCAGCGACCCGATGACGGTGCAGATCGCCAGCGCCGGCAACCGCCACGAGAACATCTCGCAGCGCGTGCACTTCGTCGACGACCTGTCGCACAAGAACCGCCTGCTGGACCACCTGCTGCGTGACGAAGGCATGGACCAGGCCGTGGTGTTCACCGCCACCAAGCGCGACGCCGACATGATCGCCGACCGCCTCAACATCGCCGGCTTCGCTGCCGCCGCACTGCATGGCGACATGCACCAGGGCGCCCGTAACCGCACCCTGGACAGCCTGCGCCGCGGCAGCGTCAAGGTGCTGGTGGCAACCGACGTCGCCGCGCGCGGTATCGACGTGCCGAACATCACCCACGTGGTGAACTACGATCTGCCGAAGTTCCCTGAAGACTACGTGCACCGCATCGGCCGTACCGGCCGCGCTGGCCGTAACGGCACCGCGATCTCGCTGGTGAACCACTCGGAAGGCATGAACATGCGCCGTATCGAGCGCTTCACCCGCCAGCCGGTCCCGGTCGGCGTGATCGAAGGTTTCGAGCCAAAGCGCAGCGCACCGGCAGCCCGTGCCGGCGCCCGTCCAGGCTGGAAGCCAGGCGACGGCCGCACTGCCGCCAAGCCAGCCCAGCGCAGCTTCGGCAAGCCAGCCGGCGCCCGTGAAGGCGGCTATGGCGACCGCACCCCGCGTGAGCCGTATGCACCACGCGCCGACCGCGCACCGAGCGAAAGCCGTTACGCCGACCGTGGTCCGCGTGAAGGCTACGCGCCGCGTCCACAGGGCGACCGTCCTGCGGCCGCAGCACGCGCCCCGCGCGAAGGCCAGCCGCAAGGCCAGCGCCGCGAAGGTGGTTACAAGGGCGCCCACCCGCGTTCGATGGACGGCGCACGCCGCTCGTTCGGCGAATAAGTTCGCCCTCGCGTGACACACAGAACGGCTGCCTCGGCAGCCGTTTTTTTTGTTTCCGCTATACTCGGCACCCCACCCGCATACCGTCCCGTCCGCGCTCTTCGCAATGCCCCGTCCCCGCATCCTCATCGTCAGTCCCGCCTCGGCGAACGACAATAACGGCAACTGGCAAAGTGCCAGCCGCTGGGCGCGCTTTTTGCGCGCCGGCTACCGGGTCGCGATCGCGCCCGGCTGGACCGACGGCGACCCCGTACCCGCGCTTCTGATCGCCCTGCACGCGCGGCGCTCGGCCGCGGCGCTGGCGGCGTTGCGTGGCGCGCATCCGCAGCAGCCTTCGGTGCTGGTGCTGACCGGCACCGACGTCTACCGCGATATCGACGCCGACGCCAGCGCCCAGGCGTCGCTCAGGCACGCCGATGCGATCGTGGTGCTGCAGGCCGACGCCCTGCGCCGCCTGCCGGCTGCGGCGCGTGCCAAGGCCAGCGTCATCCACCAGTCGGCGCCGCCGCTGGCGGCCCATGCGGCCCCTGCGGGCGCCGCGCCGCGCCTGCGCGACATCTGCATGATCGGGCATCTGCGCCCCGAAAAAGACCCGCTCACGTTCATGCGCGCCGCGCAGCTGGTGCAGCGCGCCGGCCTGCGCCTGACCCACATCGGCGGCGTGCTCGACCCGGCGCTGGGCCAGGCCGCCCTCGACGCGGCGCGCACCACCCCCCATTACCGCTGGCTCGGCGCGCTGCCCCGTGGACGCACCCGGCAACACTTGAAACGCAGCCATGCGATGGTGCTTGCCTCGACGATGGAGGGCGGCGCCAACGTGATCATCGAAGCCATTACCTGCGGCGTGCCGGTGCTGGCCTCGAACGTCGGCGGCAACCGCGGCATGCTGGGCGAGGATTACGCCGGCTATTTTGCGGCGGGCGATAGTGCGGCCCTGGCGCGCCTGCTCGAACGCAGCCTCGACCAGCCCGACTTTTACGCGCTGTTGCGGCGCCAGTGCGCCGCGCGCAGGCACCTGTTCGCGCCCGAGGTCGAGCAAGCGCTGCTGCGCAACTTGGTGGATAATCTTTTGCGTTGAATAACGCTTACCGGAAAAATCTAAATGAGCACCAGCGACCAAGCAATCAAACTCACCTCGTTTTCTCACGGCGGCGGCTGCGGCTGCAAGATCGCGCCCGGCGTGCTGGCCGAGATCCTGAAGTCGTCGAGCGGCTTCCCGTTGCCGAAAGAATTGATGGTCGGGATCGAGACCGCCGACGATGCCGCCGTGTACAAACTCAACGACGAGCAGGCGCTGATCGCCACCACCGACTTCTTCATGCCGATCGTCGACGATCCGTTCGACTTCGGCCGCATCGCCGCCACCAATGCGATCTCGGACGTGTACGCGATGGGCGGCACGCCGATCATGGCGCTGGCGCTGGTCGGCATGCCGATCAACAAGCTGCCGCTGGACACCATCGGCCAGATCATCCGCGGCGGCGAATCGATCTGCGCCGAAGCCGGGATCCCGATCGCCGGTGGCCACACCATCGATTCGGTCGAGCCGATCTATGGCCTGGTGGTGCTGGGCCTGGTGCATCCCTCGAAGGTCAAGCGCAATGCCGATGCCAGGGCTGGCGACGTGCTGGTGCTGGGCAAGCCATTGGGCGTGGGCGTGCTGTCGGCGGCCCTCAAGAAAGACGTGCTCGGCCCCGAAGGCTACGCCGCCATGATCGCCAACACGACCAAGCTCAACAAGCCGGGCCGGCTGCTGGCCGAGATGCCTGGGGTGCATGCACTGACCGACGTCACCGGTTTCGGCCTGCTCGGCCACCTGCTCGAGCTGGCGCGCGGCGCGCAACTGACAGCGCAGCTCGACATGCCGGCGATCCCGCTGCTGCCTGGCGTGCTGCAACTGGCGCATGACGGCTACTTTACCGGCGCATCAGGGCGCAACTGGGATGCCTACGGCAAGGACGTGCAACTCGACGCCGCCATCAGCGCGGCCCAGCGCGCGCTGCTGACCGATCCGCAGACCTCCGGCGGCCTGCTGGTGTCGTGCGACCCGGCTGCCGTGGACGAGGTGCTGGCACTATTCGTGCGTGACGGCTTCGGCGAGGCCGCCGTGATCGGCCGCATGGACGCTGGCGCGCCGGGCGTGACGGTCAGGGCCTGAAGGCGCCACCTGAAACAGACCGGGGTCGCGCCCGGGATTGCCGATATCGGGCGCGATCTCGAACATCACACCGCCCAGCTCGACACGGGTCGCCATCCACTGCAGCAAGTCGTAGCGCATCGCATGCGCATATCCCTGGGTGCCGGCGAAGCCGCGCGCCTGCGACAGCCAGCTCAGCGAGGCCAGGCCGCGGTCCAGCATCGCTGCGCAGCAGCGCCCTGAGCCATGCACGCCGACCCGGTAGCCGGCCGGCCCGCCCATTGTGGCGCGGATGCCGGTGAAATAGGCGCTGATCGGTCCATCGACCTCGGCGCGCGTGGCGTCGTGTTCCAGTGCAATATAGATTGCGCTCCTGGCCGGCTGACCGGCGGCGCGCGCCAGCCGCAGCGCGTTGGCGCCGTCGAGCAAACCTTGCTCGCGCGTGAAATACGCCTCATGGGTCGCGCCATGGCGCCACAGCGCGCCGATGTGCAGCCCGGCGTCGCTCAGGCAGCGCGCTTCGTGGCGGTCCAGGCTGATGGCTGGGTCATGGCTGTAGCTGCGGATCACGAAATCATAGCCGCGCCGGCGCAGCGCTTCGGCATGCCGGCCCATATTGTGCATGGTGTCAAAACCCTTGAGCGTCGTCATATCGGCTCCTCAGGCGCGGTCGGCGCCGGGATGGACGGCGTGCTCGTCGAGCCCCGGACGGCGCAGCTTGCCAGGGCGCCGCAGCGCCAGCAACACGGGCGCCACCAGCAGCAGCAAAAACAGCACCGCCACCAGCGCCAGTATCACCGGCAAGGGAAATACGACAGCGAGATCTTGGTTCATGACAGCTCCCGGTCAGTTACATCGCGCGCCAGATTGGTTTCGCGCAAGACCGTACTGTGCCACCGCCGCAATCGGCTGAACTTGACCCGCCGCAATGCTCAGCAGGCCGTTGCTACGGCGCCGCACTGGGAGCGGTCGCGGGCGCCGCCCGCAGCCGGATCAAGCGCGCTCGACCGAACTCAAGCGTGCCGCGCCAGCGGCGGCACCCCGTCGTCGCCCGGCGACTGATCCTTGCCGGCTTCGGCCTGCCCGACCCGCTCGTACTCGGCAATCACCTGGGCACCCAGCAGCAACAGCGTGGCCGCGATCTCGAGGCTGAACATGACGACGATGGCGGTTGTCATCGAGCCATACACCAGGTTCACCTGCGACAGGGTCGAGAAATACCAGACCAGGACATGGCGCGCCGCCTCCCACAGCAGCGCAGCGGTGACGCCGCCGATGGTGGCGTGCCACAGCGACAGGCGCCCCACAGGCATCACCAGATAGATCGAGGTCAGCACCATGATCTCGCCCAACAGGCCCAACAGATACAACAGCGCGCCCGAGACACCGTCGAGCGACCAGCGATAGTTGAACAGCCACACGCTCTCGGTGCCCAGCACCTGCAGCGCGCCGGCCACCAGGGTCACGATCATGATGCCGAATCCGAGCGCCACGATGTAGCAGTAAGGCAGCAGCGCAGATACCGCATAGTGGCGCCGGCGCAGCGCGACCCGGTGCACGAAGATCACGCTCATGGCGCTTTCCAGCACCGTGAAGGCAAGCGAACTGAAAAACAGCATGGTGCCGGCCAGCACCCAGGTGATGAGCTGGCGGTCTTCCAGGAAACTGGCGACCTCGGTCACGATGGGTTGCGATTGTCCCGGCACCAGCAGTTCGAGATAGCGGCGCAGCGTATCGAGCAGCTCGGTCTGGTCAATGAAGTGCGACAGCACCACCACCACCAGCATCAGGAACGGCACGATCGACAGCAGCGCGTAATAGGCCACCGCGCCGGCCAGCAGCAAGCCCTGGTTGGCGCGAAAGCCCTTGAATACCTGCAGCGCGAACGCGAGCGGGTGCGACAGGATATAGATATTCGCGCGCTTGTCGAGCAGGCGCGTGCGCCAGTCACGCCGACGAGTCATCGGGCCAGCCGGATGCCGGTAAATTGCCAGCGTGCACCGGTCGGGAAGAAGTTGCGGTAGCTCACGCGCGCATGGTCTTCGGGCGTGGCGCATGAGGAACCGCGCAGCACATACTGGTTGATCATGAATTTGCCGTTGTATTCACCGATCGCGCCGGGCGCCGGGGCATAGCCGGGGTACGGTGCATAGCTGCTGCTGGTCCACTGCCAGCATGCGCCGAACATCTGCTGCAAGCCGTCGCCGCTGGCGCCATCCGGGTGATGCGACGCGCGCGTCCCGCTCAGGCTGGCCTGGCGCGCCGCGAATTCCCATTCGGCCTCGGTCGGCAGGCGCGCATTGCACCAGCGCGCGTAGGCGTCGGCCTCGTACAGCGACACGTGCGTCACCGGACGCTGCAGGTCGAGTGCGCGCGCGCCGTGCAGTGTGAATTCGTGCCAGCTGCCGTCGGCTTGCGGCAGCCAGTAGAGCGGCGCCGTGATCTCGCCGGCGCAGACCCGGTCCCAGCCTTCGGCCAGCCACAGCGCCGGGTCGCGATAGCCGCCGGCCTCGACAAAGGCCAGGTATTCGCCATTCGTGACCAGGCGCGAAGCCAGCGCGAACGGCGCCACATAGGTGCGGTGGCGCGGCAGTTCGTTATCGAAACAGAAGCCGCGCCCGTTGTAGCCGATCTCGGCCAGGCCGCCCTCGAACGGCAGCCAGTCGAGCGCCGCTACGGCGGGGGCCTCGGCCAGGGCATCATCGGCATAGGCCGGATACAGCGGACTGCACGAGAGCAGGTGCTTGACGTCGGTGAGCAGCAATTCCTGGTGCTGCTGCTCGTGCTGCAGGCCGAGCTCGACCAGTGCAGCAAGCGCATCGTCGACGCCCTTGCCCAGCAGCGCCAGCATGCGCCGGTCGACATTGGCACGGTAGGCTTTCACCTGGTCGAGTGACGGCCGCGTCAGCAGACCGCGCTGCGGGCGCGGATGCTTGGCGCCGACGCCGTTGTAATACGAATTGAACAGCACCCGGAATGCCGGGTGGAACGGCGCAAAATTGTCTTCGCGCGGCTCGAGGATGAAGGTCTCGAAGAACCAGGTGATATGCGCCAGGTGCCATTTTACCGGACTGGCGTCGGGCATCGACTGGGCGCAGCAATCCTCGTTCGAGAGCGGCGCCGCCAGTTGCAGCGAACGGGCACGCACCGCACTGAAACGGCGCTGCAGGCTATCGTCGCGCAGCATGTTCATTGGGGCAAGGCCTGGGCGTGGATCACGGCGAACGGACACTGCGGATCGGTCCAGACCCGGGTCGCCTCGAAACCGCAACGCTCGAGCAGCCCGATGGCGTCGGCCGGCTGGTACTTGTAGCTGTTCTCGGTGTGAATGCGCTCGCCGATCTTGAATTGGCGGGCGCCGCCGTGCCAGTGCACATCCTGGTCGCGCGTCGCTTCCAGGTGCATCTCGACCCGGCCGCGCGCGGCGTTGTAGAAGCCGTGATGCCGCCAGGCGCGGATGTCGAAGTCGGCGCCGAGCAGCGTATTGACGTGACGCAGGATGTTCAGGTTGAAGGCGGCGGTCACGCCGAGCGCGTCGTCGTAGGCGGCGTCGAGCAGCGCGGCCTCTTTGACCAGGTCGATGCCGATCAGGATCGCGCCATCGTCGCCGCATTGCAGGCGCAGGCGGCGCAGGAAGGCCTGCGCTTCATCGGGGGTAAAGTTGCCGATCGACGAGCCGGGGTAGAAGAACAGGCGGCGGGCATCGCTGACGCCCTCGGGCATGACGAACTCTTGCGAAAAGTCCATGCCGATGGCCTGCATGTCGATCTGCGGGAAGCGCTGGCGCAGGCGCGCCAGCGCGTCATGCAAAAACTCGCTCGAGATATCGACCGCCACGTATTGGGCCGGCTGCAACAGCGGAAACAGCGAGGCCGCCTTGGCGCAGTTTCCCGCGCCGAGGTCGATCAGGGTGGCGCCCTGCCCCGCGATGCGCGCGATCTCGGCGCCGTGACGCTCGAACAGCGCCGCTTCGGTGCGGGTCGGATAGTATTCGGGCAGCTCGCAGATCGCTTCGAACAACTTCGATCCCAGCGCGTCATACAGGAATTTGGGCGAGATCCAGGCCTGGGGCGCGTTGAGCGAAGCGTGCAGCTCGGCGGCCGGGTGGGCGTTGCCGCCCTTGGCGGCGCTGTTATCGGTGCTTTCGGATGTGCAGGAGGTCAGCATAAGGATTATCATTCGTGCCGCCACAACGCCCTATGCGAGATGGCCAGGCGCAGCGCCTGATTCTGTTGCCGGTTTTGCTATCATAGCGGATTGGTGCGAAACGCCGCTTTCGCCTCGATTCAAGCGTGCACCCTGCCGCAACACTGTTTTTTCTTACGAAAGCGTCCATGACCCTGTCCTTCCGCCGTCTCGTCCTCAAGCACATGATCGCCGCCGCCGTCGGCACCCTGGCCCTGGCCGGCGCCGCCCACGCACAATCGAGCGCCGGCGTGCTGCGCGTCTCGGCCATTCCCGACGAAGCGCCGACCGAACTGCAGCGCAAGTTCAAGCCGCTGGGCGAATACCTGGCCAAGGCGACCGGACTGAAGGTCGAGTTCACCCCGGTGACCGACTACGCCGCCTCGGTGGAAGGCCTGATCAACCGCAAGATCGACATGGTCTGGTTCGGCGGCTTCACCTTCGTGCAGGCCAATGTGCGCAGCAAGGGACAAGTCACGCCGTTGGTGCAGCGCGCCGAAGATGAAAAATTCCGTTCGGTGTTCGTCACCACCTCGGCCTCGATCAACAAGCTCGAAGACCTGAAGGGCAAGACCCTGGCCTTCGGCTCGGAATCGTCGACCTCGGGCCACCTGATGCCGCGTTCGTTCCTGCTGCAGGCCAAGATCAATCCGGATACCGACCTCAAGCGCATCGCGTTCTCGGGCGCGCATGACGCCACCGTGGCCGCGGTCGCCGGCGGCAAGGTCGATGCCGGCGCATTGAATATCTCGGTCTGGGAAAAGCTGATTGAAGCCAAAAAAGTCGATCCGAAGCAGGTGCGCGTGTTCTACACCACGCCCGGCTACTTCGACTACAACTGGAGCGTGCGCAGCGACATGGACCCGGCGCTGAAGAAGAAGATCACCGACGCCTTCCTGGCGCTGGACGAATCGACCGCGCAGGGCAAGGAAATCCTCGACCTGCAGCGCGCCACCAAGTTCGTGCCGACCAAGACCGCCAACTACGGCGCGATCGAAGCCGCTGCGCGCAACGCCGGCCTGCTCAAGTAACAGCCTCAGCACATGGCAACCTACCGCCTGCGTCAACTCACCGTGCGCCACCTGAGCGGCAGCCGCGCGCCGGCCCTGCACGCGCTCGACCTGAGTATCGACGCCGGCGAGCAGGTCGCCCTGATCGGCCCCTCCGGCGCCGGCAAGACCACCTTGCTGGCGACGCTGGCCTGCGCCCACCGGCCGGCCGAAGGAAGCCTGGAAGTGTTCGGGCGCGATCCGTGGCGCCTGAGCCAGAACGCGCGCCATGCGCTGCGCAGCCATTTGTTCCTGGCGCCGCAGACGCCGCCGCTGCCGCCGCGCCAGCGGGTGGTGACGGCGGTGCTGGCGGCGCGCCTGCCGCACTGGAGCCTGTGGCAGGCCCTGTCGTCACTGATCCGCCCGCAGGATCCCGACGCCGCCCACGCCGCGCTGGCGCGCTTCGGCCTGGGCGACAAGCTGTATGCACGCGTCGACCGATTATCGGGCGGCGAACGCCAGCGCTGCGGCCTGGCGCGCCTGCTGCTCTCGAGCGCCGAAGCGCTGCTGGTGGACGAGCCGATTGCCGCGCTCGACCCGGCGCTGGCGCGCCACACGCTGGCGATCCTGCGCGCCGAAGCAGAACAGCGCAAGGCGACGCTGGTATGCAGCCTGCACCAGGTCGAGCTGGCGCGCGAAGGGTTTGGCCGCCTGATCGGCCTGCGCGAAGGCCGCATCGTGTTCGACGCGCCGCGCGAGCAGGTCAGCGACGCCATGATCGCCGAACTGTATGCCAACGAGCACGTCGACCCGCAGCCCGCCGCGCTGCACGATACGCCCGAGCGTATCGCGGTCGGCGCCTGCTTCTGAGCATGGACCGCCTGTGTCGATGACGAAGGTGGTGCATCCCGATCCGGCCTGGCGCGCGCGCATCACGGCCGCGCTGGTGTTCATCGTGCTGTTGTACCCGCTCCTGGTGGCGGGCGAATTCAAGCCCTGGCTGCTGTTCGACGCCCAGAGCCTGCGCGCGGCCGGAATGTTCCTGCGCGACTTCCTGACGCCCTCGATCGAGCCAGAATTTCTGGCGATGGTGCTGCGCGAAACCTGGCAGACGGTCGCCATCGCCAGTGCCGGCCTGACGCTGGCGCTGTTGGGCGCGATCCCGGCCACCTTCGTGATCAGCGAGCGCCTGTCGATTTCGCGCCTCGGCACCGGCCGCATGCGCCCGGTGGCGGCGCTGGTGCGCCAGCTGCTGCGCTGGGTGCTGGTGCTGCTGCGCTCGGTGCCCGAACTGGTGTGGGCGCTGCTGTTCGTGCGCATCGTCGGCCTCGGGCCCACCGCCGGCGTGCTGGCGATCGCCTTGTCGTACACCGGCATGCTGGCCAAGGTGTACGCCGAGATCCTCGAATCGGGCGACGCCCACGCCACCGACGTGCTGCTCGCGAATGGCGGCGGGCGCCTGCCGGCGCTGCTGTACGGCGCCCTGCCCGAATCCAGCGCCGAGCTGGTGTCGTACACCGTGTACCGCTGGGAATGCGCGATCCGCGGTTCGGCGGTGATGGGTTTTGTCGGCGCCGGCGGCCTTGGCCAGCGCCTCGATGAATCGACCAAGATGATGGCCGGCGGCGAAGTGGCGACGATGCTGCTGGTGTTCGTGCTGCTGGTGGCGGCGGCCGACCTGGTGTCGAAGTTCTTGCGCCGGAGGCTTGGATGACAGCGCCCCGCGTTACGCTGCCGCCGCCGCGGCGCTCGGCCGGCACCTGGCTGCTGATGCTCGGCATCGTGGCGCTGGTGGTGGCCAGCTTCGCCACCTTGCCGCTGCAGTGGAGCGCCTTCTTCACCACCGAGGCGCTGGCTTCGGCGCGCGAATTCCTGGAAGGCTTTGCCCCGCCCGAAACCAGCCCCGCCTTCATGCAAAAGACCTTGGGCGCGCTGAGCGAGACGCTGGCGATGTCGGCGCTTGGCACCCTGCTGGCGGCGCTGCTGGCGCTGCCGCTGGCCCTGGCCGGCGCCGGGCGCATGGGGCGCGTGGCGCGCGCAGCGGTGCGCCTGCTGCTCAACGTGCTGCGCTCGATTCCCGAACTGGTATGGGCGGCGGTGCTGCTGGTGCTGGCCGGCCTGGGACCGATGGCCGGCACGCTGGCGCTGGCCGCCCACACCGCCGGCGTGCTGGGGCGGCTGTTCGCCGACGCGCTCGAAAACGTCGAGCCGCTGGCCGAGCAGAGCCTGCGCACGAATGGCGCGCGGCCGCTGGCAGCGTTCCTGTACGCTACCCTGCCGCAGGCGCTGCCGCAGATGCTGTCGTACACACTGTACCGCTGGGAAAACAATATCCGCGCAGCAGCGGTGCTGGGCGTGGTCGGCGCCGGTGGCCTGGGCCAGATGCTCAAGTACCACCTGTCGCTGTTCCAGATGCCGAGTGCGGCCACGGTGGTGATCGCGATGCTGGTGCTGGTGGCGCTGGTCGATGCCGCCAGTTACGCCTTGCGGCGCGCGCTGATGCGCTGAAACACCTTACAGGACCCGATGCTCGAACTCGACCAGCTTACCAAGACCTATGGCGGCCGCACCGTGCTGTCGAACCTGTCGCATGTGTTCCAGCCGGGTGAATTCGTCGCCATCATGGGCGAATCCGGGGTCGGCAAGTCGACGCTGCTGAACCTGATAGCCGGCCTCGACGCCGCCGACAGCGGCCGGGTGCTGGTCGACGGCGTGCCGATGTCGGCGCTCGACGACGATGCCGCCACCCGTTTGCGGCGTACCCGCATGGGCTTCATCTTCCAGGCCTTCCACGTCTTGCCGCACCTGACGCTGCGCCAGAACGTGGCCCTGCCGCTGCTGCTCAATGGCGACGCCGGCGAGCGCGCCGGCGCCATGCTCGATGCGGTCGGACTGCAGGGGCGCGGCGATGATTTCCCGCGCCAGCTGTCGGGCGGCGAAATGCAGCGCGTGGCGATCGCGCGCGCCCTGGTGCACCGCCCGGCCCTGCTGCTGGCCGACGAGCCGACCGGCAACCTCGATCCCGATACCGCCAGCAGCATCCTCGGCCTGCTGCGCGCCGAGACGCGCAGCCACGGCGCCGGCGCCATCATGGTGACCCATTCGCACGCTGCTGCGGCGATGGCCGATAAAGTGCTTGTGCTCACTAATTCCGGATTGAAATTAGCGTAAATTCCACGGCGAAACGTTCATATAGCGCGATATTAGTTAAATGATCCTAATCGTGCGCAACACAATCGTAGTAATATCACAACAGCCCGCCGCCGAGACGCCACCAGAACAGGGTGGGCACCGTTCCAGAACCAGTCGATCTGTCTTGAATTCCGCATTAATTCTGGAGAATTCGACATGAGCGTAAGACAGAAGAAACAGGAAATACTCGACGCGATGCATCGCGCACGCGCACTGGAACCGTCAAGTTTCGTGCCCAACAAGCTGCTCGACACCCTGATCGAGCGCATGCAGCTCAAGAACGACGCGGAGCTGTGCCGCGTGCTCGAAGTGCAGCCGCCGATCATCAGCAAGATCCGCCACCGCAAACTCAATGTCGGCGCCACCATCCTGCTGCGGATGCACGAGAAATCGAATATCCCGATCCGCGAACTCAAGGAGCTGACCAGCGATTCGGTCCACTAGGCGCCGAGGTGCAGGCCAGGACCGAGGTTCAGGATTGCGCCGGCGGCCGGCCCGTTTTCAGTTGCGGCAAGGCCGCCAGCACCGCCTGCAGCGTGACCACGTCGAGCTGGCCCAGCAGGGCCACGCCGATGCGCAGCAATTCGCTCTTCTTGACGTCCACCCCGGCGCGCAGGCAGGCCTGCCTGACGTTCGACAGCACCGCATATTCATCTTCAGGCATGGTGAAGCTGTCGCGCACCAGCTGCGGCCGCGCAACCTGGCCGGACGCACGCACTGCGGCAGGCTGCGCGGCCGGCGCCTGCCTGGCTGGCGCGGATCCTGCCTTGGTGCGTGCCACAAGTGATTTCGCTGCCGCCTTGACGGCAACGCCGGTCGCCGTTTTCGCAGCTGGCCTGGGGCCGGGTCTGGTGGCTGGCTTGGTGATCGGCTTAGTAACCGGCTTGGCGGCTGGCTTGGTGACTGGCTTGGTAACTGGCTTGGTAACTGGCTTGGCGGCCGGCTTGGCAACAGCCTTCGCGACCTGCCTGGCAGCGGCCTTGGCGACGGGTTTTTCAGGCGCTGTGGCGCTGGCGCGCGGTGCGCTCTTGCTGGTGCTGGTGGCGGCGCGGGTAGCGCGAACCGTCTTGGCCGGTGCAGCGGCGGGCGTCTTGCGGGGCATCTGCAGCTCCGTCATCAAAAGGGCGAACAATATAAACGATTTGTACGGTGCGCGTGCGCACGCCAGCCGCAGCGGTCTTCGCTTCCGTTTTTCAGAAGTAATCCTCCCACAAACTCCTCTTTTATAGGAATGCGCGCTGAATTATGCTTTCGAGGCAAGCGCTCTGCTATAAACTTCGCGGCGCGCATGATCCCGGCAACGGCCGCTCGATCGCGCAGCACTCAACAACGTCATAAAGGGAAGACCGTCCGGCATGCGCAAGAACGTTCACTTGATTTTGCCGGTGCTGTTTGCCACCGCGCTGATCCTGCTGCTACAGCACTTCCTCGGTTCGATCGCCTGGGCCGGCCTGCTGGCCGTGATTACCTGGCCGCTGCACAAACGCCTGGTGGCGCGCGGCTGGCCGCCGCTGGCCAGCGCCAGTTTCATGCTGGCGCTCCTGATCGTCAGCTTCATCGGGCCGTCGGTCCTGCTGTTCCACACCCTGAGCTATGAACTGGCCGCGCTGCAGCGCATGCTCGTCACCTTCAACGAGACCGGCGTGCCGGCGCCGGGCTGGCTGGCGGGCTTGCCGATGGTGGCCGAACCGGCGGTCGCGTGGTGGGACGAGCACCTGGCGGTGCCGGGCGGCCTGAATGCGCTGATCCGCACCACGGTGGGCGACTTCATGCCGCACCTGACCGACGCCGCGCGCATCTGGGGCTCGACCATCCTGGCCAACGCCCTGTACCTGTTCCTGACCCTGCTGACGCTGTTCGTGCTGTACCTGCACGGACCGGCCGTGATGCATTACCTCGACCGCGCCGGCACGCGTCTGCTACCCGAGCAATACGCCAGGCTGCGGCGCGTGCTGCCGCTGTCGGTGCGCGGCACCGCGCTCGGCCTGGGTTCGATCGCGATCCTGGAGGGCTTCGTACTCGGCATCGCCTACTGGATCGCCGGCGCCCCGGCCCCGGCCCTGCTGGGCGTGATCACCGGCTACATGGCCCTGATCCCGGGCGGCGCGCCGCTGTCGTTTACGATGGTTTCGCTCCTGCTGTTCGGCCAGGGTCACTCGGCCGAAGCGCTCGGCCTGTTCACCTGGGGCGCGGTTGAACTGTTCCTGGTCGACAAATTCATCCGCCCGAAGCTGATCGGGCATGCGGTCAACCTGCCGTTCCTTGCGGTGCTGTTCGGCCTGTTGGGCGGGGTCTCGACGATGGGCGTGATCGGCCTGTTCGTCGGCCCGCTGATGATGGCGATCCTGTTCGGCTGGCTGCGTGACGGCGAGACCGCCGCGCCGGTGCTGGCGGCGGCGCCGCAGGATGGCCCCCCGCCGGTCTGATCACCCGATCAGACTTCGGCCGCCGCGGCGCTGGCCTGGGCCACGCGGTTGCGGCCTTCCTGTTTGGCGCGCAGCAGCGCTTCGTCGGCGCGCCCGAACAGGGTCACCGTGCTGTCTTCCGGACGAATCGTGGTGACGCCGAAGCTGGCCGTCATCTTGATCAGGGCGCGCTCGCTCTTGACCGGGGTGGCCTCGATCGCGGCGCGGATGCGTTCGGCCACCAGCGTGGCTTCGTCGACACTGGTGCGCGGCAGCAGGATCGCGAATTCGACCCCGACCAGGCGTCCCAGCTGGTCGCTGTCGCGCAGCTGGCGCCGCGTCAGTTCGACCACATGGCGCAGCACGGCGTCACCGGCCGGGTGGCCATAGCCATCGTTGATGCGCTTGAACTGGTCCAGGTCGAGCACCACCAGCGCGGTCGGCAGGCCGGGCCGGCGCGCCAGCGCCATCCACGGCGCGAGCGTCTGGAAGAAGCCGCGCCGGTTCGGCACGTCGGTCAGCGGATCGTTGGTTTCGAGCCGCGCCAGCGCCTCCTGCAAGCCTTCGCGCGCGATCAGGAGCATGCCGAAGCCGTTACCCAGCATCAGCAAGTACAGCGCGCCGCTCGAGAATTGCGCCAGCAGCTCGCTCGACATCCAGCCCCAGCCGCCTTGCAGGAACAGCACCGACAGGCCGCGCGAGGCCACGATCAGCGCCAGCACCGCGCTGGCCGTGGCCAGGAAGCGCCGCAGCAGGCTGGCCTCGGCCCAGCGCCAGGCCAGCGCCAGCGCGCCGGACAGGTAGAAGGCGCCCAGCAACAACGAGGCCGCCAGGCCGCGCAAGCCTTCTTCGTCGACCAGGTAGCACAGCAAGAACACCAGGATCGCCAGCGCGCCGGCGACCAGGGTCGGACGGCGCCAGCCGGGACGGCGCGCCAGCTCCCAGGCGGCGCCGCCTTCGATCGCCACGCCGGCGAACAGCAGCGCATAGCCGCCCGGCACCGCCAGCGCCGGCGGCACCACGCGGGCATCGCCCAGCGCCAGCAGCAGCCAGGCGCCGCCCTGGATCTGCTTCGACAGCCCCCAGGCGGTGAACGCCGGCGCACGGGCCGGGCCATGATCGAAAAAGGTCAGTAGCGCGCACAGGGCCAGGTTGCCAAAGGCCAGCACCAGCACCATGGTTGACGCGTCAAGCAAGGTCAGTTGAGTATTCATGGTCGACGTTCAATACGCGCGGCTGGTTCGATACGGTGGAATGGCGAGCAAGCGCGGGCGCCATCGAAGCGGCCAGCTTATCAGAAAGAGATGCCATGGAACAAGGAGCAGCAGCCACCGGCCGCGGTCATGACTGGCAATGGCGACCCTTGTATCCGGCTTGCCGTATACTCGGCCGATGTCCGCCCCGCCCCTTATGTCCGATTCAGCTGCAGCAGCGCCAGCGGCGCCACTGGTGCGCACCGTGGGCCAGCGCCGCACGCTCGAATTCACGCCGGGCGACGTGCAAAGCGAGATGCTGCTGTCGCGCCCAAGCGCACTGGTGCTCGACTATACGCGCGCCATGATGGGCTTTGCGCTGCTGGTCCCCAACCCGCGCCACATCGTGATGGTCGGCCTGGGCGGCGGCTCGCTGGCCAAGTTCTGCTATCGCCACTTTGCGCATACCCGCATCACGGTGCTCGAGGTGCGCGCCGACGTGATCGCCCTGCGCGACGCATTTCAACTGCCGCCCGACGACGCGCGGCTGCGCGTGCTGCATTGCGACGCCAGCGACTATCTGGCGCGCATGACGAACGGCGCCGATGTGCTGCTGGTCGACGGCTTCGACAGCGCCGGCCTGCCGTCGGCACTGACCAGCAGCGCCTTCTACGCCGACTGCCGACGCGCGCTGCGCCCTGGCGGCGTGCTGGTGGCAAACATCTTTACCTACGATCCCGATTACGCCGGCGCACTCGAGCGGCTGGGCGCGACCTTCGACGGGCGCATCGCGTGGCCGCGCAGGGTGGCGGGCAACAACCGCATCCTGTTCGCGCAGCGTGCCGGCGGCGACGGCGCCCTCTTGCCTCAGCGCCTGACCGGGCGCGCCGGTTTTGGCTGGGGCTGGAGCAACCGCCTGCTGGCGCGCACCCTCCTTGCATGGCTGGCATCGCGGCTGCGCAACACCCGCCAGCCGCGTCCCGGCGCACGATAGGATTTATTTGCCGCGCCAAGGTGTTTGTGACACACTGGCGCGCATTAATGCCTACCGGAAACTTCATCTGCGTCCGCGCCCCGCGCCGGCAGCAATGGAAGCACCACACTTACATCGAGCACCCGACCAACCATGCCGGCCCGCCTGCCCCGATCGCTCACTCTTGCGGCCGCCCTTACGCTGGGCGGCGGACTGCTTGCGTCCGCCGCGCTGTTCGTTGGCGTCAGCCGGCTCGAGTACCGTAATCTGGCGCTGACCTTCGCGCAGCAGGCCGATGCGCGCGTGGCCCTGGTGCGCCAGGCCCTGGCCGGCGCCACCGTGCCCACCCCACGCGAGGTGCGCGCGCTGCGCAGCGCCCTCGGCGCTGGCGGCCTGCCAGGCGGCGACGGCGTGATCGTGTCGGTCTACGCGGGCGAACGCGCCGACGCCAGGGCGCTGCTGCTCTCTACCGGCCACTTCGCGCCAGCATCGAATCACTGGCTCGAGCGCCTGCTCGCGCCGCGCCATCCGGGCGCCTCCAGCACCGCGTTGAAGCTGGGCGGCCAGAGCTGGCGGATCGACGTGGTTGCCCGCGAACGCCCGTTCCTGCCCGACCATATGGCGTCGAGCGCGCTGCTGCTGGGCAGCCTGATGGTGACGCTGCTGGGCGCCGTCTTCATGCAGCGGTCGAGCCGCCGCGCGCGCCACGTACTGCAGCTGGTGCGCCGCCGTACCGCCGACCTGCGCCGCAGCAACCGGCGCCTGATCCAGGACATGGCCGCGCGCGAGCGCGCCGAAAAGGCGCTGCTGCACAGCGAACAGCGCTTCCGCCAGCTGGTGTCGATGTCCTCTGACTGGTACTGGGAACAGGACGCGCAGATGCGCTTCACGATGATCACCGGCGGCTTCACCGAAAAATCCGGGGTTGCGGTGCAGGGCCTGCTGGGCAAGACGCGCTGGGAATACGTGCCTGGCCTGCTCGACAGCGAGGTGGGACGCGCGCACCTGGCGCAGATGCAGGCGCACGAAGCGTTTGCCAACCTCGAATACCGCGTCACCGACGATGACGGCGACACGCGCTGGTTCTGCGTCAACGGCCAGCCGATCTTCGCCGACGACGGCCGCCTGCTCGGCTACCGCGGCACCGGCAGCGACATCACCGAGCGCAAACTGACCGAACAGCGGGTGCACCACGTGGCCCAGCACGACGTCCTGACCGGCTTGCCGAACCGCTCGCTGCTGCAGGACCGCCTGAGCCAGGCGATCGCCTATTCGACCCGCAACATCCGTCCGGTATGGGTCATGCTGATCGACCTCGACCGCTTCAAGTTCGTCAACGACAGCATGGGCCACAAGGCCGGCGACGTGCTCCTGATGACGGTGGCGGCGCGCCTGCGTTCGTCGCTGCGCGACTCGGACACCGTGGCGCGCCTGTCGGGCGACGAATTCGTGGTGATCCTGTCCGAGCACAGCGACGAGCCGCTCAGCCCCGCGATCGTCGGGCGCGTGATGGAGGCGGTGGCGCAGCCGGTGATGCTCGGCACCAAGGAGTTCTTCGTCACCTGCTCGATCGGCGTGGCGGTATTCCCGAGCGAAGGCACGAACGGCGACAACATCCTGGAACACGCCGACATCGCCATGTACCGCGCCAAGAAACTGGGACGCAACAACTTCCAGTTCTATACGCCGGCCATGAACGAAGAGTCGCTCGAGCGGGTGCGCATCGAGGGCGCGCTCAGGAATGCGCTCGAGCGCGACGAATTCGTGCTGCACTACCAGCCCCAGGTCGACCTGAAAAGCGGCCAGGTGGTCGGCATGGAAGCGCTGATCCGCTGGAACCATCCCGAACTGGGCATGGTGCCGCCGAGCCGCTTCGTCGGCATTGCCGAGGAGACCGGCCTGATCGTCCCGATCGGCGCCTGGGTGATGCGCACCGCGTGCGCCCAGAACAAGGCCTGGCAGGACGCCGGCCTGGGGCGCCTGCGGGTCGCGGTCAACCTGTCGGCGCGCCAGTTCGGCGCTGCCGACCTGCTGGCCAGCCTGGAATCGACGCTCGGCGAGACCGGGCTCGACCCGGCCTGCCTCGAGATCGAGCTGACCGAAAGCCTGTTCATGAGCGACGTCACGCCAGCGGTGGAACTGCTGCACCGGATGAAGGCGCTCGGCGTGAACCTGTCGATCGACGATTTCGGCACCGGCTACTCGAGCTTTTCCTACCTGTCGCGCTTTCCGATCGACGTGCTCAAGATCGACCGCTCGTTCGTGGCCGACATCACGCACGACGCCAACGACGCCGCGATCGTGACGTCGATCATCGCGCTGGCGCACAACCTCAAGCTGGCCGTGATCGCGGAAGGCGTGGAAACGCGCGAACAGCTCGACTACCTGCGCAGCCATGGCTGCGACGAAATGCAGGGGTATTACTTCAGCAAGCCGCTGGCGGCGAGCGAGTTCGAGCAATTGCTGCGCGAACGCCGCGCGCTGGACTTGCCGCTGCTGACGCCGACAGCGGCGCTGGCGCCGGCAGAAGCGGCCGAGACGGCGTGAAGTTGCCCTGCGGGTAGATCGCCGTGCGCGCTGCGTTGCAGACTGGCCGCAGCGGGGCAACATCCATTCTTGAAAAACATTTTTATGGCGGGCAAGACATCCTTGGCCGTACAATGGCCGTGCCTCTTTTGCAACTTCTGGAGTAACGGACAATGATCATGAATGAATTGCGTGACCTGGCGCCAGCGGCCGGCACGACCACCCCGCGCGTACAGCGGCTCGACCACCGCACGCGCGACCTGGTCAACCAGGCGGTGGCGTCGGTGCCCACGCTCGGCCTGCAGCGCGCCGCCGAGTTCCTGGCGACGATGAACGTGCCGGCCGAAGTCGCGGTGCGGGTACTGGTGTATCCGCAACGCCGCCGCGCGAACTGAAACGGCGCGCAGCGATCCGCGCAGCAGGTGCGGCGGATCCGAAACGATCAAACCGTTATCCGGGCCTGCGCCGGCCCCGGCTGCGCAGTTCCCGAAGCGTCAACGGCCGCCGGCCTGCTGCTCGATATCGTCGAGCGATTCGCGCCCCTTGTCGGTCAGCGCATAGCCGCCGGTCTCGATCGGCATCACGTGCGACTTGCGGCTCAGGAAGCGCAGCACGTCTTCATCGAGCCGGGCAGCCGGATCGAGCGCCAGCGCGCGCAGGCCGCTGATACAGCGCCGCAAGAACAGCACTTCAAGGCCCTTGTCGGTGAGCGTCACGCGGCCATCGCGGCCGCGGTTGGCCAGCTTGATGCCGCTCAGGCGCTTCAGGTTGCGCCCGACGCAGGCGGTGGCCAGGTCTTGCTTGGTGCCGCGCTGGATCAGTTCCAGCGCATCGTATTCGTCCGTCGTCAGCTTGTCGTTTTTCATTACCCCGTTACCATGCCAGTGCGTGCCCAAAGGGCGACATAGTACCGGTCGCGCGCAAGCGCGGCAAGCCGCCTCGCGCGCGCCGCGTTCAGGCGCCCGCTAGGGCCGCCGCGCGCAGCGTCAGCGCAGCGAACGCAGCGCGATCCAGCCAAGGCCAAAACCGACGGCCAGGCTGGCCATCAGCACCAGCTGCGCACGGCGCGATCCCAGCAGCGGGGTACGTCCCAGATAAATCTTGTTGTACAAAGTTGAACCCATGGTCTCCTCCCGTCGTTGTTGTATCGGCCTATTATAGAAATCGCATTATTGCGCTCGTGTGACACCCGACACAGTACGCATCAGCCGCGCCTGGAAAACAACACTTTGCAACGATGCGACGATTCTGCGCCGCGCTGGTCTGGCGCGCGCCGGTACCGGGAATGCCCTGTTACGATGATAAGACATTGACAACTTATCCGGAGCAGAGCATGAACCAGCCGACATCCAACGTCGATCCCAAGAACAAGGGCCGCGCAATGTACGACGAAGCGGACATCGGTAGCGGCGAGAAATCCCCGGGGCAACACGAGACCGAAGAAATGATCAAGGGCATTCCAGGGCTGCCGCCATCCGACGCTCAGGCGGACGCAGCAGTCAAGGACGATGCAAAGAAAGACCAACCGGCGCCGGACGGCGCCTGACCTGAAGTCGAAGCGCCGGTATTGCACCGGCGCTCTGCTTGTCGAACCCTCAGCCGGCCCTGATAGGCGGCTCTGGCAGACGCGGTTCTTCGACCGGCGCATTCACCGGATCGGGCACGTCGTCGGGTACCGGCGGATTCGGATACGGCTGCGCCGGATCGTTCGGCGAGTCAGGATCGGGCGTGCTGTGGGCGTGCACGGCGGCGCTGCGGTTGGGGTATTCGTACGAGTAAGTCTGGTTCATGCTGGGCCTCTCAGTTTGGACGCGCGCCGGCACCGTGCCGCAAAGATGCAGGCGGACCAATGCAGGCCGGCGCGCGGGGACATGCAAGGCAACGCTTTGCCTGCGCTGCTGCCTGGGAATGTGCGGCGGGCAGGCACCCGCCGCGCCGGCGATGCCGGTCAGTGGTTCTGTTTCTGCTTGGCGCCGCCGCCGGCGCCTTTGCCGGTGCCGGCCTTGACCCGCGACTTCTGGTCATGGCTGCTTTTGTCTGCCTTGCCGGCGGCTTGCCTGGCCTTGTCCTCTTCGGACAGGTTGGCCGACTGCTTGTTCTGGCTGCCGCTCGATTTCGAATTGCTCATGGTATGCCTCCGGTTGAACAGGTATCTCCAGCCTAGCATGGTTGCCAAGGGGCCGGATTTCAATCGTGCGAACCGGACGGCGTCATTGTCCGCGCTCGCGCCACTCGGCTATAGTGTCCGCTCCCGCCCTTTCCACGACCTGGTAATCGCCGCCATGCGCCCGCTTCGCACCCTTCTCGCCGTCCTGTTCGGCGCCGCCCTGCAGCTGTCCGCCAATGCCACCGCCGCCCCCATGAAACTCGACCAATACCTTGCCCTCAGCGGCCCGGCGCCGAGCGCCAGCTTCGCCTACGGCCCGGCGCCATCGCAATATGCCGAACTGTTCCTGCCAACTGGCAAAGGCCCGTTTCCGGTGGCGCTGCTAGTGCACGGCGGCTGCTGGACCAGGCAATTCGGCGGCATCACCCAGCTGCGCAATATGGCCGGCGCCCTGGCCGCGCGCGGGATCGCGGTCTGGAACGTCGAATACCGGCGCGTCGATGAAGACGGCGGCGGCTATCCCGGCATGTACCACGACATGCACGCCGCGCTCGACACACTGGCGGCGCAGGCGCCGCAGCAGCGGCTCGACCTGAACCGGATCGTGGCGGTGGGCCACTCGGCCGGCGGCCAGCTGGTGCAGTGGATCGCCGGCCGTGCGCGCATCCCGCACACGAGCGAGCTGTATCGCGCCACGCCGCTGAAGGTGGCGCGCATCGTCAGCCTGGGCGGCCTGGCCGACCTGCGCAACGAAGCGAGCCTGATCAAGGCCAGCTGCGGCCGCGAGACGGCGCAGCTGGCCGGCACCCCGAGCCAGGCCCGTCCCGACGTGTTCGCCGACACCAACGCGGCCGAACTGATCCCGAACGGCAGCCGCACCTGGCTCGTAACGGGCGAGCTCGACACTATTGCGCCGCCGCGCGTGGCGCACGATTTCGCGCGCCGCGCGCAGGCCGCCGGCGACCAGGCCGAGGTCGTGATCTTGCCCGGCGCCAGCCATTACGATGAAGTGGCGGCGACCTCGCCGGCCTGGCCGCAGGTGCTGGGCGTGATCGAAACTGCGCTTGGCATCCCCGCAGACCGGCCAGCGGCCCGGTAAATCAGTCGAACCCGACGCGCCGCGCCAGCGGCGCAAGGAATTACTCGACCCCGACGCGCCGCGCCAGCGGCGCAAGGAATTACTCGACCCCGACGCGCCGCGCCAGCGGCGCCTCGAGCACCAGGTCTTGCTGCGCCACCGCCACGCAAGGCAGGATATAGCCGTCGCGCTGTTCGTCGAACGACAGACCCGGCCACTCGACCAGATGGCGCACGCTGCCCGCACGCAGGCGGCAGATGCAGGTACGGCAGGTGCCGTTGCGGCACGAGTTCGGGATGTCGAGCCCCGCAGCCTCGAGCGCGTGCAGGATGGTGACGTCGGCGCGCGCAGCAAAGGCGGCGTCGAGCGGCGTCAGCGTGACGCTGTGGGCGACCGGATCGGTGGTATCAAGCATGGTGACACGATTGTAGCGCTGCCCGGCGGCAATCTCATGAGTTCGTTTTCGCACAGACCTGGACGCTGCGCTTCACTAGACTGCAATTTCCAGAAGAAAAGAAGCAGGAGCCAGTACCAATGAAAAAAACGACCGCACTCTCCCTGATCGCCGCCGCCCTTGCTGGCGCCCTGCCTCACGCCGCCATCGCGCAGCAGACGCAAGCGCAGCTGCAGCAGCCCCTGCAACAGCCAGGCCAGCAAGCCGCCGCCCGCGCGCCCGTGGCGCCGGGCGCCGTGCAAGACCCGGCCATCGCCGAACAAGCCGAATTCGAACGCCTGCTGCGCGCCCAGGTGCTGCTCGAGCGCATCTACCTGTCGCCCGGTGAAATCGACGGCGCCTACGGCTCGAACATGCGCCAGGCTCTCACCACATTCCAGGCCACCCGCAAGCTGCCGGCCACCGGCAAGCTCGACGAGGCTACCTGGAATGCACTGAACGCCGATAACGCGCCCACCGTCACCAATTACACGCTCACCGACGAGGACACCGCCGGCCCGTTCGAGCCGGTGCCCGACACCATGATGGGCAAGTCCAAGCTGAAAAAGCTGGGCTACGCCAGCGTCACCGAAGGGCTGGGCGAAAAATTCCACGCCAGCCCGGCCCTGATCGCGCGCCTGAACCCGGGCAAGGACCTGGCCCGTAGTGGCGAGCAGATCGTGGTGCCGAACGTGCACGGCAAGGCGCCGCTGGGCCAGGCCGCCAAGGTCGTGGTGCGCGACAGTACCAAGACGCTGCAATTGCTCGATGCCTCCGGCGCCCTGCTGGCCCAGTATCCGGTCTCGACCGGCAGCAGCCGCGACCCGCTGCCGATCGGCACCTGGAAGATCGAAGGCGTGCACGCCAATCCGGTGTATCACTACAACCCGAAACTGTTCTGGGACGCCAAGACCGGCGACAGCAAGACCCAGATCCAGCCCGGACCGAACAACCCGGTCGGCGTGATGTGGATCGATCTGTCCAAGCCGCACTATGGCATCCACGGCACCCCGGTACCGGGCCACGTCGGCAAGACCGAGTCGCACGGCTGCATTCGCCTGACCAACTGGAGCGCGGCCGAAGTGGGCGCGCTGGTGGCTGCCGGCGTCGAAGTCGTGCTGCAAAGCTGATCCAACTTAACGGGCGCGGCGGCGCCGGAGAAACCCGATGAAAAAACTGATGATCTTTGTGGTTGGCATCCTGGTCGGCGCCGGTGTGCTGTTCGTGCTGCTGGGCAGGGTAGCTGACCCGGCGCCAGCGCCTGAAATCGTGGCGGCTGAGGCCCCGCCGCCGCCCGGCATCCCGGCCTCGCGCATCGAGGGCCAGTTGCCGGGCGCGCCGGTGGTCGAACCAGACCTGACCGACGTCGACCTGCCGCTGCGTCCCGAGACAGTGGCGGCGGACGCCGGCGCCGCACCGGCGGCGGTCGCCACCGCAGTCCCGGCCGGCAAGCTGCTGGTGCCGGTGCAGGGCATCAAGGCGGCGGACTTGAGCGACACCTACGACCAGACGCGTGGCGAACAGCGGCGCCACGAAGCGCTCGACATCATGGCCCCGACCGGCACCCCGGTGCTGGCCGCCGCCGATGGCAAGGTGGTCAAGCTATTCCAGAGCAAACCGGGTGGACTGACCGTCTACCAGTTCGATCCAAGCGAGCAGTTCGCCTACTATTACGCCCACCTCGACCGCTACGCCGACGGCGTCACCGAAGGCAAGGAGCTCAAGCGCGGCGACCTGGTCGGTTACGTTGGCGTGACCGGCAATTCCGATCCCAACGCGCCGCACCTGCATTTTGCGCTGGTGCAGCTGACGCCTGAAAAGCAGTGGTGGAAAGGCACGCCGCTCAATCCGTTTCCACTGATGGCGGACTGACGGCTGCCGCGCGCGCCGCGTCGACGGCTGCTGCTGGCTCGCGCCCTGGCGCCGGTTGGGGCGGCGGCGCGGTCTCGTCGACGTCGGCGCCGACATTGATCGCGGCGTACGCGCGCCGCACGGCAATCGCCTCCCGGCCCCCTACCCCATACAATTGCTCGGCGGTCTCGATGAGCTTGGCGCGCGCATCGGCGTAGTCGGTGCTGCTGGTAAAGCGCGTGGTGCTGGCCTGGAACCAGATCCGGTAGGCCCGGTCCAGGCCGATGCCGCTCATCGCGGCCGGCTGCGCCGTCAGGTATTTGCTGTACGCTTCATGCTCGCTCTCGGCGCGCGAACCCTGCGCCAGAAAATAAAACATCCGGTTGTTCGGCCCGCTGCTGTAGTGCACGTCGAGCCGGCGCAGCGCGCTGCTCCAGGCGTCCGGACTGTTGCCGTCGCGGCTGGGCCTGGCCATCCAGCGCAGCGGCTGGCCGTCGCGCCCGATCTCGCTCCCCAATGTCCAGTCGTTGCCGCTTGCCGGGATGGTGTCGCCCTTGCCGCCGGCGCGCGCATAGGCTTCCACGACTTCGCCGGCGATGTCCGAACTCGATTCATTGAGGCCGCCCGGCTCGCCCGAGTACACCAGGTTCGAGGTGGCGGCCGTAATGCCATGCCCCATCTCGTGGCCGACCACGTCGATTGCGCCCAGGTTGGTGAAGAAGGTGCCGTCACCGATGAACATGCAGTTGCAGGTGTCGCTGTAGTAGGCGTTGTCGTAGCCGCGGTTGACGTGGACCGCGATGTGGGTGGCGCTGTTCTGGCCGTCGAGCGCACTCCAGCCCAGCGCATTCTTGTGCATGTCATAGGTGTTCATCAGCCCCCACATGGCGTTGACCGCAGCGGTCTGGCCGTTCGCGCCGGTGGTGCTGCCGCCTTCGACGAACTGCCTGCCGTCGCCCCAGCTGTTGCTGGCATTGCTGTACACCTGCCCGGCCCTGGTGCCGTGGTTGGCGTTGGTGATCGCCATCGCGCCGAACGCGCCGCCCTTGCCGCGCTCCGGGTCGCGCATCTGATACACGCCATTGACCAGGGTGGTGCTGAGCGGCACCGCGCCGTTGTACTGGCTGTGGCCGATGCCGGTGACGGTCTGCAGCATGCTCCAGCGCGCGATCACGCGGCCATCGAGCGCACTGACCACGGCATCGAAGTACAGCGGCTGCTCGCCGCTGCGCATGCGGACCTGCACCAGCCAGGCCAATTCGTAGCGCTCGACCGACTCGACCAGGTCAAGCGCGTTGAGTTCTTGCAGCGGCTTGTTTTCGGCGCCCGCTGCGCGCTCCTCTTGCATCAGCGGGTAGATCAGCAGTTCGGCGCGCGGCGCCACCACATTGACCGCGCCCTGCACCATATCCTTGCGCGCGCTTGCGATCGCCTTCTTCTTGCTCACTGACGGCTTGACCGAGGGATCGATCCCGGGCGCGGCAGCAGGCCGGGCCACGCCGCGTCCCAGTTGCTGGCGCCGCAGCGACGCGCTTTCGCTCAAGATCTGCTGTTTCGCGTCCAGCACCAGCACCGATTCCGAGCCGAAGATGCGTAAACCCTTGTACAGGTGCGCCAGGCGCATCACGTGGGTGCCCCGGGTTCCCGGATGCTGCGACTGCAGCTTGTAGCCATGATCGGCATCGAGACCGACGGCGTTGCGGCGCGCTGCCAGCTGGGCGATCAGCGCGGCCTGGGCCTTGGCGTCGAGCTTGAACGGCGCGCCCATCACCTGCTCGGCGGCGTATGCGACGGATATTGGATTGCAGCAGAATGCAAACAGGACGGCGACCGCCAGCGTGGCCGCGTTGATACGCTTGGTGGGATTCATCTCGTCTCCATCCGGGATGCCGGGCCGGGTGGCGCCGGTCATCGACCATGATGGACGAGCTTGCAGTGCAGGATTTGCTTAGGCGCAATACCAGTTTGCTTGAGCGCAAAGTCCGGCCGCCAGACAACAGTGGCGGCCGGTTAAAGCCAGCGCTGACGATCAGCGATAGCGCTCGTGGCGCTGACGAAGGTGGTGATAATGATCGTCATCGTCATGGCCGCGGCGCTTCATCAGGTACACCGCGGCCCCGATCACGGCGCCTGCGATCAGCGCCTTCTTGGCCAGCCCGGCCGGGTTGTGCTTGAGTTCGGCCTTGATGCCCATCTCACCCAGCACATTCGGGATGTGTCCGCGGGCCAGGTCCTCGCCGATGCCTTCGACCACGTTCACGCGGTCGGCCAGCAACAGCAGCAGCCAGTGGCGCACGTCGTTTTCGCTGCGCTTGAAGGCGCTGCGCCGGATCATGCCCGACAGGCCGGACGGCGGTTGCGCCGAACCGAACAAGGGCGTGCGGCCCGGGCGCTCGGTCGAGACCAGCACCTCGGTGCTCTGCGGCTGCGGCGACGGGTCGCCGTCGGGCGCGTTGATGAAGCGCGGCGGGGTGCGCTCCATCGGTACGCCGGGACGGTTCTTGCGATCCAGGTCGGCGCCCCAGCCCTGGATGTGCTGCAACTGCTCGCGCGTGGGACGGCGTGGCGCGATGGCGCCGTGCACATGGGCGACGTGGCCTTGGCCGTCGTGCTCGCCAGGCGCGTGCTGGCCGTCGTGATGGTCGTTGCCGGTGACAACGTCCTTGATGTCGGGGTTACGTGTTTCCATGGTGGTTCCTCTCAATGGGCGCCAGCGCCGTTGCTGCCATTCACACTCGCCTTGACGGCGCGTACTTCATTCGCGCGCGGCGGGATCAGGACGGTCTTGATGCAATTGTCGAGCTTGCTCGAGAAGATGTGGTACGCGTCCGCCACTTCTTCCAGCGGCACCCGGTGGGTGATGATGGCCTTGGGGTCGATGCGTCCGGCGCGGATGTGTTCGATCAAGCGCGGCAGGTGACGGCGCACGCTGGCCTGGTTCATGCGCAGCGTCAGACCCTTGTTCAGCGCGTTGCCGATCGGGACCGCATTGAAGGTCGGGCCGTACACGCCGACGATCGAGACGTTGCCGCCCTTGCGCACCGAGTTGATGCACCAGTGCAGCACGGTGGCGGCGCCAGCCTGCATCATCGTATAGACGCCGGTGATGGTCTGCATGGTGTTGCCGGCCGCTTCGCAGCCGACCGCGTCGATGCAGACGTCGGCGCCCATCCAGTCGGTCATCTTCTTGATGTGCAGCGCCATATCGCCCACTTCCTTGAAGTTGACCACTTCGCACTGGGCGTAGCGCTGCACGAACTCAAGGCGGTATTCGACGTGGTCGACCACGATCACGCGTCCCGCGCCCATCAGCCAGGCCGACTTGGCGGCGAAGATGCCGACCGGGCCGGCGCCGAACACGACCACGGTGTCGCCTTCCTTGATGTCGCCCATCTCGGCCGCCTGGTAGCCGGTCGGCAGGCAATCGGTCATCATCAGCGCGTCGTCGTCATGGATGTCCTCGGGGATCACCATCGGGCCGACGTCGGCCATCGGCACCCGCACATATTCGGCCTGGCCACCGTCGTAGCCGCCGGCGGTGTGCGAGTAGCCATAGATGCCGCCGACCGCGGTCGCCTGCGCATTCGTGTTGTGGCAATTGCCGAACAACTCATGCTGGCAATAGAAGCAGGAGCCGCAAAACACATTGAACGGCACCAGCACCTTGTCGCCCACCTTGAGCTTCTGCACGCCGGAGCCGACCTCTTCCACCACGCCGATGAACTCGTGGCCAAAGGTGTGGCCGACACGGGTGTCGGGCACCAGGCCATGGTACAGGTGCAGGTCCGAACCGCAGATGCAGGCCCGGGTGACGCGCACGATGGCGTCGCCGGGATGCTCGATGACGGGATCGGGCTTGTGTTCGGCGCGGACGCGGTACGGCCCGCGGTAATTCATTGCCAGCATAAGTCCTCCTCTGGAGTATCGATATGTGAAGCCCGTCGCAACGACGGGCTGATGACACAAAGTTAAGTCAAAACTTCACTATTGGCGATACGCGCACGGAAACGAACAGGCGTTTTGATGCACTTTTTTTGTAACGCCGGCTGAGTTTATGAACAGTCGGAAATGATTTACAGCTGACGTGCGTCGAAGGTGTTACACGCGGAAACTTCTCCGCTTTCCAGGCCGCGTTTGAACCAGTGCACCCGCTGCGCCGAACTGCCGTGCGTGAACGAATCGGGCACCACCACGCCGCGCGACTGGCGCTGCAGGGCGTCGTCGCCGATCGCGCTGGCCGCGTTCAGGGCGCTCTCGACGTCGCCGCTTTCGAGGATCTGTTTTTCTTTGTTGGTGCGCTTGGCCCACACGCCGGCGAAGCAGTCGGCCTGCAGTTCGAGCCGCACCGACAGCGCGTTGCCCTGCGTTTCGGACGCGCGCTGCTGGGCTGCATGGACCTTGTCCGACACCCCGAGCAGATTCTGCACATGGTGGCCAACCTCGTGCGCGATGACATAGGCCTGGGCAAATTCGCCTTCGACATTGAAACGCTGCTGCATGGTGCGGAAGAAGCCCAGATCGATATACACGGTGCTGTCGGCCGGACAATAGAACGGTCCGGTGGCGCTCTCGCCCTGGCCGCAGCCGGTGCCGACCCGGCCTTCGAACAGCACCAGCTTGGCCGGCTGGTATTGCGCGCCCTGCTCGCGGAACACTTGCGCCCAGGCGTCTTCGGTGTACGCCAGCGTGGTGGCCACGAACTGCGACTCACGGTCGTTTGCGGGCGCGCCTTGCGGCGGGCGCTGTTGCGAGACCTGCTGCGACGGCGCGCCGCCCGACAGCAGGCTCAGGATGGTGACCGGGTTGATCCCGAAGATCCAGCCGCCGACCAGGGCGATGACCAGGGTGCCGATCCCGATCGACTTGCCGCCGAAGCCAAAGCCACCGCCCCCGCCGCCACGACGGTCTTCCACATTATCGCTCTGGCGATCGCCTTCCCAACGCATACGTTCTCCTTGAATGTTCGGGTCAGCGCCCGGGTTGGCGTTTCAGATTAGAGGTGTCGAACCGTTCGCGCGCATCCTTGGTGCGGTCGTCGAGCGGCGCCAGTCCGGTGCGCTGTTCGTCGTGCAGGGCCCGCTCGCGGCGCTCGCGCGCGACTTCACGCGCGATGCGGCTTGCGCCCGCATCGTCGAATTCATCATTCCTGGTGTTCATGGTTTTCTCTCTCGTCGTGAACGGCTCTGTTCGCCGCTGGAGTGCAGTATGGACGGGCCTGCCTACCCCGACTGTTCGGGTGAACACATAATGCATCAGATAACGCACAGCCGGGCGCCGCTCCTTTGTACGTCAGCGCACGGATGACCGCCGCACGCCATGCCACGCTAGCGCCATGAACTCAGCCCAAGCCACTGCCCTGCTCGCCCTCGGCCGCGCCCTGCACGAGAGCGGTTACCGCTTCGTCACCGTGACGCCCTCGACCCACCGCCGCATCAATGCGCGCCCGGGCAACCAGCACGCACGCGAACTGCGCGATGTGTTCGGCTGGAGCCGGCCGTTCGCGCCAGACCTGATCGATGCCGGCATGCTGGCGCTGATGCGCGAAGCGGGCGTGGTGGAAACTGTCGCCGGTGCCGACGGCCTGCTGCGCGCCACCGTGCGCGCGTCCACCCTGGGCCAGATGACCGTGTTCCATTCGGCCTTTCCGACGCACGACGACGACGCCGTGTTCTTCGGCCCCGATACCTACCGCTTCGTGGGCGCCATGACGCGTGCCTTCGCCTGGGTCGGCGCCGGGCTCAACCGCGCGGTCGACATCGGCTGCGGCAGCGGCGCCGGCGCACTGGCGATCGCGCGCAAGTTTCCGCATTGCGAGGTGGTCGGCGCCGACGTCAACGAGCGCGCGCTCGAACTGGCGCAAATCAACGCCCGCCTGGCTGGCGCCGCCAACCTGCAACTGCGCCGCAGCGACCTGCTCGACGGCCTTGACGGCGACTTCGACCTGATCGTCTCGAATCCCCCGTACGTGCTCGATACCGATGAGCGCCGCTACCGCCACGGCGGCGGCGAACGCGGCGCCGAGCTGTCGCGCCGCATCGTCGAACAGGGCCTGGCGCGGCTGCGCCCGGGCGGCAGCCTGATGCTCTACACCGGAGTCGCCATCTCGGGCGCCAACGACCACTTCCTCGACAGCATCCGCCCTCTGCTCGAGCAGAACTGCATCACCTGGAATTATGACGAGCTCGATCCGGACATCTTCGGCGGCCAATTGGGCGAGCCGGGCTACGAAACGGTGGAACGCATCGCCGCGGTGTGGCTGCACGCGGTCAGGCGCTGACGATGGCTTGGGCGCGAAAAAGTCCGCTCTGAATGCATCGAAGCGGGCTGTTTCGGCTTGATTCAAAGGGATCGGTCGATCGACCCGTTTTTACTTCAGGGTCAGTGCCACTAGTTGAAACAGGCGTGGAATCGCATGCATACCTGGGTTCCCGCCTGCGCGGGAATGACGGTTTTTGCGCTCATCGGGAAACGAGTTCCACTTAACTGAACGGCATTACACCTTGCGGTGGCCGTTATGCGCGCTACTTCGCATCGCGCTCCTGATCATTCAATAACCGGCTCGACTGCGGACCTGCGCCGGGAACGTACCCACGCGATGAGCATGAAGATGGCGAAGTACAGGGCGACATTGGCGATCAGCGCCCCCATGTGCAAATCGTCTTCCCCAAAGGCGAGCTGACGCTCTCTGGACACGCCAGGCGCGTCGAACAGATACGCGATCGGAAAGCCCCCCTTCATCGCCGGCTTGTAGCAGGGATCGACGAACGCCGGCCCGCAGTGATTTCCGTATCGGGCCTGTTCCGGGCCTATGCGCTCGATATGCACGGATAGGAGCGTGATTGTGAGCGCCCCAATCAGGGCAATTCCCTTGAAGCGCGATTTCGACAGAGTGTTTTTCATGGCAAGCGCGGTACGCATCCCTGGCTGTAGAAAATCATCGTGATCTGACGTGACAGGTCGGCTTGCCACCGGCAGATGAGTGTCAAATGCGATGCGTTCGGCGCGACTCGATTGTCTTGCCCCATTATGCTCGTCCACAGCATAAGCGCGAAATGAAAAAAGCCACCTTGCGGTGGCTTTTTCCATGCTACCTGGCGGAGAGGGTGGGATTCGCCTACATGCTGCAGGCCGCGGCATCGCGCGTACGCGATGCCCTTCGAATCCCACACGCAGGGCGCGCAGGCGCCCTGCTCCTCTGCACGGCCGCGGAATGAAAAAAAGCCACCTTGCGGTGGCTTTTTCCATGCTACTTGGCGGAGAGGGTGGGATTCG
>Ga0265797_10002036_pt1 | contig 34847 bp, 25 predicted proteins | sample P2T30metagenome_FD_192433 | JGI IMG/M metagenome (GOLD analysis project Ga0265797, IMG submission 192433) | Plant litter microbial communities from East Loma Ridge, Irvine, California - P2 T30 | ecosystem: Environmental > Terrestrial > Plant litter > Unclassified | place: USA: California...
GTAGACTTTTTCGGAGGCTGGGTCAGTGCCCCCTTCATCGCTACCAAAGCGATTTCCCATCCTTTGTTCCCCGATAGCCAGGCCCCGGACAGTTGGCAGCCCGGTTTCGCCGCGCTGGCGGCGGATTCGTTGCTCCCGGGTTGGACCGTCTTCACCAAGGCCGATGCAATGAGGGCCGCGCGATCGATGCTGAATCAGGCGCCCTTTCGGCTCAAGCCGGTGCGGGCAACCGCCGGCCGTGGACAGCAGGTGATCGACTCGCTCCAGGTGCTTGAAACGGCTTTGGCCGCCATGGACGATCGCGAACTCAACGACTGGGGGCTGGTGCTCGAAGAAAACCTGGCGCACGTGGAAACCTTCAGCGTGGGCCAGGTACGCGTGGCTGGCCAGGTCGCCAGCTATTACGGCACCCAGCGGCTGGCCCAGGACAACGCGGCCGAGTGGGTATACGGCGGCTCTGATCTCGTGGTTTACCGAGGAGGCTACGAAGCTTTGCTCGAAGATAGCCTGGCCCCTGCCTTGGCGACGGCGATCCGTCAGGCGCGGGCTTATGAACAAGCGGTGGAGCAAAGCTACCCGGGCTTTTTCGCCTCTCGTCGCAACTACGATATCGCGGTGGGCACCACCTACGATGGCCGCCGCCTCAGTGGTGTACTTGAACAATCCTGGCGCGTAGGCGGCGCCAGCAGCGGGGAAATCCTGGCGTTGAAAGCCTTTCAAAGGGACCCGGGCTTGCTCAAGGTTGTTGCCTCCACCCATGAGGTATTCGGCGAGTTCGCCGTTCCCGAAGACGCTGAACTGTTTTTCCAGGGCGATGACGCCGTGGTAGGGCTCATCACTAAATACGCACGGATCCGACCCTATGGCCATAGTGAGTGAACCCATTGAACTGCCTGTCGACGACCAAAGTATCGCCGGCACCTTGTTGAGCCCCAGCCCCAAGCTACCCGGTATTCTCTTCGTGCATGGATGGGGCGGTAGCCAGCAGCGTGACCTGGGCCGCGCCAAAGGCATTACCGGCCTGGGCTGTGTATGCTTGACCTTTGACCTGCGCGGCCATGCCCGCACGGAGAGCCAACGCCAGACCGTCAACCGCGAGCAAAACCTCAAGGACGTACTGACCGCCTACGACCGGCTGATCAGCCACCCTGACGTAGACCCCGACTCGATTGCGGTAGTGGGCAGCAGTTATGGCGGCTACCTGGCGGCGCTGCTCACGGCCCAACGCAAGGTACGCTGGCTGGCGCTGCGCGTTCCCGCGTTGTACTGGGACAAGGAATGGAATGTGCCTAAATCGGTATTGAACCGGGAAGAGCTGGCGCACTATCGTAAAACGCTGCTCACCCCCGCCGATAACCGCGCATTGGCGGCCTGCGCCGAGTTTGCCGGGGACGTATTACTGGTTGAGTCGGAACACGACGACTATGTGCCCCACACCACCCTGATGAGCTACCGCTCGGCGTTCGTGGGTGCTCACTCACTGACCCATCGCATCGTCGATGGCAGCGATCATGCCCTCACCAGCGAAGCCTGTCAGAAAGCCTACAGCACCATCCTTACCAACTGGATCAGCGAAATGGTCATCGGCTCGCGCCTGGAAAACTACCCTCATCACTCCGCGGTCTATTCCTGATCGCGACCCGCAATCAGCTTTCGCGGCCACTCTGGCTGGCAGGGGCGCCATCCTGGGCCAGGCCGGTCGCGTTGGCATCCTGGCCACGAACCAGCTTGGCACGGGCCTGAACGTATTGGTCGTAAGGCAAGCCTTGCCTGTTGAGGGCCTCCATGGACAACTCGAAGCGCTCCTCAGCTGAATACGGGCGGGTTTCAGGGCCAGCGGTGGTGCAACCGGCCAGAACGGCAACGGACATCAGCGAGATAAGCAACATCGAGCGTTTCATGGGAACCTCCAGCCCCATCGGGCGGTTACGTTTCGGGAATGAGCTCAGGCTAAGCCCGCGCTTGTTCTCAGAAAAATCACCGGGTTTGATAGTGGCTATTGCCGAGGTAGTGGTAAGCCTACCCAACCCCCGCGCCGCAGGGCGCAAGGGCTAGGCGAATGCACCTTCAGAGCGTGCCTTGAACCTTGCTGGCCACGTCGGCGGGGAGCCAGGCTTGCAGCCATTCGGGGTGGGCCTTGAGCAGGTCGAGGGCCGCCTTGCGCGGCTCCAGATGTTTCTCGCTCATGGTGGCCAACGCCTGGTTCAGGGGGCCGATGGGCAGGTCTACCTTGGCGAAGAACGCTGTCACCTCAGGGTGCGCCCGCTCGAACGCGGTAGAAACGCCCACAGACAACGTCGAGGCCAGGGACCGGGTTGGCCGAGGATTGGGGTTGCTGGCGTCGGTGAGGGTTTTCCAGGCCTGGGCATCGAATGGCGGCTCTTGGAGCTGGATGAACTCATAGCGACCTAACAGGGGCGTGGGGCTCCAGTAGTAGAACAGCACTGGCTTGCCGCGCCGCACCGCCGAGCTGATCTCGGCATCCAGCGCGGCTCCGGACCCGGCGCGGAAGTTGGTGAAGCTGTCGGTAAGCCCATACGCCTTGAGCTTCTGCCCGTTCACGACTTCGGAAGTCCAGCCGCTCGGGCTGTTGAGGAAACGCCCCTTGGATGGGCTTTCCGGGTCCTTGAACACATCCTTGTAGCGGGCGAGGTCCGTCACGCTACGCAATTCGGGCGCCAGGGGCTTTATCCCTTTGGCGGGATCGCCCTTGATCACATAAGCCGGCACCCACCAGCCTTCCGTGGCGCCTTTGACGATATCGCCCACGCCCTTGACCTGCCCCTTGGCCTGGGCCTCGTTCCATACAGGGCTGCGGCCTGCCCATTCTTCGGCGATCACCTGGATGTCGTTTCTGGCCAACGCGGCTTCCAGCGTAACGGTAGTGCCGGGCAGGGTCTCGGTAGGCAGGCCATAGCCCTTCTCCACCACATAGCGGAGCATTTCAGTGATAAGGCTCCCGCTCTCCCAGTTCAGGTCCGCGAACCGGACGGTCTCGTTGGCGCTGGCGTTGGACACATAACCGAACGCGAGCGCGGCGCAGAATCCCGCCAGCGTTCTGTTGAGTCGTTTCATGGTACCTCCGGGGCTGTGCGCTGATGACAGCCACAGCCTAGCCGAGGTTGCGCCAAACGCTGCGCTTACTGCTCGCTCGCCTTGAAGGTGAGCTCCCCGGCCCGCCATTTCGCGGCCTTGGCGGCCGCGGCCTTCAACGGCTTGGTAAGCCCCCCGACAAGTTGCTCATTGGCGGCGAACACCAGCATTACGCTCTGGCCCTGGCGGAACACTACGCCATTGCCCAGAGGCGTTTGAACGAACGCATATTCACCCAGCCCGTAGATGGTGAACTTCAAATCACGGAACTTGATCTCGAACTTGCCACCTTCCCGACTGGGCTTGACCGCGGCCTGGAAGTGATCCCCTACTTTCAACTGCAAGCCGGGCTTGTCATCGACGACAAGGGCGGTCTCAGTGTCGATTTCAGCCATGTACAGGCTTTCGGCGGACTGTTCGGTGATGTAGACAAAACGAGCTTGAAATAACTTGACCAACTTAGCGCGCAAATCGCCCAGAACAAAAAGAGCGTGCATATCCAGATTGCTGACTGCCAACGAAAGATCCTCAACCCGATGGTAGAACCGGTCGCTCCCGGTTTGCGGCCGGCAGGGTGCCGGCTGTGAAATACGGGGCAAAGCCCTGGCTTGAATAAATGGCCCGGCGCGATGGGCACGATCTCGAACGGATCGCCCCTGTGAAACGGATGCCGGTGATCCGGATTCTCTGCCAAAACCCCTCGCAATGAAAAGCCCTTTCCGATCATTGTTGAAATCAGTCAGCGAAAGGGCGAACTCAGCGAAGGGTCCGCGGTTCAAATCCAGCGACGTAACCGTGTTTACAGAACCTGAATCGGAGCCCCAAATGGAAGACGTCCATCACGACCTGGAAAGCCTGTTCGCCCAACTCGGCCTGGGTACCAGCGGGCCGGAAATAGACAAGTTCATCGATGAACACCAACTTCCAGCCGACGTAAAGGTGTCGGAGGCCGAATTCTGGAATGATTCACAGGCCAGCCTTCTGAAGGAGTCGATCATGGCGGACGGCGAAGAGGCCATGTGGGTCGATGAACTTAATACCCGCCTGCACCACGATGCCAACCAGCAGGCCACCCCCCCGGCCAATTGACACCGCTCACCCTCTTGCGGCCTGGGGCTTGTACCCCAGGCGCAAGCCTCCCCAGTGGCGGCCGTGTACCATGATTGGCACCGAGAGGTCGTGCATCAGCTCTCCGGTGTCCCATGTATAGGTCTGCAACAGCAGCGGTTTCTGATGGCTGCCGCAGCGCTTGCAAGGGGTGGCGCTGCGCCGGGATGACCGTGGCGGCCTTGCTGGCGGGTACCAACGGAAGCCAAAGCGCTAATAATGTCAGCGTCGCCAGCGCCGCCGGCGGCAGGCGCGCCAGTTCACGAGCCGCGATGACCGCGAGCAACAGCAGGCTCTGCAGCAGGGCCCGGCGCCAGGGCCGCGAGGGCACTGGCGGTTTATCGGAGGGGGAAGACAAACCCTGCACTGCACCGGGAAGGTTCATGCTTGCGACTCCTGCTGGGGCTTATTATTGGCTTTACCCCATCTTGGTCTATCGTCGCGGTACCAGCCATGCTGCCTTCGTCTCACACGATGACTGGCAGCGGCGCCTCAGGTCAGGCCTGGCGCTGATGGCGGTCGATCTGCTCGTGGCGCTCCTGCGCCTCGATGCAGTACTTGGTGGTGGGGCTGATCAGCAGGCGCTTGAGGCCGATGGGCTCACCGCTGTCTTCGCACCAGCCGAAGGTATCCTCGGCGATACGGCCAAGTGCTTGCTCCAGTTGCGGCAACAGGCGCTGATCGCGCTCGATGGCGTTCACCAGCCAATGGCGCTCTTCTTCCACGGAGGCGGCATCCGCCGGGTCGGCCGGGGAGTCCAGGCTTTCGATCGCGGTACGGCTTTCGTCGATGCGAGCCTGGGTTTCGACCTTCATGGCCTGCAGCAGCTGGGTGAAGTAAGCCTGCTGTTCGGCGTTCATGTAGTCATCGGCCGGCATGGCCAGCAACTTTTCCTTCGTCATTGATATCTCGATAAACCTGCGTGAGACGGATCGTAGGCCGGTCGCGCCAGCATTGCCGGGCGACGGGTAAAATCAAATAAGGGGCGGGAGTCTACGGGCGTGAGCAGCAGGCAGCAATAGCAGGGGCCAATTTGCCCGGGCGCGGCAAGCGCGGCGCCGACCGTCGGTGAAGATGACAGGTTTATGAAACATGCTGGCACGCCGGTGCAATAATGAGTCTCATTATGTTACAAAACGCAATCTCATTCTTCATTGACTCGGTGTGCAATGCTCGTTCCGTTCCTGATCATGCTGCGCGAAGGCATTGAGGCCGCGCTGATCGTCGGCATTATTGCCAGCTATCTCAAACAGACAGGGCGCGGGGAATGGATGCCTGCCGTATGGGTAGGCGTGTTCCTGGCCGTGGCGGTCGCGCTGCTCGCGGGCGGCGGGTTGGAGCTGGCCAGCGCAGAGTTCCCGCAAAAGCAGCAAGAGCTGTTCGAAGGGCTGATCGGGCTACTGGCGGTGGGTATCCTCAGCTCGATGGTGTTCTGGATGCGCAAGGTGGCTCGCTCCCTCAAGCAAGCGCTGCACGCCTCCCTGGATTCGGCCTTGGCCGGGTCGCGCAATCAAGTGTTCGCCCTCATTGCCATGGTGTTTTTCGCGGTCGCTCGTGAAGGGCTCGAAACCGTGTTCTTCCTGCTGGCTGTGTTTCAGCAAAGCGACGGTACCGCCGCGCCGCTGGGTGCGCTATTGGGCCTTGTCTGCGCAGTGTTGACCGGCGTGGCGCTGTACCGCGGCAGCTTGAAGCTGAACCTGTCGCGCTTTTTCCGCTGGACGGGCCTGTTCATTCTCGTTGTCGCGGCAGGGATCCTGGCGAACTCAATACAGGCGCTGCATGAAGCCGGCTTATGGAACGGTTTGCAGCAGGTGGTCTTCGACTGGAGCGCGCATTTGCCTGTGGACAGCCCCGCCGGCGCGGTACTGGCTGGCATGTTCGGTTACCAGGACACCCCAACCGTGAGCACGCTCGGCGCCTGGGCGGCGTACCTGGTGATCGCGCTGGCGCTGTTCTTCGCGCCGGCGCGCCCAACCCGTGACGCCGCACCTACCGTAAGCCATTCCTAAGGTTCTTCATGTCCAATTCTGCTCCTCGGCCGCCACGCCTGTTGCGCGTGGCCGTAGCCGGCTCGGTGGTTCTGATGATCGCCGCCGGCGGCCTGTTCTACTACGCCGCGAACGTGGCCAGCGAAAAACGCAAGGCGCACGCTGGCCAGGAAACCGTCGTGACCATCCATGACCATCGTTGCGAGCCCGCGGCGTTGAGCGTGCCGGCCGGCAAAGCAGCCTTCCGCATCGTCAACGCTTCTGACCGGGCGGTGGAGTGGGAAATCCTCGATGGCGTGCTGGTGCTCGAAGAGCGCGAAAACATCGCCCCGGGCATGAGCCAGACCATCAATGCCAGCCTGGAACCGGGCCAGTACGCGATTACCTGTGGCTTGTTGAGCAACCCCCGTGGCAGCTTGACGGTAACCGCCACCGCCGAGTCGGACGCGCGCGCCAGAGCCCGCCCCTCGCTTACTACCTTTATCGGCCCCCTGTCCGAATACCGCGTCTACCTGAGCCAGCAAGGCTCGGCCCTGGTGAGCGCGGTGGCTAACCTCTCCGCCGCCATCGATGCCGGCGACCTGAGCAAGGCGCGTGAGCTGTACGCTCCGGCCCGCGCGGCTTACCAACGCATCGCAGGCGCGGCCCAGCGCTTTGCCGAACTGAACAACGCCATCGATGCTCGAGCCGACTACTACGAAAAGCGCGAGCAGGACCCTGCCTTCGCGGGCTTCCACCGGCTGGAGTTCGGCCTGTTCGCTCCAGCCGCGCAAGCCGGCCAATCCCTGGCACCGGTCGCGAGGCAACTGCTGGCCGACGTCACCTCCCTCAAAGCGCAACTGCTGGCACAGCCGATCCCGCCCGAGCAACTGGTATCAATGATCTCGCGCAACCTGCGCAGCCTCGCCGAGCACCGCTTCGACGGCGAGGAAGAGCGCTACAGCCATACCGACCTCAATGGCTTTGCCGCCAACCTGGAAGGCACCAGCAAAGTGGTGGCCTTGATGCGCCCGCTGGTGGAGAAAACCGCGCCGCAGGTGCAGCAGCGAATCGATAGCGCCCGCGCTGCCCTGAACGACACCTTGCAAGGCCTGCGCGGCGAGGGCCAATGGCCTGCCTATACCCAAATCACCCAGACGCAGCGCCAGGCGATCGCCGACCGCGCCCGTGATCTGGCCGCCGCCCTGGATGGCATCGACCCGGCCCTTGGCCTGTCCGCTCTCTGAAGGCCCCTGCGCAATGACCGATACTCGTGACCTCCCCTCCCCTGAGCGCCGCCGGGTACTGTTCGGCCTGGGTGCCGCGGGCGCAGCGCTGGCCGGCGGCGGCCTGGGCTGCCCGATGCTGGCGCAGGCCAACGAAGGCAAGGTGACCGAAGCGCCGAAAAGCGAACGCACCGAAGACCGTCACGCCTACGAAGGCGTGCATCAGGCCGGGATCGTCACCCCGCGCCCGGCCGCTGGCATGGTGGTGGCTTTTGATGTGCTGGCCAACGACCGCGCCGACCTGGAGCGCCTGTTCCGAACCCTGGACGAACGCATTCGCTTCCTCACCCAGGGCGGCCCCGTGGAAAACCTGGACCCTAAGCTGCCCCCACCCGACTCCGGCATCCTCGGCCCGGTGGTCAGCCCGGACAACCTCACCGTCACCGTGTCGGTGGGGGCCTCGCTGTTCGACGACCGCTACGGGCTGGAGGCGGTCAAGCCTCGGCGCCTCAGCCGCATGGTGGGCTTTCCCAACGACGCGCTGGAAGAAGACCGCTGCCACGGCGACCTCAGCCTGCAGTTTTGCTCCAATACGCCCGATACCAACATCCATGCCCTGCGCGACATCATCAAGGCGCTGCCAGACCTGCTGTTCGTGCGCTGGAAGCAGGAGGGCTCGGTGCCGCCCCAGGCCCCGACCAAGCCAGGCGAACTCGCCCAGAACGCGCGCAACTTCCTGGGCTTTCGCGACGGCAGCGCCAACCCGGACTCCACCGATACCCAGGCCATGGATCGCCTCGTGTGGGTACAGCCAGGCAGTGACGAACCCGCCTGGGCGGCCCATGGCAGCTATCAGGCGGTGCGCGTCATCCGCAATTTCGTGGAGCGCTGGGACCGCACCCCGCTACAGGAACAGGAAAGTATTTTCGGCCGGCGCAAGGCCAGTGGCGCGCCCATGCAAGGCGGCGACGAATTTACCCTCCCCGATTACAGCAACGACCCGCAAGGCAAGCTGACCCGGCTCGACGCGCATATCCGCCTGGCCAACCCGCGCACCCCGGGCAGCGAGGCAAACCTGATCCTGCGCCGGCCGTTCAACTATTCAAACGGGGTGAACAAGAACGGCCAGCTGGACATGGGCCTGCTGTTCATCTGTTACCAGGCTGACCTGGAGCAAGGCTTCATCACGGTTCAGCGCCGGCTCAACGGCGAGCCGCTGGAGGAATACCTCAAACCCACCGGCGGAGGGTATTTCTTCACCTTGCCGGGTGTACGCGATGCCGAGGACTTCATCGGCCGCGCGCTGCTGCTCGCTACGCCTCACAGCAACACCACCACCTGACCCAGGGGATGCACCACATGAAACAAACATTGCTCGCGTCCATGATTGCCTTGTCCGCCCTCGCCGCCCCGGCTTTCGCCGCGGCACCTGCAGGCCTGGACCTGGTACAGCCGATCTCCGACTACAAGATCTATGTCACCGAAGAGGTGGGCAAGCTGGTCAGCGAAACCCAGGCCTTCACCGACGCGGTCAAGGCCGGGGATTTGGCCACCGCGAAAAAGCTGTACGCGCCCACCCGCGTACACTATGAAGCCATCGAGCCCATCGCCGAGCTGTTCAGTGACCTCGATGCTTCTATCGATTCGCGCGTGGATGACCATGAGCAAGGCGTGACCGCGGAGGATTTCACGGGCTTTCACCGCATTGAATACGGCCTGTTCGACCAGAACACCACCAAGGGCTACGAAGGCTTTGCCGATCAGTTGGTCAAGGATGTGAAAGACCTCCAGGCCCGCATCGACGGCCTGACGTTCCCGCCGGAGAAAGTCGTGGGCGGCGCCGCCGCGCTGCTTGAAGAAGTGGCTGCCACCAAGGTGACCGGTGAAGAAGACCGCTACAGCCACACCGACCTGTATGACTTCCAGGGTAATGTGGACGGCGCCAGGAAGATCGTGGACCTCTTCCGCCCGCAGATCGAAAAGCAGGACAAGGCCTTCGTTGCCAAGGTGGACAAGAACTTTGCGACCGTGGAAACCATCCTGGCCAAGTACAAGACCAAGGATGGCGGCTTTGAAACCTACGACAAGGTAAAGGAGCGTGACCGCAAGGCGATGATCGGCCCTGTTAACACCTTGGCAGAAGACCTCTCCACTCTGCGTGGCAAGCTCGGCCTGAACTGACCGTAACGGCCGCCTGGGGGGTAAGCATTGACCCTCAGGTGTCGGCCCTGCTGTATGCCCCCTCAACAGCCTGATTGATAACGCACTGCTAGTCTTGTCCCGGTCACGGCTGCCAACTAGATTGGCCAGCCAATAGCCATTCATTCAAGGGACCCGCATGGCGCTCACTGATCAGACCATCAGCTTGCGTGAAGGCGAAGAACTCGACGGCGCCGCCATCGATGCCCTCCTCAAGTCGCACCTGCCCAGCCTGAACGGCGCACCTACGATCAGCCAGTTTCCTGGTGGGGCCTCCAACCTCACTTACTTGCTTACCTATCCTGACCGCGAACTGGTTTTACGGCGCCCCCCGTTCGGGCACAAGGCTCGCGGCGCCCACGACATGGCCCGGGAATACCGCATCCTGGAAAAACTCAGCCGTGGCTTCGGCTATTGCCCTCGGCCGGTGCTGCTGTGCACCGACGAAAGCGTGATCGGGGCGCAGTTCTACGTGATGGAACGGCTGCGCGGCGTCATCCTGCGCAAGGATCTTGCGCCCGAGCTTGGCCTGGACGCCGCGGCTACCACCGCGTTGTGCAAGAGCTTCGTCGACCGCCTGGTGGAGCTGCACCAGGTGGACTACAAAGCCTGCGGCCTGGAAGACCTCGGCCGCCCCGAAGGCTATGTGCAACGGCAGGTCGAAGGCTGGTGTGAGCGCTACACCAACGCGCTCACCCCTGATGCCCCAGGCTGGGCGCCGGTCATGGCGTGGCTGCGGGACAAGCGCCCCGCCGACAGTGGCCGGGCGAGCCTCATCCATAACGACTACCGCTTCGACAACGTGATCCTCGACCCCGCCAACCCCATGCGCATCACTGGCGTACTGGACTGGGAGCTCGCCACGCTCGGCGACCCTCTCATGGACCTGGGCAACTGCCTGGCGTATTGGGTGCAGGCAGATGATCCCCAGGCCGTGCAGCTCACCCGCCGTCAGCCCAGCAATGCCCCGGGCATGCTGACCCGGGCGGAAATGGTCGCCTACTACGCCGAGCGTTCCGCGATTAGCGTGGGCAACTTCGACTTCTACTACGTACAAGGGCTGTTCCGCCTGGCCGGGATCGTGCAGCAGATCTATTACCGCTACTTCCATGGGCAGACCCGCGATCCGCGGTTCGCTCAATTCGTCGCCATGAACGCCTTGCTTGAGCAGATGAGCCTGCAGGTGATCAGCCGTTCCACCCTTTGACAGGAGGTTGCATGCCCACCGATCTATTTGACCTATCCGGCAAGGTCGCTTTCGTTTCCGGCGCCAGCCGGGGCATCGGCGAAGCCATCGCACGCCTGCTGGCCGCCCAGGGGGCTCACGTCATCGTTTCAAGCCGCAAGCTCGAGGGCTGCCAGGCTGTGGCGGACGCAATCGTCGCCCAAGGGGGCCAGGCGACCGCGCTGGCCTGTCACATCGGCGAGCCCGCGCAGATACAACAGGCGTTCGAAACGATCCGCTCGCGCTTCGGCCGGCTGGATGTGCTGGTCAACAACGCCGCCACCAACCCCCAGTTCTGCCATGTACTCGACACCGACATCGCGGCGTTCCAGAAAACCGTGGACGTGAACATTCGCGGCTACTTTTTCATGTCCGTGGAAGCGGGCAAGCTCATGCGCACCCATGGCGGCGGCAGCATCATCAATGTGGCCTCCATCAACGGGGTATCCCCAGGCGCGTTCCAGGGCGTGTATTCCATCACCAAGGCTGCGGTGATCAACATGACCAAGGTATTCGCCAAGGAATGCGCGGCGCTGGGCATTCGCTGCAATGCATTGCTGCCGGGGCTTACGGATACGAAGTTCGCCTCGGCGCTGGTGAGCAATGAAAAGATTCTCGCCCAGGCGCTCACCCACATTCCGCTGGGGCGCGTGGCGGCTTCCACGGAAATGGCCGGCGCGGTGCTGTACCTGGCCAGCGCCGCCTCCAGCTATACCACCGGTACGGCGCTTAACGTGGATGGCGGGTATCTGGCCTGAGCCAACCTTGCAGGAAGCCGGCAAGGCTTGCGAATAAGTTTGCTCGTGTTCGCCAGCTTCGCCCGCTTCCTTTATTCGAGATTCCCGGGCGCTGCGCCCGGTTTCATGACGATTCAGGATAGAATGCGCACCCCGTTCCGACGCAGTAGCGCACCATGCCTTTCGATCTCAGCGTTGCCCCTACCACCCTGGCCATTCTCGCCGGGGTGGCGTTCCTTGCAGGCTTCATCGACGCCATCGCCGGGGGCGGTGGTTTGCTCACCACCCCTGCCCTGCTTACCGCGGGCCTGCCGCCGCATCTCGTGCTCGGCACCAACAAGCTCAGCTCAACGTTTGGTTCGGGTATCGCCAGCTTCACTTATTACCGGCGCAAGTTGTTCCAGCCGCGGCAATGGGTACATGCGCTGGTCTGCACCGGGGTCGGCTCGCTTCTGGGCGCGGGGGTGGCGCATTACCTGCCAGCGGAATGGCTGAACAAGATGCTGCCGGTCATCGTGTTCGCTTGCGGCCTGTACCTGTTGTTCGGGGGTACGCCCAAGGCGCCGCTGGACAGCAACGCGCCCGTGCGCAAGAAGTGGCAGGCACCGCAGGGGCTGAGCCTGGGTTTCTACGATGGCGTGGCGGGGCCCGGCACGGGCGCGTTCTGGACCGTCAGCAGCCTGTTGCTCTACCCCATAGACCTGGTGAAGGCCAGTGGCGTGGCGCGCAGCATGAACTTCGTCAGCAACGCCGCCGCGCTGGCGGTGTTCATCGCTTCAGGCCAGGTGGACTGGATCATCGGCCTGACCATGGGCACCAGTTTGATGGTGGGGGCCTTCCTTGGGGCCCGCACCGCCATCAACGGCGGCGCGGCCTTCATTCGCCCGGTGTTCATCACCGTGGTGCTGGCCCTCACCGTGCGGCTAGCCTGGCAACACTGGTTCGGGCAGGCCTGACCGCCGCGCAACGTACAAGTCGATAAGGTAACGGGCAATGGAGCGCGGCGCCGGCAAGGGCGGCAGGGCGTCGATGCGGAACCAGCGGGCATCTTCGATCTCGTCCGCCTGTGGGACGATCTCGCCGCTGGCGTATTCGGCATGAAAGCCCAGCATCATCGAATGCGGGAACGGCCAGCACTGGCTACCCATGTACCGAATGTTGCGCACTTCCAGGCTTACTTCTTCCCGCACTTCGCGGATCACGCATTCCTCGGCGGTTTCGCCTGGCTCGGCGAACCCCGCCAGGGTGCTGTACATCCCGCTCACGAACCGCGGCGAGCGCGCCAGCAACACCTCATCGCCACGGGTGATCAGCACGATCATGCTGGGTGAAATGCGGGGGTAGGCACGCAATTCACAGCGGTCGCAATACATGGCCCGCTCGCCCGGCACTTGCACCATGGCCTTGCCACAACTGCCACAGAAACGGTGCTCGCGCGCCCACGTGCCGATCTGGGCGGCATAAGCGAGCATGCGGTAGTGTTCGAAGTCGGTTTGCAGCATGAACTGACGCAGGCCCTGCCACTGGCAGTTGCCCACCACCACCGGCCCTTCGAACTCCACCAGATAAACCGGTTGATCATCGAGATGGCCGATGCCGTGCTCGAACAGCACCGGCAGGCCCAGGCTTTTCAGCCAATCGCGGGCGAACAGCACCCCTTTGCTATCGAACATGAACCCCTCGGGGCTGCGGGCCACTGCCCAGCCCCCCGTGGGTTCGGTATCCAGTACTCCAGTAATCCAGCGATGCGACATGGTAAAGATCCTGGGTGATGCCGCGTGCTCAATCCTCGAAGCGCGCGGCCTGTTTGCTCAGGCTGGCGGCGAGCGCCACCCTGAGATCGCTTCCCTGTAGCATGGCCGCGTTCCAGGTGGCCACGTATTCAAGACCATCCTCCACTGAATGGTCGCGCATGTAGCTGAGCATGCGCTTGGTGCCGGTGACCGCGAGCGGGGACTTTTCCGCGATCTGCTGCGCCAGGGCAAGCACGCCCTCCTCCAGTGCCTGCACCGTGGGGAACACGCGGTTCACCAGCCCCACCCGCGCGGCTTCATCGGCCCTTACCTCGCGGCCGGTATACGCCAGCTCGCGCAGCATGCCGTCGCCAATGATTCGTGGCAGGCGCTGCAACGTGCCTACGTCGGCCGCCATGCCCATGTCCACTTCCTTGATCGAGAAGCGCGCGTCTTCGCTGCAATAACGCATGTCGCAGGTGGCGATCAGGTCCACCGCGCCGCCAATGCAATAACCCTGGATGGCGGCCAGTACCGGTTTGCTGCAACGTTCCACTGCGGTCAAGGCCCTCTGAAGGGTAAGGATCTTGCGCCTTAGCAACCGGGCATTGCGGCCCACGTCCGGGCCCAGCTCGGCAGCAACCTGGGCGAGCATCGCCAGGTCGATACCGGCGCTGAAATGCTCGCCTGCGCCGCTGAGCACCACGGCCCGCACGTCATCGGCGCTGTCGAGCGCGGTGAATATCTGTTCGATCTCCACCCAGAACGCAGCGTTCATTGCATTACGTTTTTCCGGCCGGTCGATCACCACATGGGCGACCGCCCCCCGTCGCTCCACACGAAACGCGCTGTACTCGGTCATGACGTGTTCCTTGTTGTTATCGAGCGCGGACTATAGCAACCGCCTCACGCTCGGTCACCGAGGCGCCCGCGGCAAAATGAACCGTTCGATGGCCACGGCCACACCGTCCTGTTCATTGCTTTGGGTGACCACATCGGCGGCTTCGCGCACGTCGGCGCCGGCCTGCCCCATGGCAATCGCCAGGCCCGCTTCCTTGAACATCGCAACGTCGTTATGCCCATCGCCCAGCACGGCGGTTTCCTCCAGCGGTACGCCCAGGTGCCGCGCCAACCGCGACAGCGCCTTGCCCTTGTCCGCTTCCAAGGCCGTGATGTCCAGGTAGTAGGGCTGCGAGCGCGCCGCATGCGCCTGGCCTTCGACCAGCGGCTGGATCGCCACTTCCAGCTGCTCAAGCAAGGCATGGTCGGCCGTGGTGGCGACAATCTTGTCGACCCGGTCCAGATAGGGCTCGAAATCTTCAACCTGCACCGCGTCATAGCCCAAGGCATGACGTTCGGTTTCCAGGTGCGCCGCGCCCAGGCTCTTGAGTAACCAATCGCCGTCGGCGAACAGCCAAACGTCCACCGGATGCTCGGCGAAGAACGCCAACGCCGCCCGCACCGCCTTCGGCGCGATGGTATGAGCTTCCAGCACGCGGCCGTCGGGGTATACCAGGTTGCCGCCATTGAAGCCGGCGATCGGCGCCGTGACGCCCAGCATCCGAGCCTGCTCGAGCATCGCCCGCGGTGGCCTGCTGCTCGCGAGGCTGAACGCCACGCCCGCGGCCTGCAATTTCTTGACTGCTTCCACCACCGCCGACGACAGGCTGTGGTCGCGGCGCAGCAGGGTGCCATCCATGTCGCTCAGGACCAGCCTGATAGCCGTACTCATCCCAGGGAGTGCCAGCTGCGGCCGTCTCGGGCCAACAATTGATCCGCCGCGGCTGGGCCATCGCTGCCGGCCGGGTACTCGCTCAGGCCGCCCGGCTCGCGCCAGGCGTCGAGGAAGGGTTGCACCGCGCGCCAGCCATTCTCGATGTTGTCGGCGCGCTGGAACAACGTCTGGTCGCCGGTGAAGCAGTCATACAGCAAGGTCTCGTAGCCGGTGGAAGGTTGCATCTGGAAGAAGTCCTTGTAGGCAAAGCCCAGCTTCACATTATCGATGACCAGCGCCGGCCCCGGGCGCTTGGCTTGCAGGTCGAACCACATGCCTTCGTCTGGCTGGATCTGCATGTGCAGGAAGTTCGGCTTGATGTAGTCCACGTTGGTGTCACGGAACTGCGCGTAAGGCGCGGGCTTGAAGCAGATGGCGATCTCGGTGTCGCGCACGCTCAGGCGCTTGCCGGTGCGCAGGTAGAACGGCACGCCCATCCAGCGCCAGTTATCGATCATCACCTTGAGGGCCACGTAGGTTTCGGTCTGACTGTCGGGCGCCACCCGATCCTCGTCGCGGTAACTCTTCATGCCCTTGGCCCCGGCGGCGTATTGCGCGCGCACGGAATTGGCCAGCGCTTGCTCGGTGGTCCACGGCCGGATAGCTCCGATCACCTTGGCCTTCTCGCCGCGCACGGCATCGGCGCCGAAGGCAGCTGGCGGTTCCATGGCGACCATGGCGAGCAGCTGGAACAGGTGATTGGGCACCATGTCCCGCAAAGCGCCGATGCTGTCGTAGAACCCACCACGGGTTTCGACACCCACGGCCTCGGCGGCGGTGATCTGGACATGGTCAATGTAATGGTTGTTCCAGAACGCCTCGAAGATACCGTTGGAGAAGCGATTGACCATGATGTTCTGCACGGTCTCCTTCCCCAGGTAATGATCGATGCGATAAATCTGCGACTCGCTCATCACGTCCAGCAGCTGGGTGTTGAGCGCCTGCGCGGTTTCCAGGTCCGAGCCAAAGGGTTTTTCCACCACCACCCGGCGATAGGCATTGGGTTGCTCATACAGCAACCCCGCACGCGCGAGCCGCTGTGAAACCTCGGTGAAAAACCGCGGCGAAGTGGCCAGGTAGAACACCGCATTGCCCGTGGCATTGGCTTGAAGCGTGCGAGCAAGGGTCTGGTAGGTTTCGTCGTTGGTGAAGTCGCCGGTTACGTAGCTGATGCGCTGCGCCAGTGGCTCCCAGATGGTGGGGTCGATGACACTTTCTTCAGGCTGCTCGGGATGCCGCGCACGGGCCTGATCGAGGATGAAGGATTTAAGGCGTTCGGCGAATTCGGCGTCGCCGACTTCGTTGTGGTCTACCCCAACGATATGCAGGTTAGGGTCCAGCAATCCGTCCCGGGCCAAGTTATAGATCGCGGGCATCAACAGCCGCTTGACCAGATCGCCGTGGGCGCCGAACAGAAAAAGGGTAGCCGGGGGGGCCGGATCGGCCGTGGTCTTGCCTCGCTTCATACAGCTGTCTCCAGCGTTGATGGGCATACGCTGCACGGCCAGTGGCGCGAGCAACGGCAAGCACCCGGGCTTCGGCGCGCCGCCGAGTCCCGGGCGTTTGGAACTTACTTCTTCACTTCGATGTGGCCGCCGAAACCAAAGCGCATGGCCGACAGCATCTTGTCACCGTAGGTCGCCTCCTGGCGCGAGCGGAACCGCGCGAACAGGGAACTGGCCAGCACCGGCACGGGTACTGCCTGCTCAACGGCGGCGTCGATGGTCCAGCGGCCCTCGCCGCTGTCGGACACCGAGCCCGAGTAACCGGCAAGCTCGGGGTCGGACACCAGCGCGTCGGCGGTGAGGTCCAACAGCCAGGAAGACACCACGCTGCCCCGGCGCCATACCTCGGCGATGTCCGCCAGGTTCAGGTCGTAGCGCTGGTCCTCGGGCAACTGAGCCGAGTTCTTGGTCTTGAGGATGTCGAAGCCTTCCGCGAAGGCCTGCATCATCCCGTATTCGATGCCGTTGTGAATCATCTTCACGAAATGACCGGCGCCTGCGGGGCCCGCGTGGATATACCCTTTCTCGGCGCGGATGTGGTCGGCCTCGCGGCCCTTGGTGCGCGGAATGTCGCCCACGCCCGGCGCCAGGGTTTCGAACAGCGGTTCAAGGCGTTCGAAGATGGCGGTTTCGGCGCCGATCATCATGCAGTAGCCACGGTCCAGGCCCCACACGCCACCGGAGGTGCCGACGTCTACGTAATGCAGCTGTTTCTCGACCAGGGCCTTGGCGCGACGGGCGTCGTCCTTGTAGAAGGTGTTGCCACCGTCAATGATCACGTCATCCGGGTCCAGCAGGCCGGCCAGTTCATTGATGGTGTCTTCGGTCGGTGCGCCGGCGGGCAGCATCACCCACACTGCGCGCGGCCGTTCGAGGTTGGCGACCAGGTCTTCCAGGCTTTGCGCGCCCTTGGCGCCTTCCGGCTCCAGCGCTTGCACGGCTTGCGCGTTGCGGTCATATACCACCGTGTGATGGCCGTTACGCATGAGGCGTCGTGAAATATTCCCACCCATGCGACCCAGTCCCACGATTCCCAATTGCATGCCGGTAACTCCAGAAAATGTAAGAAAAGCCGTCACAGCTTATAGCAGCCCGCCGCTGAAGGTTAGTCCGAAGCGCCCACGGAAGGTTTCAGCACACCGTGGAAAAGTTCCCGACGAGCGGTCATAGGGCGCAAACCCGCGCGCGACGTGGCTTTGGCGTCATTTACCTGCCGGAAGCAGCGACAACGCTCAAATAAAAAGTTCCCAAGCGGCCCTAAAGAAATCAGAATCGGAGCCGATCAAGGACATAACCCGGCGGGGAACACCCCACGAGGTCAGCCCTTAACGTAGTGATCCGCCATCGAGGTGTGCAATGGGTAACGTAGTCGTAGCCAAACAACCCCAAACGCTGTACGTCACCATCCGTCGTGACGAATTGCACGACCTCAAGACTGAGCGCGACCAGCTCAAGCGCAAGGTTGCCCAGCTGAGCGCCATGCTCTCCTCGGCTACCCAGGGCGCTCTGGACTTCGTGCCCACCGCGCGTATCGCCTGATACCCGCGAAGCAGGCACGGCCCTCCTGCCGCCGTGCCTGACTCCACTCGCTGCCTATGGGCGGCTCAGAAACAGCTCCTGCGCTGACACCGGGTCGATACGGCTACGGTAGATCTTCACAACCTCCGCATCCGTTGCCGCTTGCGCCATCTGCGTTTGTAACCCCATGAATCGCTGGCTCGGCAGTTTCAAATGAGCCGCGATGTAGTCGCCGTCAGGGGCGCCAATGCTCGCATAGTGGAAATGCGCATACCAGAGCACGGTGCCGTCAGGCTCTTGTATCGCGTATTCCTGTATCAAGTCCTTCCGCTTGCCCTGCCCCTTGAGCGCCACCCTGCTCCCCAACCGCGCCACGCTCGCCTCGTTCTGCTGCACCAGATAGCGCACCCGGGCGACCGTCGGCAGCGCGGTTTTCGTCAACCGCACCCTGAGTGTCCGGCCTTCATCGATCAGCCGTCGGGCCATGTCACGCAGCGCGCGCGCCTTGCGCTCGGCGCTTCCCCAGGTTTCGACGGCCGCGTCGGTCTCGTTGCGTTGCGTAAGGGCCTGCTCGATCTTCTCGGCCAATTGATCAAGGTTGCGCGCGGTGCCGCCCATGAGCTCCTCCAGCTCGACCGGAATCCGCGTAGCCCGTGCCAATCGCGGTGCCTGTTGTAATTGGCGGCTGGCGCTGTCCAGCTGGCGATCCGCTTGCGCGGCAAGGTGCTCAAGTTTTTCGGTGGGCTGGCGCATGAGCGGATGCGCTGGCGGCGCAGGTTGCTCGACCCAGTCCCCGCGAGTGGCGTCGTGTTCGAAGCGCGCCAGTACCTGATTATCAAGCGGGGACACGACCTCGGCGATTTCCACGGCGGCCTGCCCTTGCGCGGGTCGCACCTTGGCAATGACAGGGCCCCGTGTGCGGGTTCGAATCACCCTGCGCTCCCGGCCGGCGGGCGCGGTGACCGGAGCGGGGGGCTGCTTTGCCGAGGGGGCCTGCCTGATGAGCTCGCCCAGCGAAGCTTCGGCGTCCAATCGCAACGTTGGGATAACGCCCGCCAGGCGTTCCATGGCCGGCGAGACATATTCAGCCCTCAACGTTTGCCGCAACCAGTGCAGAGTATCCTCGGCCGCCTGATAAGCGTTCACTACACCGTCGAGCAACTCTAGCCCTGCCCCTTCGGCCACGGAGGGATTCATGGCGAGCTCCTTATGCGTGTTCAACCCTACAACCAGGGGCTGCAGGGCCTCGTGAACACTGTTACGCAGGTAGTGATCACCCGTCAGCGGCTCTTCGATCAAGCTCAACTCGGCGTAGATGCATAGCGCTCGGTATTCGATGAGCTGCCTGAACCCTTCGACTTTTGGCGCCAGGGTGGCCAAGGCGTTGGGCCCGGCCACCGGTATATCCGCCAGTTTGGTTAGTCGCTCGTCGAGCCGCGCCCGGCCGCGCGCGCCGGCTTGGGCGATACCAAGGTAATCATGAAGAAACTCGAACCACGCCTTCAGCGCCTGGGACGTCAAAGGCGCCTCCTTGAACAGGTCCGGCGACGCCGTTCGAGCGGCCTCCAGGCGGTCGACCAGCAAGTCTCGGTTCAGGCCCAGGTAATAGCAGCACAGGTTGGCTTCGGCAGTGAAAGCTGTACTCAACTCCTTGCCGTATTCGGGCAAGAACACCTCGCTGGCAATGGTTTCGTACTCGACGCGCAGTGCGGCGCAACGGTCTACCACCCCCTCCACTCGCGCGGCTTCCTGCAAACCGCGTGCATGCAAGACGCTCTGGTTGCCGGCAGCCCTGGCATCGTTGATTGCCTTGTCGCCCGCAATCCCAGCGTCTCGGGCGTCTCGGTACAGGCGCTGTATTTCTCGCAGGCATTGCCCGGCTCGCTCCTTGCGCTGTCGATTGAGTTCGCGCACTTGTTCGATCCTGCGTTTCGGCCCCCCACCGCGCAATCGCAGCCGGAGGTCAAGGCGCCAACGGCCTACTTCATCACGTTGCAAGCGCGGCCCGGAAGCCTCGCCGGATAGCGGGTTCAGCACTACCGCTTCGTCGCCGGCCGGGTCGACGACGAACCAAGCGTTTTCAGCCCAGGCAAGCCACCGCTGGCCGTCGCGCCTCAGCCCCTGTAGCGGGCCGCTGGGCACCGCCGGCGAAAGATCGGCCGGCGGCTTGACGGCTAGCGCTTGCAGCCGCTCACGCAGCGGCCCGGTCAGGGTCAGGCTGGGGGAGCTCCACCGGGTTTCCAGCACCGCTCGCACGGACAGCGGCGGCAGGTGGCTCAACCTGTCTGGCCCCGGCCCATGCGTTCCACGGGGCGGAACGCCGGCCAGCGCTCGGCTGGTGCCTTCGCTCACCAAGGCCAGTATCAGGTCAAACAGCAATTCGCCGGTGCCAGGCTCCGCTGGCGCCTCGGTCGCCCCTACCTCGTTGAAGTGTTCGTCGAGCCCGTGACTTATCTGGATCAGCCATCCCGCCGTGGCCGCGGGCCCGCTGAGAAAAGGCAACACCTGATTGAATACCAGCCAACCTACCTCCCGCGCCGAAATCCAGAAGCTTTCCTGATTCGACACCGTTTGGCGGTCGGCGGCACGCACCAGGGCGTCGACAATCCCGTCGTACACGCCATCGATGGGATTTCCGTGGAGCGGAATCGGCACCGCCTTGGCCGGGGCAATCACGGGTATCGCGGCGAAATCCCCGCCCAGGCCAAAGCGCAGCCAGTGCGGCTCGCGCAGCCCACCGTTGCGGTAACGGGCCTGCGCGGTGTCGCTAAGCCAACCGAGCACAAACTCGCGTAATTCGGATTCTGCCCTGATCGCGCTCATCAGGCTCGCCCGGTCGCGGAACTGGCGCAGCGGCTGGCGGGCGAAAGGCGCGTACAGCACAAGAGTATCGCTCGTGTCGGGCTGGTACAGCACGAACATGCCCACGACCGGGTCGGCCTCCAGGCTCGGCGCGGCCCGCAAACCCAGCCGCGCGAACACCGGGTGGGGTATCGTGGCGTCGGGCAGGAAGGTGCGCCGAACGAGCGTGACGCCCTCTTCATCGAAGCCGCAAGCGCCCTGCAACTTGAGCTCCAGCGCCAGCAGCGGTACCTGCACGCTCGCCACGGCGGTGAAGGTCGAGCGCCGACGCGGCGCTTCCTTTCCACTTACAAGCGCCTCATGCAGCAATGTCAGATAGCGGCGCCCGACGTCAACGGATTTGACCAGGGCCATGGCGCCGTCCTCATCGAGCCAAGCTGGCAACACCCTCCCCTCGCGGGCGCTGATCTGCAGCCAGCCTGCAGGTCGGCCGCCGGTATTGAGCAGGCTTAGCTCCACCAGGCTGATCTGCTGTTCCTGAAGGGATACACTCCCGCCACCGCCCGCCAGCGACAGCAGGTTGTCGTCGACGCGGCTGAAGATACGCACCACCACGTCATCTACGTCCGCGAGCGGGGCCATGGGATGATCCTGGGCCGCCTGCGCCAGTAATCGTTGCCGTGCATAAGCCTCGGGCGTCGGGACGTTGTGCAGGAAGTTACTGCCCCCTGCGGCGCGCTCGGCCTTGAGCACGTCCGCCAGGCCCAGTGCATAGCGCAAGCGGTCAGCTTCGCTTGCCTGGGCGATCCAGGCTGGCAGCTGGTCGCGCACCACCTGCCGGCGCTTGAGGTGGTGAATGCTGTCAAGCGACCAGCCTGGGGTAAACGCTTCAAGGGCAGCGGCGAAAGCCTGGGGGTTCACCCGGGCGCGGCGCAATTGCAGCGCCAACGCGCGGCGGCTGGCGAGGTAGCTGGCCAGGAGGGCTGTGGCCCAGGCGAAGAAAGGATCGGCCTCTGAAGCTTCTTCAGCCAGAGCCGGCGCCGCCGGTGTCGCGATGTCCGCGGTTATATCGCGCCGCTCGAACCCCGCCTCGATGCTGTACGCAATCCACAGGGGTGCAGCGCCAGTGCCCTTGATCGACAGGCTCGGCAGCCGCTGCCCAGCGCCTGGCACCACCTCCACGGTAGCGCTTGCTGGTGACCGTTCAGTGCCCGCAGCCGGGAGAGCCGCCGTGAGCGCAGCCCGAGCCATTGCCAACTCGGCGGGCGATAAAATGCTGCCCACCTCGCTGGCGTCGAGCGCCTCCCCCAGCAACGTGCGTAGGAAAGCCGCCAGCCAGGCCAGCGGGCTTTCACCGCGGGCATCAGGCGCTTGCCAGTAAAGCAGCAATTGCTCGCACCAGGCATTCACCAGTTCAGGCCCGGCCAGGTCGATTTCCTCGGCAATCAGCCGTAGGTCCGCGCTCAAGCGCCTGGGATATTCGCTTCCCTGCTGCGCGGTGAGGAAGCTGCCCTCGCCGGGGGCCTGCAAAGGCGCCTGGGCGATGAACCGCTCAATGACCATGGTCGATAGCCCCTCGATGCGATAACCGAAAAAAGTCAGCTGGCCGTTTTCCTGCCGCCAGACGCTACGCCCCATCGCAACGTGCTCAACCTCCGGAGGCGTGGATACCCTCTGCGATAGCGCCTTGCGCAGGCATTGCTCCAGGAGGGCGCCGGCCACGTCGGTTAATGTAGGTCGGTTCGCCAGCCGGCGGGCGACCGGGCCGGGGAAGGATTGGAAAGGTGCAAGCTGAGCGGGAACGACGGTTGTGGTGGGCATGATCGGCTCCTGAGTCGAGGAACCGGCAGTCTGTGAGCGTGTGGCAAGCCCGGGGCGGTATCGGAATACCGCCCCGGAGCGTGAGATCACCGCAAGGAAAGGAACAGTCGTCGCGCCGCCGAAAGGTCGATCCGGCTGCGATAGATGCGCACTACCTCCTGATCGTTGCGCGCCTGCTGGAGCTGTTTCTGATAGCCATCGAAGCGCTGCGTGACCGTCTTCAAATGCGCCGCGATAAACCGCTCGCCCGGCGCGTTGGCCGTGTCGTAATGGAAGTGGGCATACCAAAGCGAGTGCTGCTGCAGGTCACGAATTTCATATTCCTGCAAAAAGTCCCGTCGCCCACCACGGCCGAGCGGCGCCCGCTCACCCAGCTTGCGAATGGTCACTTGGCCTTGATCGATGAGGAACTGAAGCCGACCCACCGTGGGCACCATACTCTTGCACAGGTCTATGCGGGCTTGCGTGCCCAGGCGCCTGGCGCTGGCTGCGAGGTTGCGCAGCTCATGTGCCTTGAGTTCGGCCGACCCTTGCGCCCTGGTCGCGGCGTCGGTGGCGTTGAGTTGTGTCAGCGCCTCTTCGATGTCTTCGGCCAACCCCTCGAGGCGCCTGGCACTGCCGTGATACTGATCCTGGATGTCGGCGGGAACCTGGGTCACCTGCTTGAACCGCGCCACCGCGCTCACTTCTTCCCGTGCTTGTTCCAGCGCGCGGTCGGCGTCCGCCATCAAGGTATCAAGCCGCAGGCCCAGAGTGCTTCCCGATTGCGTGGCGACGGGTGCGGGCCTGTGCCAGCTTCCGGTCTTCGCATCCTGCCGCCAGCTCGCCAATACCTTGCCATTGGCCACGACCTCGGCCACCTTCATCTTGGTCTGTTGATCGACCCGGGTATGCACCATTACCGATTCACCGTCGGCTGTGACGATTACCTCGGGCGCCGGGCGCTGGCTCGTCTGCGCGCCGGGCTTTGTGCCTTTACCGCCCTTTCGCCCGGTTTTGGGGCGAGGTTGACGCCGCGGGTTGCCGCGCTCCCCCGATGTGGACGAGGACGGCGTCACGGTACTTCGCACCAGCTCGCCCAAGCGCGCCTCGGCGTCCTCGCGCAGGGCGACGGCAATGCCTTCGAAGCGATCCATCGCCGTGCTTCTCTGCTCCGCGGTAAAGGTGCCTTTGAATACCTTGAGCGCGTCCTCGACCCGTTGATACTGATCGATCGCGGTATCCAGCACCTGGGTCTTCTGCTCGTCGGTGGCAGCGGGATCGCAAAGCAGATCGGCGTGGGAAGTGCCATGGATCAGTAATGGCTCGAGCGCGGCATGCACCTTGTCCGCCAGCACTGGGCTGGTGCGTAACGGCTCGAGCAGCAGCCCCAGCTCGCAATAAGCCAATGAAGATTGCAATTCGATCACCGAGTGCAGCGTATCCACCGCGCTGGCATTTTCCTGAAGGGTCTTGGCGCCCAGCCCAGGAAAAATGTCGATGTGTTTGAGCGTATCGTGATGCGCCCGCACATAGGTCACCGCACGTTCTGCCAGCTCCCGATATCGCTCGAGGAACGCGCGCCATTTGGCGGGGTCGGCCAGCACCAACTGCTGCACGGCCTTGTCGCTGACCGTTAGATAGGGCGACGTTTGCACATACACATTGGACAGTTCCGACAGGTTGTCCGTCAAGGTTTTGCTGATATGCAGCTGCCGGGCAAGAATGTGGCAAATGCGATCGGCGTAATCGGGCAGCGGAGTCGCCGCGTGCATTTCTTGATACCTGGCGATGAGCCCGGCGGCGTGCTGGTGGCCCTCGCGAAGCAATTCATCGAGCTTTTCCCGTGTGTTGATAGCGGGTTCCTGGCGTTGCGCGGCCTTCCCTATCTTCGCCACCAGCGGGTTGGCGCGGTCCCGCAGCGTCTCGAAGCCTGTCATGATTTCGTTGTAAAGCTGGGCGGCTTGTTCGCGCGCCTGCTGATTCTGCAGCCGCCGTGCCTCGATTCGGCGCTTCGGCCCACCCCCACGCAAGCGCAAGCGCAGGTCCAGCGTCCAACGCCCTGCTTCGTCACGCCGTATATACGGCCCCGGCTCGCCAGCGGGGCCGACGATCCTGGGGTCAATCTCGTCAAAGGTGACGGCGTAAAAGTGCTGCTGCCATTTCATCAACCATTGGCGATCATAGAAGTACAGGCCTTGCTCGGCCCCGTGGGGGACCGCTGTCAGAGGTTCGACGGGGGGGCTGGCACGTAACGCCAACAGCTTGCGGGCTTGCCCGGCGGTAGGCGCAAGCCCTGATGCGCGCCAGTCCAGGTCAAGGTCGAGCGGGCGCGATGGGGCGCTGGTTTCCTCGATCGTGACGTTGGCCCATCCCAGCTCCACCACGGGCTGCGGCCTGACAACGCTCGGTTCGCCCGGGCCCGTTTGCCGGGCGGGTGCGCCTTCATCCATCTCCGGCTGCTCCGCGCCGCGGCCAGGCTCGTTTTCCCCTCCCGGCCGTGGTTCATCCATGGGCCAATGTACGGCCTCGCTCAGCAGCAACATCACCACAGTGAAGAGCAGGCTGGAGCGCGCGGAGTCTGCAGCGTCGCCAGGTTCATCCAGGGCGTCGAGGTAGCGATTGAATTGCGCGCCAAGCTGTACCAACCAGCCAGCCGTGGCGACCGGGCCGCTAAGTACCGGCAACAGCCCCGAGAACAATGTATCGACCAATTGGCCCAGGGATACCCATTTATCCTCGGCATTGGAAACGGCCCGCCGCTGCGCCATCGTCACCAGCGCAGTGACCACTTGCTCATACATCCCGTGCAACCGCGGCCCAGCCAGCGGCACCAGCGCCGGGCGCGCGGGTGCGGCCTGTTCCAAGGGTGCGAATTCGTCGCCTTGCCCGAATCGAGCCACGCGCGGCGCCCGGAACCCTCCCCTGCTGTACCGCGCGCGGCCAAGGTCTGTCATCCACAGCAATACGCTGTCTTGCACCTCGCCAGGCGCCGAGAGCTCCTCCCATAGCGCATCGAGTGAGGCGAACTGGCGAAGCGGCTGACCATGCAGGGGCCGGTACAGCACGCAAGGCGCGGCGGTGTCCTGCTCGCGGATGAACAGAAATGTTCCGGCGATGATATCCACCCCATACCCTGGGCCGGCGCTCACGCCTAGCCCAACGAAGTTAGCCGTATTTTCAGACGGCGCGGCACCCACCCCTTCCTGGATCAGCCGGCAGCCTTCCTGATCGAAGCCAAACTGGCCCCGCAGCTTGTATTCCCAAGCCAGAAGCGGCAGTTGCAGCATCACCTGCTCTCTGAATAGCTGTTCACGGGCCGAGGCCTCAGGGCCATCGAGCAATCGGTTTCGAAGCATGGCGGGGTAACGCGCGCCCACGTCAATGGTTTGAATAAGCGTTTTGAGGGTTGATTCGTTCAACCAGGCAGGCACCGTAGCCCCAGCCTTGGCGCTGACTTTCCACCAGGCACCGGTATGGGCGGCGAGGTTATCTATCGCAAGGTCCGCCACGCTGACCGGGGCCTCGGCCAGCTGAACGTCCGAAGGCCCGCCCGCGACCGCGACGAAATCCGGGATCACCGACACGATCGAAACGGCGACATTTTCCGGCACCAGGGGCGGCCCGGCCGGGTGAAGGCGTGCGGCCTCTTGGCCCATCTGCTCGAAGGTATACGCCTGGAGTGTGGGAATATCATGGAGGAACCACTGGTTTTCATTCGGCGAACGGGCATTGGCCAGCTTTGCCAGCCCCGCTGCGAAATGCCACCGGTCCAGCGCCGATGCCTGCCGCAGCCAGCGCGGCAAGGCCTGCTGCAGGGCGCGCGCGCTCTGCTCCCCGGTTCGGGCGTCCAGCTGGAAAAAACCTGTGAGTACGTCGCTCGCCGCTTTCAACACCGTAGAGGGCGATGCAGCGGTAGCACGCCGCACCTTGGCAGCCAGGCCGGTGACCTGAATCAATTGAACTTGAAGCAACGTGCGCGCAAGGGCGACAAACACATCGCCTTGTACGCTCACCCGCTGAAGCACTACGCCATCTGGAACATCGGTGCCGCTCAATACAAGGTCCACCGCGCGGCGCAACGCTTGGGTGGACGCGAAGAAGCGCACGCCGGTGTCGGGCGAGAACAGCAAATGACATTCAACCTGTTGCCTCGTCGGGAAGCTGATCAGCAGATGGGGGTCCATCCGGGTATCGAAGGGCAAAGCGGTGCCCCCCTCCTGGATCTGCAGCAGGCAAGCGCGTGGACCGCCTGCGGCGAGGCGCTCGGCGGTGGCTTCTTGGCCGCGCCCGGTAACCACCGCCATGCCAGCGTCCCAGGCGCCCTTGGGGATACGGCCCGCCGCTCTTCCTTCTTCCAGGGCGTTGCGCAAGCTGTTTTGCAGGTAGTCACCCATCCATTCCCAATTGGTCTTTCCTTGGGCATCCGCTTCGCTCCAGAACTGGGCAAGGGATTGCTCGAATGACTCCAACAGGGCCGGCCGCACGACGTCCAACTCTTCGGCCAGGGACTGGAGATTCACCGGGAGCTCCACCCATCTCCCTTCCAGGTGTTGCATCAGGCGCTGGTACTCCGGTACCACGGTCAGCACCCTGTCGCGGATGAACAGATCGATCAGAATTTCTGGAAGCGTAACGTAATCAAGCGCTTGCGCTTCGTCACTCGTATCCGGCCAGGCCAGCGCAACGCGGTCAGGCGGTAGCAACACGGGGGGCTGCAGCCGCATAAGGGCTTGCCCCACAAGCTCCGAGGCCGTGGATAGAAGGGTGGGTTGCCGCTGAAAACGCTTCACGGCTTGCCCGGCGAGTGGGGTGAAGCGGGTTATCGCGGTGGCGAGGCTGAGGGGCACAGGCATTGCAGGCTCCAGTTCGGTCCAAGGGGCTGTTATCCAACCGCCCCGGCCGGCCCGCCGTGCGTTACTTGCTTACCGCTTCGTTTCAGCCCAGCGGGCACTGGATTGACGCCTACACTCACAGGGGAAGTCCGTAGTGCCGGATGCAAAGAATTCCGAAACTTCTGAGAAGCGCCCGGGTCAGGTTAACAGTGAGTGGCGCGCGGTTTTGAGCGTGCTCTCACCCACCCCTCCAGGAGCGATTCATCGCGCGGCCAAACCGCCGCGGGCCGGCCATTAGAGCGGCAATGGGGTCGGATTAGAAAAACCATAGATCTGCCAGAAGTCATTTACGCTACGGGAGAAAGTTTGATGATCAGTGCCGCTGTCGAAACCCATGGAGAGCGTTTCAACCAGCAGGTCAGCGAGGTTGCCTCGCTGCCGGCTATCACTTCGACCAGCAGGGTGCTGCAACCGGACCACACGGCGAATCCGAACCGCAAGAAAGTGCTGTTCGTGACATCGGAAATGGCGGATCTCATCAAGGCCGGGGGGCTGGGCGACGTGTCGGCGGCATTGCCGCGGGCCATGAGCCATCTGCACGACGTACGCATCCTGATACCCGGCTACCCCCAGGTACTGGAAAGCGATAACCCGATTCATATCGTAGGCGAGCTCGGCGGCCACGCCGCGCTGCCACCTTGCAAGGTAGGCCGCATGGACACCGCCGATGGCCTGGTGATCTATGTACTGATCTGCCCCGAGCTGTATGAGCGCGATGGCAACCCCTACGGCGCCGTCAACGGCCGGGACTGGCCAGACAACCACATCCGCTTCGCCCGCCTCGGCCTGGCGGCCTGCGATATCGCCGCTGGCCATGGCATGGTGCACTGGAAGCCAGACCTGGTACACGCCCATGACTGGCCGAGCGGCCTGGCGCCCGCCTACATGCACTGGCGCGGCGTGAACGTGCCTACCCTCTTCACCATTCACAACCTGGCCTACCAGGGTGTGGTCAGCCTCGCCTGCTGCCCGGAGCTGGGCATTCCCGAGCACGCGCTTCAGCAGGAAGGCATGGAATTCTACGGCAAGCTGTCGTTCCTCAAGGCCGGCATGGCGTATTCGAGCCATATCACCACGGTCAGCGCCACCTACGCCGAGGAAATCACCACCCCCGAGTTCGGTTGCGGCCTGGATGGTTTCCTCACCAGCAAAGCGCACCAGGGGTTGCTTAGCGGCATCCCTAACGGGATCGACGCCAGCTGGGATTCGGCCACCGACCCGCACCTGGTCTGCCCTTTCAGCCTGAACGATTGGGAAGGCAAGGCGGTCAACGCCGAGCATGTACGCAACCTGTTTGGCCTGGCGCCGTCCACCGGCCCGTTGTTTGCGGTGGTATCACGCCTTGTGTACCAGAAAGGCCTGGACCTTACCGAAGGGGTCACGGACTACATCGTGCGCAACGGCGGCCAGATCGCGATCATCGGCCGCGGCGAGCCCGAAGAAGAGCAAGCCATGCGCGACCTTGCCAAGCGCTACCCCGGCCAGGTATCGGCACGCATCGGCTTCAACGAAACCGACGCCCGTCGCATGTTCGCCGGCAGCGATTTCCTGCTGATGCCTTCCCGCTATGAACCTTGCGGCCTCAGCCAGATGTACGCTCAGCGCTTCGGCTCGTTGCCGGTAGCGCGCAAGACCGGCGGCCTGGCGGACACCATCGAAGACGGCGTGACGGGTTTCCTGTTCGACGAACCTTCGGTGGGTGCCTACGAAGAAGCGCTCAAGCGTGCCTTCTATGCCTTCAGCAAGCCGGACTTGCTCAACGCCATGCGCTGCCGCGCCATGACCCAACCGTTCAACTGGTCCCAGGCCGTTGAACCCTACGCCGAACTCTATACCAAGCTGGTCAACCGCTCACACGGGCGGGCCGGGCGGCATTACTGATCGAGGAGCGCCTACATGGCAGACCTGCAACCTGTTACCTGGGCTCACGGGGCCACGCGTGTGGGTGACAACCTTACCCGTTTTGCCTTGTGGGCCCCTGATGCCGAGAACGTAGATGTGCTGTTCGATGACGGCGAGCGCCTGGCTATGACGCGCCAGGCCGAAGGCTGGTTCACCGCCGAAGCCGCGTGCGACGCGGGCACTACCTACCGTTATCAGATCAATAGTGACCTGGCCGTGCCCGATCCCGCGTCGAGGGCTCAGCAAAGCGACGTGCATTCCGCCAGCGTGGTGGTCGATCACGCCAGTTACCCCTGGCGCCATGCGCAGTGGCAGGGCCGCCCATGGCACGAAGCAGTCATCTATGAAGTGCATGTGGGCGCGATGGGTGGCTTCGAGGGCGTGAGCAAGCAACTGCCACGGCTGGCGGCGCTGGGCATCACAGCAATCGAACTGATGCCCATTGCAGAATTCCCTGGTGACCGCAACTGGGGCTACGACGGCGTACTTCCGTATGCGCCGGAGCACTCCTACGGCACGCCGGATCAGCTCAAGGCATTGATAGACAGCGCACACGAGCACGGGCTGATGGTGATCCTCGATGTGGTGTACAACCACTTCGGGCCGGACGGCAACTTCCTCAATAGCTATGCCAAGGGGTTCTTCCGCGAAGACAAACACACGCCTTGGGGCGCGGCGATCGATTTCCGCCGCCCGCAGGTGCGCGACTTCTTCATTGACAACGCCTTGATGTGGCTGCTCGATTATCGCTTCGACGGCCTGCGCTTCGACGCCGTGCATGCCATCGAAGACCCTGACTTTCTCCAGGAAATGGCCCGGCGCATTCGCAAGGCCATCCCGGCCGGCCGCCATGTGTGGCTGAACCTGGAAAACGAACACAACCAGGCCCACCTGCTTCAGCAGGGCTACGACGCGCAGTGGAACGACGACGGGCACAATGCCCTGCACGTGCTGCTGACGGGCGAGACCGAAGCGTATTACGAAGACTACGCGCAGGACACCACCGCCAAGCTGGCGCGCTGCCTGGGCGAAGGCTTTGTATACCAGGGCCATACCAACCGCCACGGCGTCGCCCGGGGCGAACCCAGCGGCCACCTCAACCCTACTTCGTTCGTACTGTTCCTGCAAAACCACGACCAGATCGGTAACCGCGCCTTTGGCGAGCGCCTGTCTCAACTGGCCCCCGAAGCCGCCCTGCGCGCCGCTACCACCCTGTTGCTGGCTTCGCCCATGATCCCTCTGATGTTCATGGGCGATGAATGGGCGGCGCGGGAGCCGTTCCAGTTTTTCACCAGCTTCCATGGCGAACTCGCCGAAGCCGTGCGCAACGGCCGGCGCTCGGAATTCAAATCCTTCAGTGCCTTCCAGGATCCGGAGCGCCGCGACAAGATCCCGGACCCGAACGCTCACTCTACGTTCGAGGCGTCCTGCCCGGCGTTCAAGGATTTCGAAAAGCATCAGAAAGGCCCATGGGTGGAGCTGTATGTGCACTTGCTCAGCATGCGCCGCCGCGACCTGATGCCACGCCTGCCGGGTAGCCGCTCGCTGGGCGTGGACATCCTGGGCGACAAGGCTGTCTCAGCCCGCTGGCAGTTGGGCGATGGGTCGACCTGGCAGATCGACCTGAACCTGAACGACCAGCCGGTGGCCGCGCAGCTGCCTTTCGACCGTTATTGGTTGTTCGATAGCCGTGGGCCGAGCGCGCGCTTCGATGAGGCCGGTAAGCTACCCGCGCACACGGCGCTGGTGAGCCTCATTCCGCGCGACCCACTGGAGGCTGCCCAATGAGTGATCAAACGCTCAAGAGCCTGGCCGAAAAGGTTGGCATCGCGGTGGAGTGGACCGACGCCAATAACCGCCCGCAAACCGTGGGCCCGGAAGTACTGCGTAATGTGCTCAGCGCGCTCGGGCATCCGGCGTTCAGTGATGAAGACGTTAACCAGAGCCTGCGCCGTCTGAAAGAGGAAGAAGACAACCATCGGCTGCCTCCCCTGCTCACCGCCGATTACGGCCAGCCGCTCTCGCTCAGCCGCTGGCTGCCCGCCGGGGCCGCGTGCACCGTGCATTTGGAAGAGGGCGCAGAACTCGAACTCAAGCTGGACGCACAAGGGGCCCTGCCGGGGATGCTTCCGGTCGGCTACCAGCAGGTACGGGTAGGCGATCAGCATTTCACCATCGCCGTGGCCCCGGCGCGCTGCTACAACGTGGCCGACGCGTTGGGCGTCGATTCCCCGAGGGCCTGGGGCCTGGGGGTGCAGTTGTATTCGTTGCGTCGGCCACATGACGGCGGCTTTGGCGACACGCAGGCGTTGGAAGAGCTGGTGCGAGCCGCAGGCGAGCGCGGCGCGGATGCGCTGGCAATCAGCCCCATGCACGCGATGTTCAGCAGCGACACCACCCGCTACAGCCCCTACTCGCCTTCCAGCCGGCTGTTCCTCAACGCGTTGTACGCCTCGCCGGGCGCCGTGCTGGGCGAACATGCCCTGCGCGCCGCCATCGAACGCGCGAACCTTGAAAGCACCCTGGCGGAGCTTGAAAAGCTGGAACTGGTGGATTGGCCCAAAGCGGCCGAGGCCAAGCTCAGGTTACTGCGTGTGCTGCATGAAGATTTCATCCAGGCCGAACACCCGATGCGCGAAGACTTCGCAAGCTTCCGCCATGCAGGTGGAGAGGCCCTGGCTGATCACTGCTGTTTCGAGGCGCTGCAAGCCGAATGTGCCCGCCGTGGCGAGAGCCAGGATTGGCGCCAGTGGCCCGAAGCCTGGCGCCATCCTCGCGGCTCGGGTGTTGCGGAATTTGCCAAGGAACATGCGCAGGAAATCGAATTCTATGCGTTCGGCCAATGGTTGATAGCCCGTAGCCTGGAGCGGGCGCAAACCGCCGCCAAGGCCAGCGGCATGCGCATCGGCCTGATCGCCGACCTGGCCGTGGGCGCGGATGGCGCCGGCAGTCAGGCCTGGAGCCGTCAGGACGAACTGCTCGCCGCCGTGACCGTGGGCGCCCCGCCCGACATTCTCAACCGCTCCGGCCAAAGCTGGGGCATTTCAGCGTTTTCCCCCGAGGGGCTGAAACGTAACGGCTTCCGGGCGTTCATCGAAATGCTGCGAGCCAACTTCGCCCACGCCGGCGGGCTGCGGATCGACCACGTGCTGGGCTTGAACCGGCTGTGGGTGATTCCTCAAGGCGAGAAGCCTACCGAGGGCGCGTATCTGCACTTCCCGCTGGACGACCTGCTGCGCCTGCTGGCGCTCGAGTCGCACCGTCACAAAGCGATCGTGCTGGGTGAGGACCTGGGCACGGTGCCGGATGGCCTGCGGGAAAAACTCGCGGCGCGCGACATCCTTGGCATGCGCGTGCTGTTGTTCGAGCAAGACCACCCTGGCGCGTTCAAGCCTTTGCTCGAATGGCCCGACAACGCCTTGGCCACCACCAGTACCCATGATCTGCCGCCACTCAAGGGGTGGTGGGGCACCAACGAAATCGGCTGGACCCGCCGCCTCGAACTGATCGATGAAAAGACCGAACGGGAATGGCGGGAGACCCGGGTGAACGAAAAACGTGGCCTGGAGGAGATTCTCAAGCAGGACCCGCAGAACTTCGTCGACGAGCGTCAGGACCCGGATGTTGCCGACCAGGTAATCGATGGCAGCGTGCGCTTCGTGGGCCACACCCGGGCGCCGCTGGTACTGCTGCCGATCGAGGACGCACTTGGCCTGGTGGAGCAACCCAACCTGCCAGGCACCGTGGATGAACACCCCAATTGGCGCCGCCGCCTCGACGCAACCGGGGCTGCCTTGCTTGACCTGCCCGACCCGGCGCGGCGCCTGGAACTCCTTGCCGTAGCCCGCCGACAAGCTCATGAGCGTGACCGATGAAGCCATTTACCGCCAGTATTCGCCTGCAATTCCATAAAGGTTTTACCCTCGACGATGCTGTCCCGCTGGTGCCCTACTTCGAACGGCTGGGCATCAGCCATATCTATGCATCCCCCCTACTCAAGGCCCGCGCGGGCTCGATGCACGGTTATGACGTGGTCGACCCCACGGTCGTGAACCCGGAGCTGGGCGGGGAGCCTGCGCTACGGCGTTTGGTTGCCGCGCTGCGCGAGCGGCAGATGGGCCTGGTGCTGGACATCGTTTCCAACCACATGGCGGTAGGTGGCGCCAGCAACCCATGGTGGCTGGACCTGCTCGAATGGGGGCGCCGCAGCCCCTATGCAAGCTTCTTCGACATCCAGTGGCATTCCCCCGACCCGCTGCTCGAAGGCCAGCTGCTCATTCCCTTCCTGGGCAGCGACTACGGCACCGCGCTGCAGAACGGCGATATCCCGCTGCGCTTCGACGCCGAGGCCGGCAGCTTCTACGTAGAACACTACGAGCACCGCTTCCCGATCTGCCCTCCGGACTATGCCAGCATCCTCAGCATTGCCGTGGACAATCGCCTCGAAGCCATCGGCGAGCGTTTCGGCGCCCTCGCGCACGACGCCAACGCCTATGCGGCCGCCCCGGCCCTGCGCCAGGAGCTGGCGAACCTGGCCGCCGAAGGCGCTGTGTTCCGCGCGCTGGAAACTGTGCTCAAGCTGTACGATTCCACCACGCCGGAAGGCTTCGATCGGTTGCACCGCCTGCTCGAGCGCCAGCACTACCGCCTTGCCAGCTGGCGAACCGCGGCGGACGACATCAACTGGCGCCGCTTCTTCGATATCAACGAATTGGGCGGCTTGCGAGTTGAGCGGGGCGAAGTGTTCGAAGCCACCCACGCCAAGATCTTCCAGATGGTGGAAGAAGGCTTGGTGGACGGCTTGCGTATCGACCACGTCGACGGCCTGGCCAACCCTCGCGCCTACTGCCGCAAGCTACGCCGTCGCGTACAGCGGCTGTTGCCGTCGCGCCCGGCCGAGGCAAAGGTGGAACACTTCCCTATTTTCGTGGAAAAGATCCTCGGCAATGGCGAGCAGCTTCATCGCGACTGGAACGTGGACGGCACTACCGGCTACGAATTCATGAACCAGGTCTCGCTGCTGCAACACGACCCCCGCGGTCAGCAGCACCTGAGCGACTTGTGGGTACGCATGAGCGGGCGCAGCGCGGACTTCATGGAAGAAGTACGCGCCGGCCGCCGCTTCGTGCTGCATGGCACCTTGGCCGGCGACTTCGAGTCCGTGGCCCAGGCCTTCCTGCAAGTGGCCCGAAGTGACCTGATGAGCCGGGACTTCACCCTCGGTGCCATCCGCCGCGGGCTCGAAGCACTGATCGTTCACTACACCGTGTACCGCACCTATATCACCCCCTGCGGGCGGCCCGCCGAGGATGAGCCCTTCTTTGCCCAGGCGGTGGACGGCGCCCGCGCCGACCTCAGCGAAGG
>Ga0265797_10002037_pt1 | contig 34832 bp, 35 predicted proteins | sample P2T30metagenome_FD_192433 | JGI IMG/M metagenome (GOLD analysis project Ga0265797, IMG submission 192433) | Plant litter microbial communities from East Loma Ridge, Irvine, California - P2 T30 | ecosystem: Environmental > Terrestrial > Plant litter > Unclassified | place: USA: California...
GCCATACACGCCGATCAGCGGCGCGTAGCCGGCCAGCGGGGCGGTGTCGTGCGCATAGCCCGACGAGGCCCAGGGGAAACCGGTGAACACCCAGCCGCGCAGCCATTCCGACACGCCCCAGGTCACCGGCAACACCAGCAGCACGAAGGCGGCCACCGGCAGCGACCAGCGCCGCCGCAGCCAGCTGGCCACGCCCGCGCTGAGCGCGCCGAACAGGCCCATGTACAGGCCGAGCAGGATCACGCCCACCGTCGCCAGGATGATCGGCAGGTGGGCGAAGCGGGTCATGAAGATGTACAGCCAGTGCATGCCGGCCACCGACCAGCCGAAGCCGAAGGCCCAGCCGACCAGAGTGGCGCGCTTGACCGAGGTGCCCATGCCGACCTGATAGAACAGCCAGGCCAGCGACAGGAACTGCACCGGCCACCAGCCGATCGGATCGAACGACAACAGCGAGCTGCCGCCAGCGACGACGGCCACGGCCAGCAAAAGAAGGGACGGCCGCGCGCTGCGCAGCGCCGGGTCAGAGGCCGTGACGGGCGTGGTACGGCGGCGCAACATCAGTCGTGGTCGTCTTGGGCCAGTGGCAGTTTTTCGACCAGCAGCACGTGGATCTGGCGCGCATCGGCGCGCAGGATTTCGAAACGCAGGTTATGCAGATCGACCACTTCGCCCTTGTGCGGCATGCGACCCAGATGGCTGGCCACCAGGCCGCCGATGGTGTCGACGTCGTCTTCGGGCAGGGCGGCGCCGATTTCTTCGTTGAACTGCTCGATCTCGGTCAGCGCCTTGACGCGCCAGCGCGGGCCGAGCTGGCCTTCGCGGATCGACAGGATATTGTCTTCTTCTTCATCGAAGTCGTATTCGTCTTCGATGTCGCCCACGATCTGCTCGAGCACGTCTTCGATCGTGATCAGGCCGGCCACGCCGGAATACTCGTCGACCACGATCGCCATGTGGTTATGGTTGGCGCGGAAGTCGCGCAGCAACACATTCAGGCGTTTCGATTCGGGAATGAAGATCGCCGGGCGCAGCATGGCGCGCACGTCGAATGATTCTTCAGCGTAATAACGCAGCAGATCCTTGGCGAGCAAAATGCCGGCTACCTTGTCGCGTTCGCCTTCGATGGCGGGGAAACGCGAGTGCTGGGTTTGCAGCACAATCGGCAACCACTCTTCGATCGGATCGGTAATGTCGATCACGTCCATCTGCGAGCGCGGCACCATGATGTCGCGCACTGACAGATCGGAAACCTGGAACACGCCTTCGATCATCGACAGGGCGTCGGCGTCGATCAGCTTGCGTTCGTGGGCTTCGTGCAGGACTTCGAGCAGCTCGGCGCGATTTTCGGGCTCGGGCGAGATGAATGCGGTCAGCCGTTCGAACAGCGACCGATGGGGTTTGGCGTCCGGGCGGACGTCACTGGGATACTCGGGCATAGTTGGCGGGAAGCCGTTGTTTCAATGGTCGTAGGATACACCAAAAGGCGCGCAAGGCCGATATTGACAGCCGTGCGCGCCCGTCTGGCCGTTCAATCCGCGTACGGATCGGGGAAGCCGAGCACTTCCATGATGTCGCGTTCGAACTGCTCCATTTCTTCGGCGTCGTCCTCGTCTTCGTGGTCCCAGCCCTGGGCGTGCAGCACGCCGTGCACCACCAGATGCGCCGCGTGTTCCTCGACCGTCTTCTTCTGCTCGTCCGCCTCGCGCTGCAGCACGTCGGTGCACAGCACGATGTCGGCCTGGGTCGGATCGTCCTCGCCCAGTTCTTCGTCTTCGTTGTAGGCGAAGGTCAGCACGTTGGTGGCGTAATCCTTGCCGCGGTAGGCCTTGTTCAGGGCCTGGCCTTCGGCGGCATCGACGATGCGGATCGTCAGTTCGGCCGGGCCCAGCAGGGCCGCTTCGACCCACTTGCGCAGGTCGGCTTCGCTGATCAGCGCTTGCAGGCGGGTATCGGCGAACTGGATCTCGAGGTCAAGTGGATGTTTTTTTTCTTGCATGTTTCACCGGGGTCGGTTTGGGGAGATTGGCCAGTTCCTGGACCGAATTATCCTGGTCGTAGGCATCGATGATGCGCGCCACCAGCGGGTGACGCACCACGTCGGCGCTCGAGAACTGCGTGAATTCGATGCCGCGCACGTCTTTCAGTACATGCATGGCGTCGATCAGGCCGCTGCGCTGGGCCTTGTGCAAATCGACCTGGGTGACGTCGCCGGTGATCACCGCCTTGCTGCCGAAACCGATGCGGGTCAGGAACATCTTCATCTGCTCGACGGTGGTGTTCTGGGCTTCGTCCAGGATCACGAAGGCATGGTTCAGGGTGCGCCCGCGCATGTAGGCCAGCGGGGCGATCTCGATCACCTGCTTCTCGAACAGCTTCTGGGTACGGTCAAAGCCGAGCAGGTCGTACAGCGCGTCGTACAGCGGCCGCAGGTAGGGGTCGACCTTTTGCGCCAGGTCGCCCGGCAAGAAGCCCAGGCGCTCGCCGGCCTCGACCGCCGGACGGGTCAGGATGATGCGCTTGACCGCGTCGCGCTCGAGCGCATCGACCGCACAGGCCACCGCCAGGTAGGTCTTGCCGGTGCCGGCCGGACCGACGCCGAAGCTGATGTCGTGGTTCAGCACCGCGTGCAGATACTGGATCTGGTGCGGCGTGCGGCCGCGCAGGTCGCTGCGGCGGGTCTTGAGGATCGGGCTTTCGGCGCCGGCTGGCGGCGCGGCATAGTCATCTTCCTCGTCGGCTTCGGCCGGTGCGCCGGCAGCGGCTTGTTTCGGCGCCGCCTTGCCTGCTGCGCCCTTGGCGTCAGCACCCGGCTTGAGGCCGGCGCGTTGCTCGACCAGGGCCAGTTGCACTTCCTCGATCGGCACGACCTTGTTGGCAACGGCGTAGAAGCGTTCGAGCAATTCGACCGCACGCTCGGCATTGGCGCCGGTGACGATGAATTTCTCGCCGCGGCGGAACACCGTTACATCGAGCGCGGCCGAGATCTGGCGCAGGTTTTCGTCGAGCGGGCCGCACAGGTGGGCGAGCCGCGTATTGTCGAGCGGCTCGGGAATGAAGTACGAGGGCAATGTAGGCTGTGTTTTCAACTGGCTTGGGCAATCGTATCTAGGTTGGCGACGAGTTCGCCGCGCAGGTAGTAATCGTGGCTGGCCGTGATGCGCAGATCGGCCAACTGGCCGACCAGCGTCATGCTGGCCGCGTCCAGTGGGAACAGCACCACCCGATTATTTTCCGCACGGCCCTGGAGCTGGGTGGGATCTTTCTTGGCCGGTCCTTCGACCAGCACGCGCTGCACGGTCCCGACCATTGCCGCGCTGTGCTTGCGCGTGTTGGCGTCGATCAGGGCTTGCAGCCGTTGCAGGCGCGCCAGCTTGACCTCGTGCGGGGTAGTGTCCTCGAGGTTGGCGGCGGGCGTGCCCGGGCGCTTGCTGAAAATAAAACTGAAGCTGTTGTCGAAGCCGACGTCTTGCACCAGCTTCATCATGGCCTCGAAATCGTCCTCGGTCTCGCCCGGGAAGCCGACGATGAAATCGGACGAGAAGGTGATGCCGGGGCGCACCGCGCGCAGGCGGCGGATGATCGACTTGTATTCAAGGCCGGTGTAGCCGCGCTTCATGGCGCTGAGGATGCGGTCCGAACCGTGCTGGACCGGCAAGTACAGGTGGCTGACCAGTTTCGGGATCCGCGCATAGGCGTCGATCAGGCGCTGGCTGAATTCTTTCGGGTGGCTGGTGACAAAGCGCAGGCGCTCGATGCCGGGCATGTCGGCAATATATTCCAGCAGCAGCGCGAAATCGGCGATCTCGCCGTTTTCCATGGCGCCACGGAAGGCGTTCACGTTCTGCCCGAGCAGCATGATTTCCTTGACGCCCTGGGCGGCCAGTCCGGCCACCTCGGTCAGCACGTCCTCGAAACGGCGCGACACTTCTTCGCCGCGGGTATAGGGCACCACGCAGTAACTGCAATACTTGCTGCAGCCTTCCATGATCGACACATACGCCACCGGGCCGTCAACCTTAGCAGGAGGCAAGAAGTCGAATTTCTCGATCTCGGGGAAGGCGATGTCGACCTGGGCCGTGCCCTGCTGGCGCCGCTTTTCGATCAGTTGCGGCAGGCGGTGCAGGGTTTGCGGGCCGAACACGACGTCGACGAACGGGGCGCGCTTGATGATGGCGTCGCCTTCTTGCGAGGCGACGCAACCGCCGACGCCAATCACCAGCTCGGGTTTATTGCGTTTGAGTTCCTTCAGCCGGCCCAGATCGGAAAAGACTTTTTCCTGCGCCTTTTCGCGGATCGAACAGGTATTGAGCAGGATTATGTCCGCGTCTTCGGGTTTGTCAGTGCGCACCAGTCCATCCGAGGCGCCGAGGACGTCGACCATCTTGTCCGAGTCGTACTCGTTCATCTGACATCCGAAGGTTTTAATGAATACTTTTTTCTGCATGAAGTGCTGAGGTGAGGGCGAGCTGTCGGTCGACAAGGGTGGCGGTCAGTTTAACGTACTTCGATGGCGGTGATGGAAATCCAGCGGTGCAGGCGAGCAGGGCTCAGCGAGATTGCACCCCCTCCGCAATCGAAAATTTCTTGACTACAAGTAATTGTCGAACTACTCAGATTGTTAAATATGCGGGTTGAGTCTTTCCTTAAGGCTACGATTTAAGTGCGTCGTAACATCAAGTATTTCCTCTTGTAAATCAATGACTTCGGACGTGATTCCAATTTACAAAATTTATCCAAGAAATCTCTTGCGTGCGCCACAATCTAGCCCCATGTGCTGAAATGCCTATGTGACAAGCTTTCCGCACGATAGCTTGATTTCCAACAAGGAGTCACATGCGCGGCCACTGGTACAAACCGCCGTGTGAGGCAGATAATTTGTTTGAAAGACAAGTGCACAAGTGGAAAGAACGTGAAGCACACGCAGTCCGGAACATTCTTAAGGGAATTCTCAGACTCGGTCTGTTTAATCCTTGAACAGGTTCCGGGAACTGGAGTTAAAGAAAAATAGCCTTTAACAAAAGTTCACAAGGGAACTATTTTAACCAAACTCGTGAGGTAATATCATGGCACAACAGCACCACGCCCTGTCTTCGCAGGAAAGCTACAACCCGAATCACCTGCTGGACATCCTGCTCGGCAAGATGCAACTGAAAAACGATGCTGCGCTGTCGCGCATGCTCGAAGTTGCCCCTCCAGTCATCAGCAAGATCCGCCACCACCGCCTGCCGGTCGGCGCCTCGCTGCTGATCCGCATGCACGAAGTCACCGGCATGAGCATCCGTGACCTGCGTGACCTGATGGGCGACCGCCGCACCAAATATCGCCTGTCCGATGCCCAAGGCCGTCCAAAGCCAGAAGAGAAAGCCGCGCAAGCCGCCGCCGCCGCAGCAGCAGCCCAACAAGGCCAGCCAGCTCAGCCGCAGCAGAACAACGAGTCGCCTACCGGCAACTATGCGCACTGATGCCGTGGGCATGACAGCCGCTCCTGTCATGCTTTCGGTCTCGGCGGGCTGTGGCGCCAGCTTCTACCCGTGGCGCCACCGCTGAGGTTTTTGCAGTTTCGTCAGCGTTCTTCGTTTTACCCTCCCATCCGTTCCGCGGCCTCGCCTTTTCGAGGATGGCCGTTATTTTGCCTGGCGCTTTTCTCGCCACGTCCTTCTTATCCTTCCTGAGTAATTGGTGCAGCGGGCGCATCGGTCGGCGCGCGCGCGGGTTACCATGAGCGGATGACCACTCAACGTTATATTGCTCTGTTACGCGGCATTAATGTCGGCCGTGCAAAACGCATTGCCATGGCCGACCTGCGCGCACTGGTCGAGGCGCTGGGCTATGGCGAAGTGCGCAGCCTCCTCAATAGCGGCAACCTGGTGTTCGAGGCGGGAACCGTGGCCAACGCCACGCCTGCCGGCGCTGCCGCCGCGATCGAACAAGCGCTGGTGTTGCGCCTGGGCGTGGCAGCGCGCGTGTTCGTGCTCGAGCGCGCCGAACTGGCCGAGATCGTCGACGACAATCCCTTGCTCGATGTGGCCACCGATCATTCGCGCCTGTTCATCTTTGTATTGGCCGGCAAGGCCCAGCGCGAGGTGGCGACGGGCCTGTGCACCCGAACCTGGGGTGTCGAAGCGCTTGCCGTGGGACGGCGCGCGGCCTATGTCTGGTGTCCTGAAGGCCTGCTCGACAGTGCGGCTGCCGCTGCGCTGGGCAAGGGACTGGGCGACGGCGCCACCTCGCGCAACTGGAAAACCATCAGCAAGCTGCACGGTTTGTGCAGTGCATAGCTGTCGCTTGACGTCGCTTTACTTGAACTTGTCGCTCTTGTCGCGCGCTGCGCGGTAGCCGATCAGGATCAATCCCACCAGCATCATCGCGAATACTTCCGGCTCAGGCAGTTCGGACAGGCGCGGCGCCGGCAGGACGATGCCGCTGCGGTCGGTGACTGCCAGATGGGGCAGCGGCCGGTTTGCCGGGGCCATCGCCGAGGCCGCACTATTCGCCGCACCGGGCACCAGGTCAATGATGGCGGCTTGCGCTGCATTGCCGAGGCATAGCACAAGCGCCATGAGCAGGGCACTTTGTTTCATCACCGCTCCTTTTCAAAGATGCACTCCAGACGTTTCTAGAATACTTTTGCTTCTACTCTGCAGGCGGTTAGAAATAGAACTGCCGACTGCGCCGAGTGCGGAATAACTTGACCAGCATAGCAAACCACGCTCGCACGAATGCGCGCGATCGTTCGGTCGAGTTGTGTAAAGAAGTCATCAGTTCTGACCAAAATGCCCGCACATTGAGATCAATCAAACAAAAGTTGACTGTGGAAAATATGCAGCGCTCAGCAGTCATCAATCAGCGTAAATATTCAAGTTGATAATGCAAATGTGGAAACAAATGCGAATTACACTGATACATGGATAACATTTGCTGTCAGTCGAATAATCAATTCTGTTATCAACCTTTTCACTCGCCATAAAACTCGCGGTTTTTTATCCTGGCGCTATTCCCTGCAGTTTTTTTTGAAGGTATAGTCTCCCTATCCCATTGCCTTCGGGCATCAAACCAGTAGCAAACAAGCACCTCGCAACACTGGCCGCCATGGCCACCGCCGTTCCCCAGCTCCCGGCGCGGCACCGCAGCATTGACGCACGACGCATCCTGCAGCACACCCAGTAGCCCGCACCTATTCACATCGAGTACCGAGAATGCCCAACTTCGCCCGACTCCAGATCGCTTTCAAGAACGTGTACGTCCGCATCCTTTCGGCTGTCCTGCTGGGCATGCTGGTGGCGCTGGCGATCTTCAAGGCCGACGTGCCGCAGGACAGCGCGCCGGTGATTCATTCGCAGAACATTGCCGAGATCACGCAACTGGCCGAGCAGAAGGCGCGCCTCGACTACCTCCTGATCGCCAAGCCGCTGTCCGAGGCGCCGCGCTACATCTACAAGTTCAAGGATGCAGCCAGCCTGAACGTGGTGAAGGTGCCGAGCACCTCGCACCTGTCGCTCGAGCGCGAAGTGCTGCTCAAGAACGCGATTCCTTACTCGATCGCCACCGACGACTACCTGGCCAGCCACAAGGCCGTGATGGAAGAAGAGCAGAGCGCGCTGGAGCGTACCGGCACCTTCTTCAAGCAGTACGGCTTCAATATCGCCATCGTGCTGGTGGTGCTGTACCTGATCAAGTTCGGCGTGCCGGGCATGGGCATGAACGCATCGGTCATTACCCCGGACAAGCTCAAGGGCAGCATGGACGACCTGATCGGCATGGACGATATCAAGCAGGAAGTGCTGCACCTGGAAGACATGATCCGCAACCGCGAGGTCTACCAGTCGCACAATATCGACAAGCCATTCAATGTGATGCTGACCGGCCCCGCCGGCACCGGCAAGACCAAGCTGGTCGGCTACCTGGCCAAGCGCCTCGACATGCCGATGATCTCGGCCTCGGGTTCGGCGCTTGAATCGGGCTACGTCGGCGGCGGCTCGAAAGCCCTGAACGCCCTGTACCGCAAGGCTTGCGCCAAGGGCAAGTGCATCATCTTCCTGGATGAAGCGCAAAGCTTGTTCATGCCGCGTGGCCGCAGCGAAAAGAAATGGGAAGACGACACCGCCAACACCATGCTCGGCCTGCTCGATGGCGTGAAAAGCGACAAGGGCCAGGGCGTGATCTGGATCGTCGCCTCGAACTTCGACGACAGCAATGCCGAGATGGATGAAGCGATGCTGCGCCGCTTCTCGGTCAAGATCAATTTCCGCCTGCCGAACAAGGGCGAGCGCCGCGAACTGCTGCACAGCTTCCTGTCGCGCAAGAAGGAAGGCCTGGTCGACTGGGACAACCTGAACCTGGACCAGGTGGCCGAGATCACCCAGAACCTGAGCCCGGCGCTGCTGGAAACCGTGGTCGAACGCGCCAGCATGCTGTCGATCCAGGAAAAAGCCATCATCGACACCAATCTGCTGTTCCGTGCCTATGAGCGCGCCACCATCGGCCTGACCGACCGCGCCACCACGGCCGAGAAGCACAAGCAGCGCGAGCGGATCGCCCTGCACGAACTGGGCCACTTCTTCATGCAGATCGACCCCTACCTGCGTGCGGGCCTGAGCCTGGCCGAAGTGAAGGAAAAGTCGCACCTGCTGAAAATCAGCACCGAAGCGGTGTCGAAGATCGGCGCGCTCGGTTATGTGCTGCAGTCGGGCGAAGACATGTCGCTGCGCACGCTCGAAGAACTCGAGCGCGATGTGGTCGGCCTGTACGGCGGCGTGGCGGCCGAGGAGATGTTCTACGGCGCCCGCGGCATCTCGGTCGGCAGCCAGAACGATATCGAGAAGATCACCAAGATGCTGAACCTGATGGTCAGCCGCCTGTCGATGTACTCGCGCTCGAAGATCGACTACAGCCAGCTGGGCCAGGACGCCAGCGGCGAGCACACCGTGCGCCTGCTCGAAGAAAAGGCCGATGCGCTGTACAGCTACACGCTCGACGCGATCCGCGACTACCGCCCGATGATGGAGTCGATCAAGGACACGCTGCTGGACCAGTACGTGTTGTCGAAGGATGAAGTGTTTGCCTTGCTCGAAGCGCGCAGCGAATTATTGACGCCGCAGTTGCAGGGTCACCACGTGGCAAACCTGAAGCTGTGCGAAGAGGCGGTCGCCGCCTGATCCAGGTCGGTGCTGTCGGTTGGCCAACCCGCCCGGTGCAAGCCGGGCGGGTTTTCTTTTTCCGGGAATCGCGGCGCCAATCGGCATCGCCCGGCCGGTTCTCATTCACCAAGCGCTGCGCGTCGTTGTCGGACGAACTCGGATAGCATAGGCATATTGTTAATTGCCGAGTTCGACTCGTAGACATCCGAATGGAAAAACAGAACGAACTGCGGCGCGCCAAACGGATCGCTCTCGGCTTCTTCCTGGGCGCGGTCGTGCTGTTCGTGGTCAGCCTGGTGTTGCCGCAGACCTGGTGGACCGGCCTGCTGCGCGCGTTTTCCGAAGCGGCCATGGTCGGCGCGCTGGCCGACTGGTTCGCCGTCGTCGCCTTGTTCAGGCGCGTGCCGATCCCGCTGGTGGGGCGCCATACCGCCATCATCCCCAACAACAAGGACCGCATCGCCGACAACCTGGCGCTGTTCGTGCGCGAGAAATTTCTCGACACCGATTCGATCGTTGGGCTGATCCGGCGCCACGACCCGGTGCAGAAGGTGGCCGAGTGGCTGGTCAAGCCGGCCAATACCGAATTGATGGGCGGCCACCTGGTGCGCGCTGCCGCGTTCACGCTCGACTTCATCGAGGACGCGGCGGTGCAGGGTTTCATCCGGCGTGGCGTGCACGGCATGATCAACAGCGTCGACTTGTCGAAGTCGACCGGCACCATCCTCGAGAGCCTGACCCGCGGCCGGCGCCACCAGGAGCTGCTCGACGAAGGCATCCGCCAGCTGGCGCACCTGCTCGACAACGCCGACACCCAGGACTACATCGCGCAGGGCATCGTCGACTGGCTCAGGGAAGACTATGCCTTCATCGAAAAGATGCTGCCCTCCGAAATGATCGGGCGCAAGGGCGCCGACATCGCGGTGCGCCTGGCGGCGGGCGTGCTGAACAAGGTCGCGGCCGATCCTGAACACCCGCTGCGCCACCGCTTCGACGATTACGTGGCCGGCTTCATCGAGCGCCTCAAGGGCGACGCCGCGTTCACGGCGAAGGCCGACGAGATCAAGCGCTATCTGCTCGAAGACGAGACGCTGAACAATTACCTGAAGTCGCTCTGGGACGAGCTCAAGAACTGGATCAAGCACGATTTGCACAGCGAAGACTCGACCCTGCGCCGGCGCATCGTGGCGATGGGCGCCTGGGTCGGCAAGGTGCTGGCCGAAGATCCGGCGCTGCGCCAGTCGCTCAGCGACAACCTGGAAGCGGCCGCGCGCGGCGTGGCCCCGGAGTTCGCGGGTTTCCTCACGCGCCACATCGCCGACACCGTCAAGCAATGGGACAACCGCGAGATGTCGGCCCAGATCGAACTGAACATCGGCAAGGACCTGCAGTACATCCGCATCAACGGCACCATCGTGGGCGGCATGATCGGCGTGATCCTGTACCTGCTGTCCCATCTGCCCGCATTGCTGGGCTGACTTTCAAGGATCGACCATGCAACTTGCCCTCGACGCTTTTCTTGCCGCGCATCCGGACATCGAACGCATTCCCGGGCGCGACCTGTTCATCGTGGGGCGCTACATGGTGCCGCTGGACGCCAATCTGGCCCAGGGTTGCCTGGAAGCGGCCGGGATTCCCGCGATGCTGGCCGACGCCCACCTGATGCAGACCGACCTGCTGCTGGCGCCGGCACTGGGCGGGGTGCGCCTGTTGGTGCCGCTCGAACACATCCAGCCGGCGCACGCGGTGCTCGAAGCGCTGGCGCGCGGCGACTATGCGCTTGATGAAGACGCGCCGGATGGCGAGTGGCGTACGGCAGAGTAGCTTGCGCGCATTGGTGAAATGGCGCACCAAACGGGTCGCCTGTTGCGGCGTAGGCTGTCGTTCAAGCAGTCACTTGTCCATTGAAAAAAGGAGATCGATCATGCCCCAAGGTGATAAATCGTCGTACACCGACAAGCAGAAACGTCAGGCCGAGCATATCAAGGAAGGCTACGAGAAGAAGGGCGTCGGCAAGCAGGAAGCCGAAAAGCGCGCCTGGGCTACCGAGAACAAGGTGTCGGGCGGCGGCAAGAAGCATTGAACCAAAATTGATTAGCAAGACGGGGCGGCGGCACGCCGCTCCAGTGTCATCTCACGTCGCCAGCGGGCAGCTCAGCTCGATACGTTCCAGCATTTCCTGGCGCAGTGCCTGCAGTTGTGCGATGCGGGCGTCGATCACGGCCACCTTGTCCGCCAGCAGGCGTGCAATCGCCTGGTCCGGCGCGGGATCGTTCCACAGCGCCGGCAAGTTTTCTCCGATCTCCGCCAGGCTGAAGCCCAATCCCTGCGCCATGCGCACGTATCCGACTACCTGCGCCGTCTCAGGCGCGTAGCGCCGATAGCCGTTGGCGCCGCGTAGCGCCCGGATCAGGCCGCGCTTTTCATAGAAGCGCAGCGTGTCGCAGCTTACGCCGGTTGCTTGCGCCAGTTTGCCAATCTGCATCAATTTCCTCCCAACCCTTGACCATGGAGTGTACTCCAGGCTTTACGCTGGGCTTTTCATATGAGGAGAAAGCCCGATGCAGCTTGACCGTTACCTGAAGATCGTACGCCTGAGCGCCTGCTACGACCTGTTTGTCACCGCAGCGTTCGCCACTCCCTGGACCTTCATGTTGTTGCACGAACTGCTGTCGGCGCTGGCACAGCGGTCCGGCCTTCCCGGCGCCTTGCCGCCGTTCGAGGCGGCGCACATGCTGATGGCCAATCTGTTGGGGTCGGTGGTCGTGGTGTGGTCGCTACTGCGCCTGCGGATCACGCTGGTGGTCGTTGGCCGCTACGATGCGCTGGCGCGTTTCCTGTTCGCCGGCTGGCAGTTATACGCTGTCGCGCATGGCGCCACCTGGCTGATCCTGGGGTTCACGGTGTTTGAATTGGCGTTCGGCTTGGCCCAGCTGATGCCGGTGACAACCGGCGCCAGGGAAGCGGGCGATCTGGAGCACGACGCGATGGAAGCCGCCTGAAAACACAAACGGCCCGGTTCGCGAGAACCGGGCCGAGTGCATTGTCTGGTGGTGATAGGTGGACTTGAACCACCGACCCCAGCATTATGAGTGCTGTGCTCTAACCAACTGAGCTATATCACCGAAAACGACAAAAGCAAAATGGCTTGACTCGTTGGAGCCAAGCCATTCGCTTGGAAACTTTGGTGGTGATAGGTGGACTTGAACCACCGACCCCAGCATTATGAGTGCTGTGCTCTAACCAACTGAGCTATATCACCGCAACGACCGATATTATCGGGCGCGGCAGGGTGCCTGTCAAGATCGTGTCGCATTGAGTGCGACAAATTCGCGCAGGGACCGCGCTGCCGATGTCATTTTTCCAATGTCGCCAGGTGGGCCAGCATCGCCGCCGCCGGGTCTGGCTTGAGGCAATCGATGACGATCCGGTCGGGCATCGCGCGCAGCCAGGTGATCTGGCGCTTGGCCAGCTGGCGGGTGGCGATGATGCCCAGTTCGCGCAGCTCGCTGCGGTTGATGTTGCCGTCGAGGTAATCCCAGCTCTGGCGGTAGCCGACGCAGCGGATCGACGGCAGCGACGGCGACAAATCGCCGCGCGCGCGCAGCTTCGCCACTTCGGCCACCAGGCCGCTGTCGTCGCGGCGTCCCAGCATCTGCTCGAAGCGCAGTGCGATGCGTTGATGGAGCACGGCCCGATCGTTCGGTTCGAGTGCGAACGAGACCAGTTCGAACGGCAGCTCGGGCTTGGCGCGCCGGGCCAGCAGGGACGACATCGGCTGGCCCGAGAGCGCGATGATTTCGAGCGCGCGGTTGATGCGCTGGGCGTCGTTCGGCGCCAGCCGCTCGGCCGTGACGGGGTCGAGCACGCGCAGCCTGGCGTGCATGCCGGGCCAGCCGATGCGCGCGGCTTCGGCGTCGAGTTCGGCGCGCAGCGCCGGGTCGGCGCCCGGCAAATCATCCAGGCCATCGACCAGGCCCTTGAAGTACATCATGGTGCCGCCCACCAGCAGCGGCAAGGCGCCGCGCGCGCTGATCTCGCTCACCAGGCGCAGGGTGTCGTCACGGAACTGGGCCACCGAATAGGCGTCGAGCGGATCGATGATGTCGATCAGGTGGTGCGGCACGGCGGCCAGCTCCTCGCTGCTGGGCTTGGCGGTGCCGATGTCCATTTCGCGGTACACCAGGGCCGAGTCGACCGAGATGATCTCTACCGGACGGTCTTGCGCAATGGCCAGTGCGGCAGCGGTCTTGCCCGACGCGGTCGGGCCCATGATGGCCACGGCCAACGGTTTCTTCATAAGCGTCATTACTGGCCGCGCAAGAACAGTTTGTCGAGCGCGGAAATCTCGAGTTGGACCCAGGTCGGGCGGCCATGGTTGCACTGGTCGGCGCGCTCGGTGCTTTCCATCTGGCGCAGCAGGGCGTTCATTTCAGGCACGCTGAGGATGCGGTTGGCGCGCACTGCCGTGTGGCAGGCCAGGGTGCCGAGCAGCTCGTTGCGGCGCTCGATCAGCACCCGTGAGCCGCCGTATTCGCGCACGTCGCGCAGCACGTCGCGCGCCAGGGTCTGGGCGTCGGCGTTCTTCAGCAGCGTTGGCACGCTACGCACCGCCAGCGTGGTCGGCGACAGCGCGGCGATGTCGAAGCCGAGCGTCTTGAGCGTGTCGGCATGGTCGTGTGCGGTGGCCACTTCGATCGCGTCGGCGTAGAACGTGACCGGGATCAGCATTGCCTGCACCTGCATTTCCTGGCCTTGCGCCTGGGCGTCGAGCGCGTTCTTGATCTGCTCGTACAAGATGCGCTCGTGCGCGGCGTGCATGTCGACCAGCACCAGGCCGCGCGTGTTCTGCGCCAGGATATAGATGCCGTGCAGCTGCGCCAGCGCGAAGCCGAGCGGGAAATCATCGTTCGACAGCGGCCGTTCGGAGGCCGAGAGCGGCACCGTGCTTGCCGCATATGGCTGCGCCGCCGGCTCCGCCATGGTTTCAGTACCGTGCGCGGCGAACAGCGCGCCATACGCTTCGGTGCGCTGCGCCACGCCGCCCGCATTCGGGTCGTCCCAGCGGCTGCCAGCGGCGAACGGCGACGGCGAGAAGGTCGGCGCCAGCTGGGCGCCGAACGAAGTCTGCTGGTGCGGGCGCATCGGCGCCGCTTCGGACGAGGGCGACAGCTGCCACAGCGGCGTGCCACTGGGGCGCACTTCGGCCGCCGTGATCGGCGCCGGCACGCTGCCGTGGGCGGTGGCCGAGGTCTGGGCCAGCGTGCGCTGCACCGCGTGGAACACGAACTGGTGCACTGCGCGGCTGTCGCGGAAGCGCACCTCGGTCTTGGAGGGATGGACATTGACGTCGACCAGCGCCGGATCGAGGTCGAGCGACAGCACGTAGCACGGGAAGCGGTCGCCATGCAGCACGTCCTGGTAGGCGGCGCGTACCGCGTGCACCAGCACCTTGTCGCGCACGAAGCGGCCATTGACATAAAAGAACTGGCCGTCGGCGCGCGCCTTGGACGCGGTCGGCAGGCCGACGTAGCCGTGCAGGTGCAGCGGGCCGGCGGCTTCATCCAGCGCCAGGCGCGCTTCGGCGAAATCGCCGCCCAGGATCTGGGCGCTGCGCTTGGCCGCTTCGCTCACGTTCCAATGGTCGATCGTGCGCCCGTTGTGGGTCAGGCTGAACGACACGTCCGGGCGCGACAGGGCGATGCGGCGCACGACTTCGGCGCAGTGGCCGTATTCGGTCTGTTCGGATTTAAGAAACTTGCGCCGCGCCGGGGTATTGAAATACAGGTCCTGGACGTCGATGGTGGTGCCGCAGGCGCCGGACGACGGCGCCACCACGCCGTCGTGCGAACCGACGATCTCGTAGGCATGCGCCGCGTCGGCGGTGCGCGAGGTAACGCGCACCGCCGCCACCGAAGCGATCGAGGCCAGCGCCTCGCCACGGAAACCGAGCGTGCCGACGTTTTCCAGGTCTTTCAGCGAGGCGATCTTGGACGTCGCATGGCGCGACAGCGCCAGCGGCAATTCTTCGGGCGGAATGCCGCGCCCGTTGTCGGTGATCGCGATGCGCTTGACGCCGCCTTCTTCAAGGCGCACCGAGATCTGGGTGCCGCCGGCGTCGAGCGCGTTTTCAAGCAGTTCCTTGACCACGGCCGATGGCCGTTCGACCACTTCGCCGGCGGCGATCTGGGAGATGAGCTGATCGGGAAGCTGCAGGATCGGGCGGCGGGTCAGGGCAGGATCGTTCATCGGCTGCATTATAGCCCGACCTCGCGCCCCCGGATCGGGCTCGTCCGCCGTCTAGCCGGCCGCTTGCTCGCGCACCGGAATCGGTGCGTTGCACAGGTCGATGTGGCCGGCCGCGCGCTTGGTCCACGGGCCGCCGCGGTTACGCTGGGCCTCGAGCACTGCCTGATACGAGGCGCTGTCGCTGCGCATCACCTCGAGCTTGCTGCGCTCGGCCTGTGGCAGGTCGGCCGCCAGGCGCACGCTGGCGATCGGGGTGCGCTGCTCGGGCTTCTCGTAGAAGCCGGCGGCGCCGGTGCCGCGCGGCGCCACGGTCAGCAGCGGCATGCCCCACACCACGCGTCCGACCACGGTGATGTTGCGATCGAGGTGGCGCGGCGCGTGGCCGATCACGGTGTACAGCTGCGAACCGTTGCCGGTGTCGGCGCCGTTGTCGCGCGCCACGCCGACCGTGGCGTAGCAGTGGGGAATCCAGGTCTCATTCGTGGCCGGATCGCGCGCGGCCGGGAAGCCGTTCACGTGCCCGACTTGGGGCGCATAGCCGTCGCCGTCTTTCAGGCGGGTAAAGGCGCCGACCGCTTTCATCGGCGCCGTGAATTCGGCCTTGACGCTGGCGGCGGCCTTGAACGGCTTGGGTTTCTGGTTGTCCGCTTCCGGGTCGCCCCATTGCACCACGAAGCCGTCCTGGGCGCGGATGATGGCCAGGCCGTCGAAATAGCGCTCGCGCACCAGGGCGCGGATGTTGGCGGCGGTGTTGGGCGCGAAGGCCGGCGCCAGCTCGATGACCACGCGTCCGGCCGGCAGTTCCAGGTACAAGGTGTTTTCCGCATCGAGCGGGCGCCATTCGGCCGGCTTCGAGGCCTTGACCACGTCGGCCACCGACGGCTTGGGCGCCAGTTCCTGGTCTGGTCTGGCCGGCGCTGCCGCCTGCAGGCTGCCTGCGGCCAGCAGGGCGGCGCAGAACGTGGCGGCGTGAATCGTGGTCGATCGTGTCTGCATCCCGGGTTCTCCTCATGACGGCGTTATTGTTGGGTTGTCGAATGATTGTAATCCAGGCCAGTTTTTTCTTGCCTGAATATCTGGCCGGCGCCGTCGTCGAAGCGGTTCGCAGGAAGGCGCCGATGCTATGATGGCAGGCTCTCATCTAGGACAATTATGGATCTGGTGCAACTGTTCGACATGATCCTGCATGTCGATAAATCCCTCGGCTCGCTGCTGGCCAACTACGGCACGTACGTCTACATCGTCCTGTTCGTCATCGTGTTCTGCGAAACCGGGCTGGTGGTGCTGTTCTTTTTCCCGGGCGACACGCTGCTGTTCATTGCCGGCGCCTTCTGCGCCACCGGCCAGATGAGCTATCCACTGCTGATGGCGCTGTTGATGGCGGCGGCGATCCTGGGTAATACCGCCAACTACTTCATCGGTGAAGCAGTCGGCCACCGCATGTTTACGCACAACTACCGCTGGCTTAACAAGGATGCGCTGACCCGCACCCACAACTTCTTCGAGAAGCACGGCGGCAAGACCATCATCCTGGCGCGCTTCGTGCCGGTGGTGCGCACCTTCGCCCCGTTCGTGGCCGGCGTGTCGGACATGACCCATGCACGCTTCCAGCTCTACAACGTTACCGGCGCGGTGCTGTGGGTGGCCAGCCTGGTCACCGGCGGCTACTTCTTCGGCAACATTCCGATCATCCGCGACCACCTGACCGAGATCGTGCTGGTGGGCGTGGGCGCGGCGATGGTGCCGTTGGCCATTGGCGGCCTGTACAAGTTCGCTCGACGCATGTTCCGACGCGCCTGACGCGCAGGGCAAGGGCGCCGCATCAACTGCGCCCTTGCAAAATTGACTAATCAAGCTGACTAGCAATTTTGCCCAGTCACGCAAATTCTCACCATTTGTTGCTGCAGCGCACTCAAGTTACGCCCTCAGATTCCGATAACGGGAGAGTATGCCAACTCACTGGAACACCATGCGTAACCTGATCGCCCCCTTCGCCTTCGGCCTGGCCCTGGCGGCCGCGAATGCGACCGCGAGCGAAGCCGCTCCCAAGAGCACCAAGCCTGACGCTGACGCTGCCAAGCCGGCTGCCATCGCGCCGTCGATCAAGCCGAACCTGAAGCTTGCTGCAGCTGCGCCAGCGGCCGCTTCGCCAATCGCGGCCGCAAGCAAATCCGAAGACGACGCCGAAGTCGACCTGTCGGTGCGCATCGCCGAGAAGCTGGCCGAACTGCGCGCCAAGCAGGCCCTGCGCGCCGAAGAGGCCGCGCGTGCGCGCAAGATCAACGACGCCCGCCGCCGCAAGGAAGCCGAAGCGGCTGCCGCTGCTGCCGTGATTGCCGCCAAGCCAAAGAACGGCACCCACTGGACTTACGACGGCGAATTCGGCCCGGAGAACTGGTCCAAGATCAATACCGCTTGGGCATCGTGCAACAGCGGCAACCGCCAGTCGCCGATCGACCTGCGCGACGGCATCAAGGTCGACCTGGAACAGGTCAATTTCGACTATCACCCGAGTTCGTTCAGCGAGATCGACAATGGCCACACGATCCAGGTCACTGTCGCGGGCGGCAATTTCCTGACCGTGGGCGGCACCACCTACGAATTGCAGCAGTTCCATTTCCATCGCCCGGGCGAAGAACGCATCAACGGCAAGGGCACCGAGATGGTGGTGCACATGGTGCACAAGAGCTATGACGGCAAGACCGCCGTGCTGGCGGTGCTGCTCGAGCGCGGTGCGGCCAACCCGATGATCCAGACCGTGTGGAACAATCTGCCGCTGGAAAAGCTGACCAGCGTGACGCCGTCGATCGTGCTCGACGTCAACGAAATCCTGCCGGAGCGGCGCGATTACTTCACCTACATGGGTTCGCTGACCGAACCGCCATGCACCGAGAATGTGTTGTGGATCGTGATGAAGCAGCCGATGACGGCCTCGCCGCAACAGATGGCCTTGTTCTCGCGCCTGTACCCGTTCAATGCGCGGCCGGTTCAGCCGGGTAACGGCAGGATGGTGAAGGAATCGATGTAAGGAAAAAAACCGGCGGCGCCGGTTTTTTTTTTGGCGCGAGTGGCGATTTAGCTGACGCGGTAGCGCCCGCGCCAAACTGACCCTGGCCCCAGCGTCACCGCCTGCAGCTGGGCCGGTTCGATGCACACGAAGCGCTGGTACTCATCGTCTTCCATGTCCGCCAGCGCCGCCGTATCGGCCGCGCCCGGGTTCCACACCACCGCATCGGCAAACCCATCCTGCTCGAGCACCAGCACGCGCGCCGGCGTCGCCAGCGTGATGTTGCCATCGATGCCGGCATACACCTTGTCGAGCTTGTCGCTGATCGACAGCGTGCCGGCCTCGACGCCGTCGATGCGCACGTCGGCCAGGTGCGGCACCAGGTGATAGGTGTGCAGCGCCGCCGCGAACGGGAACGGTGCGTCGCCGCGATTGCACACGTCCAAGTCCATGTGCAAGCGATTGCCCTGCAGCGCGATGCGCAGCGTCAGCGTGAAGCGGTGCGGCCAGGCGGCGGCGTGGGCTGGGGCCAAATCGCTTTCATCGAGTGCAAATTCGGCCCATGCGGCGCCATCCTCGACGCCGTCGGCGACCAGGCGCCAGGTACTGACCCGGGCAAACCCATGGCGCATCCCGTTGCCCTGCTCGGAAAATTGCGGGAAGATCACCGGCACCCCGCCGCGCAGCGCGCGGCTGCCGTCGAGCGCCGAGCGCTTGCTCATGAACATGCGCTCGCCGCCATCCGCGCCGATCCACGACACCAGGTGCGCGCCATACAGGGTGACGCTGGCCACCGCGCCATCCGGCGCCGTGATGCGTACCGCTGGCAATTGTCCGACAACGATGTGCTCTGCGTTCATGTTCAGGTCTGGCGGCTCTTGGCCATCGGTGGGTTATCCGAGAAGTAACGGCGGATGCCCTTGGTGATGGCTTCGGCCAGCTTGTCCTGGTAGCCGTCGTCGTTGAGCTTGGCTTCTTCTTGCGGGTTCGAGATAAAGGCGGTCTCGACCAGGATGGAGGGGATGTCGGGCGCTTTCAGCACCGCGAAACCGGCCTGCTCGACCGAGGCCTTGTGCAGGCGGTTGATGCCGCCGATCTCGCCCAGCACGGCCTTGCCGAGCTTGAGGCTGTCGTTGATCTGGGCCGTCGTCGACAGGTCGAACAGCACACTGGCCAGGTGCTTGTCGGCGGTCGCGAAGTTGGCGCCGCCGACCAGGTCGGCCTTGTTCTGGTCGTTCGCCAGCCAGCGCGCCGCGCTCGAGCTGGCGCCTTTTTCGGACAGCACGAACACCGACGAGCCGCTGGCGTCGGGCTTGACCCAGGCATCGGCGTGGATCGAGACGAACAGGTCGGCCTGGACCTTGCGCGCCTTCTGCACGCGGGTGCCGAGCGGCACGAAATAATCGCCGTCGCGGGTCAGCATCACGCGCGTGTTCGGCATCTGCTCGAGCTTGGCTTTCAGGCGTTTCGCCACCGCCAGCACGATGTCCTTCTCGCGGCTGCCGCGGGCGCCGATCGCACCCGGGTCTTCGCCGCCATGGCCGGGATCGAGGGCGATGGTGATCATGCGCGCCACTTTCTGGGTCGGCGCCAGCGGCTTGCCACGCGCCGGCGGCGGCTGGATCGGCTGCAGCGGTGGCGTTCCCTGCAAGCCCGACAACGCCGATTCGAGCTTGGCGATCGCATCCGGCGCGGCATTCGGCTGGGTGCGCGGCGCGATCGGCGGCGGGGTCGGAATCTGCACTGGCGGCGTGCCGGCCACCGGGTCGCCCAGCGTGGTCGCGTTCTCGGCCACGGCGGTGGTCGGGCCCGGGCTCCATTCGCCTTTTTCGATCAGGGCCGCGATCGGATCGACCGCCCGTACCGGATACAGGTCGAAGATCAGGCGGTGCTGGTAACCGGCCACCGGGGCCAGCGTAAACACCTGCGGCTTGACTTCTTCTTTCAGGTCGAACACCAGGCGCACCACGTTCGGCCGGTTCTGGCCGACCCGCACCTGCTTGATGTACGGATCGTTCGGCTCGACCTTGGCGACCAGGCTCTTCAGGGTATTGCTCAGGCCCAGCCCCTCGATGTCGACCACCAGCCGTGGCGGATCGGGAATCAGGAAATGCTCGGTCTTGAGGTTGGTGTCGTTTTCGAGTGTGACGCGGGTGTAATCGTCGGCCGGCCAGATGCGCACGCCCAGGATCTGGTTGGCAAAGGCCGGCAGCGGCGTGACCACCGACAACAGCAGCGTGCCGCCAGCCTTGAGCAGGACGCGGCGCCGCGACGAGGCGGGCTTTACAGCGGGCTGGGCGGGATTCAACGGGGCGGGAAGACGAGACGGTCGAGGCATGACAGGCCTAATTCGGACAACGCCTGCAATTCTACCTCACGGCCGTGCCCGCTAACGTTGAGCAGGACGTGCACGTCGGGTGCGGGCAACACAGGGTCGCCTTTTTCGGGCCATTCGACGATGCAGATATTGCTGCCGTCGAAATCTTCACGAAAGCCCGCATCCAGGAATTCTTCCGGGCTCGACATGCGGTACAGGTCGTAGTGGATGATCGTCGCGCCCTGGCCGTCCAGCAGCACCCGGTACGGTTCGGCCAGGGTATAGGTCGGGCTTTTCACGGTGCCGGCGTAGCCCAGCGCGTGGATCATCGAGCGGGTGAGCGCGGTCTTGCCGGCGCCCAGGTCGCCATGCAGATAGATCACCAGGCCCGGCTGGAGCGCGCGCGCCAGGGCGGCGCCGAGCGCGGCGGTGGCCGACTCGTCTGCAAGGTAATGCCGGGATTGGGCTTTGATTGGCTGCATCGAATAAAATACTATGTTGTGCAGCGCTGCACGCTGCAATGTTGTTTGCTTCTTATGACCACTGCCCCCGACGCCACCACCGACCTGACTGCGGACCTGCCGCAGCTTGCGCGCGCCATCAAGGCCTGGGGCGTCGAGCTTGGCTTTGCCGAGGTGCGCATCGCCGACGTCGACCTGGCGCACCTGGAAGCGGGGCTGCAGGCCTGGCTCGATGCCGGCTTCCATGGCGAGATGGATTATATGGCAAGCCACGGCATGAAGCGTGCGCGCCCGGCGGAGCTGGTGCCGGGCACGCTGCGCGCGATCGTGGCGCGCATGGATTATCTGCCGGCCACGCGCGAGGGCGACTGGCGCGCGCAGGAACGCTTGCGCCATGCCGACCCGGGCGCCGCCGTGGTCTCGGTGTATGCCCGTGGGCGCGATTATCACAAGGTGCTGCGCAATCGCCTGCAGGCCCTCGCCGAGCGGATCCAGGGCGCCATCGGCCCGTTCGGCTACCGCGCCTTCACCGATTCGGCGCCGGTGATGGAGTTGCCGCTCGCCGAAAAAGCCGGCCTCGGCTGGCGTGGCAAGCACACGCTGCTGCTGTCGCGCGCGGCCGGCTCGACCTTCTTCATCGGCGAGATTCTGGTTGACCTGGCGCTGCCGGTCGACCCGCCCACCGGCGCGCACTGCGGCGCCTGCAGCGCCTGCATCGACCTGTGCCCGACCGGCGCCATCCTGGGCCCGGGCCGGCTCGATGCGCGGCGCTGCATCTCGTACCTGACGATCGAGCTGAAAAGCAGTATCCCGGAAGATTTGCGGCCGCTGATCGGCAACCGCATCTATGGCTGCGACGATTGCCAGGCGGTCTGCCCGTGGAACAAGTTCGCGCAGCGCGCCACCGTGCCCGATTTCGACGAGCGCAATGGCTTGGGCGAGAGCGACCTGGTGACCTTGTTCGGCTGGGAAGAAGAAGAATTCAACCGCCGCATGGAAGGCAGCCCGATCCGCCGCATCGGTCACGAGCGCTGGCTGCGCAATCTGGCGGTCGGGCTGGGCAATGCGGCCGACGCCAAGCACGGCGATGCGGCGATCGTGGCGGCCTTGCAGGCCAGGCGCGGCCACCCGTCGGAACTGGTGCGCGAACACGTGGCATGGGCGCTGGCGCGCCACGGGCACTAGGCGGCGGCACAAGCGCCGCTTCGGGCATCAGAGTTCGATGCGTTTCAGGCGCAGGCCCGACCAGTCGCCGTCGATCGAAATCATGGCCACCGCGGTGATGCCGTTTTCCTTGGCGTAGTCGTTGATCGAATCGCGGTTGATGTCGGTCGCTTTCGACGCGGTCTGCTTCAGGTAGGCGATCCAGAGCGAGCCTTTTTCGCCCAGCTTGTCCTTGGCCAGCGCCAGGTAGTGCTCGAGGTCCTTGCGGTGCATGCAGAACATCAGGATCGCATCGAACGGGCCGTCGCCTTCCTGGACGATGGCGGCCGGCATCTGGGCCGCGACGTTGGGATTGGCCTGCCCGTTGAGGATCAGCATCGACTTCGCTGTCCTTAAAAACATCTTGTCTGCAACTGTCTTTTCGTTCATTGGTGTTCCTAAAAAGAGCCTGTGCATCGCGGCGCGTGGCCGCGGCGCGTTCAACTTTATTTTACAAGGCTTCCCCGTTCCGGCAGGGCACATTGGCGCGCGGCATCATAGGCAAAAGGAGGGCGCGCCCCTGTGCGGCGCCAGAGGAAATTATGCAGGACAGGTAGGGACGGCTTGGCCGATCGCAAGAGCTTGCGATCGCGGGACGGGCGTATTACTTGAGCAGGCCGGCCAGTTCCACCGCCGTCTTGACCTGCATCTTGTCGAAGATATGCGCCCGGTGCACCTCGACGGTGCGCATGCTGATGCCAAGCTTGTCGGCCACGACCTTGTTCATCATGCCGGCCAGGATCAGGTCGAGTACTTCGCGTTCGCGCGCCGAGAGCGTGGCCAGGCGCGCCTGCACACCGGCCGAGGCCGCCGCCTTGCGCGCGGCGCCCAGCGCTTCTTCGACCCGGTCCATCAATACATTGTCGTTGAACGGTTTTTCGAAGAAATCGAAGGCGCCGCGCTTGAGTGAGTCGACCGCCATCGGCACGTCGCCGTGGCCGGTCAGGAAGATCACGGGCAGGCTTGGCAGCAGGCCGCGCTGCACCAGGTGATCGAACACGGCGATGCCGTTCATGTCCGGCATGCGCACGTCGAGCAGCACGCAGTCGCCGGCGTCATCGAAGGGGCCGATCGCATCCAGGAATTCCTGGCCGCCGGCGTAGCCGCGCGCGCTCAGGCCGCGCGATTGCGCCAGCCAGGCGAGCGAATCCCGAATCACGTCTTCGTCGTCGACGATGTGCAGCATGGTGTCTCCGTAGGACGGGATGGGCGCGAAGCGCATTCCCGCTGTTGTTGTGTGTTGTAGTGTTTACCGGCGGGTTCGGTGAACGCAGCCGCAGACGGATTTTAGCCCACCGCCCCGCCCGATGCTTGCGCCGGTAGCGAAAACGTGAACACGGTGCCGCCGGCCGCGTGCGGCGCATGGGTCAGCGTGCCGCCATGGAACTCGATCGCGGTGCGGCAGATCGACAGCCCCATGCCCATGCCTTCGGCCTTGGTCGAATAGAAGGGCGAGAACAGGCGCGCCGCCACTTCGGGCGCAATGCCGTGGCCGCGATCGACGACCGACACCGACACTTGCCCATTCTCGTGATCGGCTTCGATGCGCAGCACGCGCTGCTCGGGCCGGGTATCCTGCATCGCATCGATGGCGTTGCGGGTCAGGTTCAGCAGCACTTGCTCGAGCAGCAGGCGATCGGCCAGCACCGTCGGCAAGCCGGGCGGTATCTGCACGCGCAGCGCCACGCCGGCCTGGCGCGCCTGCAGTTCGACCAGCGCGCGCACGCCGTCGATCACGCTGCGGATCGGCACTTCGCGCCGCACCGGCTCGCGTTTCTTGACGAACCCGTGCACGCTGCGGATGATCTGTCCGGCGCGCTGGGCCTGCTGGCGCGCCTGCTCGAGCGGATGGCGCAGCAGGTCCGGCTGCAGTTCTTCATTCGAACTGGCGGCCCGTTCGAGCAGGTTCAGGGCGCCGGCCGTGTAGCTTGAAATCGCCGCCAGCGGCTGGTTCAGTTCGTGCGCCAGCATCGACGACAATTCGCCCATCGTGGCCAGGCGGGCGCTGGTCTGCAGTTTTTCTTCTTGCTGGCGGTTCAGTTCTTCGACCCGCTTGCGGTCGGTGATGTCGAGCACCGAACTCATCCATCCGGTATGGCGCCCATTGCGCTCGACCAGGGGCGACTCGAACACCAGCACCGGCACCCGGGTGCCGTCCGAGCGCTGGAACACGGTCTCGAACTGGGGCGTGACCTTGCCCGATAAAATTCCCTGGAACCGTTCTTCGTATTCGGCGGTCGCTTCCGGCGCCCAGTAGGCCATCGGCGGTTTCTTGCCGATCAATTCCTCGGCCGGCAGGCCGACGATCTGGCAGAAGGCCCGGTTCACGTAGGTGACGCGGCCTTCCAGGTCGCGCGCGCGCAGGCCGGTCAGCAGCGAATTTTCCATTGCCGTGCGAAACGCCATCTGCTGGCGTAGCGCTTTTTCGGCCGCCAGCGTGCGCGAGATGTGGCGCCACAAGGTAGCCAGGCTCAGCAGCAGGCCAAGCGCCAGCACGATCACCGAGCCGACCAGCAGGTTGGGCAGCAGCCTGGGCGCGCCCTTCACGCTGTTGGTCGACAGCACCAGCTGGGCGCCGGGCAGGTCGAGCTCGCGCTGGTGGGTGTACACGCCGCGTCCCGGTCCGCCCGAGGCGCGGCGCGCCACGCTCAATTCCTTGCGGTCGAGCAGCGTCAGGGCATTGTCCTGGGCGAACCACCAGGGCACGGTCTCGTCGAGCAGCACCTGCAGGCTGTAGGTCGCCACCAGGCTGCCCATGAACTGGCCGCCGCGATACAGCGGCAAGTAGAAATCGATCAGGCCATGGGTCGACGGCGTGAAGCCGTACGGCTCGCTGTAGCGGCCGCGCCGGATCGAGCGCGCCATTTCAGCGGCCTGGGCGGTAGTAGCGGGCAGGCCGGCGGCCGGCAGGTCGCTGCCATAGGTGGCCGCGACCCGGCCGTCGGCGTCGTTCCAGATCACGCGCACCAGTTCCGGGCCATTCTTGAACATCTGCCCGAAGCGCGCCTGCAGCTTGGGCGAGGAGGGCGGCGCCACCACCAGGTCGGCGCCGAGCGCGGACAGCGCTTCCTCGCTGCGCGCCAGCTCGAAGCGCAGGGTCTGCTCGACCCACAGCGTGTCTGCAATCAATTGCTCTTGGCGCTCGGTGCTTTCCATCTGGCGCGCTTGCCACGGCAACCAGATCAGCACCGCCAGGAACAGCAGCACCAGCAGCATCGGCACCAGCCAGCGCATGAAGCGCCAGGTGCGGCGCGTGCGGGTACGCGTTTCCGGCGGGTTCTGGTCGATAGGAATATCCATGGCTGATCCTGTTTTCGTTACACTGTCGAGCTATTGTGGAAGTCCACGATGGCCGCGCCAGCGCGAATGCGCGACAGTGGCTGCCGTGGTCCGCCGCCATAGTAACGTTTCATCAGGAAGAACAACCGACATGCAGATTTCCGCCCTGGCCGCCCGCGTCCTGTTTTCCGTCTGCGCCGCATTGGCCGCCGCGCCTTCGTGGGCGCAAGGTCCGATCGTCATCAAGTTCAGCCACGTGACGGCGCCCGACACGCCCAAGGGCATGGCCGCAGAGCGCTTCAAGGAACTGGCCGAGCGCATGACGAACGGCCAGGTGCGGGTGGAAGTGTATCCCAACAGCGAACTGTATAAAGACCGCGAAGAACTCGAAGCCCTGCAGCTGGGCGCGGTGCAGATGCTGGCGCCGTCGCTGGCCAAGTTCTCGCCGCTGGGGGTGAAGGAATTCGAAGCCTTCGACCTGCCGTATATTTTTCCCGACAAGGCGGCGCTCTACAAAGTGACCGAGGGCCGCATCGGCGCCGACCTGCTGCGCAAACTCGAACCGAAGGGCATTACCGGGCTGGCATTCTGGGACAATGGTTTCAAGATCATGTCGGCCAATAAGGCACTGACCGAGCCGCGCGATTTTGAAGGGCTGCGCATGCGGATCCAGGCCTCGATGGTGCTCGACGCGCAGATGCGCGCGCTCGGCGCGCGGCCGCAGGTATTGGCGTTCTCCGAGGCGGCGCCGGCGCTGCGCGACGGCGTGGTGGAGGGCACCGAGAACACGCCATCGAATATGTACACCCAGCGCATGCACGAGCTGCAGAGCCATATGACCGTGTCGAATCACGGTTACCTGGGCTACGCCGTGATCGTCAACCGCAAGTTCTGGAGCGGTTTGCCGGGCTCGATCCGCAGCACGCTCACGCGCGCGATGCGCGAAGCGACTGCGTATGAAAAGACGATCGCCCAGCGTGCCAACGACGACGCCATCGAACAAATCCGGCGCGCCGGCACCACCCAGATCCACAGCTTGAGCCCGGCGCAGCAGGCGGCCTGGCGGCGCGCCCTGCAGCCGGTGGCAGGGCAGATGGAAAACCGCATCGGCAAGGACACCGTGCGGGCGATTCTGCGTGAGGTAGGTCGATAACTATCGACATCGAAGTGTTAATTGCGATTTCTTCATAAGTAAAATAATTTTCCGTGTTTGTGGTCGAAAAAATACGTTTTCGTACGGCACTTGCGTTATGATGGGGACTGATCGCACTGCAATGGTGCGTGCAAGACCAAAGAACATGCAACGATGATTGCAAGCAAGACGCAGTAATGGTTTTGGGGGGAGCAACATATAAAAACGGTATCCATACCGGAGAAATTCGAGGAGACACCACGTTTTACAGAGCGCCATTTAAATGGCCCGGAAACGTGACCCGAATTGGAGCGCACCTGATGGTGCGCTTTTTTTTCGTCCCTGCACGATAGGCCCTGTTCCCGCTTGTTGTCAGCGGTTAATATGCTGGTGCAATGCCAGGCGCAGCGAGCGCGCTGGCGACCGCCCAACACCCCATGAAAACTGATTCAGCCAGCGTCATCTTCAATGCCATCGTGCCGGCCCCATTCGGCGCGCTCGGTATCCGCACGCAGGGCGATACCGTGCGCGAGCTGGTGTATCTGCCGCCGGCGTTCGAAGCGCAAGCGCCCGACAACGCCGTCGCCGCAGAAGCGGCGCGCCAGGTGGCGCGCTACCTGCTCGACCCGGATGCCGTGTTCGACCTGCCCTTGCAGCAGGTCGGCACCGCATTCCAGCGCAAGGTCTGGGACCGGATCGGCGCCATTCCACGCGGCAGCGTGCGCACCTACGGCCACCTGGCCAGGCTGCTCGAATCGGCGCCACGCGCGGTTGGCCAGGCCTGCGGCGCCAACTGGTTTCCGCTGATTATTCCGTGCCACCGGGTGACGGCGGCCGCTGGCCTGGGCGGCTTCTCGAACCAGGACGACGAGCACGGTTTTCACTTGTCGGTCAAGCGCTGGCTGCTGCGTCACGAAGGCGCCATCGCCGATTCTTCAAGCCCATGGCAGCAACAGGCAATCTGGCCCTGATCGACGAATTCTGCGACACCCTCTGGCTGGAACAGGGGCTGGCAAAGAATTCGCTCGACGCCTACCGGCGCGACCTGCGCCTGTTCGCCGCCTGGCTCGACGCCAAGCGCGCTGCGCGCCCCGATCTGCTGGCGGTGCAGCCAGAAGATTTGTCCGCCTATTTTGCCGAGCGCCATCCCGAATCGCGCCCCAGCACGGCGAACCGGCGCCTGTCGGTGTTCAAGCGCTTCTATGGACTGGCCTTGCGGCGCGGCCAGATCAGCAGCGACCCGTGCCTGAAAATGCCGTCGGCGCGCCAGCCGCTGCGGCTGGTCAGTACGCTCACCGAAGGCCAGGTCGAGGCTTTATTGGCCGCGCCCGACGTCGCGACTCCGCTCGGCCTGCGCGAGCGCACCATGCTCGAATTGATGTATGCCAGCGGCCTGCGCGTGTCAGAACTGGTGGCCCTGAAACTGGTCGAAGTGAGCCTGAACGATGGCGTGCTGCGCGTCACCGGCAAGGGCAGCAAGACGCGCCTGGTGCCGTTCGGCGCCGAGGCGCGCCTGTGGCTGGAACGCTATCTGAAAGACGCGCGCGGCATCATCCTCAATGGCCAGATCGACGACGCCCTGTTCGTCACCGCCCGCGGCGGGCCGATGACGCGCCAGATGTTCTGGATCCTGGTCAAGAAGCATGCGGCCAGGGCTGGCGTGCAGGGGCCGCTGTCGCCGCACACGCTGCGCCACGCTTTCGCCACCCACCTGCTGAACCATGGCGCCGACCTGCGCGTGGTGCAGTTACTGCTTGGCCACGCCGATATTTCAACCACACAGATCTATACCCATGTTGCGCGCGAACGCCTGAAGCATCTGCACGCGCAGCACCACCCACGGGGTTAGGGCAAGCCCGGATCGCCTTGCTAGTCCATAATGGCCGTGCAAAAAGCAGCACAGCCCGATCAACCACAGTGAGGTGAGCATGGCACGAAATAATTTTCAGTACGAAAAACGGCAGCGCGAACTTGAAAAAAAGCGCAAGGCCGATGAAAAATCCAGGCGCAAGAACGATGCCAAGAGTTCGCCCGAATCTGCCGATGGCGCCGACGGCGCCGATGCTCCCGAGGGGCAGGCGCAGCCCGACGATGCCGATGCGCAGCCCGAGCAGGATGGCGGCCAGGAGCGCTCTCCGGCGGCGCCGTCGAGCATCGCCTGAGCGAACTATTCGCGCTGACGCCGGTCTGATCCATCTGTAGTCGCCGTCGATCAGCCCCGTTTGCGTGTCCACAAGCGCAGCGGCTCGGCTCCCGGGAAAATGGACGGCATTGTTTGCCTGTTTATTGTTCTTTCCCAATCGAAAGGTCGAGCGTGAGCGAAAACCTGCCGGCGGCGCCTGGCACCCCCGTACCATCCGGCGCGCCCGACAATGCCGAGCGCGCATCCGACGCCTTCGGCTGGCTGCACCATTTCGTGACCGCACTCGAACTGGCCCCAGCCGTGGCGGTGCACTCGATGGACCGCGCCGGCAACGTCTGTTTCTGGAACCACGCCAGCGAGCAGCTGTACGGCATCGCGTCCGCCGAAGCGGTCGGCCGGCCGTTCCGTTCACTGGTGTTCCACCTCGAGCGTCAGCACGAATTCGAAGCGGCAATTGCCGCGATCTGGGACAGCGGCATGTCGCCGCCGGCGCGCGACTGGCAGGTGCAATCCAGCGCCGGCCGCCGTCACTGGGTGTATTCCTGCCACTATCCGGTCATGCGCGAAGGCGTGGTGCAGCAGGTGTTCTGCATGGAGATCGACATCACGGCGCGCAAAGAGGCCGAGAGCAATCTGCAGCAGGCGGCCCAGGTTTTCCAGAACGCGCGCGACGCCATCATCATGATGGATGCCCAGTACCGGGTACGCGCGGTCAATGGCGCCTTCACCAGCATCACCGGCCACGCGCCCGAGCACATCATCGGCCAGCCGCTGGCCAGCCTCGGCTGGGACACCGAGGACGGCTTCTACGAGCGCATCTGGGCCGAACTCGACGGCAAAGACTACTGGGAGAGCGAAATGACCGGCGTGCGCCGTGACGGCGGGCGCTATCCGGTGCGCGTGGCGCTGACGGCGATCCGCGATCCGCACGGCGACGTCAGCAGCTATATGGCGATGCTCACCGATATCAGCGAGCGCAAGCGGGCCGAAGAGCAGGTGCGCCACCAGGCCGAGCACGACGCCCTGACCGGGCTGCCCAACCGCATCCTGTTCCTCGACCGCCTGCACCAGGCGCTGGCCACCTGGCGCCGCCAGCATGACCGCTGCGCCGTGATGTTCCTCGACCTCGATCGCTTCAAGCCGGTCAACGATACCCATGGCCACCAGGCTGGCGACCTGGTGCTGCGCGAAGTGGCGGCGCGGTTGCGCGCCAACGTGCGCCGGGTCGACACCATCAGCCGCCTGGGGGGCGACGAATTCGTGGTGCTGCTGGCCGATATCAAGGGCGCCGACCAGGCCGCCCACGTGGCCGGCGCCGTGACCCAGGCGCTGGCGCGCCCGATCGACGTCAAGGGCCAGGCATTGACCTTGTCGGCCTCGATCGGCATTGCCCTGTGCCCCGACGACGGCGACGACGTCGAGACCCTGCTGCACCACGCCGACCTGGCGATGTACCACGCCAAGCAAGATGGGCGCGCCGCCTTCCGCTTCTTCAGTCCGGCAATGAACGCGCACGTCATCGAACGGGTCGAACTTGAAAAGCGCCTGCGCCAGGGGCTCGACGGCGGCGAATTCGTGCTCGAGTACCAGCCCGAGATCGAAGTCGCAAGCGGGCGCGTGCATGCCGTCGAGGCGCTGCTGCGCTGGCGCCATCCCGAGCGTGGCCTGCTGCTGCCGCAAGATTTCCTGGCGGCCGCCGAACACTCGGGCCTGATCGTGCCGATCGGCGAATGGGTGTTGCGCGAAGCCTGCCGCCAGACGCGTGCCTGGCGCGACGCCGGCCATCCGGTAACGGTGGCGGTCAATTTATCCGAAGCCCAGTTGGCGCATGGCGGCCTGCTGGCGGCGGTCGATGATGCGCTGGCCCTGGCCGGCCTGGCGCCACAGGCGCTCGACCTCGAGATCGCCGAAGACGCGCTGATCCGTGGCGAAGCGGCGTTCGCAGCCACCGCGCAGGCGCTGCGCGCGCGTGGCGTCGAGCTGAGCGTGGACCGCTTCGGCACCGGCCTGTCGAGCCTTGAAACGCTGCGGCGCTTTCCGCTCACCAAGCTCAAGATCGACCGCAGCTACGTGGGCGACGTCGGGCATGACCCGGTCGACGCCGCCATGGTGCCGGCCATCATCGCGGTGGCGCGCAGCCTGCATTTGCGGGTGGTGGGCGAGGGCGTGGAAACGGCGGCGCAGCTGGCGTTTCTGCGCCAGCATGGCTGCGACGATTACCAGGGTTTCTTTGCCAGCGCCGCCAGCGCGCAGCCCGATCTGGCGCCGCACGCGGCCTGAAGACAAGCTTGGTTCAACCCAGCGCGGCGTCCATGTCGTTCGTCTGCCCGAACAACCTGATCCGTGCCAGCACCTGCCCATGGTCGGACGACTCGGGCAGTTTCAGGTTGAGGTGGTCGTTCAGGTAGACCACATCGACCACTTCGCCGATCGCCTGCGGCAGTGCGGGATTGAATTCGGGCGAAACCAGGATATGGTCGATGGTCGAGTGGCGCGTGTCGTGCAAAATTGAAAACCCCACATGGCGCTGGTGATCCATGCGGCGCTGCACCTGCACCGCGTCATACAGGCGCTCGCCCGGCGGCGTACCTTCGCCCAGCACGATCTCGGTAGTGACCGAATCGGCGACGTCGTTGAAGTCGCCCAGCACGATGCGCGGGCGGCGGTTGGCGTGGCCCATTTCGGTGAGCAGCACGCGCAGCGCGGTGGCCTCGGTGCCGCGCCGGACCAGCGAGCGCAGGCAGGCCAGCGCGAACAGGTGCGGATCGGCGCCGCTGTCGCCCGAACGGTAATCGGGGCGCCGCGATTTGAGGTGCACCACCACCACGTCGATGGTGACGCCGGGCGCCGCGATCACCCCTGCATGCAGCGGGGCGCGGGTAAAGCGGTCGGGGTCGCGGCTGCCGGGCGGCATCGCCACATTCGCGGGGAACATGCCGAGCGCCGAACCCGGTTCTGCCAGCGGCAGGCGCGACACCAGCGCCACACTCGGCGTCAGGCGCGGCGCCTGCGGGTCCGGATCGAAGCCGACGTGATGGGCGTCGCGGTAGCCCCGGGTACGGCGCAGCACTTCGCGCAGCACGCCTTGCGAAAAGATCTCCTGGAAGCCGATCACGTCGGCGTTGATCAGGTCGAGCTGGTGCGCAGTCCAGTCGAGCTTGGCCTCGTATTCTTCTGGCGTGGTCGGCGCCAGATTGTCATACAGGCGCACGCCGGGCGGGGCCAGGTTGAACGTGTTGAAGGTGGCAAACCGAATTTCTTCCTGCATAATGGAAACCCCTGTTAGTCGTCTTTAGCGTACCACGCATGGCAAAGAAAGAGCACGTGTCCGAAACACCCGCGACCCAGTTCCTGCGCAAGCACGGCGTCGCCTTTTCGGAGCATCCCTACGAATACGAAGAGCATGGCGGCACCGGCAAGTCGTCGCAGGCGCTCGGCGTGCCTGAACACGACGTCATCAAGACCCTGGTGATGCAGGACGAAGCGGCGCGCCCGCTGATCGTGCTGATGCACGGCGACTGCAAGGTCTCGACCAAGAACCTGGCGCGCGCCATCCCCTGCAAGTCGGTCGAGCCGTGCAAGCCGGACGTGGCCCAGCGCCACTCGGGCTACCTGGTGGGCGGCACCTCGCCGTTCGGCATCCGCAAGGCAATGCCGGTGTATGTCGAAGCGGGCGTGCTGGGGCTGGAAAAAATCTATATCAATGGCGGTCGGCGCGGCTACCTGGTCGGCATCGATCCGCGCGTGCTGGTCGAGCTGCTCAAGGCGCGTCCGGTCGAGTGCGCGCTGGTCGAGTAGCTTTGGCGGCCCGGCCGCCATGGTGTATATTCACGCACCAATTTCCGGTAAGTATTTATGGGCGTCCAGGCGGCGTCCGCGCGCCGGATCACATGAGAGAGACACGATGAACACCCTGATTGCCACCATTGCCGCCTACCTGATCGGCTCGATTTCGTTTGCGGTCGTGATGAGCCGCGTATTCGGCCTGTCCGACCCGCGCACCTACGGCTCCGGCAATCCCGGCGCCACCAATGTGCTGCGCAGCGGCAGCAAGAAGGCGGCCATCGCGACCCTGATCGGCGACGCCGCCAAGGGCTGGCTGGCGGTATGGCTGGCGGTGCGCTTCGGCGCCGACTTCGGCATCGACGACGACGGCGTGGCGCTGGTGGCGATCGCGGTCTTCCTCGGCCACTTGTGGCCGGTGTTCTTCCGTTTTGTGGGCGGCAAGGGCGTGGCCACGGCGCTCGGCGTGCTGCTGGGCATCAACGTCTGGCTTGGCCTGGCGACCCTGGCGACCTGGCTGATCATCGCCTACGCGTTCCGCTATTCGTCGCTGGCGGCGCTGATCGCCGCGATCTTCGCGCCGCTGTACTACGGCATGCTGTTCGGGGCCGACAGCATCCTGTTCGCCGTCATCGTCATGAGCGCGCTGCTGCTCTGGCGCCACGCCGGCAATATCGGCAAGCTGATCGCCGGCCAGGAATCGAAGATCGGTAGCAAGGCGGCCGCGGCCAAGAAGGCCAAGTAAGCCAAACCGGCCCCTGCGCGCCGGAATTTTCGCGAGGCGTTACCATAGCTGTTGAATGCGGCGCCGCTTGCGCCGCGCAAGACAGAAAGGTGGTGCGCTGTGAGCAAACAACTCAGGATTGATTTCGTGTCGGACGTCTCGTGCCCGTGGTGCGCGATCGGCTTGAAGTCGCTGGAGCAAGCCCTGCTGAACGTGGGCGAGGACGTGAAGGTCGACCTGCATTTCCAGCCCTTCGAGCTCAATCCCGACATGGGGCCGGACGGCCAGGACATCGTCGAGCACGTGACCCAGAAATATGGCGCCACGGCCGAGCAGCAGGCAGCCAGCCGCGAGACCATCCGCGAACGCGGCGCGGCGGTCGGGTTCACCTTCGACATGGAGCGCCGCGGCCGCATCTACAACACCTTCGACGCCCACCGCCTGCTGGCCTGGGCCGAAGACGAGGGCCGCCAGCGCCAGCTCAAGCAAGCCTTGCTTGAAGCCTATTTCACGCGCTGCGAAGACCCGAGCAACCATGATGTGCTGCTGCGTACCGTGGAAAGTGTCGGCCTGGAGCGTGAAGCGGCGGCCCGCATCCTGGCGTCGGATGCGTATGCCGATGAAGTGCGCCAGCGCGAACAATTCTTCCTGCGCGCCGGCGTCAAGTCGGTGCCGGCCGTGATCATCAACCAGAAGCACCTGATCTCGGGCGGCCAGCCGCCGGAGATCTTCGAGCGCGCCCTGCGCGAGCTGCCGGCCTACCAGGCCCCGGCCGAGGCCGCGTCTTAAACTTACACCAGCTCGAGCAGCACCGGCTGGTGGTCCGAGGCGGCGGTTTCCGACTGCACCTCAAGCGACTTCAGCCGCGGCGCCAGATCGTCGGTGACGAAGAAATAATCGTAGCACTCAGGCCGCTCGGGCCACGGGAAACCGTGCAGCCCGGTGGTCGGCGCGCGCGCCGTGCCGCCGTGCAGCGCACCCCAGGCGTCGACCAGCGCCAGCGCGCCCGGTTCCGGCGCGGCCAGCAGCGCCGCGTAATCGTCGGCTCCCGGCGCGAAATTGAAGTCGCCACACAGGATCGCCGAACCCGGCCGGAAGCCCAGCTGGAACGGCGCATCCAGGCTCGGATCGGGCTGGAACAGGCGCGCCCGGGCGCAGGCCTCGGCGTGCAGTTCGCGAATCCGCAGCACCTGCGCCATGCGCTGGGGCGGCGAATAATATTCGAGGTGGGTGGTGAGCAGGCGCAGCTTGCCGCTGGGCGCGTCGATCACGGTTTCGAGCAGGCCGCGCGGCATGCCGGCCGGATGCGCCGGGTCGGCCGGCCACGGCAGCAGGTGGCGGTGCACCTGCGAGATGCGGTACTTCGACAGGATCAGGTTGCCGAACATGCGCGG
>Ga0265797_10002038_pt1 | contig 34821 bp, 24 predicted proteins | sample P2T30metagenome_FD_192433 | JGI IMG/M metagenome (GOLD analysis project Ga0265797, IMG submission 192433) | Plant litter microbial communities from East Loma Ridge, Irvine, California - P2 T30 | ecosystem: Environmental > Terrestrial > Plant litter > Unclassified | place: USA: California...
GATTTTCTGGAAAGCAACGCCATTTGCTGTCAGTAAAGCTTCGACAGATTCATTTGCCTGAAAAACAATAGCGATATTTTCTGCGAACAGCTTTTCAATAATATCCTGATCTCCCAATCCGGAAAGATCTATTGAAGCACCTAAATCACGGTCTGCAAAACACATTTCAAGAAGCGTGGTAATCAAACCACCACTCCCGATGTCGTGCCCGGCCTGTATTTCTCCGGACTTGATAAGTTGCTGAATACTGTCAAATGCCGTTTTAAATTCAGAAGCACTTACTACATCCGGCGTTTCAGTTCCTATTTTATTCAGGATCTGAGCAAAAGACGATCCGCCCAGTTTGTAGCGGTCACCTGAAAGATTGATATAATAAATCGGGCCGCCATCCTTTTTAAGCACCGGTTCAACAACGGCGGTAATGTCATCACAATGCCCGGCAGCCGAAATGATAACGGTTCCCGGCGCGATAACCTGATCGTCTTTATATTTTTGCTTCATCGAAAGTGAATCCTTTCCGGTAGGGATATTAATACCCAATCCGATTGCAAATTCGGAACAGGCTTTAACGGCCTGATACAAACGTGCATCCTCTCCTTCGTTTTTACATGCCCACATCCAGTTTGCTGAAAGGGAAACACTGGCCAGACCATCCTTCAAAGGTGCCCACACAATGTTTGAAAGCGACTCGGCAATGGCATTTCTGCTCCCGGCCGCTGCATCAATTAAAGCTGAAAGCGGTGCATGGCCAATCGATGTGGCAATACCATCTCTACCCTGGAAGTCCAGTGCCATTACACCTACATTATTCAGCGGCAACTGTAACGGACCGGCACATTGCTGTTTGGCTACATGGCCACCCACACAGCGGTCAACCTTATTGGTCAGCCAGTCTTTACTCGCAACCGCTTCCAGCTGAAGAAGCTGCTCGAGATATTCTTTTATTTTATTCGTTTCGTAAACAACCGGCTGATAATTTCTCTGAACCGTCTGGTCATGCATCAGCACTTTTGGTGAACTGCCAAACATGTCATCCATTTCCAGGTCCATTGGTTTGGCTCCCGTTTTGGCTGATTCAAAAGTGAAACGGTGATCTCCTGTTACATCACCCACTGTGTATATCGGCGCTCTTTCACGCTCGGCAATACGCTGAAGTGTTTCCAGGTTTTCGTTGTTAATAACCAGTCCCATTCTTTCCTGGGACTCGTTGCCAATAATTTCCTTGGCCGAAAGCGTAGGATCTCCTACGGGTAATTTATCAAGGTCAATTTTACCGCCGGTTTCTTCCACCAATTCTGACAAACAGTTCAAATGACCGCCTGCACCGTGATCGTGGATGGAAATAATGGTATTATTGCCGCTTTCCACCATACCACGAACAGCATTGGCAACTCTTTTCTGCATTTCCGGATTGGAACGCTGAATGGCATTCAGCTCGATTCCCGAACCAAACGCACCGGTATCTGCCGAAGAAACGGCTGCACCGCCCATCCCGATACGGTAGTTCTCACCTCCCAAAACGACAATTTTATCTCCCGGTTGCGGTTTTTCTTTTTTGGCCTGATCCGCTTTTCCGTAGCCTATACCACCGGCCTGCATGATCACTTTATCATAACCCAGTTTCCGGCCATCTTCTTCGTGTTCAAACGTAAGCAGCGAACCCGTGATCAGAGGCTGCCCGAATTTATTTCCAAAATCCGTAGCCCCGTTTGATGCTTTGATCAGAATATCCATTGGTGTCTGATAAAGCCATTTGCGCTCTTCAACACCTTTTTCCCAAGGCCTGTTTTCTTCCAACCGGGAAAGTGCAGTCATATAAACTGCCGTTCCGGCCAATGGAAGTGAACCCTGCCCGCCGGCCAGTCTGTCACGGATTTCTCCGCCGGAACCTGTTGCTGCACCATTGAAAGGCTCAACCGTAGTAGGGAAATTATGGGTTTCTGCTTTCAGCGAAATGACTGATTCAAAATCCTTAATTTCGTAGTATTCCGGAACGTCCGGGCGCTTGGGCGCAAATTGCTGAACAACAGGACCTTTTACAAAAGCAACATTATCTTTATAAGCCGAAACAATTCCGTTTGGATTGGTTTCGGATGTTTTACGGATCAGTTTAAACAACGACACAGGCTGCTCCTGGCCGTCGATTACAAATGTTCCATTAAAAATCTTGTGACGGCAGTGCTCGGAATTGACCTGTGAAAAACCAAAAACTTCGGAATCGGTTAGTTTACGACCCAGTTTTTCTGCAAGATTATTAAGATAATCCACTTCCTCGGAACTTAGCGAAAGTCCCTCCTGCGCATTGTATTCTGCAATGTCAGCAATTTCCTGAATGGATTCGGGCTGAATATTGATCGTGTAAATATCCTGGTTAAGCTCGGTGTATTTCTGAGAAAGCATTGGGTCAAAACCTGTAAAATCCGGGTCGACCTTATGAAACTCCTCAATGCGCACAATGCCTGTAATGGCCATATTCTGCGTGATTTCTACGGCGTTGGTACTCCATGGCGTAATCATGGCAGCACGCGGACCAACCAGAAAATCTTTGATAATGGTATCCGGGCTGAGTTTTGCTCCGGCAAACAGCCATTCTAATTTCGAAATATCTGAGTCTGTTAGTGTTCGCTCTATCTGAACAGCAAAAACCGTGTTGTGATCGTCGGTGAAGAAATAAATCATGATATCGTTTTATGGTGCAAAGGTAATTTATTTAATTTTTAACCTTGGTTTAAATGCACGATGAACTTACAAAAAATATGATTTTTCACATGGAGACTCGTTATAAGAGTTTCATGTATTAAAATAACCAGTATTCTTAAAACATATTAATTCAATAAAAACTTCCTTCTTAAAAAGCTTTGTGACCAACAATTCTTAATTTACATTACAGATCTATATTGTAGTTTTACTGAAAAATCATACGTGTGACGGAAAGTGATTCGGTTTTGTGGGAAGAATTCAGAAACGGACAATGGTCTGCTTTTGAGGCTTTGCTTGCAGCGCATTACCGGCCGCTTTATCAGTATGGCAGAAAATTTACAGATGACGACCTGGTAAAAGATCTCATTCATGATCTTTTTCTGCATTTATGGGACCGCCGTGCAACGCTGCCGGAGGTTGAAAATACAAAAGCATATCTGTTTAAAAGTCTTCGTAACCGAATATTCAAAAATCAGAAAGCAGCGTTTCTTGTATTTGCAGAAAACACATTCCGGGAGGCTGATGTGTCTGATTACAATACGATTGAGCAAAAAATTATTGCCACCGAAACCACTTCCGAATCACTGCAAAAGGTGAATCAGATTATCAGCTCACTAACACGTCGCCAGCAGGAAATCATCCATTTAAAATTTTATCAGAACCTATCCAATGATCAGATTGCCACGGTCATGGAAATCTCCCCACCTGCCGTTTCCAATCTGCTTTACCAGACATTAAAACTTTTTAAGGATAAATGGACGTTAATCTGGTTTATCATAGCTACCTCAAATAACTATTTATCAAATAGTTAGAAAATTCAATCATTTTTTAATAAAAATAATTGAAAAATTTTAATGAGATTTTTGCCGGGTTGGGGTCATAGCTTGTAAAGCTGACGTTCCTAAACCTTTATGAAAGATTATAACTTCTATCAAACAGAAGATTTTCTGGCAGATGACGATTTTTGCCGCTGGGCATTGGGAGGACAAGACCGTCCGTCTGACAGCCATTGGTCTGCACTCAGAGAAAATAACCCGGCACTCGGATATGCCATGGACCAGGCTGAGCAGATTCTGCGGCATTCACATTTTTCCGTCGTATCTCTGGAAGATTCACAGGTAGAAATACAAATTTCCAGAATTCTCAATGATGCCCGGGCATTGCAGGAAGAATCAAAATCTATCACCGTTAAACCTCTTTTCAACTGGAAGAAAATGCTTGTAGCAGCTTCCATTACAACTTTGATAGCTGGCAGTTTACTATTTTATCAAAACACAAAAAATCTGCCGGATGCCACAATTTACCAGAGTTATGTAGCAGAAAAGCAGGAACGCCTGACAGAAATTGTCAACGGGCAGAAGACTGCAAAAACAATTACTCTGCCCGACCTGAGTCAAATTACTCTATATGGTCACAGCAAGCTAAGCTACCAGACTAATTTTGGAGAAGGCGGTAAAAGAGAAGTTTATCTCGAGGGCACAGCCTTTTTCGAAGTCCGGAAAGATACAGCACAGCCTTTTTTTGTATTTGCCAACGGCCTTTTAACCCGTGTGGTCGGAACCAGCTTTCAGATAGAAACTACAACAGAAGGAGCTAACGTGAAGGTTAAAACCGGAAAAGTGGCAGTCATGCCGGTAAAAGATGCAAAAGAAAAGCAGCTTCTTCTGACACCAAATCAACAGGCTTATTTTTCGAGCAAAGAAAATACGGTTCTTAAAAGCATTGTAGCGCAGCCACTGGCCGTAGAGAGCATTGCCATGAAAGGCGATTTTGAATTTATTAATCAGTCGATGACCCGTGTTTTTGACAAACTCAGCGAAGTATATGGTCTGGAGATAATCTATGATCAGGCCATTCTGAAAGACTGCCATGTAGATGTCACGCTCAGCAGCGAGCCGTTTTTCACCAAGCTTGATATCCTTTGCAAAACCATTGGCGCTACCTATCAGCATGTTGACGGCCGCATCATCATCACAGCGCCAGGTTGCCATTAAATTTCCTGAACCTTTAACCTACTATAAAGAACTGCGTATGATAAAAAACTAAGTCTTTAAAACTAACCGGTAATGGTACCAGCATTACCGGTTAAAACTTCCGGGCATGAAACAGCTTTTATTTCCAAGCACGGGAGCATTATGTCTTTAGCTTTCAACCAAAAACTTTTCAAATTAATGAAAAAAACTTGTAGCCCATTCAATTATTTGGTGACGGTGATGAAAATAACATTATTACCATTTCTGGTTTCGCTGCTTTTTACCAGTCTGTCGTTTGCCGCCGGCAGTTTTGGTCAGGATATGCTTAGCAAACCGGTTAATATTAAAACAGAAAAACAGGAACTGCGGGAGGTTTTGCACACGATTGAGCGTTCTTCCAAAGTAAAATTTTCGTTTGTGCGGACGCTTGTTGACGGCCATAAAGTCACCGTCAATGCAGCTAATCAGCCGCTTGAATCCGTGCTTCAGCAAATTCTGACTCCGCTTAATATCAGTTATTCCGTTTCAGGTCAATACATTATCCTGAATAAAAAAACAGAAAATGTGCCGGTGAAACCGACTCCGGCTTCTGCTGATGCCTCAAATGCACCTGCCGAAATCGTTATCAAAGGAAAAGTAATTGCTTCGGACAACAAAGAAGCCTTGCCCGGCGTGAGTGTGCTGGTTAAATCTACCACTGCCGGCACGGTAACTGACGTGGAAGGAAATTTCCAGATCAATGTCCCTAATGAGCAATCTGTTCTCGTTTTTAGTTTTGTAGGTTATTTGCCACAGGAAGTTACGGTGGGTAATAATTCGGTCATCGATATAAACTTACAAGCGGACGTCAAAGCGCTGAGTGAGGTAGTTGTAGTGGGCTACGGCACCCAGAAGAAAGTTAATATGACCGGTTCAGTAGCTTCTATTGATTTCTCCAATGTTGCTCAAACCCGCCCCATTTCTTCACTTTCTTCCGGACTTGCCGGTCTGAGTGCAGGTATTTCTGTCAAACAAGGCTCAGGACAGCCTGGCAGTGATGGTGCCACGCTTCGTATCCGCGGACAGGGAACACTAAACAACTCCGATCCTCTGGTGATCATCGACGGAGTTCAGGGGAATATGAACGACGTCAATCCACAGGACGTAGCTAACATTTCTATACTTAAAGACGCTGCGTCGGCTGCCATTTACGGTTCCCGCGCTGCAAATGGTGTTGTTTTGATTACCACAAAAAGAGGTTCCAAGGATAGAACGACACTGAGTTATAATGTCCGTTTTTCCCAGCAAAAGCCTTCCAACCTGATCAATATGGTGACCGATTATCCACGCCACATGGAACTGATCAACGAAGGTTTTAACAACAGCTCTCCCGGCACGGGTCCTTTCTCACAAGCTGTGATTGATGACTGGCGCGCCAATTCCGCAATCGATCCCGTTAAATATCCAAATACCAACTGGTTCGACTGGATCCTGCAAAAAAAATGGGCGCAGGAACATAACATATCTGCTTCGGGCGGAAGCGAAAAAAGCACATATCTGCTGTCGTTCAACTATCTGGATAGTCCCGGCCTGGTTGAAAACGGAGGTTTTAAACGTTATAATGCACGTATCAATGTCGAATCCCAGGTTAATAAATGGCTGACTGTTGGTACCAATACTTTCGGGCTCTGGTCCAACAGCGGCCTGGCCAACATCAGCGATCTTTTTTCTTTTACCGGTGCTACGGTTCCGGGCATTACACCAAGAGATCCGCAGGGCCGCTATGGCAGCGCAATGGCACCGGGTGAAAATCAGCAGGCCAACAATTATCTTTGGACTATAAATTCTACACGCGGAGATAAAGAACGCCAGAAAATATTTTCAAGATTCTATTCCAATATCAGTTTTACCAAAAATCTGACGCTTGAATCAGGATTCTCAATTGACTACGATAATGAAACCCGCCGTTCAATTGGCGTTTACATTCCAAGATACAATTTTCAGACAGAACAGATCTGGAATCCTAACCCGAGTGTTTATTCTGTCGGCAACAACAACAGACGGGATTACCAGACCGTACTGAACCATGTTCTGAAATATAATCAGACATTTGAAAAGCATCAGGTTAGTGCACTTTTAGGTTATCAGGAAGAATCTTACAAACAAAATAATTTCTCGGCATCAAAATCCGATCCTATCGATGATGCAACACCTGTTCTTGACGCAACATCCACCAATCCGGTTGTTGGCGGTAATGCCACAGACTGGGCTTTACGATCGTTTTTTGGCAGGATCAATTACAGCTTTGCAGATAAATACCTGCTGGAAGGTAACCTGAGATATGACGGATCTTCCCGTTTTGCCAGTGACAAACGCTGGGGACTTTTCCCTTCTGTTTCAGTAGGCTGGCGTCTTTCAGAAGAGGCCTTTTTAAAGGATGTGAACTTTGTCAACGAGCTCAAAATCCGTGGGTCTTGGGGAAGTTTGGGAAACAACAGTATCAACAACTATGATTACCAGTCCGTATACGGAACAGCCAATTACTCTTTTAACGGTACTATTGTACAGGGTGGTGCGCCGGCTGCAATTGCAAATAGTTTGTTAACCTGGGAAAAGACGAACATTGCCAACATTGGAATTGATTTTTCCACCTTCAAAAACAGATTAGGCTTTGAAGCCGAACTGTTTAACAAAAACACATCCAATATCCTGATTGATCTGCCGATTCCGCTGGTAAACGGAAACCTGACAGCTCCTAAGCAAAATGCAGCTATGGTTCTTAATCGTGGCATTGAACTTACGCTCAACTGGAGAGACAAAATCGGTGATGTAAACTATGGCATCAGCGGCAACTTGTCCTATATTAAAAACAAGGTTACAAAGTTCAAAGGATCCGAATACTCGCTGTCCAACCAGAACATCATGCTTGAAGGCCATCCGATCTGGTCTTATTACCTGCGTGAGGTAGACCGGATCGTGAAAGATTCGGATATGGAAATGATTAATCAGATGGTAGCAGACGGATATACTTTTAACCCGGGGATTCCGCAGCCGGGCGATTTTCTTTACAAAGATTTGAACGGTGATAAAAAGATTAATGATGACGACCGTAAAATCACTGATGCCAATTTAAACCCAAAAGTGGTTTTTGGAGTAAACCTGACTGCCGACTGGAAAGGATTTTCTTTTGCTACACTGGTTCAGGGATCGGCCGGAAACAAAGCGTACTGGCGCGACAATTATTTGTCAACCGGCATGAGAAATGGCTATCAGATCAACCAGGCTATTGCTGATGATCACTGGACACCACAAAACCAGGATGCCAGGTATCCCCGTTTAACAAACTACACCTATGCCCAGAACACGACGCCAAATTCAGATTTCTGGTTACAGGATGCATCCTATGTGCGCCTAAAAAATGTACAGCTGGGTTATACCGTGCCTGTTTCGCTTACCCGCAAGTTCTTTGTACAGCGTTTATTTGTTTATGTAAATGCCGAAAACCTGATTACGCTTACACCTTACGAGGGAATAGATCCGGAAATCACTGCTCTGGGTACTACGCAAACAATGTATCCGACCATGAAGCAGCTTAGTTTCGGTGTTAATGTTTCATTCTAAATCAATCGAAATCATGATTAAACGCATCTATATACTTTTGCTTTCGGCCGCTTTATTTGTTGGCTGTCAAAGCGACCTGCTGGATAAGCAGCCTTATGATAACATTGGTGAGTCGCAGTTTTGGCTGACAGAAAAACATGCGCTGATGGGTGTCAATGCGATCTATAATAATTTAAGACAGGATATGGTATACGGTCAGTACTTTATGCTCGACTGCCTCTCGCCTTACGCCTACGGATACGATTTTTTTGAAGCTGAAATGACCAGCTCAACAACGCCATATTCCAATACCTACTCAGCCAAATGGTCGCAATTATACCTGGGTGTTCAGCGTGCCAATGATGCACTGGATAAAATTCCGGCCATGACATCTCTTTCAGATGCCATGAAAAACCGGCTGATCGGAGAAGCCAAGTTTCTGCGTGCACTGCATTATTTTAACTTAATGGATTTTTTCGGTGGGGTTCCGATCTATGAAACACCGGTATCGTATTCCGAAGCGTTAAAACCACGAAATACCATCGGGGAAGTGCGGGCATTTATCAAAAAAGATCTGACGGAAGCGATTGAGCTGCTTCCCGTATCTTATGCAGCGGCGGATTTTGGAAGGGCAACCAAAGGTGCAGCGATTGCACTCAGAGGCAAAACTTCACTTTACAGCCAGGATTGGGAAAGTGCTGAAAATGATTTTAAAACCGTTATGGGTATGGCCTATGAGCTGCATCCGGCTTATGCTGATCTTTTCAAGGCTAAAACAGAGAATAACAAAGAAGTCATTTTTTCAATACAGAACATTGCAATCGCCGGCTTTGGTGAAAGTATGAGTTTCCGCTTAGGTACGCGTGCTACGGCCGGGTCCTGCTGGACAAACGGAATACCTTCCCCTACGCTGGTAGACATGTATGAAAATACAGACGGATCACCTTTCAGCTGGGACAAAGTTATTCCGGGATTTTCAACCATGACACCGGAGCAGAAAAGTGTGCTATTTTCTGATAAGGCCAATGTTGAAAAGGCATATGCCAACCGTGATCCAAGATTACAATCATCCATTATTGTTCCCTGGGCAGAATATGTGGGTGCAAACAATGTAACCTACAAACTGGCCTGGCCTTTTAAAACTGCCGCAAGCCCAAGTTTCCACATTCAGCACAACTGGAATGCCAATGCTATTTATGTATGGAGAAAATTTGTTTCCGTAGGCAATGAAAGCCTCCTCAGAGAATCAGGACCGATTGATTTTCCTGTTATCCGCTTTGCAGATGTACTACTGATGTATGCGGAAGCCAGAAATCAGCGTTTGGGTGCACCAGATGCGGAGGTATTTTCAGCTATCAATAAGGTCAGAGCCAGGACCGGACTTCCTGCACTTCAAAACACGACCGCAAGCGCTCCGACTTATGTAGCTGCCAAGGCTGATATGACCCAAAGAATCATTCGGGAACGTGCTGTGGAGCTTGCCAGCGAAGGTATTTCATATAGCGATGTGCGCAGGTGGAAAATCGCGGAACAGGTTGATAACGGACCGATTCTTGAATTCACAGGAAAGAGACTTAAAACAAGAGTTTTTCAGACAAGAGATTATCTCTGGCCGGTTCCTCAGTCAGAAATTGACCAGAATAAAGCTATCCTGCAAAACCCTGGCTGGAACTGATTTATTAATATAAAAAAATTGCCTCCCTTAGCCAGATTGGTTCAGGGAGGCAATTTCATTTTAAATATGGCTTAATTTTCACATATAGCTCAAACAGATAAACCAGCTACTTTCCGGAATTTAATAAACCCGCCGGTACACTTAGTGCACCGCTCTCCATATCGATCAGTCCGTTTTTTTCATCTTCGATATTAGTTGCCTGCGTGTAAACGTCGCCCGCAATAGGCCTGCTTCTTAATTCATTTTTAAACAACCGGATCTGTTCAGCTCTGCCCTGATCATCTACCGGCCCTCCGTAGTTTTCAAATCCAAACCCGCCCCACTCACTGACGACCAGAGGCACTTGTTTGCGATAGAAAAAGGGATCCCCTACAACGAGTGGAAAGGCAGCTACATTTTGCATATTACCTGCCGTAAGTTCATCCAAAAGGTATTTCCAGTGATTCAGGTCTGGAGTGTACAAATGTGCTGTAAGTAAATCAGACTTCAATCTGCCTTCGAACGACACATGCTGCCAGCCGTCATTGTCAACAACCATAAACTGTGGATAAGCCAGTTGCATGTAATGATACATGTCAATGATATACTGCCGAGTTTGCGGATTGGAAGCAATATCCTGGGCACCCCAGTCTTCATTATACAAACTCCATATTACCACAGACGGATGGGTTCCGATCAGCGCAAGCATGCGTAGCAGTTCAGCCTTGTGATTTTCCCGGCTCTTTACACTGGATCTGTGCGGACTGGGCACTTCTACCCAAACCAGCAGGCCGATCTTATCAGCAAGCCTGTAAATGCGCGGATCAACACCCGCAATATGTATCCTTACAAGGTTACAGCCCAGCTCCTTAATCGCATATAAATGTTTGCTGATCTGTTCATAAGTGGCATTGCCGGGCTGATATAAAATACCATCGAGATAGACCGCTTCATTGTTTAGATATAACCGGTTACCTCTTGCCTCAAACTTCCTTAATCCGAACTTGGTTTCAATTTCAGATATAAAACCTTTTTCATCAATCAGCTGGGCTGTCAGTTTGTATAGATTAGGGCTATCCGGAGACCAGAGCTTTGCATCGGGGATATCCAGCACGAGGCGTTGCGATTTCTGTTGAGCTTCCAGAAAAATGGCGTACTCATCCTCTGCGGCAAGATTCCCGGTTTCGTTTTCATATACTTTAAGATTAATCCTGTAAAGACCCGGATCATGAATTCTCGTTGTGAGATTGAACCGCACCAGGTTATCTTCAACAATACTTACCACACCAACCCTTGACCTGAGGCGGTTTCTTTCGACGGTTTCCAGCCATACACTTCTGACAGCACCTGTGAAAGTCTGGTACCAGATGCCGCCACGTTTGTAAACATGTGATTCCTGCTTGCCTCTGGTGGTATCTGCATCCATAGAACTTTCCACCCGGACGGTCAGCTTATTTAGTTCCAGAAGCATTTCTGGTTCCAGCTCATAGGAGAATGATGTATATTCCCCAAAATGTTCCTGCTCACCTTCAATCGTAGATAGCAGTCTTCCGTTCAGCCAAACCCGCGTCTGATAACCACATGCTCCAAATGTGAGTTGTAAAATGGAATTGCCCGGCTCCTCTTCATTAACCGGTTTGGGCAGATCAAATTCGCGTTCGTACCAAACAATAATGTTGTCTTTCCAGGAATTCAGCTCCTGTTTCAGGTTGGCCAGATGTGCTTCCACACTTCCCGGCCAGTGGGCTGTCTGGCTGAATTTGTGGTCGGCAAACCAGCTTTCTGCTATTCCCCGATCCTGAGCGTCGACTTCAAACTTCCACTCTCCATCCAGTAAAATATACTCATTTGGCCTGATTACGGCCCTAGGCAAATTATCAGAAAAGCCCCCTTTTTCAAATGACTCTTCCTTGCTCCTGGAAGAACCATAATTGGTGTGCACCGGCTTCATGTTCATTGTGTCTCGTGCTATGCTTTGGTTCTTAGAGCCACTTCACAATAGTTATTCCAAAGATTGTATAATTGTGGATTTCAATAAGACATAACCATCCTGCCTGATATTAATCAGTTTAACAAAACAGACATAGTAAACTAATAAACAGATAGTTAGTATATATTAATTCAAATTAATGAAATGAGACCATTTATCCGGGATTAAGGCAATTGATAGTTTTTGGCGGTGAGCTGATGACGTTATTAGACGGCAAAATATCCCGCTTCTGCCAGGATCGTGCGCTGCTGATCTTCATCCAGCAGCGGAACCTGCATTTTGTTTAATGAAGATACATTGATGGCCATAAGATTGGTGTATGTACCGGCAAGCTGTACAAGTTTACCGGTGTGCCGGTATATTTCCAGCAGAAGAAAAAGAAATGCGCTGTCGTATATCTCACGCGGTCTGATACGTAGATATCTGGCGGTATGTATCACCGTTTTTTCAGAGTCGAACAGCGCAGTTTGCCCCAATCCCAGCTTTGCATTACGATGTGAAAATACAATGTCGTTCGTCCTGAATTTATACTTGATGATTTCGCGTTCGGTAATTCTCATATACTTATCCTGACTAAAAATCAGTTCATTGCCAACGAAACGATCAATGACTTTGACCGCATTCAGTTCTTCTTCGGGATAATCCAAAATCTGATAAGAACAGCCTGTGGATATATCGGCTACATGTTCAAAATTGATCAGTTCCGATTCTTTTGCAATATGTGTAAATGTATGAAGAAGTGATATTCCAAAATTTTCCATAAGCTTTTGTTTAGCCGTAACCAATACGATCTGTAACCTTCTGCGTAAGCCGAAGATGTTGTATTTGGAAGTAAAACAAAAAACAAAATGGCTGAATGCCGGTTTTTAGAAGTTAATCCGGCGTTTCTTAATGTCGAACTGACGCCAGAAATCTTACGATCGCGGTTTATTTGCCGAGCCAGTCCTTGAATTCTGAGACTCTGTCGCTGCTTACAAATACCTCATAGCCCGGATCCGGATTAAGATCCAGCTTCAGTTTGCCGGCGGAATAAGCAAAAATGGAGGTAATGGCCGACAAGCAAACCAGGCAGCTCCTGTTCACCCTGAAAAACTGGTTGGGATCGGTAAGCTGTACCAATCTGTCCAGACTGTAATCGACGGCAAATCTCCGGTGATCGTTTGTTACCAGGAAGGCCGTTTTTTGCTCATAGGAAAAATACGCGATCTGCGCGGCAGGAATGCTCAGCAGCTTTGCACCCCACGTAACCATGAATCGTTCTTTGATCTGTGTTGGTACAGCGGAGTCCGGGATGCTGGATTTAAGATCAGGCTCATTCAAAGTACGGATTCTTTTATATTTATCAATCGCATCGCATAGCTGCTCGTAGTCGATCGGTTTCAGAAGATAATCAATACTAAAACTTTTAAATGCTTTTAAACTATACTCGCTGTATGCAGTGGTAAAAATGACAGGTATGCTGCTGTCAATACTTTCAAGAATTTTAAACCCGTCATCATCTTCCAGGTGAATGTCCAGAAAGATCAGATCAGGCACGATACATCCTGGTCCGTCAAAATAGGCCAGCGTTTTTTCCACAGAAGCAAACCGGCCCAAGATTCCAATTGATGGATCATAACGATGAATCAGGTTAATAAGCCTTGCAGCGGTTTGGTTTTCATCTTCAACAACTAATACATTCATGAAAGCAAAGGGATTTTTACAACAAACTGATCTTCTGTTTTTTCCACAAGCACCGCTGAAGACGAAAGCAGCTGATAGCGTTTTATAATATTTGTCAGACCTATACCGGGAGAATAAGCAGTCCGGGACCTCAAACGAAGCGGATTGCTGACGATGAGAAAAGGCGGATCGGCAAGAACTGTTACTGTCAGCGGATTTTGTTCCGACATCCGGTTATGTTTCACTGCGTTTTCAATAAGTAATTGCAGTGTCAGAGGCACTATCAGGTATTGATAAGCATAATTTTCAGGGATGCTGATAACGATATTAAGTTTTTCCTCAAACCTGGATTTCAGCAGAAAAATATAGGTATCCAGAAATTCCAGTTCTGCACCAAGTTTCACCGTTTCAGAACCGTTCTGTTCGAGAATATATCTGTAAGATTTTGAAAGCCGGTCTACAAAAAGTACTGACCTGGACGGATCTGTTTCGATCAGGGAAGTAAGGATACTTAAACTATTAAACAGAAAATGCGGACTCAGCTGATGTTTAAGCACAATGAGCTGAGCATGCATGTTCTCTGTTTCCAACCGTTCCGCATCAACTCTGATCTGCGCCATACTTTCAAGCATACGCCGGTTGGAAAAAATATAAAAGGTCGCCAGCATCGCCATGATGGTAAGTCCGGTGTTGGCCTTCGTTTTCTGGCTTGCGTTACCGGTCAAAATGGAAATGAATGTTAGTTCAGATGCTGCGGCATTCATTACAGGCTGCGTAAAACTATCCGGAGCGCCTTGCGTGGCAAAAATGTCAACATTAAATTTCCGGTTGTAAAAAGTAGCCATCCTGACCCACATGAATACAAATACAGAATTAAAAATCACTGCCAGAAGAAAGCCTGTAAGACAAATTGTCAGCTGTGTTAAGAACCGGAATCGGATTTTTTTATCAACTCGGCCTGCAAGAATCTGAATATAATTTATAATTCCAATCCACACCCGAAAAAATATAACGTTTACCAGCCATTCTATAATCCATAAGGGCAGCTTATTCAGCACGATCTGGCAGGTAAAGACGGTATTGCTTACATAAATCCTGATTGGAAGATAAACAAGAACGATACCCAAAGCCAGCATCCATTTTGATTTTCCGCCTACCGATAAGCGCTTCCGGGTACCCATGCTCCATTGATTTTAAAAGGTTCGTCCAAAAATAAACCTAATTTTTCGGTTCGGACAAATCAGTAAATCAATGGAGTTTTTTAAAAAGATGAAAAGCAGTGTTCATTTGGAAAGTATTCCGAAACCGAAACAGGGTTATACTCCTGGCAACGATGCCTACTTTTTATTATTCTCCTTTTCTGCTGGTACTTTTTAGTGCCCAATAAACAAGTACCGGCTGGAAAAATAACCGTAAAAATCTTTTCTTGTCTGTATCCAGGCCGAATGCGTCCCTATGATTAGTTAGCTGAGAAATATTCCCCGGAAAAACGGCGGTAAAAAATGCGGCCGCTATTTTGCCTACCACGGGACGCTGCCTTTTAGGGGTCAGCACCAGTGCACTGCCCATTGCGATTTCAGCAAATCCGGAATAGACAACCGTATCGTCTTTTTCAAGCGGTACAAAATCAGGAACCTGCGCCTGAAATTCTTTTCTTGCAAATGTAAGGTGACTGATGCCCGCGAAAATCAAAGTTGCACCCAAAGCAATTCTTGCTGCTGTTTTTATATCTCCCTCTTTCATAAAGTTTTGTTTTCAATTTCAGTATCAAAAACTATTCCCAGTGAGAGGGGTGAGACAATAAGGAAGTGAAGGGCAAATAATCAGCTATATGTAAAATAAATTTTAGGACAGAGATTTTTTACATTTGCTTTTAAAAGTAACCTACGATCACGATATTATGTTTGACGGTTTATATAAGGAAATTCAAAAGAATAAGATTCTGTTTTATGTGAAAAGTTATTTTCGACAAATCATTCCTTTAATCATTTATCAAAAATCCTTAAAAAGCAAACTCTCTAACTTGCGTAATTATGACATCAGCCATGTACGTGACAGGGTAAGTTACTATAACAAGCTGAACAGCATTGCACCTATCAATGATGATGCTGTTTTATTAAACCAGATGCATAAGCTGAAAGGCGCAAAAGCCTATTATTTTGACACCTTTGAAATTACCCGGTTTTTCAGCCAGGATCTGAAAGCAAATCTGCTGTTCAAAGATGTAATTCATATACCGGATGTACCTACACTGCAAAAAAGCAGACCAATTTACGGCAATAACGAAAATGCAGTTATTCTAAAACTTGATAAGAAACGCCATTTTCTATTTATAACAGATAACAAAAAATTTGCTGATAAGAAAAATATGCTGATTGGTCGTGGTGTTATTGAGCAACCTCACAGAATCCGGTTTATGGAATTATATTTTAAAGATTCAATGTGTGATCTCGGGCAAATTAATAAAGTAAATGGCAACGCTGAATGGATCAAGCCCAAAATTTCACTTCAGACACATTTAGACTTCAAATTTATTCTTAGTCTTGAAGGCAACGATGTGGCAACAAACCTAAAATGGGTAATGTCTTCAAATTCCATTGCTGTAATGCCAAGGCCAAAATATGAAACTTGGTTTATGGAAGGGAGGCTGATTGGTGGTTACCACTTCATAGAACTTAAAGACGACTATTCTGATCTGCACGAAAAACTTAATTACTATATTAATCATCCAGACGAAGCAGAAAAAATCATAGCCAATGCCCATCAATATATTAAACAATTTTCAAATTCATACCAGGAAGAATTAATATCTCTATTGGTAGCCCAAAAATATTTTTATTACACTGGTCAGATGGATTCAGTGTGCAGCAGCATGAATAATCCGGTTCAAGAATAAATATGCTGGTTTGATCCTTCAGAAAGAGAATCACTCAGATTGTTATCAAAAAAAATATTATTTTATATATAATTATTACTTATACATTATTCCTATTTTTGGATTCCACCAACGACTATTTCTATTATGACTGCATTAGGGTTCAGAAAATCTGCCGTCCTTATTGTCACGGTATTTGTGTTCTTTATCTGTTCCAAAGTCAATGCACAATTGCATGAAGGTTTTAACCAACTTATTAGAAGTACTTCAGCCGGCATCAATCCGGAATTTGTTTCAGCAGAAGCCAGATTCCGTACTGCTGTTCAAATCATAAATCCCGGAAAATTTCAGATAATTGGTATAGGTGAGCAGTCTCACGGAACATCAGAGTTTTTTCATGCGAGGACCAGCCTCATCAAATTGCTTGCATCAAAGAACCAGATCACCAAGATTGGTCTTGAAGCGCCGATGGCTGAGGTGGATCTGCTGAACGACGCTTTGTCTGGTAAAAGCACAGATATAAAGCAATTATTGAAAGGTTTCCGGCTGTATGGATACGAATGTGATGAATTTGTACAGCTTACAGAAGCAGTGAAACTTTTAAACCTTAATCGTGCGGAGAAGATAAGATTTTTCGGATTTGATGCACAAAGCCCTTTTCAGGCCTTGAACAACATACTGTTTTTTAGCCAAAAAACAAACAGCAACCTTGCTGATTCACTCAAAAAACTGATACACAATTATCAGCTCCTGGATAATGAAATATATTCCCATTCATTCAGCACCGCGGACTTCGATGAACTGCATGCGCTTAGTCAGTATGTTTTTAACAATCTTGATCCGTTGATGCGGGATAAGCCGAAATCGGATCTGACAGTCCGAAGCATAGAAAACTACCGGCAATTTTTACAGATCAATAATCCACACCTTTCCCATCATGATCTTCATTTACAGTCCCGGATCCGCGATTCCGTAATGGCTGTTAATATACTTGCACAACTGTCGCCCAACGACAAGCTGGTTGTTCTGGCTCATAACGGACATGTACAAAAAACCGCCAATCCGTATTCAAAAAGTATGGGAAGCTTTTTATCTGATGAACTGGGTGACAACTACAAATGCATGGCAATGACTACTTCCCGCGGATTTTACACCGGGTTCAATCCAAAAGCCGGAAAAATCATTGCCACTAATGAAGTTTTACCGGGAGATCAGGACACATTTGAATTCTATTTTTCAATACCTGACAAACCGGTTCTATTTATTGAATCTCACAAAATAACCAGACAGGCCGGACACCTGACACTACCTAAAAAGTATAGGCTTCTCCCCTATGGATTCACAGATGATCAGTTTGTGACTGGTAACATCCTGAATGACTTTGACTTTATCCTGCATATCAACCACACGAAAGGCAATAAAAGTTTCTATTTGAATTAACATGCACCGGACGCCTAACTTCCCTGGCATGCCGATGAAATTGTAGATTAGAAAAAAATTAGATCATCATTTGCAATGGCTGTTTCTGCCGGGATATTGGTTTCTTTACATAAGTGATTGGCCATTCTACCCGGGTGGTCTGAGAGTAGAGTTTTGCATTAAGGGCACTGGGCGGATCGATCCGGCGCCCTTATTTATTTTGTTTTTTGCCGCCAGCTGGTTATCTGATCCGGGCCAATGTTCACTTTAAAGACTTGGCATATTTTAAAAGGAATCGGTAAGCAGATTTGGATGCTAAACGGATTGTTTGGTTAAGCAGACATTTTCCAGATTGCTGGCTGTTATTGCCTGATCGCTTTTCTGTGTAGATTATATTTACCCCTTTTGTACTTTAAAGCGTCATTTATGTTGTTGTAGTACCTTCTGAATTGGTAAAAAGAAAGAATTACTTTTTACCAAGGATTACAAAATAACGACAAGTACCTACCTTTGATGTCAACCTTTATTAACAGAACGTAAAACCTTAAGATTTGCCCGGAAGTCATCTATTTACGGGACCCTGATTCCATATGAACAACAGCAGAATAATCTACCTGGCAGACGATGACCCGGATGACAGATTTTTAATTAAGGAAGCAATCAATGAAATACATAATAGAATCACATTTATTGAAGCCGAAAACGGACTCGAACTGCTGGACAGTATTGAAAGTCTGACAGATCCAAGCCAGGCTTTAATTTTGCTGGACATGAATATGCCTATGATGAACGGAATTGAAGCAATCACAGCAATTAGAAACAATCCCAGATTCTCCGGTATTGAAGCCATCATGATATCAACTTCATCAGATCCGTCACTTGCTGAGCGTGCTTTTCAGGCAGGTGTGAACAGTTATTTTACCAAACCAGATACCTACGAAGGTTTTATAAATCTTGCAAGACAGTTGAAAGCCTGATATACTCAGGCTTTCTTATTTAATTCCGGCCGGATGATTTCCTGAGAAGTCCATAGATTCAAAATTCATCAGAATCCGGATATTCCGGCAATCTTTACCTGTTGGGTATGATTGTTGTATACCTGCCTGTAATGATACTAATTCAAGACTCCATTAATGAGATCCCCCCGGACGCACGTTTAAATATTGACCTGGCGCTTCGGTCAGCGCGCCTTGGCATATGGGAAATGAATCCTGAAACAAAAAGCCTCAAATGGGATAACCGTTGCCGCGAGCTTTTCGGAATTGCAGAAGATATGCCAATCTCTTATGAAAATGCCATAAACCTTATTCATCCGAATGATATTTCAGGTATTAAGCTTGCTATTGAAAGCGCATGGAATACCTCTGGTAACGGTGAATATGACCACACTTTTCGCATTTTTGAAGGTGACGATACGGCAACATGCTGGATCCGTTCCTGGGGTCAGGCCTATTTTGATAACACAGGCGCTATCACCCTGTTTACCGGTGTAATGCAGGATGTTACAAAAGAAGTTTTAATCAAAGAGAAACTGGTTGAAAGTGAAGCTAAACTGAACGCTCTTATTGATCAGGCACCGGTAGCAACCTGTCTTTTTGAAGGAGAAGATATGAAGATTAGTCTTGCCAACGAAATCATGCTGGATGTATGGGGTAAGGATGCAAGTGTGATTGGAAAACCACTTGACCAGGCTATACCGGAATTAAATGACCAGCCATTTCCGGAAATGCTGCGTAAGGTATACGAAACCGGCCAGGCCTATGAAGGAAAAGGCGAACCCGCAGATCTCGTACGTAATGGCGTTAGGGCAACCTACTATTTTGATTTTACATATAAACCCATCCGAAATGCTGCCGGTGACGTATATGCAGTAATGGATATGGCCGTGGATGTAACTTCTCAGGTCCGGGCGCGGAGAGCGCTTGAAGAAAGTGAAAATCGTCTTCGCTTAGTAATTGCAACAGCACCAGCAGCAATCGGACTTTTTGTGGGGCGGGATCTGGTCGTTGAAATGCCCAACCAGACCTTTATCGATATTGTCGGAAAGGGAAGTGATATTGCCGGAAAGCCGCTTCGTGAAATAATGCCCGAGCTGGAAAATCAGGCATTTTTACAAATTCTGGATGATGTTTACACGTCGGGAAAAATGTATCAAAGTTTTGGCATTCAGGCTGATATAGTACAGCAGGGTGTTATGACGCATAATTTCTATAATATTACCTATTCCCCGCTTTTCAATTCTGATGGCGAAGTTTATGCCATTCTGGATATTGCCATTGATGTAACTGAAAAAATTCAGGAACAGCAGAGAATAGAGAAAAGCAGGCTTGATTTACTGGCATTATTTGAGCAGTCACCGATAGCCATTGCGATGATACGCAAAGAAGATCTTGCCTTTACGATGGCTAATCCTTTTTATGGAGAACTGGTAGGAAGATCCGCAGATCAGATTATAGGTAAACCATTACTGGAAGCACTACCCGAGCTGGCTGGTCAGGGATTTGATACACTGCTGCGAAACGTTTTAGAAACAGGAATTCCTTTTATTTCCCATGAACAGCCCGTGGAGCTTTTTTGCAATAATCAACTGGAAACCATTTATGTGGACATGACTTACCAGGCCCAGAAAGAACCGGACGGCTCGACAAATGGTATTCTGGTAATTGCAATGGATATTACCCAGCAGGTACAAACCCGAAAATCCATACAGGAAGCAGAAGCCACATTACGCGGTGCAGTTGATCTTGCAGATCTGGGTACCTGGGAAATGGACCTCAGAACAAAAAGATTAACCTATTCCGATAAATTAAGGGAGTGGTTTGGCATAGGAAAAGACGAGGTTATTACATTGGAAAAAGCGATGGAATCCATTCGGCTGTCAGACCGTACTGTAGTTAAAGATGCAATACTGAAAGCCATTTCTACCGGAGACAGCGGCATATACGATGTGGAATATACACTGGAAGATTCAAAAACCGGCAACGAGCGCATTATCCGCTCCCTGGGTAAAGCACTTTATAATACGCAGGGAGATGTATATAAAATAACAGGAAGTGCTCAGGATATAACACAGATAAGGAAACAACAATTTGCATTGGAACAAAAAGTGCAGGAAAGAACCGAAGAGCTAGCGGCAGCAAATGAGGAACTGGCAACCATAAATGAAGAATATTATGCAATAAACGAAGAACTTTCAGAGGCTAACAGCCTTTTGGTGAAGTCCAATGAAAATCTTCAGAAGTTTGCTTACATTGCTTCTCATGATCTTCAGGAGCCGCTGAGAAAAATCCAGGCATTTTCTGACCTGATCATGCGGCGTCATGCAGACGTGCTGGGCGACGGTGCTGATCATCTGCGAAGAATACAGCTTGCGGGAAAAAGAATGTCGACACTGATCAAGGACCTGCTTTCTTTTTCCCGTATTTCTGTTCAGCAGGATATGGTTATACCTGTTTCGCTCACCTGGGTTGTAAAAACGGTGCTGACTGATCTTGATCTTGCCATTGAGGAAGCTGGTGCCGAAATAATCACAGAACCTCTGCCGATGATACAGGGTGATGAATCGCAGCTGGGGCAGCTGTTCCAGAACCTGATCAGCAATGCACTTAAATTCAGGCACGAAAACCGTCCCGGTCTGATCCGGATTACCTCAAGATTACTGATGTCGCAGGAGTTGCCGGAAAATGTGAAACCTACCAGGGCAACAGCAGCCTATCATTGTGTTGATGTTGAAGACAATGGTATTGGTTTCAGTGAACAATATGCAGACCGTATCTTTGAGGTATTTCAGCGACTGCATACCAATGAAAAGTATGAGGGCACCGGTATCGGGTTAGCCATCTGTGAACGGGTTGCGACCAATCATGGAGGAGCAATTGCTGCCGGCAGCCGACCAGGGCAAGGAGCTACTTTCAGTATTTATTTTCCTGCTTAAAATATGCACAAGGCTATATCATTATCAGAAGAAGACCGGCGGCTGGATGCCTTAAAAAGTTATGAGATCCTGGACACATTGCCTCAACAAGAATACGATGACCTGACCAGACTTGCATCCGAAATATGCCAGACTCCTATTTCCCTTATCAGCTTGTTAGATGACAAAAGGCAATGGTTTAAATCACATCATGGTTTGTCTGTAAGTGAAACGCCTCGGGAATATGCGTTTTGTAACCATGCGATCCTGAATCCGGATGAGATTATGGTGGTTGCTGATTCCCGAATAGACAAACGGTTTGAGGGAAATCCCCTGGTTGATGGTGAGCCATATGTGATATTTTATGCCGGTGTTCCACTGGTAGATTCGAATGGCTATGCACTAGGATCTTTGTGTGTGATTGATCATACAGCAAAACAGCTGAGTCCGGGTCAGCTTACCGCTTTGAAAACATTGGCAAAGCAGGTCGTAAATCTGTTAGAGCTTAGAAAATCCAACAAAGATTTAAACGCTGCCAAAGAAACGCTGGTACAAAGAAACAAGCAGCTGGATGAGATTGTATTCCAGCAGCAGCAAAACAGTGCAGTTCTTCAAAATTCACAGGATAAACTGCGTGAAACCAACCAGCAGCTCGAAATGGCATTGCTGGCCGGAAGCCTGGGCTCTTACGACATTGACCTGCTTACGGGTGATATGCGTTGTTCAGACCTCTTTAAAGCCAATTACGGATTATTGGCCGATGCACTATTCAATTATACTGACCTGATTTCCTCTATCCTGCCGGAGGACCGGAATATTATGGAAAATCTGGTTCAGAATGCAGTCCGGACCAAAGGAACTTTCCAGGCAGAATACAGGGTAAAATGGACAGACGATACCATACAGTGGATTGCTGCATCAGGAAAGTGTATTTATAATGATCAGAATACACCGGTCAAGGTGGTGGGTGTTGCCAGAAATATATCAAAACAAAAGGCACTGGAAGAAAACATGGAGAATCTGGTTTTGGAACGTACAAATCAGCTTCTTGAAGCCAACAGTTCACTGATTGAGCTGAACCAGAAAGTATTTGCCAGTAATGAAATATTAAAAAAATCAAACCTAAGCCTTGAACAGTTTGCCTTTGTAGCATCACATGACCTTCAGGAACCGCTCCGTAAAATTCAGTCATTCGGAGATTTGCTTCATCAGCGGTATGCCACGCAGCTGGGTGACGGAACCCATTATCTGAACCGGATGCAGTTTGCAGCAAAAAGAATGTCTACGCTGATAAGTGACCTGCTTGCATTCTCGCGAATAACTATTCGGAATGAAAAACCTGCAAAGGTTTCTCTGAGCTGGGTTGTAAAAACGGTCCTCGACGATCTGGAATTAACAATCCAGGAAAATGGTGCAACGATATACACAGAACCGCTTCCAATGGTTGACGGCGATCAGGTTCAGCTTGGACAGGTAATGCAGAATCTGATCAGTAATGCAATTAAATTTCGGGTAGCAGATGTAAAACCCATTGTCAAAATTTCATATAGTGAAGTTAGCTTTGAAAATTTACCCCAGACAATAAAACCTGTTCAGACTGCTTCCGGCTATCATTGCATAGAAGTTACGGATAACGGAGCCGGGTTCAATCAGCTCCATGCCAGTAAAATTTTTGAAGTTTTTCAAAGGCTTCACCGTCAGAATGAGTATCCGGGAACAGGAATTGGGCTGGCAATTTGTGAAAGAGTTGTAGCGAATCATGGTGGTGCAATTGCAGCACTTGGCCGGCCCGGAGAAGGTGCCACATTTAGTATATACCTGCCCGTTAGATCATAACAATCGTATCCGTAATTTCTTCAATCCGAATTCTTAACATAATCATAAAATTGATTTTGATGAGCCAAATCATTGCAATGACGTCTTTTGCAAACTAGAAGATGTCGACAAAAGCATTTAAATACAAATACAGCAATACTGTCTGTATGAACAGCAATATGCAATGATTATGAAAAGAAGAGATTTTTTTACGAATGGTTCACTTGCCCTGCTAGGCACATCTGTATTTAATCCATTTGGCAAACAAGCCGATCCGGCTATGTTCCGGAAAGAAAAGATTGCTAAAAACATTATATTTTTAGTTAGTGATGGCATGAGTACAGGGACATTAAATATGGCCAGCCTGTTATCTCAACGAAAATATGGGCGGCAAAGCAACTGGATCAAGCTTTACCAGGACAATATGGGGCGCCGGGCATTGATGGATACTTCCTCTTCAAATGCGCTGGTTACCGATTCCGCGGCGGGGAGTTCTGCCTGGGGCGGAGGCATTAAAGTTCCAAACGGGTCGTTGAATGTAAATGCGGATGGAAGTTTTAACAAACCTATACTTCAGAAGTTCAAGGATGCGGGCAAATCGGTTGGATGTGTAACAACCGTACCGATTACGCACGCAACGCCGGCAGGTTTTTGTGTCAATAACAAATCACGCGGAGATGAATATGAAATTGCGGAACAATATCTTGACCTGAAATTTGATGTCATGATGGGCGGTGGCAGCAAATTTTTTAGTAAAGAGACGCGAAGTGATAAAGCTGATCTTCTCCAGAAATATAACACTGCCGGATATACGGTAATACAAAACCGTGATGCCATGATGAGTCTTAGTACAAAAGGCAACAAGCCGGTATTGGGTCTATATGCCGAAAACGCCCTCCCCTATACGCTGGATGCAATGCATGACAGCAATTTACAGAACACTGTGCCCACTCTGGCAGAAATGACACAGAAGTCCATTGACATTTTATCACAGAACAGCAAGGGATTTGTCATGCAGGTTGAAGGCGGCAAAGTAGACTGGGCTGCACATGCCAATGACACAGCCGGATTGTTATACGACCAAATCGCTTTTGATGATGCCATAAAAGTTGCTCTGGACTTTGCAGCCGGCAATAAGGAGACGCTGGTAATCATGACAACAGATCACGGAAACGGAAATCCGGGATTATTTGGTGATGATAAAGGTTTTGACAGAATACAGCATTTCAAACATACAAATGACTGGATCCTGAACGGCATTAAAAACGATTTCACAACGGCGCAGGTAATTGAGAGGATTGAAGATGCGCAGGGTTATGCCATCAAAAACGAAGAGGCACAGATACTTTTAAATGCCTACAAAAATCTGGACAGTAAAGGACTTTACAATACCTACAAGCTTCCTTTCCAGCAACTTGCACATATTCAGTCTGCCTATATTTCTGTAAACTGGGCCAGTATGGGACATTCCGGTGATTTTGTCGAACTGGCTGCTTACGGCCCGGGAAGTGAATTGCTTAATCCATTTGTGAAAAATACCGATTTGCATAAGTTAATGCTTCAGGCGAGCAGTTTGCAAACCATCTAGTTCAAATACTTATTTAAGTATTTAAAATCAATAATATTAAAATAAGGCTGCAAATCAGATTCAAACCTGGATTTGCGGTCGTTATTTTTTTAACCTAATACTTATTAATGCTATTTGTTTATAGAATCAAAATGACAGTCAAGATTGTATACAAATATGAAAACAGCTATGACACAGCCTGTAAGCACACTTTCTATATTGCTCCTAGAAAATCTACCAATGATAGATAACATTAAATAACTGTGAAGGATTTAGCTTAATGTATTAAATGGCATAGCCCCTACCAACACTTTTTGACTGACATTACCATTTAAATAATCAACTGCCATTACGGCTATCGATCTTCCCTCAGATGTTGTACTGGATACGCCGGCGTAAGTCCGATAGTTTTCAAATAAAATATCAGCGGCTTCTTCGTAACCTTCGCGGATTGCCGCGTTGGCGGGATGATTCATTTCCGGGCGTTCCAGCTTTGATAAATCAGGCTTATGGTTTCCTCAACATGCTGAGGAGATGGAAATGTTAAGGTCGGATCTTGGATGTTGATTAAAGCCATAGAACTGGTTGCGATTGATTTATATTGTATATCACTATAAATTTCATACCAATAACTTCAAAACAGATTATGGAAATGTTAATTAATCTTAAACTTTAACCAATTGAATAAATTAGGGGTTTAGGGAAGGTTATAAGCCTATATTTCAAACAAAAATCCTATATTTCCCGAAACATATTCTTCACCTTTAAACCATAAAAATGGCTACCATCACTTTAAAAGACGGCACTGAAATTTATTATAAGGATTGGGGTACGGGACAACCAATTGTTTTTCATCACGGCTGGCCTTTATCCGGCGATGATTGGGATTCACAAATGATGTTTTTTCTCAGCAAAGGATACCGTGTAATCGCACACGATCGACGCGGACACGGAAGATCTACACAGACTGCCGAAGGAAATGATATGGATACCTACGCAGCAGATGTCGCCGAACTTACAGAAGCACTGGATTTAAGAGATGCAATACATGTTGGGCACTCGACCGGAGGCGGTGAAGTGATCCGGTATGTTGCGCAATACGGAAAAGACCGTGTGGCCAAGGCGGTATTGGTAAGTGCGGTTACGCCTATTATGGCTAAAACCGACAGTAATCCGGATGGTATCCCCATGTCGGTATTCGATGAGATCCGTGAAGGAACAGGAACGAAGCGTCCGCAATATTTCAAAGATTTCCCTGTAGCATTTTATGGATATAACCGTGAAGGAGCAAAAGTTTCACAAGGTATCCAGGACAACTGGTGGCGTCAGGGAATGATGGGCGGAATAAAAGCCCATTACGATTGTATAAAAGCATTTTCAGAAACCGATTTTACTGAGGATCTGAAAAGTGTGGATGTGCCGGTACTTGTGCTGCATGGCGAAGACGACCAGATCGTTCCCTACGAACTGACTGCCGTTAAAGCAGCTAAACTCCTGAAAAATGGTAAGCTGATCACCTATCCTGGTTTTCCGCACGGGATGCCTACAACAGAAGCAGAAACGATCAATAAAGATCTGTTGGCCTTTATTGAATCATAATTCTAAATAAACCATTAAAAAAACATGGCACGATTGCGGTAAATTACCCGTAACCGTGCCATGCATATTTTGCCGTCAGAGTCAAACCGGATGTATTTCTCCGTAAGCATAACTTACTGAAATCTAACTGCGACATTCAGTAATCCGAATTTTCTAATTCAAATAAAGCTTCCACATTCATTTCCAGTACATGTGCCAGCTTCAAGGACAGCAGTACGGATGGTGTATATTTGTTTGTTTCAATTGAGATAATCGATTGCCTTGAGACATTAACCAGCTCAGCCAACTGGATTTGCGTAAGCTGTTTATTCGTGCGCGCTTCCTTCAAATGGTTCTTCATTCCTTAAGCTCAATATGTAGCACATAATTGAAACGGCCAATAAAACAAAGCCAAAAGAGAAATATCGTACTGATAAAGAAAAGCATCATGCCTCCCTCATTAGGCTCTTCGGTAAGAACCATCAATATAAAACCGGCAATGATAAAAATCAGTTGTGCGAGTGCCGCGAACTGGAAACTATCCAGCCGGGTGCGCTGAACCATTTCGTCTTCTACTTTTTCTTTTGAAAATGTAATAAAATAGATTCCACCCAGAAACGAGAAGAAAGAAACGAACGCTACAATCACATTTACAAGATGATATGGTGAACTACCGGATCCACCAGTACTTTCACCGAATAAAGAGGACAACAATGCAGTGATCAGGCCTTTTTGCATGCAAATCCATAGCAGAAAACCAACTGGTGCAATGACAGCACCTATTCTTTTAAACGGATATGGGAGTAAAAATTTCATAGATAAAGATTTAGATGTTTAGCAAATGTAAAGTTTACTTAACATTTATCCAAGCATTACAATGTAAAGTTTACTTAACATATACCCAACTACATTTCCAGCCAGTATTTGCGTCTCAAAAACATCTGTCACCAAATATAAGGACATAAAAAAAGACCTGTGACGTACACAGGTCCTATGTCTTAGTTATCCTAAAAGCTTACTTTTTAGGATACCAGTTGCGTAACCGCACATCAATAGATGCATTCGCCGTATTTACCGTCTTTTTAAAAGCTTCAGTGTCACTCAGACCGTTTGCGCCGCGATAGTGATACGGATAAACAATCTTTGGTTTAAAATCAAGTACTGCCGAAGCTGCTTCCGGCACATCCATTGTATAAGGCAGGTTCATACATACAAAAGCAACATCAATATTTTTCAGACTCCGCATTTCAGGTATTCCTGCTGTATCCCCGCTCAAATAAATGGATTTTCCACCCATTTTTAATACATAGCCATTACCCCTTCCCTTTGTATGTTTGGCATCAGCCGCTTCCGGAAGGTTATACATCGGCAGTGCCGTGATAGACATATCCAGCTTGCTGATCGTTTGTCCATTACTGATAACAACCGTTTTTGATTTCAACTTTTCCGGCATTTTATCAGCAACTGCCTGCGGTGCGACAAGTATTGCATGGGAAAGATCCAGTGCTTCCAACGTAGCCGGGTCAAAATGGTCGCCATGAATATCCGTAATCAGGATCAGATCCGGCGCTGCAATACCTTCAAACGTTTTTGCACCTTCGTAAGGATCAGCATAAATTGTTTTACCATTCCAGGTAAGTGCCAGCGTTGCGTGATTTAGTGGCTGGATTTTAAGCGGCCCTTTTGAAGTTTTGACCTCATCCGCGGCAGGAATCTGTGCCCAGGATGCGGCCCCGATAAGTAGCGATAATAACGTAAGTCTTATTTTCATTTGCTTAGCAGATTTAGATTTTCTGTCAAAGATATAGCAAGAAGCTCCATCCTCAATTTTATCAACTAATTATTTAACTTTTACAGACTGCACAAAAAAACCGTTTGAAAACCAACCTTGAATATTAATCTATTCTCAGATTTTTTCGTACCTGGTCAAAATGACTGTTGCCAAAACCAAGCCGTTCAAATTCTTTCAGATCATCAGAAACAACCTGCCTGAACTTTTGTTTATTGTCCAGTTTTTTCTTCTTATATTTTTCATAAACAGCCATTGCCTCATCATATTTACCGGTTAGCAGATAGTAATGTCCCAGATTGGTAAACAGATCCGGATCATCCGGATTTTTACCGAGGCCTACCGTAAGATTTTTTCTCGCTTCTTCAAACTGACCTAGGTTCAGCTGACTATGAACCAGCCCTTCATACACCTCGGAGGTATCAATGCCCAATTATAAAAGCTCTTTGTAAGACTTCACAGCCCCCTGATAATCTTTTGTAATCCGCTGACCTTTGATCAGTTTCATGATTTCTTTTATTCTGATATCCTTTGAAACCGAGCTGGAAAACCCGGTTTCATCTGAACAAAGTCTGATATTACTTTGAATGATGCTTTCCTTTTCGGAAACGGATAAAGCTGTAAAAGATGATGGGGTAAAGCCGTTCTTAATTTTGTTTCTGGTACAATCACAGATTTTCTCTGCTTCACTATCTACAATATTAAATTTGCTCAGGCAATCTGTATAAAGCAGGTCAATATTTTTGGCTGTCCATACGTCGCTGTACTGCTTGGTAGCAACAATGGCCACAACGTCAATCGATACCGCCACACCTTCAGTAACGCTGGGGTTTCTCAGGCAAAGAAACAGATCATTTCTAATGATAGGAATTTGAAAAACGCCGTTCCTGCTATTCTGAGCAGTGCCTTCTTTATAAAATGCCGGGACATTTACGGAATTCATTCCCACAAGATCCTTTTGCTCAAACTGTTTAAGGCCCTTTGCATCAGTCAGGTAAATGTCAACCACTCCGCTGCCGGTAGGTTTGATCAGCTGGCCAACCACATTGGTTACAACGCCCGCTCCGATAATATTGAGCGCACCGTCAGCGATTAGTCTGGCAATCTGCATTTCCAGGCCGGAACCCTGGAGTTTTCTACCCGCATTATTGGTAATGACCGCAGAAAAAGAATAGGTCCATGAAACTGTGTTTGCAGGAAGCTGAATCGGTACAACGATCCTGTTCTTACCGCCCAGCCTGGCCTTACTGTTCAGGTAAATTGTTTGCCCTTTTACAAGACTTTTTTGTTTCAGGACAGAGGTTGTAGTCTGAGCTGTCGTTTGTCGGACACACGCAATTATTAAAATAACGAAAAATATGATTTTATTCATTCGGGACTTAAAGTTAATAGCAGCGTATCTGTACTGATCAAATCTCATCCCTTTGTCCAGTACAAATACACTGCGAAAGTAATAAATTACCTTCTGCTTTTCTCCCTTAGTCTTATTTGCCGGACTATACCATTGAATATTATTACTTATTTATGCAGAAATGATCAGGGAATAAAACGCTTTCCAATTTTCAGTTTATCGCCTGAAAGGTCTGCTTCAAACAAATGCGGAACCCGCACATATCTTCCTTTTACACTTTTATGACTATGAACTGACATCAGCAGCTTGCCATCCAGGGTTTTGAAAAGCATACCATGGCCAAAATTAGGTGGTGTAATGGGATCTTTTTCATGAATCCAGGAGCCATCCAGCGTTCCGCTTTCCGAGTATGCCACTCCCTGTGTATACACGTCGTATATCCAACTGGTCCATATCATTCCCAACCTTCCGCTTTGGGTATTGAACAGGTATGGCCCATCTGTTACTTTATTCGGTTCATCCTGTCCGTTGTTGTCTTTCTGCCGGCTCCACGGCGCGTCGCTGGCAGAAAACATCAGTTTACCCTCCCCGATCGATCCGCTTAAATCAGGTTTCAACTCGATCTTTTCCATGGTACCATTGTTATTTTGCAGCCATTCATAACAATAGACCATGTAAGGTTTTTTATCCTTATCAATCCAGAAAGTGCCGTCCAGTGTCGGTTTATCCGCAGGCAGGTAAACCGGGTCTTTCATCGGAACATAAGGGCCGTCCGGCTTGTCGCTGACCAATACATGGGATGCCCTGCGCTCAATAATATTTTCGCCGACGGTATCGATTTTAACTTCCCGGTTGGTAAATGTGGCAAAATAATAATACTTGTTTTTAAACGGATGGATTTCTCCTGCCCAGATCATCGGCTTCGGGCCCATCCATGAAGCGGGATCTGTTTTTGCAATATCATACGGCCCATCCCATGAACGCATATCTTTGCTTTTCCAGAGCTTTCCGCCTGTTCCGGTCATGAAATACATCTTTGTTTTTGTATCAGCCAGGATGAATGGATCGCTTAACACGATAGAGTCCAGTGGAATGCCCTTTCTGATTACATTAGATCTGTTTTCCTGCGCAATTGATACAGATATGAAAACAAAATAAATCAATACCGCCAGCCAGTTGAATTTCATACGATTGTTCTTAATAAAGGTTTAGATGATAAAATTAGCAGGTTTACAAACGAAATTTGAAGTTAAAATTTGCCGGTTATTATCTAAAATAAACCTGAGGTTGTTTTTTAAAGCGTTTTGGCCTGATGATTTTCCTTAAAGTAAAAAGCAAAAAAAAGCGATCCGGTTCATCCCGGATCGCTTTTTTCTATTTCACATTTACATCTTTCAATAATTCTTCAATGGCTTTTTCCAGCTGCTGGTCTTTGCCTGTTGCCAGAAGTGCCGGATCATTTTTGACTTCAAATCCGGGCTTGGTTTCATTATTTTCAAGCCATTCCCCGGCTTTGTTTTTCGCACTGATTGGTACTGCGCCCCAGCGGGTTCCGTCAGGCAGCATCTCCCACCCTGCAAAACTACATGTTCCCGGAACCGGCATACCTACTGTTTTCCCTATTTTAAGATCTGTATAACCACAGGAGAAACAATGGCCATCACTGTAATTTGCCTCATTGAACATGGCAAGGGTCGGTTTGGTCCAGCGGAAAGTTGGCTCTACCCCTACCGAACGATCGGCAGTAGCATAGGTAAGAAACTTGTCGCCGGTAAAGAACATGGCCAGGTCCGAAACTAAATCGCCGCCTCCGTTGAAACGTGTATCGACTACAACACCCTGACGATCTGCATATTTACCCATCATTTCTTCATACACATTACGATATTGGCCGTCGTTCATGCCCGGAATATGTACATAACCCAGTTTTCCGTTTGAAAGACTGTCTACCTCTGCCTGGTTAAGTTTTACCCAGCGTTTGTAAAGCAACTGGTTCTCTTCGGCAAGTGTAATTGGTTTTACTGTAATCTGTTCCCGGTTTTTTGATTTTGGATCAAGCACTTCAAGCAATGTAAATTTGCCCGCTTTGCGATTCAGGTAGCGGGCAATATCCCGGTCGGAAGCAATGGTTTCGCCGTCAATCTTTTCAATTACATAACCCGGCTTTATGGTAAACCCGGCCTTGTCCAGCGGCCCCTGCGGCAGGACTTCAGTGATCTGAATTCCATCTCCGCTGTGGGTATAATTTAACAGGATCCCCAATGATGCCGTTGCGTCCGCCTCCGGTACATTCCGGCTGTAACGGGCTCCTGCATGCGATACGTTTAGCTCACCGATCAGTTCTGAAAGCAGCTCGGCAAATTCATAACTGTTCCCTACATGTGGCAGCAGTTTAACATATTCCTTTTTCAGACCTTCCCAATCCGCACCGTGCATTTCCGGTGTGTAAAACATCTTCTTCGTCCGCAGCCATACATGCTCAAACATATAGTTTCTTTCCGCATCCGAATCCACCAGCATATCACCGTCAATCTGAATCGGTTCACGTTTGTTCCCATCAATGGTAATTTTTGTGATTTTACCGCCTGCAAGCAAGAACAGATGTTTTTGTTCTTTGTCCCAAACCAGACTTCCTCCGGTTCCTTCCAGAGAAATTTCCATTTTGGTTTCTTTCGTTCTGAGGTTGGTGCTCCACAAATTGGCATTTTTCTCAAATCGCGCCAGATAGTAAAGCTTTTCTCCGTCTTTGGAAAGCACTGCATCGCTCAGACTGGATGAATGAATCGTCAGCCGGGCCTTGCGGTCGTAAATTCCGTTCAGTTCAATCTTGATCGGGATCTCTTTCTTTTCCTTTTCTACTCTGGCCGAATCCTTTTTATCCTTTGGTTTTTCACCGTTTTTTAGTTTTTCCAGTTCCTTAAACAGACTGTAATCATCCTTGCTCAGGTTAAACTGATCCCAGGCTTCTCTTGTCAGAAACATGGTATAAACATCGGCCTGCGAACCACCGCTGGATGCGTGGTCTTTCATCCCGTGCCGGTTACTGAACCACAAAATCTGCTTTCCGCCGTTTACCCAGTTGGCTGCATAGTCGTTATAACCACTCTTGGTAAGATTGGTCATCGGCTTTTTTCCTTCTGCATCCAGCAGCGTAACTTCGCCGTTTACCATCGTAGATTTTACATTGGCAAGAATCCATCGGCTATCGGGGCTCCATGTAAAATACTGGTCGCCATCCTGCATGTGGTAAAGTTCCTTGGGCGTAAGTAAGGTTACACTTTTTCCAGAACTGATATCAAGTACTTTTAGCGAACGGCGGTCTTCAATATAGGCCAGCTTTTTCCCGTCCGGTGAAAACTTGGGCTGGTAATTATCGGTTTTATTTTCAACCAGTACACTTTCATCGATCAGCGTGGATGCATAGAAGAACGGTTCTTCTTTACGGTTCCTTTTTGCCTGGTATATCTGCCAGTGTCCGTCGCGCTCGCTGGAATAGACCAAGGATTTTCCGTCCGGAGCAAATTCTACGAAGCGCTCCTGCTCAGGGGTATTGGTAATTCGTTTGGTCATTTTTCCGTCCACAGAAGTAACAAAAACTTCTCCTCTGGCTACAAAAGCAACTTCTTTGCCATCCGGCGAAACAGAAAATTCCTTTACTCCCCCGTTAATTGCCAGAAAGCTGTCTTTGTTTGATTTATCCTGCGTTAATATTTGAACATCTACCTTTTTAGGACTTCCTCCTTCTTTTAGCGTATAAAGTTCACCGCCATAAGAAAAGCTGAGCAGACCTGCAACAGACGCGCTCAGAAAACGAACCGGATGCGTTTTTAAAGATGTAATTTTCGTATTTTTAGAAGGATCAGCCAATGCCAGTTTATGGATGTTGAAGTTGCCGCTCTCTTCACTGAGATAATAGATATTCTTATCACCGTCTGCTAAAACCGGCTGACGGTCTTCTCCGTAAAATGAAGTGATTTTGGAATGTTTTTTCGTTTTGGTATCATAGGTCCATATATCACGTGCAATGGCTGAATTCTGGTGCTTCCGCCATTCGTTCTCTCCGCCCTTTTTATCATGATAAACCAACATTTTCCCGTCTTTTGAATATTGTACATATTCCGCCGGGCTGGTTAAAACCATGTTGATCCTGCCACCCTGAGCCGGTACGCTATACAGCTCCGGCTGAGAACCTGTCGGATACTGACGGTGTGTTGCCAGATCCTGTCTTACACCGCCAAATAATATTGATTGTCCGTCAGGCGTAAATGAAAATGGCGTTTCATCATTGGAGTGAAAAGTAAGCCGTTTGGCTTCTCCGCCCTGCGCGTTCATGACAAACACATCAAAATTTCCATAACGGTCGGATGCAAAGGCTATCTGCTTGCCATCAGGGCTCCATACCGGCTGATAATCATGTGCTTCATGAAAAGTTAATTGCAACGCTTGTCCGCCTGTGGCTGAAACCCGGTACAGATCGCCCTTGTAGGTAAAGGCAATAACGCTACCATCCGGAGAAATGGATGGATAACGCACCCATTTCGGACTTGTCTGACCAAATGCCGTGTGGGTAAAAAACAAAAATAAAAAAATCGTAATTCGATTTAACATGAATAATAAGAATGAGTTTTTTGGTAAAAAGATGTGCAAAGATATCTAATATAGATCAGCTTGCTGAACAGAAATCCAAATGTTGAACCAAAGATTTTCTCAGCCTTGGAGATAATTTTAAGGTTAGAATAATTCTTTGGGTTGTACTCTAATATTTAGTTGTGGCCCGGATATAATAATAAATAAAAGATACCCTCGCCCTGAGTTTCGATTTGCACATTATTTATATTAACACCGAAAACATTAGCCGGTTATATGCTTCCTATTGCCTATCATCCCATATATAAATACCCGGTACCGGATGGACACCGTTTCCCCATGGACAAATATGAACTGCTGCCATTGCAG